>Ga0209181_10011684_pt1 | contig 11211 bp, 9 predicted proteins | sample MAT05_FD_187208 | JGI IMG/M metagenome (GOLD analysis project Ga0209181, IMG submission 187208) | Freshwater microbial communities from Lake Fryxell liftoff mats and glacier meltwater in Antarctica - MAT-05 (SPAdes) (version 2) | ecosystem: Environmental > Aquatic > Freshwater > Ice > Liftoff... | reverse complement strand
AGCCCTGCTGCAGTTTCATGGCGATGAAACGCCGGGCCAGTGCGAGGCGCCGGGTCGGCCTTACCTGCGTGCCGCCAGGATGGCGCCCGGCTTCGATTTGTTAGACTTCGCGGCCCGTTTTCAGAGCGCGCAGGCCGTGTTGCTCGACGCTCATGTCGAGGGCTATGGCGGCAGTGGAAAGGTTTTCGATTGGTCACTGATTCCAACAAGCGTTGCCCTTCCGCTCGTTTTGTCTGGTGGGTTACATCCTGCCAATGTGAGCGATGGGATTCAGAGCGTCCGGCCGTGGGCCGTTGACGTCAGCACCGGCGTCGAGATCAGCAAGGGCGTGAAGAGCGGCCCGCTGATGCGCCGGTTCATCAAGGCGGTGCGCGAGGCCGATGCCCGCATTGCCGCACTCTGAAATCCGCTTGAAAGACTTCCATGTTTGAGTACCAACAGCCCGATGCCCGTGGGCATTTCGGCCCCTACGGTGGCACCTTCGTCGCCGAGACCCTGATCCACGCCCTGCACGAACTCGAGGCGGCTTACGCCCGCTACCGCAACGACCCGGAGTTCGTTGCCGAGTTTCAGCACGAACTGAAGCACTTCGTGGGCCGCCCGAGCCCGATCTACCATGCCGCCCGCCTGAGCCGCGAAATGGGCGGCGCGCAGATTCACCTCAAGCGCGAGGACCTCAACCACACCGGCGCGCACAAGATCAACAACACCATCGGTCAGGCCTTGCTGGCCCGCCGCATGGGCAAGCCCAGGGTGATCGCCGAAACCGGCGCCGGCCAGCACGGTGTCGCCACGGCCACCATCTGCGCCCGCTACGGCATGGAATGTGTGGTCTACATGGGCAGCGAAGACGTGAAGCGGCAAAGCCCCAACGTCTACCGCATGCATTTGCTGGGCGCCACCGTGGTGCCCGTCAACAGTGGCAGCAAGACGTTGAAGGACGCGCTCAACGAAGCGTTGCGCGACTGGGTCACGAACGTCGAAAACACCTTCTACATCATCGGCACGGTGGCCGGACCGCACCCTTATCCGATGATGGTGCGCGACTTCCAGCGTGTCATTGGCGACGAGTGTCTGACGCAGATGCCACAACAGACTGGCCGCCAGCCCGATGCGGTGATCGCCTGTGTCGGCGGTGGCAGCAACGCCATGGGCATGTTCTACCCCTACATCCCGTTCGAGGGCACACGGCTGATCGGCGTCGAAGCCGCCGGGCTGGGACTGACCACGGGCAAACATGCCGCGTCGCTGTCGGCAGGAACACCCGGCGTCCTGCACGGCAACCGCACCTACCTGCTGCAGGACGCCAACGGCCAGATCACCGAGACCCACTCGGTGTCGGCCGGTCTGGACTATCCCGGTGTCGGCCCGGAACATGCCTACCTGAAGGACATCGGTCGCGCCGAGTACGTATCGATCGAAGACGCCGAAGCGCTGACCGCTTTTCACCGCCTGTGCCGCACCGAAGGCATCATCCCGGCGCTGGAGTCGAGCCATGCCGTGGCCTACGCGATGAAACTGGCGGCGACCATGAGGCCGGATCAGCACCTGCTGGTCAATCTCAGTGGCCGTGGTGACAAGGACATCGGCACCGTGGCCGATCTCACCGGCGCCGACTTCTACTGCCGACCGTCCTGCCGCGGCCAGAGCGTCAAGGGCCAGACCCTGGGTGGCCCGTTGTGAGCCGCATTGCCGCCACGATGGCCGCGCTCAAGGCGCAGGATCGGCAGGCGCTGATTCCGTACATCACCGCCGGTGAACCTTACGCCGACACGACGCCGGAGATCATGCAGGCGCTGGCTGACGGCGGTGCCGACATCATCGAACTGGGCGTGCCCTTTTCCGACCCGATGGCCGACGGCCCGGTGATCCAGAAGGCCAGCGAGCGGGCGCTGGCGCGCGGCATCGGCACGCTGCAGGTGCTCGACATGGTGCGCGGATTCCGTTTGCGTAACGCCGTGACGCCGGTGGTGCTGATGGGTTACGCCAATCCGCTGGAGCGTTACGACCAGCGTCACGGTGCGGGCAGCTTCGTTCGGGACGCCGCCGCTGCCGGTGTCGACGGCCTGCTCGTCGTCGACTACCCACCCGAAGAGTGCGAGGACTTTGCCGCCCAACTCAAGGCGGTGGACATGGACCTCATCTTCCTGCTCGCGCCGACCTCCACCGACGACCGCATGGCGCAGGTCGGTCGCATCGCCAGCGGTTATGTGTACTACGTGTCGCTCAAGGGAGTGACGGGGTCGGGCAGTCTGGACACCGACGCCGTGGCGGCGATGGTGCCGCGCATCCGCCGCTTCGTCAGCGTGCCGGTGGGGGTGGGCTTCGGCATTCGCGATGCCCCCAGCGCACGTGCGGTGGCGGCGGTTGCGGATGCCGTGGTGATAGGGTCCAGGTTGATCCAGATCCTGGAAACCCAGTCGCGTGAGAATGCGGCTCCTGCGGCTTTGGCCTTCATGGCTGAAATCCGCACCGCAATGGACCAGAGGTGAACCCATGAGTTGGCTTGAAAAACTGCTGCCGCCCAAGATCCAGCCGACCGATCCGGCAGAGCGGCGAGCGGTGCCCGAGGGCCTGTGGATCAAGTGCCCGGCCTGTGAAACCGTGCTCTACAAGACCGACCTCGAGCAGAACCTCAACGTCTGCCCGAAATGCGACCACCACCACCGCGTCGGCGCGCGCGCGCGGCTGGACGCGTTTCTCGACCCTGAAGGCCGCTGGGAAATCGGCCAGGAAGTGATGCCGGTCGACGCCCTGAAGTTCAAGGACAGCAAGAAGTACCCGGCGCGCCTGAAAGCGGCGCTGGAGGCCACCGGGGAAACCGACGCCATGGTGGTGGTGGGCGGGGCGGTGATGAGCGTGCCGGTGGTGGCCGCCTGCTTCGAGTTCGAGTTCATGGGCGGCTCGATGGGCGCGGTGGTGGGCGAGCGTTTCGCGCGCGGCGTGGAAGCGGCGGTCGAGCAACGTGTGCCCTTCGTCAGCTTCGCGGCCAGCGGTGGTGCGCGCATGCAAGAAGGCCTGCTCAGCTTGCTGCAGATGGCCAAGACGAACGCCACCCTGACGCGCCTGTCGCAAGCCAGGCTGCCCTACATCAGCGTGCTGACCGACCCCACGATGGGCGGCGTCTCGGCCAGTTTTGCCTTTGTCGGCGACGTCGTCATCGCCGAGCCCAAGGCGCTGATCGGTTTTGCCGGGCCGCGGGTGATCGAAAACACGGTGCGCGAAAGGCTGCCTGAGGGGTTTCAGCGCAGCGAGTTTCTGCTCGGCACGGGTGCGCTCGACATGATCGTCGACCGGCGCCAACTGCGGCCCACCATCGCGCGTTTGCTGGCGATGTTGCAGCGTCAGAGTGCGGATGCGGTAGCCTGAGCACCCAGCTTTCTTCGCTGTCCGCGGGTGCGCCTGAACGGCTGCCCGTCTCGATGACCGCACCCTCGTCTTCAGCGCCGCTGGCGGACTGGCTGGCCTACTGCTCGGCCACCCACCCCAAGAGCATGGACCTGTCGCTGGAGCGCACGGTCGAAGTCAAGCGGCGCTTGGGGCTCCACTTCGAAGTGCCGCTGATCACCGTGGCCGGGACGAACGGCAAAGGCAGCACCTGCGCCATGCTGGAGAGCATCGCCCGCCACGCCGGCTACCGCACGGGGCTGTACCAGAAGCCGGAACTGCTGCACTTCGAAGAACGTTGCCGAATCAACGGGGCGGCGGTCACCGCTGAAGAACTGGTGCCGCATTTCGCTGCCGTCGAAGCGGCGCGGCTGGGCAACCCCCAGGGCCCCGATGCAGCCGCCCCGTCGGCTGAAGATGTCGCTTCAGCCAGCGGTGCGCTTGCGCCGACGGCCGAGATCACCCTGACCCTGTTCGAGTTCAGCACCCTGGCCATCGCGCGCCTGCTTTCGATGGCCGAACTGGACGTGGTGATCCTGGAGGTCGGCCTCGGTGGGCGCTTCGACTCGGTGAATGCCTTCGACACCGACTGCGCCGTCATCACCAGCATCGACCTCGACCACATGGAGTGGCTGGGTCCGGACCGCGAATCGATCGGTCTGGAAAAGGCGCAGGTCATGCGCGCCGGCAAGCCGACGATCGTCAGCGACCCGATGCCGCCCGCATCGGTGCTGCGCCACGCGCAAGCGATCGGCGCCGACCTCTGGTGCGTCGGCCGCGACTTCAACCACAGCGGCGACCGCCAGCAATGGTCCTGGAGCGGTCGCGGGCGCCGCTACAGCGGCATGTCCTACCCCGGTCTGCGCGGCGCCAACCAGTTGCTCAACGCCTCGGGCGCGGTGGCCGCGCTGGTGGCGCTGAAGGACAGGCTGCCGATCTCCGCCCAGGCCGTGCGCACGGGGCTGGCGATGGTCGAACTGCCGGGTCGCTTCCAGATCGTGCCCGGCCAGCCCGCGCTGGTGCTGGACGTGGCGCACAACCCGCAGGCGGTGTCGGCGCTGGCCCTGAACCTGGACGCCATGGGCTTTTTCCCGCGCACCCACGCGGTGTTTGGCGCCATGCGCGACAAGGACATCCCGGGCCTGCTGGCGCGCATCGCGCCGCTCGTCGACCTCTGGCACTGCTGCAGTCTGCCTTCGCCGCGTGCGGCGTCGGCTGAGGAACTGGCCGCTGCGGTGCTGCAAGCCACCGCGCAGCGTGTCGGCGGACCGCCTGAAATTCACCAATATGCCAGCCCGGCGCAAGCACTGAAGGCGGCGGCAGCGGCTGCGGATGCGGTCGATAGAATTGTCGTTTTCGGCTCCTTCTACACCGTGGGCGGGGTGCTCAAAGAAGGCCTGCCCCGCTTGTCAGCGCCGCACGTGGGCCCGGCGGATTCCTGAACCGCAAAGATCCCCTTCCGCCCGCCCCGCCCCGCCCCGCCCCGCCTCCGTCACCCTATCCTGCCCTCCGCCTCTGTCCGCCGCATGCGTCTCCCATTTCTGCGCCGCAAAGAAGCCAAAACCGACGCCACCCGGTCCGTAGCCCCCTTGCTGGAATCGGACGCCGTCGAGCTGGCGCGCACGCGGGCGCGTCGGCGGCTGACCGGTGCCGTGGTGCTGATGGGCGTCGGCGTGGTGGGTTTTCCATTGCTGTTCGAAACCCAACCCCGGCCTTTGCCGGTGGACACCCCCATCGAATTGGCGCGCTCTGCGCAGGCTGGCGTGGCGAGCGGTGCACGTGCCGCCAGCGGCCTCATCGCGGCACCTGTGGCGGCCGTGGTGCCATCGCCGGCCGAAACTGGCACCGAAGTGACCGCAGCCGCGCCGGCTGGCCCTGCACCGGACCCGCAGCAAGTTTCGCTGAGCGCCGGCGCGGCGAGCGCCAACGCCGGGCCGACGCCAGCTCCTTCGGCCCCGACGTCGAGATCGACACCGGTCGCCTTGCCGCCAGCAGCCAGACTGGCGTCGAAGGCGGATTCCGGGGTCGACAAAAACACCGACAAGAAGCCCGAGACCAAGACTCAAGCGCAAGCCAACGTCGCTGTCGGTGCAGCGCCGGAAAAATCCCAAGCCGAAGCTGGCCCGGCGGTGGCAGTCGGCGAGATCGCACCCCGCTACGTGGTGCAAGTGGGTGCCTACAACGACGACGCCCGCATGCGCGAGGCGCGGCAGAAGGTCGAGAGGATCGGCTTCAAGACCTACACCTCCGAAGTCGACAGCCCCACCGGTCGGCGCACCCGCGTGCGCCTGGGGCCGTTTGTGAGCAAGGAAGAGGCGCAGGCGGCGGCCGCCAAAGTCAAGGATGTCGGCCTGCCGGCCAATGTGCTGACGCTGTGATGGACACGCTGGGCGCGCTGCCGTTGTCCTGGCTGGACTGGACCCTGCTGGCAGTGGTCTGTGTGTCGATGCTGGTCGGCCTGTTGCGTGGCCTGGTCTTCGAATGTCTGTCCCTTGCGGGCTGGGTGGTGGCGTGGTTCGCCGCGCACTGGCTGTCGTCCTGGCTGGCACCGTCGATCCCGCTCGGACTGCCGGGCTCGCCCCTGAACTCAGGTCTGGCCTTCGGGCTGGTTTTTGTCGGCGTCCTGCTGGCCTGGACGCTGATGGCCCGCCTGCTGCGGATGTTGATCCACGCCACGCCGCTGTCGCTGCCCGACCGGCTGCTGGGTGCCGGCTTTGGCTGCTTGCGTGGCCTCGTGCTGCTGCTGGCGCTGAGTTCGCTGGTGGCACTGACACCGGCCGCACAATCCTCGGCTTGGCGTGGCTCGCATGCAGCGCGCTGGCTTGGTTTGGCGTCTCTGGCGCTGAAACCCTTGCTGCCACCGACGGCAGCCCGTTTCTTGCCCGCTTGAGCGGGCCTCGGTCAGGACCAGTCACCCATGTGCGGCATCGTCGGCGTGATCGCCAAAACACCTGTCAACCAGCTGATCTACGACGCGCTGCTGCTGTTGCAGCACCGTGGCCAGGACGCTGCCGGCATCGTCACCATGCAGGGCACCAAGTGTTTCATGCACAAGGACCGCGGCATGGTGCGGGACGTCTTTCGCACCCGCAACATGCGCGGCCTGCCGGGCCTCGTCGGTTTGGGCCAGGTGCGCTACCCGACGGCGGGCAACGCCTACAGCGAGGAAGAGGCGCAGCCCTTCTACGTCAACGCACCCTACGGCATCGTGCTGGTGCACAACGGCAACCTCACCAACGCGCAGGCGCTGAAGGCCGAGTTGTTCGACATCGACCGCCGTCACATCAATACCGAGAGCGACACCGAGGTGCTGATCAACGTGTTGGCGCACGAACTGGAGCAGGTGGCGCGCGACCTGCCCTTGTTGCCCGAGCACGTGTTCAAGGCGGTGGCCGCCGTGCACCGGCGGGTGAAGGGCTCGTACGCCGTGATCGCGCTGATTGCCGGCCATGGCCTGCTGGCCTTCCGCGATCCGTACGGCATCCGGCCGTTGTGCTTCGGCCGGTCGGCGGCGGCCGACGGCGGCGAGTACATGGTGGCCAGCGAGTCGGTGGCGCTGGAGGGCACGGGGCACAAGCTGCTGCGCGACGTGGCGCCCGGCGAAGCGCTGTTCGTCGACGTCAAGGGCCGATTGCATACCCTGCAGTGCGCCAGTTCGCCCGAGCTCAGCCCTTGCATCTTCGAGTACGTTTATCTTGCGCGGCCCGACTCGGTGCTCGACGGCGTGTCGGTCTATCACGCCCGGCTGAATCTCGGCGAGACGCTGGCGCAGCGTGTCATCTCGACGCTGCCCCCGACCGAGATCGATGTCGTGATCCCGATTCCCGAATCCAGCCGGCCAAGTGCCATGCAGTTGGCGCACCGTCTGGGCAAGCCCTACCGGGAGGGCTTCGTGAAGAACCGTTATGTCGGCCGCACTTTCATCATGCCCGGCCAGGAGGTGCGCAAGAAAAGTGTGCGCCAGAAGCTCAATGCCATCGGCATGGAATTCAAGGGGCGCAACGTGCTGCTGGTCGACGACAGCATCGTGCGCGGAACGACCAGCAAGGAAATCGTGCAGATGGCGCGCGAAGCCGGCGCCAACAAGGTCTACATGGCCAGCGCCGCTCCACCTGTGCGTTATCCCAACGTCTACGGCATCGACATGCCGACCAAGGAAGAGTTGATCGCCCACGAGCGCAGCATTGAAGAAATCCGCATCTTCATCGGCGCCGATCAGCTGATCTACCAAGAGGTGGACGCAATGAAAAAGGTGGTGTCCCAGTTGAACCCGAAGATTCGCCGCTTCGAGGCCAGTTGTTTCGACGGCATCTACATCACCGGCGACGTCAGCGCCCAGGACCTGGTCTTGATGCAGGCGCAGCGTGCGCTGCAGTTCGAAGACGTCGACAGTGGCAACCGCTCGCGGCTGGCCCTGCAAAGTGCGCAGGAGGGCGCGTGATTCCCAAAGTCGAATTGCCTGCCGATGTGCGGCTGCAGACCCTGGCCGTGCGCGAGGGCCTGCCGCCCAGCGCCTGGGGCGAGAACTCCGAAGCGCTGTACCTGACGAGCAGCTTCGTGCACCCTGACGCGGCCACGGCGGCGCGCCGCTTCGCCAACGAAGAAGAGGCCTTCGTCTACAGCCGCTTCAGCAACCCCACGGTGATGATGCTGGAACGCCGACTGGCGGCGATGGAGGGCACGACGGCCTGCATCGCCACCAGCAGCGGCATGTCGGCGATCCTCATCATCCTCATGAGTCTGCTCAAGAGCGGTGACCATGTCGTCTGCTCACAAAGTGTTTTCGGCTCGACGATCAAGTTGTTCCAGGACTTCGCCAAGTTCGGCATCGAAACCAGCTTCGTGTCGCAAACCGACGCCAGCGCCTGGCGCGATGCGATGCGCGTCAATACCCGGCTGCTGTTCGCCGAGACACCGAGCAATCCGCTCACTGCAGTGTGCGACATCGCTGCGCTGGCAGAGATCGCACATGCCAGGGGTGCGCTGCTGGTGGTCGACAACTGTTTCTGCTCGCCGGCCCTGCAGCAGCCCGTCAAGCTGGGGGCCGATCTGGTGATGCACTCGGGCACCAAGTACCTCGACGGCCAGGGCCGTGTCATTGCCGGCGCCGTGTGCGGCACGCAGGAATTGATCGAGGGCAAGTTCGTGCCGACGATGCGCAGCGCCGGCATGAGCCTGTCGCCCTTCAACGCCTGGGTCGTCCTGAAGGGCCTGGAAACGCTGGACATTCGCATGCGGGCGCAGAGCCAGAGCGCGCTGGAACTCGCCTTGTGGCTGGAAGCCCAGCCCGGCGTGGAACGTGTCTTCCATCCCGGTCTGCCTTCGCACCCCCAGCATGCGCTGGCCATGGCGCAACAGAACGGGCACGGCGGTGCCGTCGTGTCCTTCACCGTGCGTGGTGAGCGAGCCGGGGCCTTCCATGTCATCGACAGCACCCAGGTGTGTTCGATCACCGCCAACCTGGGCGATACCAAGACCACCATCACGCACCCGTCTTCGACCTCGCACGGGCGCCTGAGCGAAGCCCAGCGCCAGGCCGCCGGCGTGACGCAGGGCCTGGTCCGCTTGGCCGTGGGGCTGGAGCACATTGCCGACCTGCAGGCCGACATGGCGCGTGGCCTGTCCACCCTGCCTTGACCCTGCCTTGAAACTTTTGCGCATGACCTCCCCTGTCCGCACCCGCATCGCCCCTTCCCCGACCGGATTCCTGCACCTCGGCACGGCCCGCACGGCGCTCTATTCCTGGGCCTACGCGCGCCACTTTGGTGGCGAGTTCGTGCTGCGCATCGAAGACACCGACGTCGCGCGTTCGACGCAGGGCTCGGTGCAGCAGATCCTGGCTTCGCTGCAATGGCTGGGCCTGGCGCACGACGAGGGCCCGATCTACCAGATGCAGCGCCTGGCGCGCTACCACGAGGTGGTGGACCGAATGCTGGCGGCAGGCACGGCCTACCGCTGCTACACGACGCCCGACGAGCTCGACGCCATGCGTGAAGCCCAGCGTGCGCGCGGCGAGAAGACCCACTACGACGGCCGCTGGCGGCCGGCGCCGGGCAAGCTCTTGCCGACGCCGCCTGCGGGCGTGCAAGCCGTCGTGCGTTTTGCCAACCCGGCCGACGGTGTCGTGACCTGGGACGACCTCGTCAAGGGCCCGATCAGCATCCGCAACGAAGAGATCGACGATCTCATCATCTTGCGCCATGACGGTGTGCCGACCTACAACTTCGCGGTCGTGGTCGATGACTGGGACATGGCCATCACGCATGTGTTTCGCGGCGACGAGCACATCAACAACACGCCCTGGCAGATCAACATCTTTCGTGCGTTGGGCGCGCCGCTGCCACTGTTCGGGCACTGCCCGGTGATCCTGGGTGACGACGGCCAGAAGCTCAGCAAGCGGCGCGGCGCGGTCAGCGTCACGGCCTACGAGGAGGCCGGTTACCTGCCTGAAGGCATGCTCAACTACCTGGCGCGACTGGGCTGGAGCCATCGCGACGAAGAGTTGTTCACGCTGGCACAGATGGTGCACTGGTTCGACGGCAGTCATCTGTCGCGCAGTCCGGCGCAATGGGATCCCGCCAAGCTGGCCTGGGTCAACGCCCAACACATGAAGCTGGCCAGCGACGAACGCCTGGCGCTGCTTCTGCAGGGGCAATTGGCCAGGCGTGGCGTGCACACCGACGACCTGGCCTTGTTGCAAGCGGCCAGCGCACTGTTCAAGGACCGCTGTGCGACAGTCGTCGAGCTGGCCGACTGGACGCAGATGATTTTCGTCGACGTGACACCGTCGGCCGAAGATCTGGCCAGCTTTGTCACCGACGCGATCAGGCCCGCGCTGCGCTCTCTGCACGAACGATTGGCCGTGATCGAGTGGGACAAGGCTTCGATCGCCGCCGCGCTGAAAGAGACCCTGACTGCCCACCAACTGAAGATGCCGCAACTGGCTCCGGCGCTCCGTGTGCTGGTGTGCGCGAAGTCGCAAACGCCGGCCATTGATGCTGTTTTGGCGCTCTTCCCCAGGGAAACGCTGAGGGCTCGCTTGCTGCAGCTTTGAAGAATGGTTTATAGTCACAGGCTCGCTTGAACAGCGCTGGCGACCTGAATTTTTGGAGATTTTTGGGGGTATAGCTCAGCTGGGAGAGCGCTTGCATGGCATGCAAGAGGTCAGCGGTTCGATCCCGCTTACCTCCACCAACAAGCCCAGGTCGCAGGTGCTGTTCAAGAAAAGCAGGAACACAGTCCCCTTCGTCTAGAGGCCTAGGACACCACCCTTTCACGGTGATTACAGGGGTTCGAATCCCCTAGGGGACGCCAAATCCGGTTGGCAGGATTTGAGAGAGTTTTGGCAGTTCGTTTTTGTACAAGTCGGGTGGCACTTGCGGCGTAATGCCGGTAACGCCGCCACCGCTGCGGAGTGGTAGTTCAGTTGGTTAGAATACCGGCCTGTCACGCCGGGGGTCGCGGGTTCGAGCCCCGTCCACTCCGCCAATATTCGGTTCGTTCGCAACAAAATTGCCCACCAAATTGGTGGGCAATTTTGTTTCTGGATTGGAATGCGTTGTGGGGAGGTTGATTGCGTGCTTCGCCAACATCTTTGGATTCCTCTCAAGGACCGCCTGTTCGAGCTGTCGGGTGCGCTGCAAAGCACGCTTCCGGCGCCTCGAATTGCGGTTGTCTGTCAAACAGCCTCTGGAGGCAGCTCGCCTGAACCCTGGGTGAACCGGTTGCTTCCCAAACGGCGCCGGTAAACCATGAACTTGCCGAGCCTACGTCGGTCGCCCTGGCTTTTTTTCATGATCAGAACTGGTTTGCCGTCGACTTCGT
>Ga0209181_10011683_pt1 | contig 11213 bp, 4 predicted proteins | sample MAT05_FD_187208 | JGI IMG/M metagenome (GOLD analysis project Ga0209181, IMG submission 187208) | Freshwater microbial communities from Lake Fryxell liftoff mats and glacier meltwater in Antarctica - MAT-05 (SPAdes) (version 2) | ecosystem: Environmental > Aquatic > Freshwater > Ice > Liftoff... | reverse complement strand
CCCTCTCCCCAAGGAGAGGGACTTTGAGAGCTTTTCCGGCTCCCCTCGCCCTTTGGGAGAGGGGCTGGGGGTGAGGGCTAAAACTACAGTGCTCAACGTGGACTTAGTTTAGCTAATCTTTTTAGCCCGAACTGAGGTTATTTTATGGGCTTGATTCATCGTTCCCAACGTCTGAAGCCGTCCCTGTTTGGTTGAGGCGATCGCCTCAACACAACTGAGGCCATCTCTAGGTTGAGTCGGGATTAATTAAATGCGTTGCCGCTGCGGTGTGATCTAAATCCTATTCCAAATCCAATTAGGCCGCTAGGATTATAGATTATTCTACGGCATGACCTCTTTGCAGCAACTGGGTTTGGTCAAAGCCCCACGCCCGCTTGCATCTGCCTCAATTCATGCTCTCTACCAGAGGGATTGATGAACGCGACTACTCCCCCACAGATCCAAACCGACTTACAGGCCGCAATTATTCGCCACCCCCTGATCGTTTCACCCGATACCCCGGTGATGGAGGCGATCGCCCAAATGAGCGAGGTTCAATCTATGGATACCTCAACCCAATCAGCGGATGACGTCCTCAACGATTGTCACCGCAACGTTCGATCGAGTTGCGTGTTGGTGGTAGACGAGGGGCACCTTGTGGGGATTTTGAGCGAGCGAGATATTGTTCGCCTGATCGCCCAGCAGCAATCCTTAGAAACCCTGGCTGTGCGGCAGGTAATGACAGGCTCAGTCGTTAGCCTGCGCGAATCTGCCGTTACGGATCTGTGTTCAGTGATGACTCTGCTCCAGCAACAGACTCAGCCTGTAGCCCTGCTGGATGATCACGGCCAGATTGTGGGTTTGTTAACCTTGGCCGGGTTTTTGGAACAGAGAGTAGCCCAACTGGAGGCCGAGCAAGTAACACTATTAGAACAGTACACGGCTAAGTTAGAGCAGCAGACCGTCGAAAAAAAATTAATAGACCATGAACGCCTTTATCAGCGAATCATTCAGGCCCAAACTGACCTGATTTTGCGATCGCTGCCAGACACCACCATTACCTTTGCCAACGATGCCTTCTGCGCTGCGCTAGGGCGCTCCCCAGAAGACGTGATTGGGTTGCAGTGGAGTAGTTTTGTGCCGCATGAAGATCTAGATGCGTTATCCCATAAAATTGCAGCTCTCACTCCCGCAAATCCCTCCTTTGCCAACATCAATCGAGACTATCGCGCCAATAACCAGATCGGCTGGACGCAGTGGATTACCCTGGGAATTTTTGATGAGCGTGAGGCATTAGTCGCAATTCAGTCGGTGGGGCGAGATATCACCGGATTGCAGCAGCAAATTCAACGGGAACAGGCACTTAGTCAAGTTATTCAGTCTATCTGCAACTCGCTGGATTTAGACGCCATTTTTGCCATCGCTACCGCAGCAACGGCTCAACTCTTAGAGGGGTTGAACTGCTTTGTCGTCAAGTATCTGCCAGAGCAGGGCGTTTGGCGGCATGTCGCCGAGTCTCACGACGATCCAGAGACCCCAAGCACCATTGGCTTTGAGATTCCTGATGCAGGCAATCCGTTTGCAGATCAACTCAAGCAGCTACAGCTTGTGTGCGTAGAGAGTACGGCAAGCCTGGACGACGCCATTAATCACGACGTTGCCCAGACCATCCCTGGAGCCTGGTTGCTCATTCCCCTGGTGATTGACGGCAGCTTGTGGGGTAGTTTCACCATTACCACAACCCAGCAGTCCTTTGTCTGGAGCGATGACCAGATCGAATTGGCTCAAGCCATCACCAACCAACTGGAGATCGCGATTTTTCAGGCAAATCTTTACCAACAGGGGCAACAGGAACTAGAAGAACGTTTCCAGGTAGAAGTGGCATTGCGCGAGAGCGAAGCCCGGTTTCGCAATATGGCAGCGAATGTACCGGGCGCAATTTTTCGTTACCTGCTTCGCCCCGATGGGTCTGACGGTGTGGTGTATATGAGTCCGGGTTGTGATCGGCTGTGGGAAATGGAAGCCCAGGCGGTTGAAACCAATGTCGCCCTGCTCTGGCAGGTGATTGATCCGGAAGATTTGCCGGGGATGCAAGCCTCAGTGCTAAAGTCGGCTCAAACGCTCCAACCCTGGGTTTGGACATGGCGCATTACCACACCCTCAGGACGAAGGAAATGGCTGGAAGCATCGGGTATACCGACTATGCAAGCCAATGGGGATGTTATTTGGGATACGTTGATTATGGACGTGAGCGATCGCAAACAGTTTGAGATCGATCTCAACCAACTAAACCAGGAATTGCAGGCGAGTGAGCGCAAGTTTCGGGCAATCTTTAACAATGTCTTTCAATTTGTGGGTCTATTAACGCTAGATGGCATTTTGCTGGAAACAAACCAGACCGCATTAAATTTTGGCGGATTCAAACTGGAAGACGTGATCAACCGTCCTTTCTGGGAGTGTTACTGGTGGACGATTTCGGCAGCAACCCAGACCCAACTGCAACAGGCGATCGCCCGTGCCGCTCAAGGTGAATTTGTCCGCTACGAAGTTGATGTTTTGGGCGTAGGCGATCGCGTTGCTACCATAGACTTTTCCTTGCGCCCTCTCAAAGATGAATCAGGAACCGTAGTCCTATTAATTCCAGAAGGGCGAGATATTACTGAAGCGAAGCGCAACGAAGCCATCCTCAAGCAGGCAGAAAAACTGCGCCTGGAGCTAACCCTGTTGGAAAATATTCTCGACGTTATCCTAGCAGGGTACTGGGATTGGGATCTGCAAACTAACCAGGAATACTTAAGCCCTGGCTTCAAGCGCATGCTTGGCTACGCCGATCATGAGTTGCCCAATACCCCCGAAAGCTGGCAATGCCTGATCTTTCCTGACGATTTACCCGGCATCCTGGCCTGCTTCGATCGCCATGTCCAGAGCCACGGTGAAGTTCCTTACCACAATGAAGTGCGGTATCGCCATCAGGATGGCTCGACGGTTTGGGTGATCTGCTCAGGCAAAGTGATTGAATGGGATAGTGCAGGCAAGCCTCTGCGGATGATTGGTTGTCATATTAATATTACGCAGCGCAAACAAGCCGAAGAGCAATTACGAAAGAGTGATGCTCATCTAAAAGCGGCTCAGCGGATTGGCAAATTGGGCAGTTGGGAATTTGATCCGCCAACGGGACACGTAACTTGGTCAGATGAAGTGTTCCGCATTTTTGGCCGCGATCTAGAGCTAGGAGCGCCGAGCTTTGAGGAACTTCAACAGCAGATATATGCTGGCGATCGCAACGCTCATCAGGATGTGGTGCAAACAGCAATTGAAACGGTTCAACCTTATGAGATTGAGTATCGACTCTATCGTCCCGACGGCACGCTAAGACATATTCAGGCGCGAGGAGAGCCGATTGTTGACGCCAGCGGTCAGCTCATGCGACTCGTTGGCACAATTCTCGATATTACCGATCGCAAGCACGCCGAAGAAGAACTGAGAAACCTCTCCGATCGCCTAACCCTGGCATTAAAGTCTGGGGCGATCGCGACCTGGGATTGGCACATTCCAGACAATAGTCTTATCTGGGATGACCGAATGTATGAATTGTTTGGCATTACGCCTGATCAGTTCACAAACATCTACGATGACTGGGCAAACCGCTTACATCCCGACGATCGCGCCAGCGCTATAGCGGCAAATCACCTCGCTCTTCAAGGCAAAAAAGACTATGACCACGAATTTCGGGTGGTGCATCCCGATGGCACGATCCGCTTCATCAAAGCCTACGCACTGGTGCAGCGCAATGAGCAGGGTGAGCCTCAGTCGATGATTGGCATCAACTTTGATATTACTGAGCGCAAGCAAGCCGAACTCAAACTCCAGCAAACCACCGCTCAACTAGAGGCATCTAATCGAGAGCTAGAAGCCTTTGCCTATTCTGTGTCTCACGATCTGCGATCGCCATTGCGGGCAATCGATGGCTTCAGTAGAGCATTACTCGAAGATTATGGGGAACACTTTGATGAGGAGAGCAAAGACTACTTCGATCGCATCCGCAGCAATGTCAATCGCATGGGAATGTTGATTGATGACCTGCTGCGTCTGTCGCGGGTGTCGCGTTCTGAAATGCGCTATGGCTCGGTTAACCTGAGTGCGCTAGTTCAAGCACAGGTAGATGACATGCAAGCAGCAGAGCCAGAACGGCAGGTTACAGTTGTGGTGGCACCGGGGGCGATCGTCTCCGCTGATGCTACGCTAATGGGGGTTGCGATCGCCAACCTGTTGCAAAATGCCTGGAAATTTACCAGCCATCACGCCACCGCTCACCTCGAATTTGGAGTCATTCAACAGGCAGGGCAACCCGCCTACTTTGTCCGCGATGATGGAGCAGGCTTCGATATGGCATATGCCAATATGCTTTTTGGGGTCTTTCAACGCTTACACAACACCGATGAATTTCCAGGTACGGGGATTGGGCTGGCGACCGTTCAACGGGCAATCCATCGGCACGGTGGGCGCGTTTGGGCAGAAGGGGCCGTTGAGCAAGGCGCAACCATTTATTTTACCGTACCCCACACACCCATCGGCATAGGAGGGTAGATGATGAACGCTTTACGTACCATCTTACTGGTTGAAGACAACCCCGATGATGAAAAACTAACCATCCGCGCACTGCGGCAGGGTAATCTTGCGAATGAAATTCTTGCCGCCCGCAATGGTGAAGAAGCATTGACTATCTTGCTGAATGCCGATCCCCTACCCTGTGTCGTGCTGCTAGATTTAAAACTGCCAAAAATTGATGGTCTGGAAGTCTTGCGCCGAATTCGCACCAGCGAAAAAACCTATTTACTGCCCGTGGTTGTGCTCACGTCCTCTAGTGAAGACCGCGATATTATCGAGAGCTATAGCCTGGGAGCCAATAGCTATGTGCGAAAGCCCGTCGATATTGATCAATTCACCGACGCCGTTCGTCAACTGGGGCTGTATTGGGCATTAATTAATCAGCCATTGCCAGGAGGACTATAAGTTATGAATGAGCCGCTGAACGTCCTGATTGTGGAAGACTTAGAGGACGATGCCCTGTTGGTGCTGCGAGAACTGCGCCGAGGTGGTTTTGATGTCGTCTGGGAGCGAGTGGAAACGGCTGAAGACCTCCGCACAGCCTTGCCCTGTCGCCTCTGGGATATCTTGATCTCAGATTATCGACTACCTGGATTTAACGCACCAGCGGCTCTAGCGATTCTTCAGCAAAGCCAGCTCGACATTCCGTTTATTGTCGTATCAGGCACCATTGGTGAAACCTTAGCCGTGGAACTGATGAAGGCAGGTGCCCATGATTATGTGATGAAAGATAAACTGACTCGGTTACCAGAAGCGGTGCGACGAGAAGTGCGAGATGCTCAAATTCGAGCAGAGCGTCAGCAAGCGGCAATTGAGCTAGACCAGACCAAAGAACGGTTGCGACTTGCCATTGAAGGGTCGGGGATTGGGTTGTGGGATTGGTCGGTGCAGACGGGGGCTTTGACGTTGAATGACCGTTGGGCAGAGATGATTGGCTACACGCTGCAAGAGCTGGAACCCACCAGCATTGAAACCTGGCAGCACCACACCCATCCAGAAAATTTGCAGCAGGCAACCCTGATCCTAGAGCAACACTTTCGGCAAGAAATCCCGAGCTATGCCTGTGAACTGCGAATGCGCCATAAATTGGGCAGATGGGTTTGGGTGATGGCACGAGGTAAGGTCGTAGAGTGGGACGCTAGTGGTCAGCCCCTACGGATGATTGGCACCCAGCTCGATATCACCGATCGCAAGCTCAATGAAGCCACCCTTCAACAGCTCAACCAGAAGTTGGAAGAGCGAGTAGAGCGCCGCACCGCCGCATTGCAGCAGAGTGAGGCTGGGCTGCGGGAGGCTCAGCAGGTGGCTCGTCTTGGCAGTTGGGAACTCGATGTCCAGTCTCGAAAACTGACTTGGTCTGCTGAAGTCTTCAACATCTTTGGACTCAGCCCTGAGCAGCCAGAACCCACCTATGAACAGCTGCTTCAAGACTATTTTCCGCCAGATGAGCGAGAGCGTTTTGCCGATTTGGTCGATCGGGCAATTGGGCATGGAGAACCCTATGCTACCGACGTCAGAATGATTCGAGCGGATGGTTCTTCGGGTTATATCTTCGCCAAAGCAGAACTTAGTCGTGACTTAGCAGGGCAGGTGCAGCGACTGTTTGGAATTGTCATGGATATTAGCGATCGCAAAGCCATTCAAGAAGCCCTCCAGCGCAGTGAAGAACGCGCTCGTGCCACTTTGATGGCGTTACCCGATTTAGTATTTCGGGTAGACCGCGACGGTCGCTATGTAAATTTTATGGCGTCTCCCCCCGGCAAAAATCTGGTTGAGCCACAGCAGGTCATTGGCAAACATCTGCAAGATATTGCAATACCAAATATGCCGGAAAACCATGCCGCCATTCAATATGCTGCCATTCAGCAAGCGCTTGCGACTCAAACCGTGCAGAGTTACGAACAGCAAATCGTGCTTGAGGGCAAACCACGCTATGAAGAAGTGCGCGTTTCCCCTTGTGGCGATAATGAAGTTGTCTTTTTTATCCGCGATATTAGCGATCGCAAACAAATAGAGACGCAGCTCCAACAAACCAACGAAGAACTAGCTCGCGCTACCCGTCTCAAAGATGAGTTTTTGGCCAACATGAGCCACGAACTGCGTACGCCACTCACCGCAATTTTGGGCATGTCGGAAATCTTGAAGGAAAAAGTCTTTGGGGAACTCAATGCCAAACAACATCAGTATATTGAGATCATTTCAGATAGCGGCAAGCATTTAATTAAGCTAATCAACGATATTTTAGACGTCTCAAAAATTTCGGCTGGCAAGCTAGATCTAGAGCTTGCCGCCGTTTCGCTCAGCGAGCTGTGTGACTCTAGTCTTGTATTCGTCAAACAAGAGGCTCACAAAAAACAGATTCAACTCACCACCTTATTGCCTCCCTTATTGCCTCCAAGCTTAGAAATAGTTGAACTAGACGAACGCCGGATGCGGCAGGTGCTAATCAACTTACTCAACAATGCCGTTAAATTTACGCCAGTCGGCGGTCAAGTTACCCTAGACGTGAAACTTCAACCCGCCACCCAAGCGGCTCACGCAGAGCCAAAGATGCTAGATTTTGACACCTGGATTGTGGTTTCGGTGATCGATACTGGCATTGGCATCTCCCCTGAGGATCACGCAAAACTGTTCCAACCCTTTGTGCAAATTGACAGCAGCCTCAATCGGCATTACGAAGGCACCGGGCTAGGGCTAACGTTAGTCAAGCAATTGGTTGAACTCCACGGCGGCTTCGTTAGCCTCACTAGCCAGTTGGGGCAGGGCAGCTGTTTTACGATCCGTTTACCCTGTCGCTATCCCTTTAAGGCAATTGGGTTAGAGAATAGATTAACGCCTATTTCGCCCCCGGCTCTCGATTTATCTGAAGGCTCAACCGCAACGGCGATCGCGCTACCGATTACCACAGACGAAACGAGCGCTGCGGGCACTGCGCAGGCCAGCCAACGCCCCCTGATTTTGATTGCAGAAGATAATCAAGCCAACATTGATACTATCTTTAGCTATCTGGAAATGCATGGCTATCAGCTATTGATTGCCAGAGATGGCCAAGAAGCCATTGATCTCACCCAAACCCATAGTCCTGACTTAATTTTGATGGATATTCAAATGCCGGGAGTGGATGGGTTGGCAGCGATTCAAGCCATTCGCCAAGATCTAAATCTGGCTCAAATTCCGATCATTGCCCTGACTGCCCTAGCGATGGAGGGCGATCGCGATCGCTGCTTGGCCGCCGGGGCAAATGACTATCTAGCTAAGCCAATTAAACTTAAGCACCTGACGATGACCATTCGACAATTGCTGTGTGCTAAATAAAATAAGTTTTGAATTTTGAAAACTCAAAACTCCTTCCGTCCCAAAGATAACTCTCGTTCCCAGTCTCCTGGCTGGGAATGCCAAGTAGCGGCTCTGCCGCTTCATCGCAGAGAAGGCAGAGCCTCCGAATCTACGTTCCCAGGCAGAGCCTGAAGAACGAGGCTGATTCAAAACTCAAAACCCATTCCTTCCCAAGGATGCTGGCAAAAACTCAGACTAATAGTACAATTGGTCTAGTAGCCTGCCAGGTAGCCGCCATGCCATCGAAACTATTGATTGTTGAAAGCCCTGGGAAGATCAAGAAGCTCAGTCAAATTCTCGGGTCTGACTGGTTGGTGAAGGCTAGTGTTGGGCATATTCGAGAGCTGGCCAGCGATGGAGAAGACTCGCTGGGCTTTGATCTTGATGGCAACTCGGTGCGCTGTCGCTTTGTGGCGCGCGGGTCGCGGGGGGCCGACGTGATTCAGGGGCTAAAGGCGGCGGTGAAGCAGGTAAAAACGGTGGTGCTGGCCACAGACCCCGACCGCGAAGGCGAAACGATCGCTTGGCATCTTCAGCAAGCCCTGAACCTGAAAAGTCCTCAGCGTGTGGTCTACACCGAAATTACTCCCAACGCGGTGAGGGCGGCGATCGCCCATCCCCGTGCCCTCGATCTCAACCTGGTACACTCTGGGCTATGCCGCACCGTGCTAGACAAACTGGTGGGCTATCGTGGTTCACCGCTGCTGTGGCAGTTGCAGAATGGAGCCAAAAGCATGGGGCGGGTGCAGAGTGCTGCCCTGCATATCATTTGTCAGCGAGAGCGGCAGATTCAAGTATTTGTGCCGCAAGATTATTGGAGCGTATTTGTCGATTATGCAGAAGGGTTTCGCGCCTACTACAAGGGCAGCAGCACCGATGCCAGCGCCGAAGACGTTACCCCCGACGATGCGACTGAACCCAGCACGGGTCAAACTGCAACCCAAGAATCTGAGCGCGTCACTTCCCAAGCTGCCGCCGACCATCTAGTCGAGCTGGCGCAGCAGCATCCCCACGCCATCACCCAGATCGAAGGCAAAACCACCAGCCGGACGCCACCGCCACCCTTCATTACCTCCACCCTGCAACAAGCCGCTGGTTCCCGCCTGCGCCTCAGTCCCGAAAAAACGATGCAGGTGGCACAGTCGCTCTACGAAGCAGGCTTGATCACCTACATGCGAACCGACAGCACGGCGCTCAGCCCCGAATTCTGCGCCCAGGCGCGGCAATGGCTGGAAGAGCATGATCCCACCAACGTGCCCAAAAAAGTTGCCCAGCATCGCAAAGCCAAAGCCGCTCAAGAAGCCCACGAAGCGATTCGCCCTACTGATGTCTACCGTCCCTCCAAAGAGCTGCGGGTGGAACTGGCTGCCGATGCCTTCTCCCTCTACGTAATGATTTGGAAACGGGCGATCGCGTCTCAGTGCCAGTCAGCTCGCGTGCGGCAAACCAAAATCTTAACCCAATCGGGTGCAGCCTGTTGGCAAGCCAAGGGGCAAGTTCTAGAATTTCCTGGCTACACCAAATATTGGCACAACCTCACCGCCGATGTGGAATTACCTAGCCTCACGCCGGGGCAAGCCCTCACCCTCCAGCAAGCCGCCCACGAGCAAAAGCAAACCCAGCCGCCCTCGCGCTACAGTGAACCCAAACTAGTGCAGACCATGGAGCGCAAAGGCATCGGTCGCCCCAGCACCTATGCCCCAACGATTCATACCCTCAAACAGCGGCTCTATGTAGACATCCTCAAAGGGCATTTGCAGCCGACACCGCTGGGTTTGGACGTCGATAGCTTTTTGCAAGATGCCCTGCCCGACTTGCTAGAAGCCGAATTCACCGCCCAGATGGAACAAGCCCTCGACCAAATTGCCACCGGGCACCAAGACTGGCAACACTACCTCACCACCTGGAATCAAGCCTATTTTGCGCCCGCGTTGGTCAAAGCCAAACAGGTGATCCCCAGCCACCTCACCACCAACCCCGTCCCCCATCGCGGCAAACCTACCGAGCTATCTAAAACGCCTTGCCCGCATTGCAACAGCTTATTAGCCAAAATTCCGAGCAGCAAAGTCAAAAAGAAATATTTCCTGAAGTGTGTCAGCGGCTGCGCAGATGTAGTGCTGTTTTGGTCAGACTATAGCCGCAAGTGGGAACCGCCCCACAGCAAGCCTACCGATGACAAATCGCCCCTATCCCCACCCACGGCCACCGCACATCCTTGCCCAGTGTGCAAAAAAAACTTAGAGGAATATGCCTACGAGAAAGCCGGGCAGGCCAAAAAATTGCTGCGGTGTTCGGATGTGAAAGCACGGGGCGATCGCAAACACCAAGACGTGGTCTATTTCCACACCGCCAACGGCTGGTGGAGTCCCAAGTTAGGCAACCTAGCAGAAAAAGAACCCGTCTCACCCACGTAGGGATGAAGCGTTTGCATTAGGGTGTCGGCAGGGCGGCCAGGGTGTTGATGCAAATGCTTCATCCCAACATCTCTCGGGCAACCGATGTTGGGTAGTGCGATCGCTCTACTTGCATAAAAGGCAGCGATCGCGGCGCAACTCTGTACTATAGAAGAGAAGCTCCCTGGGATTTGCCATATGCCATCGCCTTTTCCTGGAATAGATCCCTATCTTGAAAATGTGGAACGGTGGTCAGCAGTCCATAACCGACTGATTGTGGCGATCGCCGATGAGCTAGTCGATCACCTGAGTCAGCGGTATCGAGCTGAGATCGAAAAAAGAACTTACTTTAGCCTTGACGATGAAAGCGTATTGGTGGGCATTCCTGATGTTGCAGTGGTGACGGGCAGAGGCCAAGCATCACCCACCAACACGACAACCATTGCCCGATCGATGCAGCCTCAGCAAGTACAAATGCCGATTGCCGAAGAGGTGAATGAGCGGTATTTGGAAATTCGGGAGGTCGCAACTGGAACGGTGGTGACGGTGATTGAGATTTTATCTCCTAAAAATAAGCGATCGGGTGAAGGCCGAATAGCCTATGAGCGTAAGCGGAATCAGGTATTAGCCAGCGCTACTCATTTGGTAGAAATTGATTTGTTGCGTGCCAGCAAGGGGTTTCCCATGGCTGGTGGAGAACTGGGAGATTACCACATTTTAATTAGCCGCAGCCATCAACGCCCCACGGCAGATTTGTATGCTTTTAGTCTGCGAGAATCAACGCCATCGGTGCCGATTCCGTTGTTGCAAGGGGAAGAGGAACCTATTTTAGAGTTACAAAAGCTGTTGAATTATGTTTATGACCGGGGCAGGTATCAGTTGGCGATCGCCTACACC
>Ga0209181_10011670_pt1 | contig 11219 bp, 12 predicted proteins | sample MAT05_FD_187208 | JGI IMG/M metagenome (GOLD analysis project Ga0209181, IMG submission 187208) | Freshwater microbial communities from Lake Fryxell liftoff mats and glacier meltwater in Antarctica - MAT-05 (SPAdes) (version 2) | ecosystem: Environmental > Aquatic > Freshwater > Ice > Liftoff... | reverse complement strand
CCCTGCTGGGCTCGAAGGTGTTGGATTACCGTAAAGCCGTTTGGCTGGCCAGCATCAGCACGGCGCTCGGCGCACTCGCATCGATATTTCTCGCAGGAGCATTGATCACCGCTTTCGGTGGTAAAGGCCTGGTTCCCGATACCATCGTGCAATCAAGCTTATTCATAACCGCCGTTAGTGCTGCTGCTGCAATTACCATCGCATTGGCAACCCGCTTCGGACTTCCGGTTTCGACAACACATGCCTTAGTGGGTGGTTTATTGGGTGCAGGATTTGCCTTGGCTCCGGAAGCATTGAATGTTTCGGTTCTGGGAAAAACATTTTTCCTACCACTCTTGCTATCGCCACTGGTCGCTATTGTGCTTTGTCTTTTTTTGGCACCCTTGATGCGCAGGCTGGATAACTCTGCCATAGCAAAACAAGAACTCTGTGTGTGTGAAACTGAGACTTTACCTGCGGGGAATTCATTGGCAAGCACTTCAGTAGCACTTAGCATTGGCACGCAGGCAAACTGCCCGCCGATTACCCATGATGCCATTGTCCGTCTGCCGACATCAAAGGCTTTCGATTTGATTCATTGTTTGAGTGGCGCTACCGTCTGCTTTGCACGTGGTTTGAATGACACACCAAAAATGGCGGCCATTCTGATCGTTAGTGGGTTGGCAGGCTTGTCGTCCGTTATTGCTATTAGTATTGCGATGGTCATTGGTGGCATTCTTACTGCTCGACGGGTCGCCAAGACCATGTCCGAAGACATTACGAGTATGACCCACAACGAAGGCTTGTCAGCCAATATTGTGACTTCGAGCCTAGTGATTCTCGCTTCGAAATATGGTCTTCCGGTATCGACTACCCATGTTAGTTGCGGAGCACTTTTTGGTCTGGCGGCAGGCAATGGCCGCGGCCAACTGAAGACTATCTTCACCATCCTGCTCTCGTGGATTAGTACACTACCACTTGCTGCAGCACTGGCTTTCCTTGCCGCCAATTTACTTCTTGTTTCAGGAGACATCTGATGTCAAACACATCATCCGAACTGGATTCAATCCAGAATTATTATGGCGAAGTCTTGTCGTCCAGCAGGGACTTGAAAACCTCCGCTTGCTGCCCTACCGAGGCCATGCCGGTTTATCTCCGTCCGCTGGTAATGGATATACACGAAGAAATTCGCGATCGATTTTATGGCTGCGGCTCTCCGATTCCCGTGGCTTTGAATGGCTGCACGGTGCTCGATTTAGGTTGCGGCACGGGTCGTGATGTTTATCTGCTTTCGCGTCTTGTTGGCGAAAACGGCCGTGTGATTGGCATTGATATGACAGCGGAACAATTAGCCCTTGCCAGAAAGCATCAGGTCTGGCACGCAGAGCGTTACGGCTTTGCAAAATCGAATGTGGAATTTCATGAAGGTTTCATTGAAGACTTGGCGACCGTTGGTATTGCTGACAACTCAGTGGACATTGTGGTGTCTAATTGCGTGCTGAATTTATCACCGGAAAAAGCCCGAGTCTTCAAGGAAATTTTTCGCGTCTTGAAACCCGGCGGCGAGCTTTATTTTTCCGATGTATTCGCCGACCGCCGTATTCCAGTGGCATTGCGAAATGATCCGGTGCTCCTGGGCGAATGTTTGTCCGGTGCGATGTATGTGGAAGACTTCCGTCGCACGCTGGCCGATTTCGGCTGCAAAGACGCCCGTATCATGTCGAGTAGCTTGTTGACGGTGGATGACGCGGACCTCAATAGAAAAATCGGCATGGTCGGCTTTACTTCAAAAACCGTTCGGGCCTTCAAAATTGAACTCGAAGACAAATGCGAAGATTTTGGCCAAGTGGCATATTACCGTGGCGGCATTGCAGAGTGCCCGACGTTCTTTGAGCTCGATGACCACCATCGCTTTGAAATTGATAGGCCTATGCTGGTCTGCGGCAATACCGCCGATATGATTGCTCAATCGCGGTTTGCATCTTACTTCCAGATTATTGGCGAAAAGGCGACGCACTATGGCATTTTTGATTGCGCCCCTGATGCAGGTAATTCTGCTAACGCAAGCAGTTCGGGCGCTTGTTGCTAAAATGTCCACGCTGCAAAAACTCAGCATTATTATTCCGTTCGCGCCAAATGATATGGCATGGGAGCTTTTGCTGTCGGATCTAAGAAATCTGTCTGAAACGACAGAAATAATTCTGGTCGCTGCAAGCAAAGAAACAAAACTGGAAGCGCAAGCATTCAAAGCAAACGTTGCGTTCACCGTGATCGACAGTGCCATGGGGCGTGCTCTGCAAATGAATGCCGGCGCCAAAATGGCGAAAAATCCCTGCCTCTGGTTTTTACATGCCGATTCAAGGCTGGATGCGCGTTGCTTGAGAGCCATTGATAATTTCGATTTCGTGAAATCGAAGCTGGGTTATTTTGGTTTACGTTTTCTTGATGATGGTCCGCGAACCATGGGTATCAATAGTTTTGGTGTCTGGTTTCGTTCCCGATTTTTAGGTATTGCGTTTGGCGATCAAGGCTTTGTCATTTCCAAATCCAATTTTGAAAAGCTTGGTATGTACCGCGAAGACCTGAGCTCAGGCGAAGACCATGCGCTGATTTGGATGGCCAGAAAAAATGGAGTGAAGCTAAAACACTTGAATGCCAGCATCAAAACTAGCGCCCGAAAATATGCACAATACGGCTGGGGCCAGACAACACGCAACCATTTACGTGAAACTTGGCGACAAGCTCGGCAATTTTCAAAACAAGCGAGAATATTATGAAAGGTGGACTAGCCATCTTCGTAAAAACACCCGGTGTTTCGCCATTGAAAACACGACTGGCCGCTGGTATTGGTTCTGCCAGCGAATCTTGGTATCGCATGGCAGCCCAAGCGGTGAAAAGTATTGCACTCGATGCACAAAAAAACATCGGCATCAATGCCTACTGGGCAGTGGCAGAAACTTCGGCATTGCAGCACGAACTCTGGCAATCTTTGCCGCGCTTGGCGCAAGCGGATGCTGAAACTGAAGAGCTAGGCGAACGCATGGGCCGGGTTATGCGCATGCTAATTCGTCAGCATGGTTTTGGATTGTTGCTGGGTGCGGATGCACCGCAAATTTGCACGGATGATATTCAAACAGCGGCAGAATTTCTGGACGATGAAAATCCCCGGTTGGTGCTTGGGCCTGCTCGCGATGGCGGTTTTTGGTGCGTCGGTAGTAATTTCAAATTTCCGATCACACTTTGGCAAACGGTGATTTACAGCCAACCGAATACCTATGTCGATTTTATCGCTGCGTTTTCCCCTTTCGCGGAAATACTAAATCTCAGAACATTATCGGATGTCGATGAAGTTACCGACCTAGCATTGTGCCATCTGGAATTAGAAGCACTTGACAATGCCACACCCGAACAACGGGCTCTGCTGGAAGCATTCCACTCCTTCGGGTTGCCAGCATGACAATCCCTCAGGAGAACTTAATCGGTGCTTGGGCACAGCTGGGGATTTTCATCGGCCTGCTTGTTTTGCTTCCCGTCCTAGAATATTTTTTCTTCCGGCGGCCTTCCGGGCACAAGGCAAAACGCTGGTTCAATAATATCGGCCTGATTATTACTTCCACGATTTCGGCGCAGCTGGTTTTTCCTTTTGCCACCGTTGCCATGGCAATCTGGACAAATGCCAACGGCATCGGACTTTTTCAATGGTCGCAATGGCCCGGCAATCTTGAAATAATTCTGTGCCTGATATTGCTGGACCTTGCCATTTATTGGCAACACCGCTTTTTCCACATGGTTCCGTGGCTTTGGCGAATGCATCGCGTTCACCACAGCGACCTGGCTTTCGATGCAAGCCTTGGCGTTCGCTTCCATCCATTCGAGATCGTGCTCTCGAAAGCCTATAAACTGGCTTGTATTGTCGTACTGGGGCCGCCCGTCATTGCCGTCATTCTTTACGAATGCCTGTTACTGGCCTTTTCACTGATGACGCACAGCAATATTCGTTTGCCCGTGAAGCTGGATGCATTACTCAGAATTTTTTTCGTCACGCCGGATTTTCATCGGGTACATCATTCGGTTCATCGCGTGGAAACCGACAGCAATTACAGCAATATTCTCTCGCTCTGGGATTATTTATTTTGTAGCTACCGGGCACAGCCACGCGACGGCCATGTGGCGATGCAAATTGGCCTGCATGAATTCCGAAGTACTTCGGAACAACAGCTAGGCGCTTTATTGATTCAACCTTTTAAATATGTAAAACCAATATCGGACGACAAACATGCGTGACACCTGGCCACTACTCAAAAAGACGACATTCCCTGCCATTGAACGCGGCTCCTTAAATACTCTGCAGTTGAACCTAGGCTATCTATGCAATATCAGTTGCATCCATTGCCATGTGAACGCCGGCCCAAAGCGCAAAGAATTGATGGACAAAGCCACCATGGAAATGGCGCTGAAAGTTGCCGACAAATTGAATATCAAAATATTTGATCTAACCGGCGGCACGCCTGAGATGAATCCGCATTTTCGCTGGCTGGTAGAGCAGGCACGCGATCGTGAAATTCACGTCATGGACCGCTTGAATCCCACCATCATGGAAGAACCGGGTTACGAATGGGTCGGTGAATTTCTTGCTAAACACCATATCGAAGCTGTGGCATCACTGCCCTGTTATTCCGAAGCCAATGTCGATGAGCAACGTGGCGATGGTGTTTTTGAAGCCTCGATCAAGGCTCTGAAAAAGCTCAATACACTCGGCTATGGCAAAAACGATTCAAATCTCATATTGAATCTTGTCTATAACCCCAACGGTGCCTTCCTGCCACCAAATCAGGAAAAACTCGAAGCCGATTACAAGCGATTACTCGGCGAAAAATTTGGCATTGAATTCAATCATCTTTACGCCATCGCCAATATGCCGATCAAACGCTATGGCTCGTGGTTATTGTCCAAAGGTAAATACGAGGATTATATGAACACGCTGGTGGCGGCACATCGCGATGAAAATCTGGATAATGTGATGTGTCGAAATTTAATCAGCGTCGATTATCAAGGGTATTTGTATGACTGCGATTTTAATCAAATGCTGGAACTGCCCATGGGCGGCGAAAACGAACGCCGTCATTTAAGCTCCTTACTCGAAACTGCCGCACCAAAAAAAATTGGCATCGGTCAACATTGCTATGGCTGCACTGCGGGGCAAGGCTCAAGTTGTGGTGGTGCTCTGAATTAGTTTTTGCAGCCGCCCACTTGTTTTCATGGGAGCGCCCGTCAGGCGTGAGTAAAGCTGCGATGCAAATAAATAATGCATCAAGCCGGCTAGAAAATAGTGAGATTTTTTTTGCTGATGAGAAACGCTGTAGCCCGGGTCATGGCTTCACCTGACCCGGGATGTCAAACAGCATCGAGATGTCCTGCGTTGATCAGCAATAACAAAAGGATGATGGTCAGGATAGTGTTGCCGTAAGCTTATATTTCATCGCAGATTTGTCCCGGGTCAGCTAGAGCCATGACCCGGGCTACGATGTTGCGCATACATCAAACTGGTAAAAATTAGGAAGTAAGTTCGCCAAAAAAAACTCGGTAGGCTTTCACCTACCGAGTTCATTTATCATGCAATGTTCAGCTTAAGGAGTCGCTGTGCCTTTGATATATTGTTGCGCTTTCGCAAAGGCCTGCTTGCCGACTTTACGTCCTACTTCACGACCAGCCAGATCACCATCAATAAAATGGATACCACCATATCTGCGTGAGATACCGGCTTCATCGGCCGCTGCTGTAAAGGTATTCCAAGACAAGGTGACTGGAGCGCTAGGGACCAGACCTGGTTCAACAGCCGAAGAGCCCGCGGCGATCGTCACCGAATTCCCGAAATAATCACTGCCGGTGAAAAGTTTCAGTACTTCCGCACCCGCGGCACTGAAGGTACTATGCCCCGAATAATATTCCGAGAATGGTGGGGTAACTACCGTACTGGCTTGATATGGACGCCAGTTTTCGCCATTAATCAATCGAGTACCCAAACCTTCACCCGCCCATGAAGGAATTTTGATCCCTTTAAACAAGTAATGGATGGCCGTCACTGGACGTACATAGTCGTAACTGCGTTTAGCATCCCAGGTAATGATGCTGGCATCGAGGATGGCATTGTTCATGGCAAAATACAATTTCATATCACTGTTGATGCCATGCTGATCGCGGTTTGAAACGTATTTACAGAATAATCCCCAATGCCCCGGCGGCAATTCTGATGTAGGACCATCCGCCCAATATTCAGCAATGGCTTTTTGCCGATCTGTCAGTAACGCGCTGTACAAAACCACTTCAACCGCTTGCTGTAAATAGGCTTTTGAAGGGTACATAGCAGGTGACTTCACCTTGAACTGATCGGGCGAAGTAAGTGCGAATGGTGTTACTGCCCCCCAATGTGGGCCAATAAACTTCTGAATTTTAAAACCACCCGCACCGTCTGAAGTTCGTAGTGGCTGCCAAGCATTTGGATTGCTGATGTTGTCCCAGGTGTTTCTGGGAACATAGCCGGTGTAATCGCTATAAGGTGTACCAGCGTTCAAATTACCAAGTTGGTTGGACCCGTCGTTATGGCGGAAATTAATCACCGCTTGCGCAGCGACATTGCCAATACCTTGAGGTGTCGCAAGATTGGTCGAAGTATCATTAATATCGTAACCACGTGAAGCCATCTCGGCATCAAAATTGGCTTTCATGCTGGGGAATAAATCGACCAATGCACGATAGGCGGCGAAGCTCATGGCTTTTTCTTTATTGGCTTTGGTGTGTTCGAAGTCCGGCCGACGCAGCGTGCCACCCAAACGAGTACCCACTGCTTTTTTGTCATAGGCAGCCCAAGCATCAAACATGGCGGTGTTGGTAATGGCCAACATGCGCGCCACCATCGGCGGACCTGGGTGCGTGACACGAATAGCTTCAAGCGTTTGATCATTCCATTCGGTAACAACGGTGTCGGCAGTGGCAACAGGCGATAACGCTAAACCAATACACAGCGACAATGCGACTAGACCTATATTTTTTGAAGACAACATACTAAAAACCCCTTAAGAAAAGTGTAATAAATATCCAATCACCCCGGTTAAACAGGCTAATGCGAGATAACGTGGATTAAATTGAGCGTTGACCAAACGCTCTGAATTAATTTTTTCATGCCGACAAGTAATTTCTGCTCTATCGAAACGAAATTAATCCCCCTAAGCATTCGAGCTTATGATTGCTTCCGTCTATCTTGTACGCAGAAGACAGATGAAACAGGACAAGACAAGACAAGACAAGACAAAATAATTGCATGTATTTATTATTTTAAATGCGCATCGTCGATAAATAACATTATCTTTACAATAAAAAATAAAATAAAAAATAAACGAACCTCTTTTTGCTCAGCATGACTCTTTAAGTCGAACCCATTCAAATAAGGGTTCATTTATTCCGATACTCCCTTAATTTTCTGGAGCAATACAAAATGAATCCTCAAGCATTTCCAATGATGCCCGGCACAGCCCTCGCCCTTCTCGCTGCTGGTTTGGCTAGCACCATGGCAACCAGCCCAGTACAAGCAGGCGCTGCAAAAAAAGTAACGCTGCAACATTGTGCCGGCGTAAATAGTTGTAAAGGTCATAACGATTGCCGTACCGCTAGCAATGCGTGTAAAGGTCAGGGTTCTTGCAAAGGCCAAGGTTTTGTAACGGCAACAGCGGGCGCCTGTGCCGATGTCGGCGGTAAGATTATTGATGCCAAGAAAGCCGTTAAAGTGGCGGCATCGAGCCAAATCCATTGCATGGGTGCTAATGTTTGCAAAGGTCATAACGATTGCAAAACCGCCAGCAATGCCTGTAAAGGTCATGGCGCGTGCAAAGGTCAGGGCTTTGTATCATTACCCGCTGCCAGCTGCGCCAATATTGGCGGCACTGCGGGTTAATTCATGTTGGACTTGATAAGCAAGTCAACCCAGGCGGTTTCTGAAGTGAAAACTTCAGAGACTCGCCCGTGGCTGGGTTTTGGTTTAGGCCTGCGCACCGAACACTTTGATGACGTACTCAATTCAAGGCCAAAGGTCGATTGGTTTGAAGTGACCTCTGAAAATTTCATGGTGCAAGGCGGCAAGCCTTTGCACTATTTACGTTCAATTCGCGAGCTCTACCCTATTGTGATGCATGGCGTATCGCTTTCCATTGGTAGCACTGACCCACTCGATAAAAATTATCTTCAAAAACTGAAAGAACTTGCAGGACAGATCGAACCTGTCTGGATTTCCGACCATTTATGCTGGACAGGTGTCGATGGCATCAATTCGCATGATTTATTACCGCTGCCTTATAACGATGAAGCAATTAATCATGTGGTTTCAAGAATCCAGCAAGTGCAGGAATTTTTAGGCCGCGAAATTCTTATCGAGAATCTAAGTTCTTATGTGGAGTTCACCCAATCACAAATGAGCGAATGCGAATTCGTTTCGCAAGTAGCGAAAAAAAGTGGCTGCCGTTTACTGCTCGACGTTAATAATGTCTATGTCAGTTCCCGCAATCATGGCTTTGAAGCGATGGACTATATTCGCGGGTTACCTGAAGACCGAATCTGGCAGATCCATCTTGCCGGTCATAGTGATTACGGCGATATTGTGGTCGATACCCACGACCATGATGTACCGCAAGCAGTGTGGGATTTATACACGAAAACTATTGCCTTGCATGGCCCCATTAGCACGATGATTGAACGCGACGACCATATTCCGCCGCTAGTAGAATTATTAACCGAATTAGATTTAGCCAGAAATCACCACGATACCGCTTTATTCAATGCGAAGATGGCGATATGAGCTCAAGCTTGCAAAACATGCAGCGCCAATTTCTGGGAAGCCTGCGCAGCCAGAATGGCACACAGATTGAAAACTTGCTCATGCAAAAGCCGCTAACTCAAAGCGGCTTGCGTACTTATATTCACGCCTATTCTTCTCGGCTTATCGAAGCACTTGATAACGATCACCCATGTCTGGGCGCTTATTTGGGCGATGAACTCTGGAAGACAATGTGTACCGGTTATATTGAAAAATATCCGTCGCAATATACATCGTTACGGAATTTTGGTGACCTATTGCCGGAATATCTTTTACATGCCGATGCCTTCAAAAGAAACCCCGAAATTTCTGAACTGGCAAAACTTGAACGGCAATTCCTGAATTGTTTTGACGCCCCCGATGCCGAAAACATCGAGTTCTCCGAACTGCTGGCAATATCGGAACAAGATTGGCCCTTATTGCGGCTAACATTTCATCCAAGCCTAAGTCTGCTGACCAATCAATACAATACCGTTTCGGTTTGGCAGGCGATGAAAGCTCAAGAGCTTTCACCAACACCGACAACACTCGACAATTACTGGATCATCTGGCGCGACCTTGATCGAGTCACTAATTTCCGCTCAGTCGATTTTGAAGAATACCTAGCGCTCTTGTATTTTTTACGCGGCGATAATTTTTCGCAACTCTGCCAAGCCCTGCTCGAAACCCATAGCATTGAAAAAGTACCCACATTGGCACTGGGTTACATCAAGTCTTGGTTTGCCGAGGGCTGGGTGGTGGATATAGAGCTATAAAGCAGCAATAGCTATTACTACGTGAAAACGAAATTAATACCAAGCTACTATTCCTGAAAGCTATATTCAAAACCATAATAGTGCTTACCCTCGGTAACCGTAATGGTCATGGCTCCCGACAAACCTTCGAGATCTTGAGTGCCCGAATCAGGTACGACCGTAAGCGCGAGCGTGGCTTCACCTCGATTCATAGTACCGCTGTGTTGCAGAACGAAGCTGCCTTTGCGGCCATGTAAAGTGCCGGTGACTTTTTCGATCGCCACATAACCGGCAGAACCTTTTACCGATGTCATATGCGCCAGCATTTGGCCTTTGCTGATTGCCTCGAGATCACCATGAAAGTGTTTGTCTAGCAACATGCGGCTAATGCTGGCGCCTTCGTTTTCTGCCGCAGCTTGCGGGCTCATTTTTACATCGAAAAGACCGCTGATGTGGTGGGTCAAGGTGTTCTCGAGCTTGATGGATGTCTCGGCAGTTTAAATCAAAGTCGGGCCCAAGGGCCATCCTACGTAGGAGGGCCCTTGGGCCCGACCGCACCTGACAAATGTCATATCACACTGTTGACGATGCCCACTACCGAGGCACAACACGAATCAACACACTGCTCGCACGGAGGAAACACCCATGTGCGATCAATATACAAGCATTACACCGCTGGCCAGGCTGGAAAACGTCAGCAAGCGTTACGGCAATGTCACTGCCCTTAACGGGCTCAACTTATCGGTGCATGCTGGAGAAATTCTGGCGCTGCTTGGACCGAACGGTGCAGGCAAGACTACCGCAGTTTCATTGTTACTAAATTTGATTGAAGCCGATTCCGGCAAGGTCAGTCTTTTCAATCAAGACCCGCAGGCTCTGGCTGCAAGGCAACGCATCGGCGTGATGTTGCAAAGCGCCACGCTTCCGGAAACCTTACGTGTCCAGGAATTAATAACTCTGACGCAAAGTTATTATCCCTTGCCTCGCGAGTTGACAGAAATCTCGGAGATGGCAGGCATCGCGGATTTGTTGCAGCGTCCGTACGGAAAATTATCCGGTGGCCAGCAACGTCGCGTGCAATTTGCAATGGCCATTTGTGCCAAGGTCGAAATATTATTTCTGGATGAACCTACCGTCGGTCTCGATATCGAAGCCCGCGAAGCGATGTGGGCCAGCTTGCGGAAACTAGTTGCCGAAGGTTGTTCGATTGTATTGACCACGCATTATCTGGAAGAAGCCGAAGCGCTGGCAAATCGCGTGATGGTGATTGCACAAGGTTCGGTCATTGCTGAAGGCAGTGTGGAATCAATCCGTTCACGCGTTGCCTTGCGAAAGATTCGCTGCATCAGCCGTCTGGATATTGCCGATCTACAACAATGGCCGAACATCGACAGCGTTGTTCATGACGGTCAATACCTGACTATCCAGACTGCGGACGCCGAATCGATCACGCGTCGTTTACTGAATGAAGATGCCGGAATCACGCAACTGGAAATTAAACGCGCCGGACTGGCTGAAGCCTTTGTCGAACTAACCAAGGAGCAAGTGTCATGAATGCCGTATCTACCATTTCAAAATACAGTGCATTCTCGGTGTATGTCACCGAAGCACGCTTTGAATTTATTCGCATGTTGCGGATGCCG
>Ga0209181_10011669_pt1 | contig 11220 bp, 6 predicted proteins | sample MAT05_FD_187208 | JGI IMG/M metagenome (GOLD analysis project Ga0209181, IMG submission 187208) | Freshwater microbial communities from Lake Fryxell liftoff mats and glacier meltwater in Antarctica - MAT-05 (SPAdes) (version 2) | ecosystem: Environmental > Aquatic > Freshwater > Ice > Liftoff... | reverse complement strand
CTTCAAATATAATAGTTTTAGAGGGAGTACCTTTTGCTTCAATGTAGCCATTATTTTTTATAGTTAACGAGCCGTTCGTTGAAAATTGAATTATCACGTTTGTATCAATTGCTAATTTTCCACCAGTAATTTCACAATCGCAATCGATAATGTAATCAACACCATTGCCAATTTTATTGTGGTTTGAAAGTGCTAAACCATTGTTGTAACTACAGCCTAAAGTAATCGGGCCTAGACCAGGTGTCGGAGTTGGAGTTGGAGTTGGAGTTGGGGTTGGGGTTGGCTCTGTTTCATCTTTTTTACAACTTACAACTAAAGTCAGAAGCATTACTACGAACATAAGCAATTTTGAAAATGTTTTCATACAGTATAATTTTAAGATCCAAAATTCGCAAATTTGTAGAATATAAGGCATAGGGTATTCCCTATGTTTTTTTAATAACTAACAATAAATTCGTTTAATCGTCGAGCAAATCATTCATCAAAATAACTTTTACTAACCCAATAATATTTTTTACATTAAGTTTCAAAAATAAATTATTTCTGTGCATTTCTACCGTTTTCGGCGATATCTGTAAACTTTCTGCTATTTGATTTATTGATTTTTCGTTTAAAATTTCTTTAACTACTTCTTTTTCGCGTTTACTTAAGATTATATTTGTTTTTTTTATCGATGCAGTCTCAACTAAATATTTACTTAAATACTTTTTATTTTGTAGAGCAAATTCAATTGCGTCAATTAAAGTTTCCGCTACCTCATTTTTGAGAACCAACCCGCTAATCTTTTCTTTTAGTAATTTATTAATAACTAAACCGCTTGTGAAACTAGTTAGAATAATAATCTTTAAGTCTTTATATTCTTTACTAATCTCACGAATAAAGTCTCGCGCATTATCTTCACCAAATCTAACATCTTGAATTAAAATCGTGAAATTGTATTGTCTTAGTTGTTTAAATAATTGGGTTTTGTTTGTTGCTGAAAATATATTTAAATTTCGGTAATGTCTATTCAGCAATGTTTTTACGCCTTCAATAATAAGCAAATGGTCGTCTGCGATCAAAATATTCATGCTTCAATCTTATTAAATATTTATTTCAATCATAATTAAAGTGCCCCTATTTATTTCGCTGTCAATTTTAATCGTGCCATTAATTGCTGCTATTCTATTTTTAATTGAATTTAAGCCCTGCGTATTTCGGTTTGCGTTAACGTTAAAACCAACTCCTTCATCTTCAATACTTACAGCCAAATTATTTTCCGTCAGTATCAAATTCAAGAAGCATAACTTACTCTTTGAATGTTTTAGACAGTTACTTATTAATTCTAAAGTAATTAAATAAACAGTCTTCGCAAGCATTGGGCTAATACACAAAAAGTTGCAGTTGCTAGCATTCATTTTGACTAAAAAATTATCACTATTTATCAACTGACAGTACTTATTTAATTCACCGTCAAGGCCCACCGTCGTAAAATGAAGTGGGTAAAGGTTGTGCGCAATAGCACGCACTTTATTTTGTAGATGTGATATTTGATTTGTAATTGAAGCGTTGTCACTAATGTTTGAAGAATTTCGATTTAAAATATTTAGTTTAAAGGCGGCAAGCGATGCTGATAATTCATCGTGCAATTCATTTGAAATTCTTTCCCTTTCTTTTTCCTCCGACAAACAAATTGCTTCTAATAACTTTATTTTACCTTCTTTTTTTAGTTTGGTGACATTTGTTTTGTTAATTCTATTTCTAGCTATAAATAGTGCAATAAACAGTAAACATACAAATCCCATCGCCATAATTATTAAATTGCGTTCCAGTGCGGTTTTTTCACTCTCGTTAATTATTAATTGTTTATTTACTATTTCCTTTTTTTGTTTTTCGTATTCGTATTTAATTAATAATTGACTAATACTCCTTTGGGTTTCTTGTTTTGTATTTAGTTGATAGATTTCGTGTGCCTTATCCAAAAAATAATAAGAACTATCCAAGTTGTTTAAGCCTTTGTAGGTGTTGGCTAAATTTTTATAAACAGCGTATATAGTACTTTTATTGCCTATTCTATTTGTTAAAGCTAGTGCATTTAACAAATTATATTTAGCTGTGTTATATTCTTTGCTTTGATTGTTTGCAAGCCCCAACCCAATCGAATTGATTAGAATATATAAAGGTTGGCTATAGTTAGAACTTAATAGCAAGGACTTTGAGAAATGTAATTGAGCCATCTTAGAATTGTTTTGTTTTAGAAGTAATTCACCCTTACTATAGTTGGCAATTATCAACCCTAATACGCTGTTGTATTTTGTACTAAAATAGATAGCACTATCAATATAGTTTTGTGCACTTTTAATAGAATCTATTTTCAATAATGATATGCCAAGTATGCCTGACACACTACCAATGTATGAAGTATCATTTTCGCGCAACATAACTTTATATGACGCTCTACTATATTTGTACGCTTGCGGATAATCCATTAACGAAAAAAATATATTTGCAATATTATTATTTATTTGTGCGGCTAATTTTTTCGAATTATTTCTTTCTAGTATCGCCACTGCTTTTTGAAAATTATAAATAGCTAATTGATACATGTTTTTATAGCTAAATATTGATCCTTGCAGATTAAAAAACTTGGCCTCTGAGTCGCTGTTTGATACTGTCAAATTTTTACCGTAAGTACAGTTTGACTGAGCGCTATCTAAATTCCCTTTTATAAAAAAATACTTTCCTAAATTATAATAGAAAAATTGCCGTGTGAAATCACCCGCATTCTTAATTTCCTTACGTGTACTATTAATTAAAATAATTGCATCATTATTATTTTTAGTTGTCAAAACCTTTTCTAGCATGTTGGCAATTAAAATAGAATCAATTTTAAATTCTAAATTACTTTGGACTTTTAGATTCAAAAAAAATAAAAAATAAATTATTTGTTTTACCTTTCTAAATTTTGGTTTATGATTCATTTTTTTAACCGGCAGATTACAGAAATAAACTTAGTATTGTTTTGGACATTTTCGATTGCATAAAATAAAAAACAATTTGTTCGGTAATTTTGTTTAACTTAGGTGGTCTAAAATAGGTTTAAAAAGTGTTTCATTTGTCATTGGTTGGCTCAGAAGTAATGACTTAACAAATCGCTTCCAATTCGAAGCAGCAAAACCATTAAAATTATTCCACTGAAATAAGGTGTGCAAAATCGCATCGTAAAAAACCCAATTTCGAGCATTTAATAGCCTAACCATTCTTATTTTCGAAAAAATGTAAAAGGGTTGAGCTTGCTATTCTATTCAAAAAATACAGGATGAAGTTAAATATATTTCGACCCAGTTAGTTGTTATCCTTTTTTCACACCCAAGCAACTTCATTCAAAATACCGACTAAGAATTCATCACTCAATAATTCTTGTCTTTTATGAAGGTAATAATTGACGAAAATTTATAATTGCGACAATATGAGTTATCTAAAATTATTGTAACTTTCGAATGGTTTTGAAATTCTGAAGGGTGTAAATTTATTGTATATCAACCATTGACACTACTTCCGATTGCCAAATTAAACTTAAATAAAATGAAAAAATTATTTTGCCTTTTTTTAGTCGCTTTAATCCTTGCTTCTTGCGCTCCGCGGTACGCGCTAAAAGGAACTTATCAAGAAACCCCATATGCCATCCCACTCACTAAAACAACAAACGACCTTTGGCTTGAAATTATGGAATTCTTAAGCCAAGAAAAAATTGCCCCAAAGTTTATCAAGAAAAAAAAGAGCCTGATCGTTACCGACACGGTTTCTTTTCATGAAAAATTCACCGTCGAAAATACCCTAGGCAAGCTCGAAGATTCTACTAAATATATTGTATTGCCTGTTCTTAAAAACAGTGCCTATCTTAAAAGCGCTTATGCGCATTGGACCATTAAAATTCAAAAACACAAAGGTAAAACTGCGATTGTGATTGAATTGTCAAAAGTGATGGCCAATTATAATATAGACAATGGATCACAAAAACTTGTTGGAAATAAGGTGAGTACAGGCGAGTTTGAGAAAAAGTTTCAATCCTATTTACAATCAAAGGGTTTGCTTTAAACTCTACCCCACTATCTTTTTGTTAATCCGGTAGCCTTTACCTTTTTGCGATTGCACGATGCGTTTCCCAAAAAACTGCCTAATATTGTAAATGTGAACGTCGATGGTGCGTTTGTTAGCTATGGCCTCATCGTTCCAAACACTTCCGGCAATTTCAATTTTAGTGAAAAATTTTTCTGGACTATTGTAAAGTAACTCGAATAACTTAAATTCTTTGCGTGGCAGTTGAAAAGGTTCACCATTCTTAAAGATCAAGTACCGCTCGTTGTCAATAATAACCTCTCTTTTTAAATTGCTTGTACTTATTACACGGCGACGTAGTAAATTTTTAAGATATAATTCCATCACAGCTGCTTTGTTATGAAAGTTGATAAAAGAATCTGCCCCCGAATTAAAAGCAAGTTCCTGAACAAAATCATCTTGTTTGTCGGTATAAATGATGATAAAAGGATTGGTTTCGCGGGTTTTTTGCCTTACCTCTTTGGTTAAGATAACGGCGTCGTTTGGCACCAGATCAAGGTTAAGGAAAATAACATCTACCGGATTGAACTCTATAAACTCAAAAAAGTCTTTTTCTTGATTAAAGATAAAAATATTGAGAAATGATTTTTTTAAAGTATCAATCGTTTTAAAAATTCGGTTAACAGAATTGTCTACAAAAACTATGGTACACTGATTAACGCTCATCACAGAAAGTAAAGTTTAACTTTTAAGTTTAAGCAGGTGACAAGTGAATGTTAATTTAACATTAATTAAAAAGAGTGATTAGGTTTTAGGCATTGGGTTAAGAGTAATAGGCAGCGACCGAGCAGAAAAGTTGATCGCTACCGCTTAGAGCCACCCACGTTGAATCAATTATAAAAACAATGATAATTTCTTATACACTTGCCTGTTGATAAGATGTTTTGGCCATCATAAGTTCTTATTTAACGCTCTTTTTTGCGAATAATTTTGAAACAGAAATATTTATAATTGAAAACACTTGTTTGGTTTCGCATTTTAATATTTTTGTGTTGAAAGGCTCTTTAAACTAGAGATTTTTTAAAAAATTTATCCATTTTTATAAGCCAAGATTTTTCTATTTTGATTTTTTTTTAACACAGAACTTAGCTCCGGGTTTTTTGAATTCTTTTCCACGCAGTACCCACCGGTAATTTTATTTTTTTTGCCTTTATAAAGAATAATCAGCGTCATCGCAAAAAAGGGTGCATTTGACAAGGTTTATATTGAACGGCAATGTTTGAGAAGTGCTTTTAAGGCAACCCCATTTTCTTGGCTGAGCTTAATCCAGGCTAAAACTCAGATCATAAACATCCGGTTTAAAAAAACAACCGTATGCTATTTTATACCAATTATAACTACAACACAGGCAAATCTATTCTTTATTTTTCCTTAATACATCTTCAAAAAATGGTTCCGTAGGCATTGCTATGCAACAATTTTTTCCATTGTCTTGACATAAAATAAATTCGCATGTTTAGCCTGTTTCATAATTATAATTGGTATTACTTTCCGTCGTAAATAAAAAAACGCCCGCTAAAATAGCAGGCGTTTGTTTAAAAACTGAGGTAAAACTATTTGTTAACAACTAACTTAACGGTTTCTTTCCCGTTGCTAGATGTTATTGTTACAAAGTAAATTCCATTATTAAGGTTATTAGCATTGATTGACAGGTTATTCTCTCCGGCCAAAATACTTTGATTTTGAACTGGAACAGCAACTACTTTTCCGGCAACATCGGTAATCATTACATTTAAAGAAGTAGCCACATTAGCTGTGATCTTTAAAGTAACCTCAGAAGCAGTTGGATTAGGGAAAATAGAAACAACACCTAATTGGTTATTTACTTCTTTTATAGAAACGTTATCACAAGTTGTAGTAGTAATAGCGTTTACAATTGTATTAATGCCTCCTGCATTGGTTACCTGCAACGTTGCGCTAAAAGAACCAAATGTTGAGATTGTGAATGAAGGACTTGTAACGGTTGCGCTTGATATAGTTACGCCTGGCGATACAGTCCACAATAGTGAGCAATAGCCAGGAGTGATCGTTGTTGTAGCCAGAAAAATAGCCGAAGCTGTAACTGTTGTGCCGTTTCCGATACAAATGGCTGTAGGTATAGTTGCCAAAGCAGTACCGTTCGAAGGGTTTGTAGCGGCACTAATGACTGCATCAGTAAAACTTACGTTTGATAATGCAATAGAACTAGAGGTTGGACGGTAATCTGGGCTCGTGAAATTGTAAGGGTTTGTTAAGATATTGGTAAATGACGAACTTGAATAAAGCAAAGAGTCGTTGTTGTTTGTACCAAACCATGCCGGAGCGTTAAAAGTGCTTCCTGAATTCACTTCTGTGGCTCTACCTGCAGCTGTGCCAGCAACAATATTGTTTTTAAATTTTAAACCTCCCGCATTTGCGGCAGCTTCACATAAAGCACCATCTATGTGTATTCCGCGTTGTACATCCATGAATATAGAATTAAAGATTCTTAAGTTGCTGGCGCGACGAATACGTGCCCCGCGACGGTAACCAGCAGCTACAGTATTCGTAGATGCACCACGGAAAGGTCCTACCATAGTAACGTTGGCAAAAATCGCAGATGTTAAAGGTGTTAGCGCAGTTCCGCCCGCGTTGTTGTCCGACTCAAAACCTTCTGACGTTGAAACAGCTGGGTTATCTGCTAAATTAGGATCACGAACGATTAATCCAAATTGTACATTTCCGCTATATCCATTGTCTGTATCAAAGTCATCATCAACGTTGCGGTACGAAACTAAATATTTTGCGTTAACAGTTCCGCCAAACCATTCAAAAGCATCATCGTTTGTAAAAGAACATTGAATGTATTCCAAAACAGTTCCTCTTCCAACAGAACCCATGGTTAAGCCGTTGATCTCTTGGTTGACCTGATATTGAAACCCACCAAATTCAATACGAACGTACCTTAACGATCCAGAATTGTCATTGTCATTAAATGTACTTCCACCGTGCTCGCTGTTCGATGTGGCTGGTAAACCTTCGATGTTGTTTACGCCTGCAGTGTAGTTGTTCGAGGCTGTGCCTAATAAAATAATACCACCCCAATCGCCTGTGGTTCTTGCGCCTACTGCTTCATTTGAAGTAAAAACAATAGGAGAAACGTCAGTGCCATTTGCAATTAGCTGAGAACCTCTAGTAACAATTAGTGCAGTTCCTAAGTTTTTTGCGGCGCGGATAGTTACACCAGCTTGAATGGTAAGGATTGAATTTCCTGTTACATAAATAGGCCCCTGTAATAACACAGTTTGGCCTGATGTCCAAGTTGTGTTTGACGTGATGTTGCTATTGATAGTTACGTTACTTGCAGGGTACGCTTTGTTTTGTGGATCCCACTCTGTCCAATTTTGGGTCCACGGAACTGTAGGTGCCGGAGCAAATGCGCCGCGATAACATGTTTTTGTAAAAAAGCCTGACTGCGCAACGCTCGATGATATTGCGACGAAGGCTAATGCTGAGAATAAAATTTTTTTCATGGTTTATTTATTATAATTATCTAACAAAGTTCAACGTTTAACATTCTTCTAAGGTTAATGCTGTTTTAACTTATAATCATTTTAATGTTACGTAAACGTTATTTGGTGAAGTCGCCGATTGTTTTTGCCTTTTAGTGAAATTAAAACTTATAAAAAATCTGGAATGAAAAAACGGACGCCATACGCTGAGTCCAAAATGGTGCAATGTTTGTAGACTTTGAAACCAAAGCTTTGTTGTCGAAGTTCTGCACATAGCGCAGCGGTTGGTTGTTGGCGAAAATATCTTTGATATTAAACCTCACATCAAGTTTGTTTTGTAAAAAGCTTTTCGTGACCTGTAAATCAACAACTGTTCTTGGCATTTCCCACACTTCTTCAAACTGATCGTTTCCTACAATGTAAATTCTTTGTCCCACCCTGTTAACCATCGTGCTGAAGCTAAAATTGTTTTTGTTATCCACATATGACAACCCGCCGTTAAACAGATAAGGCGATTGACCCTGCATTGGTCTGTCGTAAGTTGATTCTGTGTTGGTTCTGTCAATTTTAGATTGTATAAGTGCAAAGTTGGTAAACAAAGTGAGATTGTCGAGAAACCTTCCTACCATTGACGAATCATTCTGGTAAAACTTACCAACATTGAGACGGTATTCAAATTCTATACCCTGACAAAATGCCGTTGGTACATTTTTATAAATTAAAGCTGTGGGATTTTGTGCTTTAGAGAGTTCAATTGGATTTAAGAATTTTTTGTAGAAACCCGACACCGATATCAGTTGACCGGCACCAGGATACCATTCAAACCTCAGGTCGTAGTTGTCTATCAAGGCTCTTTTCAGGAATGGATCACCATTTAGACTGAACTGTGTGTTAAAATCATAAAAAAGAAATGGTGCTAACTCCCTAAATTCAGGCCTGTTTATGGTTTTTGAATATGATCCTCTTAAATTGATTTTATCTGTGGGAGACACGATAAGGTTTACCGATGGTAAAACATCTGTTACAAGAGTGTCCTGCTTAATTACTTTTTGATTAATTAGATAAAGGTTATCAAAATACTCTAATTTTTGGCGATAACTTTCAATCCGCACACCAGTAACAAGTCTCAAAAAACTGCTGTACTTTACATCAACCATACCGAAGCCTGCGGTTAAATTTGATCCTGCTATGTATCCGCTTTGCGGTAGCGTTGCTTCAACCAACTTAAAACCCCCGATTTGATTGGATGTAGCAGTGCTTGGGGTGATGGCACCCATATTTTGCTGAGAAAAAATCTGATTCTCCGGGAGATAAAGTAGAGATGTGTTAAAGGTTGTTGTTCCTCCAAACCCCCCATATTGTGAGTAGGTAAGTTGTCTAAAATCGAAATTACGGTCGCGTTGCTGGTAAACCCCTCCTACCTTTGCTTCGAGCGAGAGTTTTTCGTCGATTTTATACTGCTGACTTACATCCAATTTTCCGTTATAAATATTTTCATTCAAAACGCTCCACATCATGACACCTGAAAATTCATTACTTGCCGAATTGGTGGTTCCTACCTCTGCCTTCCAAATAGTATCGTTAGGATCAAAAAACGGAGGTTCGTTGGGATCTGTATTTTTATCTTCTAAAAAACTTAGCCTTGTGTAGGTATGTCGTCTTAGGTTCGGAATGGTTCTTTTTACGTTAGCATAGTTTCCGTTCCAATTAATTTTTATTTTCGCTTTAGGAATGTAATGTTCTCCTATGAGCTGAGAAGTAAGCGCATTATTTTGGGTAAACCAAAAGGCGGTAGATTTTACCAGTAAAGGATTTCTTTCAACGGGAGTGGTAGTGCCCGATCTTTCGATAAGCCTGTCGTCTGAGGCGATGCTATAAAGATTTTTAAAGCTGATTGAGTTGTTTTCGTTGATCTTGCAAGAAGCGTTTAATAGACCACCGATTAGCTTTTGCGTTTGATAAGTTTTATCGAGATATACCTTGTCCAAAAGCAAAGGGTCTTGCGTATTATTTGGAAATCCTGATAAGTACGAAAGTCGTTCAGTCGTGAAATAATTAAAACTGTTGTTGTAAGATAAAGAACCAAGAAGGCCGAAGAAATCTTTTTCTTTTCGTTTAAAATTCCAACCTGCCGCAGCTTGAAAGCTATTGTTTGGTGTAAAGGTTTTTTTATATATTCCCCAATCGGTTGTTGGAACATTTTTCGCCAGTTTACCTTGCACGTTAACATCATTAGGGAAATCGACATAAGAAGGTACTTTTTCTGATAGAGCCCTCGTCCCATCGTCTACACCCAGCCAGTCTCTTTTTCCTCCTTTATAATATAGTCTTTCATTTCCTGTAGTGATTCCATTGTAGCCCCCGCCCACAGATACCGATACAAAGTTTTTCTCTGGAATATTTTTTGTGTTAATCTCTATGATTCCACCAGCAAATTCTCCCGGCAGGTCGGGGCGTGCCGTTTTTGTGATGATGAGATTATCAAGCATGTTCGACGGAAACAAATCAAACGAAAACGCTTTCCTGTCGCTTTCTGTACTTGGCAATGGCGCACCATTAAGGTAAGCAGCGTTGTAGCGCTCGTTTAATCCTCTAACAATAGCAAATTTATTATCCTGAATACTTGCGCCGCTCACGCGTTTAAGAACATCGCTTGTGTTTTTGTCTGGTGTGCGTCTGATGGTTTCAGCGCTCACACCATCACTTACACTTGCGTTGTTTTTTTGTTGCATCACCAAGGCTGTGTTATTTTCTTTATTTAGAGTTACTACGATTTCCACTTCGTTTAGATCGTTAGAAGAAGATGGCTCTAGCTGTATATTTACATCAACGGGTTCAGATGAAACGATAACGTCCGTTATTTTTTTTGTCGTGTAGGAAATGTAGCTAACTACTAAGTTGACTTTCCCTAGCGAAACATTATTAATCGAAAATTTACCATCAAAATCGGCCGATGCACCACGGGTCGTTCCTTCAACAAGCACGACTGCACCTGGTAATGTCTCACCGGTTTTTGAGTCTAAAATGGTACCTGAAATTCGTCCCGTTTGGGCTTTAGTGATGGTCACTAAAAAAATAAAAAAACAAACTGATAAAAAATGGCGCATAGTTTAGGTTTAAAAAGTGTAAAAAAAACATTTTAAAATGACCTTTATTTAAAGTTCATGTTACCAAAAGTTTAATATAACAGTAGTTTTTTACGGATAACTTAATAATTAGTTAACTTTGCCAGGTAAGTCTTTTAGTATGTTTGCGTACAAATATCATTTATGAATAACTCAGCGTTTAAAATTTTGTTGGTTGATGACGAGCCCGATATCATTGAGTTTTTGGGCTACAATTTGAAGAAAGAAGGCTACCAGATTTTGACTGCCAACAATGGCAAAGACGCGATTGAGATCGCCAAAAAAGAATTTCCTCACCTGATTGTACTTGATGTAATGATGCCGGATATGGACGGCATAGAAACTTGCCGCGAAATACGGGAACAAAAGGGCCTGCAAGACGTGCTGATCGCATTTTTAACTGCACGCAGCGAAGATTACACACAAATTGCCGGATTTGAAGTGGGTGCAGATGATTATATTACTAAGCCTATTAAACCACGTGTTTTTATCAGCAGGGTCAAAGCGCTGTTGAGACGACTGCAAAC
>Ga0209181_10011665_pt1 | contig 11225 bp, 9 predicted proteins | sample MAT05_FD_187208 | JGI IMG/M metagenome (GOLD analysis project Ga0209181, IMG submission 187208) | Freshwater microbial communities from Lake Fryxell liftoff mats and glacier meltwater in Antarctica - MAT-05 (SPAdes) (version 2) | ecosystem: Environmental > Aquatic > Freshwater > Ice > Liftoff... | reverse complement strand
AGAGCTTGGATTTCCGCCCGTCTCCACATGGGAAGCCCCAGTTATTTGTCCGCCCTCCTCGCTAAACCATGAGTGTCAATAGTAAGCCACGACCCCTTTTTCTTTTCAAGGGTGATGGCAGGCCTTCGGCTTTTATAGATGCGACACTATGGGGCAATTGGCTCAAATCCGCTAAATTCGAAAGCATTACTGAAGTTAACCAGAAACAATGCTTGGTTGTAGCTTGCCCTGGAGATGGTCGTCGCGACCGTGCGTCACTTAAAGTATATTTCTCTATCAGCGATAACTACTATCCAATACGTATTGAGTCGTTCGGGTCTGACGGTCTATTATACATCTGTTATACAGTTACAAACATTGGTTATACCGCACTTGATGAAAAGTTGAGATTTCCATTTCCTGAAACAGCAGTTCGTGAGTGTTATCGTGTGAAAAATAGTCATCCTGTTTGGGTGAATCGCTCCACATATACTTCAACTTTACAAATAGGACGCGATATCTCACAGAATACATTTTTGGTGGATCCGATTCGTGCTACAAAAATCTATGACACGGATAATAAAGTCTGGATAAAAGTTCCAAAATGACGTGTTTATGAGTGTTTATATAAAATATATTATCTGGGCACTTTCCGGTTGGATATGTATTGGAAATGCACAAGAGCTTGAGGTACGGACGAGTGATGAAGATACTTTCGAATACCAAATAGAGCCGCAAGAAGCAGATAATTTTTCATTGTCACTTTTCCGGTTATGGGTTCCGAGGCAGCAGATACCTCTCCGCGGTGTACTAATAGTATTACCAGGATCCAATGGGGATAGCCTAAATTTGGTTGATTGTCCGGAGTGGCGCAATATTTGTGCTTCCTGGGGATTCGGATGTTTAACCGTTGTTTTTACATCAAACCAATCACGGGAGCGCTACTCGCTTGCGCAGTTTGGAAGCGGTTCTTCAGTAGTCGCTGCGTTAGAGCAATTATCAACGCAGAGCAGGCGTCCTGAACTCCAGAATGTACCCATTGCTATCTTAGGTCATTCTGAGGGTGGAATCTTTGCATACAATTTTGCCTGCTGGCTGCCATCGCGTGTTATTGCTTTCGCCACTATTAAAGGTGGATATTATGACAATTTAGACAGCCAGGCAAAAGCGATCCCTGGGCTCATTATCGCAGGAGCACTGGATAATGAATATCGGCTACGTCGCCTTCGCGAACTATTTGATTCCAATGCTTGGCCAAGCTCAAAATGGGCTTATTTATGCGAACCTCACAGTGGACACCGTCTAGATAACAGCCTGGAACTAGTAGTACCATTCTTTGATGCAGTTATTCGAAATAAGATTGATCCTTACGTCGGCTCGATCGCTGCTCATGCTATTAGTCCAGTCAGTCTTGGGCTTGCAGGATCCTGCGCTTGGTTTCCTAATAAGAAGATCGCATTAATTTGGCAGAAGATTATGAAGGGGGAATTTAAAGAAAAAAGCTTCAATCTAGAAATTCCTTCATCCCCTCTGAAGGAGATAGCTCTGATTTCGAAAAAAAACTATGATTTTGGAAGAATCAGCTGCGTGGATGCTGTTGAACCTGCAGTAATTCACATTCGACCCAACAATGGTTTCCGCTGGACCTCGGTTCGTGCCTCTTCGAGTTATAATAGAACTACGCTGACTATCACACCATCTGGTCCTGAGTATATCGTGTCAGTTACTCCAATTGTAGACCCGGCATCTTTAGGGCGGTGCAATGACACAATTCAGCTCCGTTTCTTTGACAAAGGTCGCCAAATACTGGGCGGTAGCACCATTGAAGTGAATATGCAGATTACGCATCCAGATGTCGAAGTGACTCCGTCAACACTCTACGCAGGTGCATACGAGAAAGAGACAAGATTGAACCTGCGTTTGTTTAGCCCGACAGGAAAAAAGATAGCTCTATCAGGTATAGAAGCTTCACCAGGGGGGGGTACAGAGGTGAACATTGTTGACCGGGCTGATTCTGAGATAACGGCGGAGTGCCGTTTTTTTTCGCTCCCCAAATGTCGCGCCACGCTATATGGTAAGTTGTCGATCAGTCTTGAACTCCCGATAAAGACGAAAATCGTCGTCCCATATATAGGATTTTGCAAAACAGGCACCGATTTGTGAGACTTCGCCTCCGACTAAAATCGATACGTGTAGTTATATATGTATCAATAGGATTATGCATATTGCTTGCATTTATTATTATCGACTGTCTTTCAAAACCGTCTCCGTTGCAATTTGCTGTACCTACCGCTATTGATCTAGGACACTTAGAGCCAAATACGGAATGTGAATTCAACTTGCCTCTGACGAATACGAGCGGCTACAATATTCGAATTCTGGAGGTGGTTGGATCTTGTCACTGCGTGAAGTTTAAACCACATACATCAAATGAAATAGCTCCGAAAGCTCAAATTTTAGTATCCGGCACCATGGAAACTAAAAAGAGAGCCGGAAGCTATCAGGAAAAAATCTTAATCAAAGTCAAAAGCGCTGATGGAAATTTGAGCGAAACCAAATTTGTTTCTGTCCGATGCAAAGTAGAATCCATATTCGAGTTATCAAAGGGATCTATAGATTTTGGTACGATTAGTTATGATTCGCCTGCACAGTATAGCGAACTTCATGCATCGAGCAGGAATGCATTTGGGATTGAATGGGATTCCCTGCGCGCAGAAAGTTCAAATAATGAACTAGAAGTCTCTTCGCAAAGAACGTCTTCCGGGAACTATAATATACAACTAAAGTTTGTATCGGAGCACCTTCCGATTGGAGCATATCACGGGGTTGTTCGGCTCGTACTATTTGGAAGCCGACACAGTCTATTTAGAGAATATGAGATACCTGTTAACGCAATGATTGCAGGACCGCTTGCGGCTCAGCCATCGTCCTTCTATTTGGGTCATTTGGAACAGAATATAAAAACCGAAATTACAATTATTTCAGAAACCTTCGACATGAGGGCTCTAAGAGTGAAGGATTGTCCTCTTAGCATAACTCCTGAAATACTTCACGCTGATGCGCGCAGCGTTCGGATAGAGGCAACAATTGACCGAGAAAAGCTTCACGACAGCAAAATGGAAGCCTTCAATGAAGCAATAGTATTCGAGGTTCCCTACTCGAACGCTAGTATACGTGTACCGTTTGTGGGATTTTTAGACAAGCGCAATTGAACTTCTCATAAATCTAGGTCTCAGTTAATTCGTGAGTAAGAAAGACATGAGCAATAGCAACAATACTAGAAACCCAAAGTTATTTTTCACTCTATTCCTAAAGGATGCGGCGCTATTTTTCGCACTTATTGCAATATCGGGGATCATTGGCTTGGTTTTTAATTCACTACGACAAAACGGTGTCACATTTCCATACAGAACAAAACTTGAAAGATTTAGTACTTCGATCAATGCTAGCGAAGAGTCCGCAGAGCATCGGCTATGCAAGATCTCCGTTGAACATGCGAGTAAAGTATCAGCATCTCGGGCTGCTGTATTCATTGATGTTAGGCCTGCAGCATTTTTTGATGCAGGACATATCTCAGGCGCCATATCGCGACCATCTGAACAATTAAATAGACATGAAGGAATTGCTAAATTAAAGGCCACTATAAAATTGAATACACCTATTGTTGTTTATTGTGAAAACAATAACTGTGATCGGGGGGGGCACGTATGGCACCTTCTCAAACAGAATGGATACCAGCAAGTTTGCGTTCTAGATGGAGGATATAGTGCATGGAAAAGCAGATACGATTAAAGAAACTTGAGAAGTTGGCCGCAACTCTCATGAAAATTACTCTAGCCTTAATATTTTTATATGCTGGCACAATAAAAGCGGTTGAGACAATCGAGTTTGCTGATACTCTTATGACTTACGAAATTATCAATAAGCAGGCGATAGTGCCGATTGCGATCACCCTTCCGTTTATTGAAATTATAATTGCATTGATGTTATTCTCCAAACGGCCAAGCGTTGGAGCTATGGGTATGTCCATTTTACTGTTCGTATTTATCATGATTCTAAGCATAGCGAAATGGAACGGCGTTAACGTGGATTGCGGATGTTTCGGATCTACAGAAACAAAAACTGAGATTTCTATTATAAAGAATATTATTTTAATCTTGCTTTCTGCTTGGATATATAGGTTAGAAACTAAACAATTAAGCACGGAAGCGGCTGTCGAACTATGAACACAATGCGCCAAGAATTACTGAAATTGCCCGGGTTTACCGGCGAAGACATGATAGATCTATATGTATAACGCACGCATGAAGAGTTTCCATACCCCGGTTTTACTGATTGTTGTTGGCGCAGCGATCGGATTCTTTGGTTGCGCGTTATTTAAGGGTCGGTTGGTTGGCAACCGTGCAGCCTTCAATAACGACTCACAAACTGAAGTGCGAGATGACCAAAAAAAGCGCGAATTGCTAAATCTGTTTAAAGAAAATACTGATATTTTGCAAAGAAAGCAGATGCTCACTGCATTAATTATGGCTCTCAGCAAACAGGAGATAGAGGCCGCACTTGAGTACACAAAAACACTTTCAAAGGAAGATTATCGTCAAGCAGTAGCGGCATTGCTTGATGGGTTATTTGAAAGGGACCCACTTGCCGCCCTGAATTACACAACCCGTTTACACGTTCGAATAAGAGAACCAAATTTAAAGAGACTTCTGACAATGTGGACCGAGCGAGATTATTCCTCAGCTGAAACTTGGGCATCAAAACAGCCATTGGGGAGTCGTCAGAGGGAAGCCGTGTTTATCGTGGCTCAGGTGGGAGCAAAGAGTGACCCAAAACATGCATTCGACTTGCTGAAGTTGCAGAATTTGAGTCCGGGGCAGCTAACTATAATCCAAGATATGCTAGAAAATTGGGCAAGGCACGATCTTGCCGAGGCCGCTAGATACGTTTTTGCAGTTAAAAACTACAGTATAAGAAACGCGTTACTGCAGGGTCTCCTCGTTAGTCAAGAAGGGGCACCGCCTCGTGATGCAATAGAGTGGATAAGCAAGTTTCCAGACGCAAAAACACGCGACACCGCGATCGAGTATGTCATCAAGAATTGGATGGACAAGGATCCGCAATCCGCCTACGATTATACTTTTGGTCTCGAAATCTCTAAACTGCGAACAGATTTATTGTGCAGAGAGCTCAAACTGATTGCTGAAACCAACCTTCAAGCGGCAATCGTTAACTATAGGCAATTGGAAAGCGAGATAGATAGAAATATGCTTATTGAAGCCCTTGTTCACGGATCGATAATTAAAAATCGAAGCGAAACTCTAGCATTTGCGCAAAGTCTACCTGAAGGTGAAGCTCGCAACAAAGCACTGCGTGCCGCATCGGAAACACTAGCAAGACAAGATCTCGCTGCAGCGAAGGAAATACTGCAAATGATTCCCCAAGGTTCAGAGCGCCGCAAAGCCGTTAATAAGATTGCCAAGGAGATGGAGACAATGGACATACCGGGTGCACTTGATTTCCGTATGGCAGAGCTGGGGCCAAATGTGCTAGTTGATGGTCCAACGCAAGAACTTATTAAAAAGTGGGTTAAGGCAGACTCGACCGCAGCGAGAAAGTGGTTGCAAAATTTGCCAGATTCTAACTTTAAGTCGGGACTTACGGCGCTTTCAGTAGACTCCAGCATAGTGAGGCCGGGAGTAGAGTCGTTCGAAATCGCCAAAACCTTCGACCCTAAAACGTATAGCGTTGCTGCGAAAAGCATCGCTTTCGAATGGGCTCAACTTGACTTTGAAGCGGCCACAGATTGGGTGCAAAAAATGCCTCAAGGCGACGCAAAGGACAATGCAGCTCGTGGGGTTGCATCAGCTCTAATTCCAAGACGTACATCTGAACTTGACCCTTGGCTAAATAAGCTAAACGGTTCGACCGTGGATGCCGCATTGCAAAGCGTGTCTCTAGCATTCGCCGGTGAAAATAGGTCAGTGGACGGGATGCAGTACGCATCTAGAATAACCGACCGCACGCTAAAGTTTCAAATCGCAAATGCGCTCGTTAGTGACTGGGCTAACAAGGATAAAAACGCTGCGGTAGATTGGGTTCAAAAAACAGGCTTATTTGATGAAAGTATGAAACAAAAACTTCTCCAAGCAGCTGCAACTAAATGAAGGTATTGCCACTCACATTGCTTTTAACAGGGACGTTATGTGGAATCCTTGCCCATTATGCTCTAAATACGCGCAACAGATCAGTCCAAGATGACAGAGGGGCCAATCCTAATGGAAGCCCAGCAAAGGTGCAGTCAGTGGCAATGGAGCTGCCCCCTCGAGATGTTAAGGAATTTATATCCGATTTGGATTTCGTCCAGTTAGTTCAAGTGGATGCCCAATCTGCACTAAGGTTTGTGCTCAATATATCCGACCAAGCTCTTCGGGCAGTTGCCTTGGAGACTTTGATGCGCGAATTGGCTGACTATAATCTAGCACGTGCCAAATCACTGCTCTCTGAATTCTCAGGAGCGGATAAAAATATCGCTGTGTTGGCTATGCTGCCATGTTGGGCACAGAACGATCCAGAAGGCGCTTGGTTGTGGTTGATGAGTGTGTCCGACGAGACAATCCAGATTAAATATAGTGAGCTTGCAATCAAAGAAATTGGAAATTCTGACGTTCGCAAGGCAGCGGAGATGGTAGCGAAAATCAAGCCAGGCAGATTGCGGCAGAGAATGCTAAACTTGATTGGTGAGCAGTTAGCGAATTGGGATCCCAAATATGCCGCGAACTATGTTTATGCCAATTTGACGTCGGATAACACCTATGATAATTTCCGATTTCAGCAAGTCGGGATTGAGAAGTTTGCACTTCAAAACTTTTATGCTGCAACTGATTGGTTGAAAACGTTACCCGCTGGACAATCGAAAAACCAAGTTGCGTCTCTAATCTTCAGAAACGTGGCTGCAAATGATCTCGGATCCGCTTTGGAAGTTTTCAATGAACTTGGCGACGAATCTGCAGTTTATGCGGCTGAACAAATTGCGGGGATTTGGGGAAAGCAAGATCCTTTTGCTGCAAGTAGGTGGATTGCTGGATTAGGCCAAAGTAAAGCTGCTGAAAAATCGATTAAAGTACTTTCATCAAGATGGGCCGCACAAAGTCCTGATGAAACCTATGAATGGATTTCTGCATTGCCTTCTGGAGTGATTCGGGACCAGGCCGCGGAAGCATTTGTGCAAGAAACGTTTAGGAATAATCAAGTCGGTGCAATTGAAATGGCGTTTACGATTGATAATAGCGCACTGAAAACTACCACACTTAGATGGGCAATTCTTAATTGGATGCGCAATGAGCCAAGCGTCGCAATAAAATGGGTCAAGGATAGCAATGCTATAAGTGATGAGTTTCGTGCGGAATTCCTCGGAGGCTTGTAACTAAATAACACGGGTTGAACCTTGAGAGTATTCGGAAGATTCAAATCAATCCAGGCACTAGCCATTCTACTTTGCCTGGGAGTGATTCTGCCAAAGTCTGCCATAGCTGCCAAGGTGTCACCTGATAAACTTCTATTTTCCACCCATCAAGGTGAGGCGTTAAAATTAGAGTTAGATGTTCAAGATGTGAACTCAACTGAGGAAGTCTTTGTCGAGACAATTGGATTCAAATCCGACTATAAAATAGTAAAAAAAGAAAATAGCATTCTCATAGAACTGGCGCCGTCAACCATTCAACCCGGAAGCATACATGGTGAAGTGTCTTTAAAGATTAGTGGAAGCACAGCCATCCCTATAAGGGTTTCGGGTGAAATTCTACCATGGCTAAAAGTAAATCCACAGAGAGTTTTCCTTGGTCCGATTTCTCATCTCCCGCAAGTCCCTTCTGTAATCAATAGGCAGATTGATATCTCGGCAGAACAAGATTTTGATATAACATCTATTGAAGGCGCAAATGACAATGTCGTGTCTTGGACCCTGTCTCCGCCTCCTGGCACATTGTTAAAAAAGCGGACTATCCATCTCGAAATAAAACCCCATTTGCTGGCACGAGGAGCCCCCTATGGAGCACTGGCAGTAAAGACTATCGTTATTAACACCACGCATTCAAAAGTGTCATCAATTACGATGGCAATAAGCGGAATGCTTTCTGTCAATTCCTCTGGCAGGGACTATACGCGATACTTATATAAAGCACAAACAAGGTGGCAGGGTATTTGGTTAACCCCGAATATTGCTGCGGTGTTCCTAAGTGTTTGTCTCATAATAGTCTGCGCCATTGGGTGTCAGATGCTGCAAGTTTATAGTGGCAACAAACGTCAGCAATACGTCGCTTTTTCCGTAACCCTTATAGCAATTGTGGTTGGTTCGTATTACTTAGCTCATACCTACTCGAGAAGCGGTTGGCTTGGTGCTTGGGCTGGTACGATGTTGTTAGTTTTATTCAATAAGCAGCACCGCCGTTACTCTTTCGTTTATGCGGCGGCGATAGTGTTAACGGTTATTACAACCCAGGACAGCCTAAGTCGTCTAGCATCAACTACACGAATCCAGGGGGATAAATCAATTTACAACAGGACATTGGTTTGGGAAGGGGCACTGAGGATGATTTCTGATTATCCAAGAGGAGTCGGAGTAAACCAATTCGGAAAGGTTTTTAAGGCCAAATATCAAAAGCCGTCGCACACCGAAACCTACTCTACTGCGATTAATGACTTTTTAACATTTTCCGCAGAACTCGGATGGATAACCACCGTAATATTCATTTCACTAATCATGACGTTTGCTGTCATGTTTTTAGATATTGGAAAAGAAAAAAGGGCGCCAATACTTGTTGGTTGTGGAGCAGCAATCTGCAGCTACATAGTATGCGGGCTTTTTTCAACCTTAACAGAAACCAGGATAAATATATCAAAAGAAATTATCAAGCAGCCACCGATCCTTTTGCTGCTATGTCTATTTATAGGCATTTGCGTTGGCGCCAAATGGATTTTACAGAGACGGGCGATAGCGCGTTTTATCACTATTTACATTATTACTACAGTGCTAGTGGCAACAGTCAGCGGAAGCGCTGTGTATTACGCTAGTGCGAAATGCCCCAAGGTTAGAAGTATCAATATTTCTGGTATCGAGGGTTTACGTGTTACTCCGGGCATTGGTATCAAGTCACATCTTATCTACATATGTGATGTTGGAGAAAAGCCGAGCCAGCTACTTGCAAATACGCTGATTCCATTAGCGGAGAAAGGATATACTGTATCATGTTTTGAGACCAATAAAAATATGTGGGATGCCTTCCTTCAGCTTTCAAACGTGTGTAAGCTAATGGACGCGGAAGGGGCAATAGGTGCTGAGTGGAGTTTAGCCGGTCATCGGCGTGGAGGGCAGCTGGCCCTCGCAATTGCCAATCAGTCACGTGCAGAAAAAGTAGCCTGCTATCTCACTTCAGAGACTTCTGCTTTTCCCGAATTTGCGCTATCTTCATATGGGGATAGCCTTAGGCTACCATTGCTTTTTTTGGAGGAAAAGTGCGATTCAGAATTTCCCCAGCAAATAAGGCAATCTATCACGAGTGGTCCAAATTTTTGTCGAAAAGCAAATAGTGGTTATGCTACTTCATTCGAGCCTAAGTGGGAGAGGTGGATCGAGGAAATAGATAGCTTTATCGATTAATGGTATGTTTGAAGCGAATATCACCTTTGATTTAATCACCAAAGCCTGTTCCTTGGCACTAGCAGCCTGTTGAAAAACCAGTCATTTGGCGGAAAGCGAAGTTAGTTTCCAAAACATCGGGGTGGAAAGACAGGGAAACGCAACGTGGTAAAAAGAGGCTCAGTCGCCGCAACATTAATCCTCCGAAGCGCTCTGCGATCTGCGAGCCCAGAAAGAGAGCCCAAGACACCCGCCAGGGCTTGTTTTGGGGTGCCTGCTCCAAAATGATTACGCATGAGCAGGTTGAAGCATTTCGACCTAGGTTAAAGTTGTTCCAAAGTATACGAGTGAACAAAATTTGGAGTCGAGAGCGCGAGACATTGGAAATTGCGTAGTGGTACGACGCACCGCGTGCAATGTATCAATTATATTGAGGTTCAGTGACCGGTAATTCTCATACGCTTTTCCAAATCACCCATTTGCAAAACACTCTTATCTTAAAGAGTGCTTGCCATTTAACAGAAAAATAGTGCCTATTTTAAAAATGGCAACTAGGCGACGATTTTTAAAACTCCTTGCATCGGGGATTTTAGGTAATGCGATTATTGGGCGTGCTAACGAACCTTTGAAAAAGTTTCGAATTGGATTCGATAATTCCTGCTTAAGCAGTTCTGGATGGCCTTGGGAAAAGTTCCTGCATTACTCGGCACTTAACAAATGTAAGGTATTTTTTGCAGATTTCTCAACGATGGTGGCCACTTGCACGAATACAGAAATACAAGACCTGAAGGCGTTCGCTCAGGATCTGCAAATTACAATATTCACCGGAAATCTTTGCATTTGTCCCTCGAGTGTAGAATACAAAGATGTTAACAATTCAGCCGAAAAAAATCTAATCGATGCTATCCGCGCCGCGAAAAAACTACATTCTCCGAGCATAAGAATATTCCTTGGTTCGCAACGAGACCGCAGAAGCAAAAACGCGATTTCCTCTCGCATAAAGGATGGTGCAAAAACTCTCAAAAGCGTTGGGCGATACGCACGAGAATCTGGCGTTAAGCTAGCAATTTCTTCAAATAATGGCGACTTGCGTTCTGAAGACTTACTTAAAATGGTTAATGATTTGGGCGATGAAAATGTCGGGATCAATTTTGATTCTGGAAATCCGATATTGACGTTAGAAGACCCGCTCGATGCATTCCACGTGCTCAGAGAACGTATCATTTCATTTACGCTTAAAGATTATAAAACGTGGTCTGCGCCAGGAGGAGCTGAGGTAGTCTGGACCGCAATTGGGGAAGGAATGGTTTATTGGAAAAAACTAGTGATGTGGGCAGAAGCGACATGTCCAGGAATCCCAGTATTTCTTCGACTGAATTCAGGATTTCTGCGAAAAATTGATTTTCACAGTCACGAATTTTGGACAATAACAGGGGTCAGTTCCGCTTATATTTACTGCATTCGCATCCGCAAAAGCTGTGATGAGCATCGCAGCCGCGAAGCTTTTTTGAGTAAGGGACGCCCTACCCCGAAGTAAACCTTTGAAAACAGGCAGTGCGATCTGCGCGGAGATGGCGGAAGGAAAAGCAGACCGCCCGCCGGGCCGGTG
>Ga0209181_10011659_pt1 | contig 11227 bp, 10 predicted proteins | sample MAT05_FD_187208 | JGI IMG/M metagenome (GOLD analysis project Ga0209181, IMG submission 187208) | Freshwater microbial communities from Lake Fryxell liftoff mats and glacier meltwater in Antarctica - MAT-05 (SPAdes) (version 2) | ecosystem: Environmental > Aquatic > Freshwater > Ice > Liftoff... | reverse complement strand
AAGCACGAGAAGTCCGAAATGAGCGTAGCCAAGAAGCGGTTTGCCGCCGCCCTCGACACCAATTACCTGGAAAAGATCCTCAAAGGCTGACTCCCTACTTTAGGCAAACTTTGATGCGTACGCCCTGCATGGGTATGGGGATGTCGATGAGGGCCCGCTCGTAGCACGAAGGCCTTATCAAACCGATCCGGCTGAATTGCGAAAGGAAGTCGATCGAGACATCGAAGAGTTGATGAAGAAGTACAAGTCCTAATGCCGTTCCAGGAACTTTCGGGGGCCTTAGTGGTGATGGAGAGGGGCCTTGACGCTGCGGAAGTGCTTAGGTGAGCGCGCGGCGCGTACCCTTCACGGCGCCTCACGCGGAGACGTGGCGCAGGGTCGCGGTGTCGGGGTCATGGGGTTGCATCACCTCCCTTCTCGCGCCCTCGCCTCTACGCGGAGGTCGAGGGCAATGCCACCTCCGGCACCGGCACCACCTCCGGCGGTGCGATCCGCGTCACCTCGAAGCCAACTCCTTCGCCCGACGCTGCAGCTGCTTCTCCTGACGCTCCCGCACCTGCTCCGCATACGCCGCTTCCTCCCGCTTCACGTACGCCGCGCCGTAACGCATCAGGTTGTAGATGATCCGCGCCAGCTTGTGCGCCGTCGCCGTCACCGCCTTCGACCTGAAGTGGCTGACGGAATGAACACTCTTCTGCCGCCCAAGGATTCCCAGCAATGAAACCACTCCTCCTGCCCCTGGTGCTCGTGCTGGTGCCGGTCGTTGCAGCCGGCGACGACGCGACTCCGACCCACCTGATCGGCTACACGGAGTACTCCACAATTGTTCGCGGTCGATGTCGTGTACCTGCGCTAACCAATGTCTCGAATCACTCCGGTGCTCGAACCGAACGTGTCCGTCTCGATGCCGAGGCTCTGGAGCATGCGGACGTAAAGATTGCACAGCGGCTTGTTCGTCGCGGCAGTGAACGCGACGTGCCCCTGATGCTTGTAGCCACCGCCCGCGAGCAGGACCGGGAGGTTGCTCGAACTGTGGGCGGAAGCGTCGCCGAGGTTGCTGGTGAACAACACCTGCGTGCGATCGAGGAGCGTGGCACCCTCTTCCTTGGTGTCGGCGAGTTTGCCGATGAACTCGGCGAACGACCGGAATTCCTTGTCCTCGTAGCGTGCGAGTTGCTCGATCTTCGCCGGGTCTTTCCCGTGGTGCGAGGCGTCGTGGTGGCCGATCTCCAGGTCGGGCACGTTCGCCGTTCCGTGCTCGTTTAACCCGATGACGACGACCCGCGTCGAGTCTGTCTGCAGTGCGAGGTGAATCACCGCGAGCCATTTTTTCTGCTGGCTCACCCAGTCGTTCGCGGGCTTCATCGGATCGTCAGGAAGCGGCGGCAGCTTGGGTTTCGGCTTCGCTGACCAGAGCTTTTCTTGCCGCAACTGGGCCTCGGCCTCGCGGATCGACGTGGCCATGATCTCGATTCGTTCGCGGTCGGCCGGCCCGAGCTTGCCGCCGAGCGACTTCAACTGCTCGCGGAGGTCGTCGAGGATGCTCTGGCCCTGCTCCAGTCGCTTCATCTCACGTCGAACCTCGTCCGGTGTCCCCTCCACGAATAGCCGGCGGAACACGACTCCGAGATCGCCCTCGTGCGGAATCGGGACGCCCTTCTCGTTCCACGACAGCGATTGACTCCACACCTTGTTCAAGAGCAGGTACGGCACTCGCGTCGCCCCGCCAACGGCACGCGCCGCGACCTGATCGAGCGAGATCGTGTTGTGCAGGTCGCGGATGTTGAGGTCCGGCACGCCGGTGAAAATCGCCGGCTCGGTGCCGTGGTCGTTGGGGTAACCGGGGTGACCCATTCCTGAGAAGACGGTGAATTGACCGCGATACGGCTCCATCGGTTTCAGGAACCGGGTAGCCTCGTACTTCGGCCCCGCAGCGGTTGGCACGAGGTGCGGGTGGTAGGTTCCCAGCGGCCGGTGGATCAGCACCATTCGCTTCGGCGCAAGTGCGGCCGCGTCCTGCCTGGCCTGTCGGCCGAAGGCGAACGGGATCATCGCATCGAGCAGCGGCAACCCAAGCGAGACCGCACCGGCCCGCAGGACGGTGCGCCGGTCCAGAGTTGCCCGGTTGAGAATCATCATCGGCGTGGCTCCGTCACTTGTTGAGGAACGCGGGACTCTGGACGACGGCGTGCACGAGCGAGCGTAACCCGTGGTTGCGGCTCTTCGTGTCGCGGACAATCTGTTCAACTGTGGCACGGTCTGCGAAGTCGAGAGGCGCCCCAGTCGAGTACACGAGCAACTTCTCCGCGAGGTTCCGGGTCAGTTGATCCGGGTCACTCAGGATGAGGCGCTTGTAACCGTCGATGTCGCGGAACGCCTTGCCGTCCGCGGTCTCGCCGTCGGCCTGGACCGGCTTCGCGAGCCAGACTTTCTTGCCAGGGTAGCGGGCGAGTTCGACGTACTCGTTGCCGGGGCCGCCCTGCTTCACGCGGTATCGGTCGCGCCAGCCGCCGACCACGTCGAAGTTCTCCAGCGCGAACCCCGGTGGATCAATCCTGATGTGGCAAGCTGCACACGTCGCGACGTCCTTGTGCTTCGCCAGTTGTTCGCGGATCGTCGTGGCTCCGCGGATGTCGGGCTCGACGGCTTTCACATCGGGCGGTGGCGGCGGCGGTGGCGTGCCGATGAGTCGTTCGAGCACCCAGGCTCCGCGTTTGACCGGCGACGTATAACTCGCGTTCGTCGTGAGCTTCAAGATGCTCGCGTGCGTGAGCACGCCGCCACGGTGGAACTCCGGCTTGAGTGGCACCTTTCGCAGTTCGAGTCCCTCGACATCGGGGATGCCATAATGCTTGGCCAGTCGCGCGTTCAGGAACGTCCAGTCCGATTGCACAAACGACGACGTGGGGAGGTCATTTGCGAGCACGGCATCGAAGAACAAGCGGGTTTCGAGCGGCATCGCCCAAGCAAGCTGATCGTCGTACTCGGCGTAGATCGCGTCCGGTTTCATGTCGAGGAACTTGCCGAGGTCGAGCCACTGATCGGTGAAACTGCGGGCGAATCGGGCGGCTTTCGGGTCTTTCAGCATCCGCTCGGTTTCGGCACGGAGTCCGTCGGGTTGGCGAAGTTTGCCCGCAGTCGCGGCCGCGGTGAGTGCGTCGTCAGGGGTCGAGTTCCAAAGGAACCGCGAGAGTCGGGCAGCAACCGCGTGGTCATCCAGCCGCCCCGGCGATTCGATGAAGTTGAGGAAGTGCGGCGAACACAGAATCGTCTTGTATCCGACCCGCATCGCGTCGTCGAACGGTTCGCCCTTGTCGAGTTGGTCGTGGACAAGCTTCACGTAATGGCCTGCGAGATGAGCGGAGACGGGCCGCCGAAATGCCAGCGGCAGGAACGCGCGGACGAGCCGGTCAGCGTCTGCCTTCGAGTCCTGCGAGCGGGCCTTGAGCGGGGACCGTGCGAACTCTCCGCCGTTGACCGGCCACGACTTCCAGTTATCGGGTAGCTTCTGTCCGTTCGGCATCTCGGGCAATCGGGGAAGATCGCCGAAGAGTCGTTTGGGCCCGACATCGGCACCAAGCGGGCCTTCGAGTTCGGCCCACTCGATCAACAACCCCGGACCGGAGTAGTCCTTCACGAGTGGCTCGTTTGCCTTGTCGGCACGCTTCTTTGCAAACTCACCGAACCACGGCAGTCCCATTCCCTCGAAGTAGATGAACTGGTTCCCCTGCGAGAAGCCGAGGTCAGTCTCGACTTTCAGAATGCGTGTCTCGCCGGGCTTCACATCCTGAATATCGACGATGTGCATCAACTTCTCGGCCTGGAAGCGATCGACGCGCTTGCCGATCATCACGGACATCGGCTTCCCATCGGTGTTGACGAGTCGGACAGCAGCCCTGACTCGATATCGACCGGGGACGGGTGGGTGCGGAGCCTGCATACTGTTGTCGCCGTACAGCACGGCGTGGAGCACCAGCGAGTCTCCGTCGAGCCGAACGAATGGGTCGATCCCCTTGCGGTGAACCGGAAGTCGGCCTTCCAGGTACTTCTTCCCCGTCACACGTGTCACGGTGGAAGCAACCGGGCCGCGGGGCAGTGCCGCGGAGACGGCAACTTCGGCCGCCCGCTGATACTGCAACAGGTGAGCAGCCGACGTTTCGAGACCGGTGCTGACCGTGTCGAACCCGTGGACGGGATTGTCTTCCGGGAGCAGGTGTTGCAAGGGGGTCGCGATGCCGAGGAGATCGTGCAGAGTGGTCTCGTACTCGCGGCGGTTCATCCGCCGAAACACGACCCTTCCGTCCGTCTTCTGACGAGCAATGGCGGCTGCGGTGAGTTCCTTTGCGAGCCAATCGGTAACCGCGGTGCGTTCAGCAGCAGTGGGCTGCTTCTTGCTTTTGGGCGGCATTTCCTGGGCGGCGATGCGGTCGTGAATGTGGACCCACGCGGGCTTGTCAAATGTCGCAGGGAGCGACTCGACCGAGAGCTTCGCCTTGGCGGTGGCGTCGTCGTGGCAACTGACGCAGTGCGTCTCGAAGAACGCCTGCACAGGCGCGGGGAGTTTATCGGCCGTGTGTGCCGGGTGCGTGGTCACGAGGGTGATGATGGTTGCGAATCCGGCGGCGAATCTCATTGCGGGTCTCGGCGGGTTCACTCGGGGAGTTTCGGAAGCGACTTCGCTCCCGGCTTCGCGTCGTTCAGCGTGAAGTCGATCGTTTGCTTGTCCGGTGTCGAGGCGACCTCGGCGTTCAGCGGTGAACGGTCGGCCGATTCAAACTCGGGCGGGATTGCGGAAGCCCCGGAACCGGCGGGTTCCACGTCCGACCGAACCGCGACGCGGTACTTGCCATGGATGCCGCTCGTGTTCGTGTTCTCCGCCAAAGTTGCGCACCAAAGTCCTTCCCCTGTCCCCAATGTGGATAGCTCGTACATCGGAAGGACACCCACACTCGACCTATCCGCGACATCGTTTTCCGGCACAGAACGCCGTTGGCTCAGTCAGAGACATATATAGCGGCCCCGACGAGCTTTTCAGCGGCGATCGAGACCCGTTCATAGGTAAAGCAGAGCCGGAGTGCCCTTTCGGAATGCGGGATGGAAACTGTCCGCCCAACGCATCCTTCAGAGGAGCGTCAAGCGGACGGATCAGTCGCCCCCAATCGTGGGCTACCAAGACATCAACGGGTCAGGTTGACTCGGCACTGGGCAAGTGCGGATTCCGTCCTGAACGCTGCCTGCACGCCACGACGGAATCGCTGGAACCACCGCTTGTCAGCCAGCGTGCGACGAACAGCCCGCAACTGTGCGGCTGGCATATCGGCCGGCACCCGCACTACCACTTGCAACTCGTCGAGGGTCACGAACCTCGCCATCGGTGTCTCCTTTCGTACTGAGACTGGCGACCTAAACTCCCTCATGCTGCCCACTCCCGCAACGTCGGCTCCTCCAACACTTCACCGAGAACCGGGGCAGTGAGTTCCTGTGCCACTGCAACGACATCGCGGCACAACCCCGTGATCGAGCCGAAGGCCATCAATGCCGGGGCGGCCAAGCTCCCGAGCGCCTCGACCGCAGCCTCCCAATATTCACCTTCGATCGTCGTGCGGGCAGCCCGAACCAGCCCACGCCCGATCACGGCGGCGTTCGTCGCGATCCCGGTGCCGGCCATGTAGGCCAGCCCGATCGACCCGAGCAGATGGAACATGATCATCCCTCAATCGCCTGAGAATCGATCGGCTCGGCCCCAGGCGTGGGATCGAGCCGCGTGACAAGAATCAACCTTCACGACCACACCGTCACCGAGCCTGCGGATCGCAGGACATTGCGTTGGCGTTTCGGGACCGCACGGGCTGACGCATCCAAGGACGGGTGAGACGGGGACCGGCGATAGCAAACCGATGGGTGCTGGTCGCGGTCTCGGATCGGTCTTCAACGACCGGCGGGAAGCCTCCTTGGGGCCGGGTGGTGGGTGATCCGAACGCGACGGGATAGCTACCTGGGTCGCGCATACACCAAATATGACGCGGGTCCGATTGTTATTTAGTTCCGACGAGGTTCCGGCGACACGAGCACAATGCCGTTGCGGGCGGCGATGGGCGGCGATGCCATCAAGTGAAGTGAAACCGACCAACTCGCCACCGTCCGGGTTTGTTGCGTGATGACAAGAGCCAGAACTCTGCCGATGAACGCGGTCAGAACTGCGTTAAGGATTTGCAACACACTCGGGGGCGGGAACAGCATGTACAGCGCCAGGAACATGCCCACCACCGATGCAGCGGCGAGGATGAAGATGAGCCAAGTCGCACGTGTCGTGCTTGTTTAGCGTCCCCTGGCCAGCCACGCGGAGTTTCACACCAATCTCGTTCAGCCGACATGGGTTGTCGCTGTCGAGGTCGGCATGGACATGGTGTACTGACGCCTTCAGCGATGCGGCCCACAACGGTGGTATGGAAGAAGCCGCAAGCCACACTTTGCAACACGGCAGAGCCTTCCTTCATTTCGCAATCTTCAGCTTCGTCCTCTCTTGCGACTTCGATAAATATTGCGATGTGAGGCCTCGAAGGTGGGCGGTTTCTTCTTCCAGCGGAGACAGCGCACATGTGACCTCACGCACTGCCCACCCAAGCCCGGTGATCAAGAGGCAAACGGCAACAAAGCCCGACGCGAGAGCGACCAGACCGAACCATTCGTGCAACATCGCGACTCCTGCACAAACGGAACAGAGCAGGAACGCAACGTTTGCCGCCAAGAGGCAATGCAGCCCATTCTGGATCATCTTGGCTTTGCCGGTGACCGCCACGATCTGCGAGTCGAGCATGTCGAGCAGAGATTGTGGATCAACAACTTCGTGCTGATGAGAGTTGACCAGCAACTCGATCTTTCGCTGATGATATGCCCGGATTCGTGCCAGGATCACACCAGACGGTTGTAGAGAGCCGTTGCCACCACCCCACATGCCGAGATCAGGATACCGGGCGTAACAGAAAGCGCGAACATATCGGCATGGAAAGTGTCCATGCAAAGGTATTCGGCGGCGAATGGAACTCCGCTTGAGCGAGATTTCGACTTCTCTGTTCGCACGTGAACGGTTACCCGCAACCAGTCCGCAGCATTCAAGCGGCCGCTTACGGCGGGCGTGTTCAGTCACCCGTTCGAGGAACAAGCGGGAATCACGAGGCGGGCGAACGGTTGCGCCGTGACTGCCAGCCGCCACCCACGACGAAGCCTGCGGCGGCTAAACTACCTTGGCCACCGCTTCTGAACCCGCGAGCACAGGCCACGAAAAGCCTTCGCTTGTGGATCGCCGCGACCGTTGTGATGAGCGTGCTGTCTGCTTCAGCCACCGAGCCGCAGATATCCTTTCGCGGGACGGCGATTCGTAGCGAGGACGAAATGCTCGCCGCCAGCGGCATTCCAGGCGATAACCGCGACAAAGCGGCGAGAGAACGTGTGCTCGCGTTCTCGACGAAGGAACTCAAGGTTGAGAGCATTGACTTCCAGAAACAAATGATCCTGAACCTCCAGTTTGACTTCTCGCCGACGCCACGAACCTTCCCAGAGATCGTCAAGGTTGCTACGAGTGAGGACAAGAAGAAGCTGACGGCCCACTGGCGTTGGGTCTCGCCGGGGTGTGATGGTACGCAAGTCGGGCGTGGTCGCAGTTTGTGGATTCTCGTGCCACTTTCGGAACGCGGCAATCGAACTGCAAAGTGCGCCGGAACGGGTGCTGAAGGAGTGAGGGAGAGCATCTGGCTTCTACCCGCTGGAGTGGCCCGTTGCCGGGCGGGACGACCGCTCGCGCAGATAGCCCCTTGCCTTCATCAGCTCGATGATGCGGGTGACGCTCGCGTCCACGTCGAGCTGGTCGGTGTGCAGCACGAGGTCGGGGGACTTCGGCTCCTCGAACGCCGCCGTTACGCCCGGCATCTGCGCGATCTTCCCCTCGTCGGCCAGACGGTACGCGCCGCTCTGGTCGCGTGCCCGCAGCACCTCTATCGGTGCCGTGCAGTATACCTCCAGCACGCGACCCCGCCCGATCACCTGCTTCGCCTTCTCGCGCACCACCTCGTGCGGGGCGACGAACGCGGCGATGGTGATGACCCCCGCGTCATTCATCAACCTCGCCACCTCTGCCGACCGGCGCAGGTTCTCCGAGCGGTCGTCGGCAGTGAACCCCAGGTCGCGGTTTAGCCCCTGCCGCATGTTCTGGCCGTACAACACCGTCACCGCGCGGCCCTCGTCCCACAGCCGGCGTTCCAGTCCGTACGCGATCCGACTCTTGCCGCTCCCCGTCAGCCCCACCACCAGCACCGTCACCGGCACCTGGCTGTAACGCCGCTCGCGCTCGGCCGGCGCGATCAGGCTATCGCGCACTTTCAGGAGCACCGCAGGCTCCGCGGCCCAGACGTCGCCTTGTTTCCGGCCGCTGCCCGCCTCCAGGATCATCCCGGCCGCGACCGTGGTGTTCGCCAGTCGGTCGATGAGGATGAACGCCCCGGTCGAGGCGTTGGTGCGATACGGGTCGAACGCCAGCGCCTGCGTCAGGCTGAGTTGCACGTGCCCGACCTCGTTGAGCCCCAGCCGTGCGACGGTCCGGTGCTCCAGGGTGTTGACATCGACGCCGTAGCGGAACGACACGACCTCCGCCGACACCTGCCGCGTGGTGTGCTTCAGCGTGTACGTCTTGCTGGGCACGAGCGGCTGTTCGGCCATCCACACCACCATCGCCTCGATCTGGCCGCTGACGTACGGTTGGCTGTCCGGGCGCACCAGCATGTCGCCACGGCTGACGTCCACCTCGTCGGTCAGCGTGACCGTCACCGCCTGCGGCGCAAACGCTTCTTCCAGATCGCCGTCGTACGTCACGATCGACTTCACCCGGCTGCGTTTGCCCGACGGCAGAACCATGACCTCGTCGCCCTTGCGGACGATGCCGGACGCCACCGTGCCGGCGAAGCCGCGGAAGTCGAGGTTGGGGCGGATGACGTACTGCACCGGGAACCGCAGGTCAGTCAGGTTCCGGTCGCTGGCGATGTGGACCGTCTCCAGGTGGTCCAGCAGCGGCGGGCCGGAGTACCACGGCATCGCGTCGCTCCGTGACACGACGTTGTCGCCCTTCAGCGCCGACATCGGAATGAAACTGATGTCGTGCAGGTCGAGTTTGGCGACGAAGTCGGTGTAGTCGTCCTTGATCGGCTCGTAGACATCGCGCGAGAAGCCGACGAGGTCCATCTTGTTGATGGCGACGACGACGTGCCTGATGCCGAGTAGCGACACGATGAACGAGTGCCGGCGAGTCTGCGTCTGCACGCCGTGGCGGGCGTCGATGAGGATTATGGCCAGTTGGCACGTCGATGCGCCGGTGGCCATGTTGCGGGTGTACTGCTCGTGGCCGGGCGTGTCGGCGATGATGAACTTGCGGCGGTCGGTCGAGAAGTACCGGTAGGCGACGTCGATGGTGATGCCCTGCTCGCGCTCCGCCTTCAACCCATCGGTCAGCAGGGCGAGGTCGATCTCGCCAGCGCCGGTGGTTCCGACCTTCTCGCTATCGCGCTTCACGGCAGCGAGTTGGTCCTCGTAGATCATCTTGGTGTCGTGCAGCAACCGACCGATGAGCGTACTCTTGCCGTCATCGACGCTGCCGCAGGTGAGAAAGCGTAGCAGTTCCTTCTTCTGGTGGCGTGCGAGGTAGGTGTGGATGTTTTCCTGTCCCAGGTCAACGGCTTGCATTGGCGTAGTTCTCAGTTATCAGTGGCCAGGTGTCAGTTCTTGACCCCGAAGGGGTCGGACAACATAGCCCAGGGTCGCCCGCTTTGGGGCGCACCCTGGGTCCAGCACCGTCAAAAGATTTGCACCCTGAAGGGGTGCGACAGGCCCACACGTCCGCTCGTTGTCTCACCCCTTCAGGGTGCAAAACAATGTTTTCTGGTGTCGCCGTACCCAGGGTGCGCGGCGAAGCGCCGCAACCCTGGGCTATGTTGTCCGACCCCTTCGGGGTCAACACTCATCCGCGAAACGTCAGATCTCAACGGGCCACGGCCGCGATGGCGAACCACTCAGAAATACCCCTCGCGCTTCTTCTGCTCCATCGAGCCGGTCTCGTCGTGGTCGATCACGCGGCCCTGCCGCTCGGAGTTTGTCGCAAGCAGCATTTCCTCAATGATCTCCGGCAGCGTCGTCGCATTGCTCTCGACCGCCCCGGTGAGCGGGTAGCACCCCAGCGTGCGAAACCGTACCCGCTTCATCATCGGCTCCTCACCGGGCCGCAGCCGCGCCCGCATCCGGTCGTCGTCCACCATGATGAGCGTGCCGTCCCGCTCGACGACCGGTCGGACGTCTGCGAAGTACAGCGGCACGATCGGGATGTTGTCGAGGTAGATGTACTGCCAGACGTCCAGCTCGGTCCAGTTGCTCAGCGGGAAGGCGCGGATGCTCTCGCCCTTGTTCACCTTCCCGTTGTAGAGGCTCCACAGTTCCGGCCGCTGGTTCTTCGGGTCCCACTGGTGCAGGCGGTCGCGGAAGCTATAGACACGTTCCTTGGCGCGACTCTTCTCCTCGTCGCGTCGGGCGCCGCCGAACGCTGCGTCGTATTGGTAGTGGTTTAGAGCCTGCTTCAGCGCCACCGTCTTCATGATGTCGGTGTGTTTCTTCGAGCCGCTGTCGAACGGGTTGATCCCCTGGGCCAGCCCTTCCTGGTTCGTCCAGACCTTCAGGTCGAGCCCCTGCTCGCGACAGTAGCGGTCGCGGAACTCGATCATTGCCTGGAACTTCCAAGTCGTGTCTACGTGAAGCAACGGGAACGGCAGCCGCCCGGGGTGGAACGCCTTCTGCGCCAGGCGCAGCATGACGGCCGAGTCCTTGCCGATCGAGTACAGCATCACGGGCCGCTCGAACTCGGCGGCGACCTCGCGGATGATGTGAATGCTCTCGGCCTCGAGAGCTTTGAGATGGGTCAGGTTGTAACTGCTGCTGGTCATCCCCCTCGCTTGGCCTGTTGTTTGGGCTTTGGGTCTTCCTATCCTGTGTTCGTGTTCAGCGGGCCTCTCGATCAATGTGCATCCTCCCTATGTCCATGCTCGTGATAGAACATAGTTAATGTTCCAGAAACTCCCGGTCCCTGAGCTGGGAACCTTCCCATTCAGCCCAGTATGAAGGCGAGTTGCCGGAAGTCCACTTTTTTCCGGGGTCCATTGCTTGAATTCACCAACTGCACCAGCAGTATCAGGCC
>Ga0209181_10011658_pt1 | contig 11228 bp, 7 predicted proteins | sample MAT05_FD_187208 | JGI IMG/M metagenome (GOLD analysis project Ga0209181, IMG submission 187208) | Freshwater microbial communities from Lake Fryxell liftoff mats and glacier meltwater in Antarctica - MAT-05 (SPAdes) (version 2) | ecosystem: Environmental > Aquatic > Freshwater > Ice > Liftoff... | reverse complement strand
GTCGATGGCGATTCGCCCGCTGCCATGCGTTACACCGAAGCGCGTTTGAAGCGTATTGCCGACGAGATTCTGGGTGATATTTACAAAGAAACGGTTGATTTTCAGTCTAACTTCGACGACTCCCTCCAAGAGCCAAGTGTAATGCCCGCTAAACTGCCTAACCTGCTGCTCAACGGCTCGTCGGGTATTGCGGTTGGTATGGCCACCAATATGGCCCCACATAACCTTACTGAGGTCGCTAACGGCATTATTGCGTATCTGGACAACACCGATATTACGGTGGATGAACTGATGCAGCACGTTACGGCGCCTGACTTTCCAACCGGTGGTACTATCTACGGTATGGAAGGAGTACAGTCGGCGTTTCGTACAGGTCGGGGGCGGGTCGTTATTCGCGCCAAAGCAACTATTGAAGAACACAAAGGCAAGACCCAGATCATTGTTACGGAGATTCCGTACATGGTGAACAAATCGGTCATGCTCGAAAAGACCGCCGATCTAATCAACGAAAAGCGCATCGAAGGTATTCAGGCGTTCCGCGATGAGTCGGACCGCGACGGGATGCGGGTTGTCTACGACCTGCGTCGGGATGCAATACCAAACGTTGTCCTGAACAACCTTTACAAGTACACTGCACTCCAGTCGTCGTTTGGTATTAATAACGTGGCGCTCGTAAAAGGTCGCCCCATGATGCTGAACCTCAGAGATATGATCCGCTACTATGTGGAGCATCGGTTTGAGGTTATCACCCGACGGACGGAATACGAACTACGCGAAGCCGAAAAACGCGCCCACATCCTGTTGGGTCTGTTAATTGCGCTGGATAATATCGACGCCGTGATTGCGCTGATTCGTTCGGCTCGTGACCCCGAAGTGGCCAAAAGTAGCCTGATCGAGAAGTTTTCCCTTTCCGATGTACAGGCAAAGGCCATTCTTGAAATGCGTCTGCAACGCCTGACGGGTCTGGAACGCGATAAGATTCAGGGTGAGTACGACGAGTTGATGAGTCAGATTGCGAATTATAAAGACATTCTGGCCCGCGAAGAACGCAAACGCGAGATCATCCGCGAAGAGGTATCCGACCTGAGAGTTCGTTATGGTGATGCGCGCCGGACGGACATCAATGCGTATGGTGATGGCAATATCAGTGATCTCTCGCTCATTGCCGATGAGGAGATGGTTATTACTATCTCCCACGAAGGCTATGTAAAACGTACGCCCGTAACGGAGTATCGCAGCCAAAGTAGGGGAGGAGTGGGCGCAAAAGCCGTCTCGACTAAAGACGACGACTTTACGGAGCATTTGTTTACGGCCACCATGCACAACTACCTGCTGATCTTTACTGATAAGGGGAGGTTGTTCTGGAAGCGTGTACACGAACTGCCTGAAGGAAGCCGCACGGCAAAAGGCCGCCCCGTGCAAAACCTGATTAATATCGAAGCTGATGATAAAGTACGGGCCGTACTGAATATCAAAACACTCGAAGACCCGGATTACATCAACAATAATTACATTGTGATGTGTACGAAGCAGGGGACAATCAAGAAAACCATGCTCGAAGCATTCTCGCGCCCGCGCCAGAATGGGATCATTGCCATTACAATTGACGAGACCGACCGGTTGTTGTCAGTGTGTTTGACCAATGGCGATAACGACATTGTTGTTGCTTCCCGATCAGGAAAAGCAGTTCGGTTCCACGAGAGCCGGGTACGGCCAATGGGTCGGCAGGCTGCTGGGGTAAAAGCTATCACACTCGACGATGAAAATCCCGATGACCAGGTAGTGGGCATGGTGTGTATCAGTTCGCCAGAAGCACAGCTGCTGGTAGTGTCGGAGAAAGGATACGGCAAACGGTCTGATGTGCATGAATACCGGGTTACCAACCGCGGTGCCAAGGGAGTTGGGACGTTGAAAGTAACCGAAAAAGTAGGTCACTTAGTCGCTATTCTCGACGTGGCAGACAGCGACGACCTCATGATTATTAACCGTTCTGGTATTGCTATCCGTACGCCAGTAGAGGACGTTCGGGTTATCGGACGTAATACCCAGGGTGTTAAGCTTATCCGGTTAAACGATAATGATTCGATTTCTTCCGTAACAAAGATTACCCGCGAAGAAGGAGAGGAGTTAACCGCTGTAACTGCTGTTGATGGAGTAGCTCCGGCTGGATCGGGTGAAACTCCTGATGGGTCCATTACTGACAGTCAATCAGTAGAATAAACCGTTGACCTTCTTGAAAGGTTTATACAGCAATGAGTATAAATTTTGTTTAAACGAATAATCAAACAACCCTAACACAGTACAATGAAAAAACTCGTAGTTGCTTCGGTAATTAGTCTTACAATGCTGGTGGCCGTAAAACCGGTAGCTTTTGGCCAAACAAATGCCCTTATGCAATTGCAGTCAGGCACACTGGACAAAGCTAAAACCGCTATCGACAAGGATGTCAGCGAGGGAAAATCAGCGGCTAAAGCCAAGACTTGGTTAGTACGTGGTCAGGTGTATCAGGCTATCGCCAATGACCAGACGGGCGTATATTCCAAACTGGATTCTAATGCGGCTATGACGGCTTACGAATCGTACAAAAAAGGACTTGAAGTAGAGCCAAACGGAGGTAAATCGGGCAAGGAGTTGACTGAAGCACTTGTTAGCACAGATTTGTACAATGCGTTTATGCGGCAGGGAGCTATCCGGTATCAGTCTAAAAACTACCCGGACGCGCTGAAACTAATGAGCATGGCGGGGAATATCAACCCCAAAGATACACTGGCAGCTCTTTATTCAGGTATTGCCGCTCAACAGGGCCAACAGAACAGCGTTGCTAAGGAGCAGTTTGAACGCTATGCGTCTAATGGGGGTAAAGACCCCAGTGTATATTACTCGCTTGCCAGTTTGTACCGCAATGATAAGGAAATCGATAAAGCTATTTCGGCAATCGACAAAGGGTTAGTAGCGTTGCCTAATAACAAAGATTTGGGTGCTGAGCGCGTCAACATTTTGTTGACATCGAATCGCATGGACGAAGCCGTTGCGGGCATGAAGCAAATGGTTGAAAAAGACCCAGGCAACGTTCAAAACGTGGTTAATCTGGCTATCATTTATGATAATGCCGCCACTAAAATGGGCGAAGAAATTCGCAAACTCAGCGAGAGTGTAAAAAAAGGTGGTTCTGCTGCGAAGAAATTGGCAACCGAGAAAGATGCATTGGATGCTATCAACGGTGAGATTATCCGGTTGACGGGTATTATCAAGAAAAATCCGAAAGCAGCTGATGCCAAACGTCAGTTAGCCGACGTTCAGAAACGTCAGGTAGAAGGAAAAGCGCAGGTAGCTGAATTGGAAGCGCAGGTTAAAGAAGAACAAAGTAAAGCCGTGGATGTAGCAGCTACTGAAAAGAAGATAGCTGATTTGCAGGCTAAGCAAACGCAGGAGCGCAACAACGCCAAAGAATACTACACCAAAGCGTTGGCTATCGAGCCTAATAACTACGATGCTAACTTCAACATGGGCGTATTTTATTTCAACGAGGGAGCAGAAATGAACAAACTCGTTGGGTCTATGGACATGGCTGATTATAACAAGCGGGGTAAGGAAATTGAGGGTCAGATTTGTGGTCGTTTTAAACAGGCAATGCCTTACTTCCAAAAGGCTAAGGCTGTTAAGGCAGATGAAGAGGAACTGAACAATAGTATTCAGCAGGCGGAGAATGTTCTGAAACAATTTGAAGGGCGGAAGGTTGTTTGCGCAGAAGTAAAATAAGAGAGTTCAAGAAACAATGGGGAAAGGTGATTAGCCTTTCCCCATTGTTGGGAAACGTTACTTAACATAATATAAATTATATAACAACTTTCCAATCGAATATCCACGTGGAACATTAACTGCTTGAAACAGATAGAATTAGCTAAAACGCTGTTTAGAAGTAATCAGAGGTCATTTTGACTCTAGCAAACCTATACTTTGTTGGAAAAGACTTGTTTAAAAAGAGTACCAAATCAAGCATAGAGAATGGCAACTTCACAGTTTATGCTTGATTTACCTGCCTGAACTATATAGTACAACAACAATCAATTAGGATGTAATCTTATCATTTAGCCGCTGGGCTATACTCCTGAAAAGTGCCATCGGTATAAAAAATCAGAATCCGCTCTACTCGCTTTTGCTGGATTAACTCATCCGCAATGGGTTGACCTGCCTCATCGACAAACTCAGTTACTAGCGACGAACCTACTTCTGGACGAAGCGAACGGCTTGAGTATAGTCTATTTTGTCTATCTTCTGGAACTAATAAATGATTTTGAGTCGGGAAATTTTCAGGCTTGCGGATGGGTATTGGAGCAGCCTGTGGCCTAAATGCGGGCGTCGGTGCTTCGTCCTCCAGAATCCAATCAAATCCTAAGTCGGGAAAACGCTTGATTATTTTTTGAATTATATCAAAGCTAGGGCGATTCCGACCTGATAATATATGCGAGATACTAGAACGCTGAATACCAATCTCGTCGGCGAAATGAGAAGGAGAATAACCCTTAGAAATCAGAATCTGTTTAATCTTGTCGTTAATTGACATAAGATGTAATTGCTTTTGTTAATACTACATGTAGTTGACAACGACAAATATAAGCAACAAGTAACAGTAACTATATGAATTTACAAACACATTTGTCTACTATAAATGTAAATTACATTGTTAATTAACAAATGTGTTTGTTAAACGTGTTTAACAAGATTAACTACACAGATACATTGTTCTCTCTGAGTGCATCGTTCAACGAAGTTTTAAGATCTGTCGACGTTTTACGTTTGCCAATGATCAATGCACAAGGAACCTGGAAACTTCCGCCAGGAAACTGTTTAGTATAACTGCCTGGAATGACAACCGAATCGGCTGGAACAAAGCCGCGATACTCTTTAGCATCTTCAGTTGTTACGTCAATGATTTTTGACGACCCTGTGATGGTAACTCCGGCACCCAGTACAGCGCGCTTGCCAATATGTGCCCCTTCAACAACGATGCATCTTGATCCAACAAAAGCGCCATCCTCAATAATAACAGGTGCTGCTTGTGGTGGTTCGAGAACTCCCCCAATGCCTACTCCCCCGCTTAGGTGAACATCTCTACCGATCTGTGCGCAGCTGCCAACAGTTGCCCAGGTATCAACCATTGTTCGCTCTCCTACGTAGGCCCCGATGTTAACATACGATGGCATTAGAATTACGCCGGGGGCCTGGAAAGAACCATAACGCGCAACGGCTGGAGGAACAACCCGAACGCCTTGCTGGGCATAGGTTGTTTTAAGGGGAATCTTGTCATTGAATGTAAAAATGCCTACCTCCTGCTCGTTCATCTTTTGGCTAATAAAATAAAGCAAGATAGCTTTCTTGATCCAGTCATTAACGGTCCACTCCCCTCCTTCCGATGTTGGTGGTTCGGCGACTCGGATTGAGCCGTTATCCAGTTGAGCGATGACGGAAGCTATAGCGTTTAAAACCTCTTCCTGTTGTAACATAGTGCGGTCATTCCACGCACTTTCAATGAATTCTTTGACGCTCATTGTATTGAATCAAAAATTTAACTAATATTATATAACCACCTGATATTAATCTGGTTTATATAACTAAACAAAATTTTATTTGGCCTGACATACAGCCGACTTTAAATCGTTTTAGGCTACCCACAAATATATTCATTTTGTATTAGAGACGAATCTAAAATTATATTTTTGATTTTTAAGCTAAATGACTTGTGCAGATAATGCTGATTGCATCTTGGTGGTTTCCCCTTTTATGAAGTGACTCTCTTACGTCCTTATCGGTGGACAACCCAATGTCGAGTTTGGCGACGTTCTATTGCTTTGATTAAGGATATTCGATTTTCTAACAATTTTTGTGGTTCAAGGCGTTGGCTACTGGCGCGAGCATCTGCTGGTGCCTATCAGTAGGCGGGTATTCACCCGCGCCAGCAGTGTCCGCAGATATTGGCAGACAACAGATATTGGCAGACAACCGTTTTTATTTGCTGAGTGATAGAGGGTAAATTAAATGAGACTGATTGCAATTGTAGGATAGGGATAGACAGTGACTCATAGGCTACTCTGCCCCTATTCATTTGGATTGTGAGCGTAATACGGTTCTCCCAAACCCAGTATTCGTCTATGACGATTTAGTATGGCAAGTCATAACGATTTTCCTACCAATAGTAATAATGGAGAAATAACACGCTATACATCACTCATCCTACTAAGCGACATAGATAAAAGAGATTATTAGTACAAATGCATGATTATTAGCTAAAATAGTAAATTAAACTAAATTAATGTTAGTATATAGTTTAATAATTAGTAAAAAGCTAATAAATGGATGGTTTATTTAGTATTGTGGATTAGTAAATGCTATTATTTACTAATTACCTCCTAAATATTGTGCTTTGCTAAATAAGTAAGCTATTTGGGTTTTGCTACTATACTGTTTAGAGTAATGTCTCCTTCCCTTCTTCCCGTTCTAAGCATTTCCCTTAAAAACCTTATCTTTGAAGGGAAATCAAACCTTTTTGGTAGATCAATGGAAAAAATTAGAGTTGCCATCAATGGCTTCGGTCGCATTGGCCGTCTATCATTCCGGCGTATGTTGGAAAAAGAAAACATTGAGGTTGTTGCTATCAACGACCTAACCGATAACGCTACGCTGGCGCATTTACTCAAATATGATTCAGTTCATGGACGTTTTGGGGACGAGGTCCTGTCAGACGGCGATAGTATTACTGTCAATGGAATGAAAATTCACGCGTACGCGGAACGGGATCCTAAGAATCTGCCCTGGAAAGATTTAGCAATTGATGTAGTGCTTGAATCAACAGGACGTTTTGTTGACGAAGCGGGTGCCGGTATGCACATTCAGGCTGGTTGCAAGAAAGTAGTAATTTCTGCTCCTGCTAAAGGAAATATCCCAACAGTAGTGCTTGGGGTTAATGATGATACATTGACGGGTTCAGAAACAATCGTTTCTAATGCGTCGTGTACTACCAACTGCCTCGCCCCGATGGCGAAAGTACTTGATGATGTTTTTGGCATCGAAAAAGGGTACATGACTACCATCCACGCCTACACAGCCGATCAAAATTTGCAGGACGCTCCTCACTCTGATCTTCGTCGGGCGCGGGCAGCAGCTCTTTCGATTGTACCAACGTCGACGGGAGCAGCCAAAGCGGTTGGTTTGGTATTACCACAGTTAAAAGGCAAGTTGGATGGAAATGCCATGCGCGTTCCTACTCCTGACGGGTCACTAACCGATTTAACTGTTGTGTTAAAGCGTGAAGTTACAGTAGACGAAATTAATGCAGCACTGAAAGCTGCTTCGGAAGGCCCAATGAAAGGAATTTTGGAATATTGCACCGACGAAATTGTGTCGGTTGACATTATCGGCAATCCTCACTCTTGTATTTTTGATTCTAAGCTAACAGCTGCCAACGGAAATCTGGCTAAAGTTGTAGGTTGGTACGATAATGAGTATGGCTACTCAAGCCGTGTTGCTGATTTGATTGCCAAATTAATGGATTAATCAGTTGCCATAAGTAATCAGTATTGTAACAAAAAGGCACTCGCTACTAGGCGAGTGCCTTTTTGTTTGTGCATTGTAAATAGTGTATTGAGTACCCTTTTTCAAAAAACATGGCTTCATACTTCGTTTTGATACCGTGATGGATGTCATTCAAAGGAGATTCGTAAAGATTGTGCGTAAAAATAAGCTTGGTAAAGCCAAAAGCAGGAAGCGTTTCCAAACTGTATTCGAAAAAGGGCGCACTATCGGTTTTAAGATGAAAAAGCCCGTCCTCGATCAGCAATTCGGTATATATTTCTAAAAAACGGGGATGAGTCAGGCGATGCTTTTCCTGTTTATCGCGGGGTTGCGGATCAGGAAAGGTAACCCAGATTTCACTCACTTCGTTTGCATCAAAAAATTCGCAGAGATATTGAATATCCGTCCGGAGGAACGCCACATTTTTCAACCCTTTTTCGAGTGCTGCCTGTGACCCTCTAGCTATGCGATCCCCCTTTATATCGACGCCAATAAAATTAAAATCTGGATACTCTTTGGCTAGACCAACTGTATACTCACCCTTACCACAAGCCAACTCTAGTATAATAGGATTGTTATTATTAAACTGAATACCCCAATTTCCTTTAATAGAATTGTAAATCGGTTTTCCATTTTCAATGACGTTGTCGGCAATTGCATTTTGTGCAAAACGGTATTGTTTGCTTCTTTTCACAATGTTAACTTAATTTACTTCTGAGATAATGTAGTTACTGCCTGTTACAATTATCAATTCAGATAATTTAGAATCGTAAATTGCTTGAGTCAGTGCATTATTTACATTGTTAAATGACTTGTATTTCAGGCTGTTGTCTTCGAAATAAGTCGCTAAGATGCCAACGGTTAACGAGCGTGGAGAATCCGCTTTACAAAGGTAATACACAGCCGAACGCGGCAGTTGATCTAATATTGACTGTGTGTTTTTGTCGGCAACCATCCCGATGACAATACGCAATTGGGTATGCGGAACGGTCGCTATTGTTTGCATCAATGCCCGAATTCCTGCCTCATTATGGGCCGTATCTAGTACAACGCGAGGAGCATTGTGAATGGTCTGGAAACGCCCCTGAAGCCCTGTGTTCCGAACGATTTTTGCCAGGCCCTCCCCTAGTGCCAAACCACTCACCGGAACTTGATTTTGGAGTAAATCGACAGCCTGTAATATGGCTGGAAGATTTAGAATCTGGTAGGCTCCACTTAATTCAAGTTCGTATTGAACGGTGGGATTATGGGGCTTATTTCGATCTGAAATAGCCACCTGTCGACACTCGTTGACAATGCCTAAATCAGTAGCCGTAAACCGATCAGAAGCAAAAAAAATAGGCGCGCTTTGCCGATCAGCAGCGGCTTGAAAAACGGGACGCGTCTCGGCAACCCATTCACCAATAATAGCGGGAATACCGGATTTGATGATGCCTGCTTTCTCACCAGAAATAGCCGATAGTGTATCACCCAGCACGTCCATGTGATCGTAGCTGATATTGGTAATTATTGACACAAGCGGGGTAATTATATTCGTTGAATCCAGGCGCCCACCCAGTCCCACTTCAATGATAGCCAAATCAACCTGCTCACGAGCAAAAAAATCGAAAGCCATGGCTACCGTCAGCTCGAAGAAAGATGGTTCAACGGCCTCCATCAATGCGTTGTTTTGCTCAACAAATTGAACAACCTCTTCCTCCGGAATTGGCAGGCCATTGATGCGGATGCGCTCCCTAAAAGAGTAAAGATGGGGCGACGTGTAGAGCCCAACTTTTAAACCGGCCTCTTGATAAATACTGGCCAACATATGGGAGGTACTCCCCTTTCCATTGGTCCCACCCACATGAATAGACCGGAATTTCTCCTGTGGATTCCCTAAGGCCTCACACAGTTTAATGGTGTTATCTAATCCCGGTTTTAGCGCTTTAGGGCCAATACGATGGAATACGGGAAGCCGGCTATAGAGGTAGTCAATCGTCTCGTTAAACGTCATTATTAGCGGGAACGAACATTTATAGTAACTGTACCCGTAGAGATTTCGGGAACCACCGACGATTTGGGTTGGGGTCGCAAGCGGGAAATCTGTCGTTTATAGTAATCGGTAATTGAAGGACTAACCTGCGTCTCGACGACGTTTACAGCGACAATGTTCCCCGTCTGATCTACTTTAATCCGAAATACAATCTTACCACTTTCGTCAGATGCGTCCTTATCAATCGATTTGTTGCCGATACTCCAGCCCGCTACGTTGAAAGCTACCCCCGTACTACTGCCTCCCGGTTTACCATAGTATTCCTTGGCGTCGATTTTTCCATCTGGATTACCCTTGTCTCCTACCCCACTTTTGTCGTCACCGTTATTGTTACCACCAGTACCAGCAGCCCGACCAACCGTGCCATTAGACCCACCGCTCCCCGAAGAGCGTTTATACAGGGCATTAGGATCGACGGTTTCTACTTTTTTGACGGAGGTCCGGCTTTCCGGTTCGGCTCGGGGTGGAGCGGGACGGTCCGTCGATACGGACGGTTTGGAGGTCTCCGCTTTTTTAGGGTCTGCTCGTTCGGGGACGGTTACCGGACTTTCCGTTCGACTGGCAATAATCGGTTTTTCGGAGACGGTCTTACTGACTTTCACTTTCGTTTCCTCTACTTGGGGAACCGGGGCAGGCCGGGGGGGCGTTTTTTCGACCCGATTGGTAGTGGCTAGTTTAGGATTGGGTTTATCCTCCGCCTTTTTTACGTCTACCGCCCGCTTCGAATCGCTGGGTTTATTATACGTCTGAATCCGACCGCTACCCACGGCATCGGTACCGAAGTTGACCTCCACAAACTGAATCGGCGGTGGTTGCGGAATAGATTGGGACAACGTAACCAGAAAGAGAATGATCAGAACGAGGAACGAGATGCCGAAAGCTCCCGCAAATGCCCTTAGACGAGCTTCCGTTTCGTTTTCGTAGGCGGTACGTATCATGCCGAATGAGAGTTAATTTTTAGTAAAACGCTAAAATAGGGAGAAATGGTTTATTACAGGGAGCATGTCGCCACGAACACCTAACAAGGAGCCAATAATAAGCCACTATATTTACAGGGTATTTTCACTGTTAGCTGCTCGCTGCTAACTGATAACTGTATATGCCTTATTTAGTACTTGACCTGGAGATGTCGGGGCCGGACCCCGATTATAATGAGATTATTCAGATTGGCGCGGTTCTCTTTGATGATGACTGGCTGGAGAAAGGCCGCTACCTGAGCAACGTCTATCCCGAAAATGAAGAGGCTTTTACGGCTTCGGCGGAGAAGGTACATAACCTGTCGCTGACCGATCTGGAGGATGCCCCTATGATCTACGACGTAATTCCTGAACTGGAGGAATGGATTATTACTACCCTCGGCATTCGCAAACCAGCCAACAGCCCCGACAATATGCCCTACCTGCGCAACGTGGTCATTTGCGGACAAAGTGTAATGGGCGACATTCACTTTCTGAAAGAATCGTATCGGCTCGAAAAACTCAAATGGCCCTACTCCCGCGTGCTGCTCGATCTCCACACACTCAGTTATTTTGTATTCCGGCTGCTCAAAAAGAAAGGCAAAAACACCCCGCGCGGACTGAGCCTGAAAGACGTTTCAGGTTATTTTGGTCTGGAACGGGAAGACGAC
>Ga0209181_10011654_pt1 | contig 11230 bp, 10 predicted proteins | sample MAT05_FD_187208 | JGI IMG/M metagenome (GOLD analysis project Ga0209181, IMG submission 187208) | Freshwater microbial communities from Lake Fryxell liftoff mats and glacier meltwater in Antarctica - MAT-05 (SPAdes) (version 2) | ecosystem: Environmental > Aquatic > Freshwater > Ice > Liftoff... | reverse complement strand
GTCGCCGGTTCGTCGTTGACCCGGTCACTGCAAGCGACGATGATGCCCCGACCCAGGTGAGCCGGCTGCCGAGGAGCCAAGATGCAAGACGCGACCGTCCGTTTGCTCGTCGTACTGGACGAGTCTGAACTCGGCCTGCGCACGGCCGCAATGGGCGCGTCGCTGGCGGCACGGCTGGGTGCTGACATCACGCTGCACGTGGTCATCCCTGTCGAGCACGTTGACGTGCGCTCGGCGGCCTCGGCGATGTATGCCCTGAGCAAGCACCAGGAGAGCTGCCGGCAGCGCGCCGCGCAATGGTTCGCCCGCGCCCACGCCATCGTCCAGCCGTGGGGCGTCGCCACGCGAACCGTGATGACGATGGACGAGGAGCCTTGTGCTGCCGTGCTGCGCATCGCTGACGAACAAGGCTGCGGCCTGATCGTGGTGGGCTCGCACGGCCGCAGCACGGTGTCGCGGGTGCTGGCCGGCAGCCTGGTCGCCGACCTGGTGCGCCAGTCGCACCTGCCGGTGCTGGTGTGCCGCGAAGAAATGACGGCGGGTTGGCTGGCCGGCGCCGTCGCGGCCAGCTGACATCGCTTCGGCTCAGGGCGGCGGCCGCTCCGTCTTCGGTGCCCGGCTCAGGGTCACGGGCACCGTGCCCGATCGCCAGTGCAGGTCGCGCTGCGGGAACGGAATTTCGATGCCCGCCCGTGCCAGTTCGTCGTCCAGCGCCCACATCAGCTTGGCGTGCGTGGACGCAGGGTGGGTGGTGAGTTCGCGATCGGCCCAGACCACCAGTTCATAGTTGACCGAGTTGTCGCCGTAGTTCAGCAGCCAGACCGCCGTGCGCCGCCCCTCGATGTCCAGGATGCCCGGGACCTGGCGTGCCGCGGCTGTTGCGGCGTCACGCACCTTTTCCTTCTCAGTGCCGTAGGCCACGCCAAAAGGCACATGCATGCGTCGGTACGACTCGTCAAAGGTCCAGCTGACGACACGGCCGTTGATGAACTCGCTGTTCGGCACCAGCACGTCGAGCGCGTCGTTGGTGGTCACGCGTGTGTAGCGCATCGCGATCTCGCGCACATGGCCGCGCACGCCCGACTGCAGGTCGACGAAGTCGCCCACCTTCAGGCTGCGTTCAAGCAGGATGACGATGCCGGCGGCGAAGTTGCTGAAGATGTTCTGCAACCCGAAGCCCAGGCCGACCGCGAAGGCGCTGCCCAGCAGCGTGATGCTGGTCAGATCGATGCCCACGTAGTTGAGCCCGATGACGGTGCCCAGCACCCAGACGCCGTAACGCAGCAGCCGGCTGAGCATGTGGACACGCGCCTGCACGCCCGGCTCGTGATTGCGGCCCTTCGCGACGCGCAGCAAGGCCTGCTCCAGCAGGCTGGCCAGCCACCAGATGGCAATCAGAAAGGCAATGGCCAGCAGCATGCCGCTGACACTGACCCCCTTGCCGGCCATCGTGAACAGCGGCTGGCTCAGCCAGGAGAGCATGCGGTCGAGAACTGCTTCAGGTGACATCCGTTGACCCCTGCACCTGCACCTGCACCTGCACCTGCGGCGGTGCCGCCTTTGTGTTGGCGCTGTCCGCCTTGCCCGCCTCGCCAGCCATGCGCAGCGCCAGCGCGGCAATCGGCGGGCCGATGGTCTCGAACACCGCCACCGCAGCCAGCACGATGGCGGCCACACGCGAACCCAGTTCGCGCATCAACTGCGTGATGGTCTGCGCCAGGCCGATGGCCAGGCCGGCCATCGGAATGCGCAGCATGCCCGAGGCCAGACTCTGCCGCTGCGGGACCTGGAACGCAAAGCCGCTAAGGTACACCGTTCCCAGCTTGGCCACGGGCCCTTTGGCGCGCAGTTCTTCGGCGACGTGGATCAGCACCGCAGGAGACGACGAGACCGCGATTGCCGCAGCGAGCACCGCCACCACGGTGGGCGCGTCGACGGCCGGCATCAGCGCCAGCATCAGCGCCAGGATCAGCGCCAGGATCAGCGCAAACGTGACCAGGCTTTCGGCCAGGCTGGTGACCTGCAGGCGTTTGTTGCGCATGGCCTTCACCGGGTGCAGCGTGACGCCCAGCTTGAACAGGATCAACCCAAGCGCGATGTCCACCAGCACACGTGCATCGCCCAGCGCCTGCGGAGATAGCAGCCCCAGACCGCTGGGTCCGACCAGCAGGCCCAGGATCATGAAGCCGGTGATCGACGGCAACCACCGCGCCCTGGCCGCCAGCAGACGGCCCAGCACGCCAAATGCCCGCAGCAAGCCGAAGACCACCAGCGCATTGGCGTGCGGCCAGCCGGTCGGGAACACTTGCGTCAGCACCATCGGACCGTTGTCCAGCGTGGCGGCGGCCGCAGCGCCCGATGCGGCGGCATCGGCGGCCGTCATTCGGCCGCTCTCTTGTGCACCGCGAGCAGGAAGTCCTTCATCAGGGGCTCGGGGTCGAGCCGGTCCGAGTGTCTGCCATGGAACTCGGGGTGCCACTGGACGCCAGACACCGCCAGCGAGCCGATGCCGCGGATGGCTTCGATAACGCCGTCGCCCACGGAGCGCGCCTCGATGGTCAGGTCGCCGCCCAGCCGGTCGATGGCTTGGTGGTGGATGCTGTTGACGACCGGGACGCAGTCCGGCCCGTACAGGGCGGCCAGGCGCGAGCCGGCAACGAATTCGATGCCGTGCAGGTGCTCGTCGTACATTGCCGCATCGACGTGAGAATGGGCATCGGGGCGCTGCGAGGGCAGGTCCTGGATCAGGCTGCCACCAAAGGCGACATTCAGCAGTTGGCAGCCGCGGCAGATGCCCAGCAGCGGTTTGCCCAGTTGCAGAAAGCCTTCGATCAGCTCGATCTCGTAACGATCCCGAACCGGGTCGCCGGCCCAGGCCGGGTGCAGCGGCGCTTGACCGTAGATTCGGGGGCTGACGTCGGCACCGCCCTGGAGCACCAGCCCGTCGAGCAGTTCCGCGTACTCGCGCACCGACACCTTGCGGCGCGCCACTTCCGCGTCCAGCCCGAGCGTCGGCACCATCAGCGCCACCGCGCCGTGCCGCAAGATCCAGTGCGCCACCGACTGTTCCAGGTACTGCAGTGTCTTGCCGCGGAACCCCATTTCGGTGGGCGCCTGGTGCAGCAGCCGCGCCGACATGCCGATGCGCAGCGGACGGGAGGTCACCGCTCGCGCCCTGCCCAGCGGCGTGCCTGCTGGCGCACCACCTCGGCCAGCATGCCTTCGCGGGCGTGCAATTGGCGCAGCCAGGCGGCGTCGTTGCCCAGCCCGTCAACTTCGTGCTTCAGGATCTGGATCGCCTCTTCGGCTTTCAGCTCCATGGCGTGCACCTCCAGCTTGGCGAAGGTGGCGCGGATGTCGTCGCGCAGCGTGCGGTGTTCGCCCGTCGTGGGATCGACGAAGGTGCCATCCAACCCGAAGCGGCAGGCCTGGAAGCGGTTGAAGGTGTAAGGCAGATAGTCATCCTCGTTCAACTCGAATGGCCGTTCCACTCGCAACCAGCGTGCCAAGCATTGAATGTACCCCGCCAGTGCTGCCGCCTTTTCGATCGTCAGCGGCGTGTCGAGCACGCGCACTTCGATGGTGCCGAACTCGGGTTTGGGCCGGATGTCCCAGTAGAAGTCCTTCATGCTGGAGACCACACCGGTGCGCGTCATCTTGGCGTAGAAAGTCTCGAAGTCCTCCCATCGCTGGACGAAGGGCGCGCGCCCCGACAGCGGAAAGGCGAACACCGAGTTCAGCCGCGCCGAGTTGAAACCCGTGTCCTCGCCCTGCACGAAGGGCGAAGCCGCGGCCAGCGCGATCAGGTGCGGGATGTAGCGGCTCAGGCCGTGCAGCAGCACCAGCGCCTGGTCGGGCCCGGGGCAGCCGACATGCACGTGCTGGCCGAAGATCGTGAACTGCTTCGACAGGTAGCCATAGAGCTCGGACACCTGATGGAAACGCGGCGTCTCGTAGATGCGCTGCTGGCTCCATTGTTGGAAGGGATGCGTGCCGCCCCCGCACAAGCCCACCTCGAGCTGCCGTGCGCTGTCCAGCAGGGCGCCACGGATTTCGCGCAGTTCCGAAAGCACCTGGTCGAAGTCGCTGCAGATGCCGGTGGCCATTTCGATCATGCTGCGCGTGATCTCGGGTTTCACATCGCCCGGGATCTTGCGGTCCTTCATCAACCGCATCAGGTCGCCAGCCTGCGGCGCCAGGTCGTAGTCCTGTGTGTTGACGATCTGCAGCTCCAGCTCCACGCCCAGCGTCAGCGCGCGCGAAGTGGCAAAGGTGCCGAGGCTCATGTGTTCTCCTTCGCGCTGGTGCCAGGCAACTCGCCGGCAAAACGCAGCGCCAACTGCACCGCCACCGGCCCCACCAGTTCGACCAGCGCCACCGCAGTCAACACGATCGGTGCGACGGCGGCGCCGAGCCCGGGCTCGGCGCGCATCAGCTCGCTCAGCATCACCAGCGCCGTGGCCGACAGTGGCGTCAGCGTGACGGCCAGCGCCACACCCTGGCGCAAGCTGAGCTTGGACCAGCGGCTCAGCACCACCACCACCAGCCCCTTGGCCAGGCTGCGCGCCAGCAGCAGCACCAGCGCGGCCAGGCCGCCGGCTGCCAGCACCGGCACCGACCAAGCCGAGCCGACGACGACAAACAGCAGCAGCACCAGCACGCCACCTGCGGTGCCGAAGTGGCGTGGCCACACCCAGGGTCGGTCGCTGGTGTTGCGCAACAGCATGCCAGCCAGCAGGGGCACCAGCAGCGTCGAAGCGCCGACCCAGCGCGCCCCGCTCACCGCCAGCAGCACCAGGCCCAGCAGCAGCAGCACGGCACTTTCGTTGCGCAGGTCCAGCCGGCGCGCCACCAGCGCCACCGCGCCGCCCAGCAGCGCAGCCAGCAGCAGGGCGCTGGCCACCGATGTGCCCAGTGCCTGCAAGGCCGGCAACCAGTGCGGCGCACGGCCGGCCTGCAACACGGCGCTCAGCATCACCAGCGCCAGCACACCGTACAGCGTGTTCAGTGCCGTCAGGTGGGTCATGCGTTGTGTCACCTGCCCGTCGGCGCCCAGTTCCTGCGCCACGCGTCCGGCCACGGCCGCCGAGGCGGGCACGGCCAGCACCGCGCACGCGGCGGCGGCGGCGGGTTCCAGGCCGAGCTGCCACAAGGCCACGTAGACCGCAGCGGCGGCCACCGCCGACTCCAGCAGGCTGGTCGCCAGCAAGCCCGGGTTGCGCAGCAGCCAGCGCAGCCGCACGCGGCATCCGATCTCGAACAGCAGCAAGGCCAGCGCAAGATCGATGACCAGGCGCGCGCTGCCGTCCAGCGGCATCTGCACACCCATGCCTGCGGCGGCGGCGACGCCACCGGCCAGGGTGTAACCGACCAGACGCGGCAGCCGCGTCGTGCGGGCGATGACCTCGCCAGCCAGCGCGCCGGCCACCAGAACCAGTGCCAGCAGCCACAGTTGGTCGGGCGGCGCGGGAAAGTGCATCGACGACAGCAGTTCGTTCAGGTTCATGTCATCTCCTTCGTTCTGGTTGTTGTTCTGCGTAACGCACGCCAGCGTGATTGGCCCGCCGCTTGCCGTTTTCCGTTCCCCATCATATATTGAGACCAATGCAATTACGGACAAACGCGGCTCGTGTGATGCCGCCACCGCCGCTGTTCAAGGGCCGCTGATGGGCAAGCTCTGGGGCATTATGTTGGCCGCTGTCGACGCCGTCGACGCGCTCAACCGTCGCCTCGGGCGGCTGATGGTCTGGCCGATTCTGTTCGCCGTGTTCATCAGTGCAGGCAACGCGATCAGTCGAAAGCTGTTCGATCTGAGTTCGAACGCAATGCTCGAGCTGCCGTGGTACCTCTTCGGGCTGGCTTTCCTGGGCGCGGCCGGCTACGTGCTGCTGGTGGACGAGCACGTGCGCACGAGATCGGCTTGGCTTTGCTGGGCACCGTCAAGCTCAGCAGCTTCGTGCTCTTCATCCTGATCGGCTCCACCGTGTTCAGTCTCACGTTCCAGGGCGTGGGGCGGGCCGGACTGGGTGGAGCACCTGTTCGACCAGTTGCCCGGCGGCGCGAAGGGTTTCCTGGTCTTCGTCACCATCGCCGTGTTCCTGCTCGGCTTTTCCTCGACTTCTTCGAGATCGCCTTCATCCTTCTGCCACTGCTGCCACCGCTGGCGCCAGTGGCCGACAAGCTGGGCATCGATCTGGTCTGATTCGGCGTGCTGGTGGGCATCAACCTGCAGACCTCGTTCCTGACCCCGCCGTTCGGAGTTGCGCTGTTCCACCTGCGCAGCGTGGCGCCGACCCAGGCCCACCGAGACGAAGCCAGCGGCAAGATGCTGCCGGGGGTGAGCACAGTCGATATCTATTGGGGTGTGCTGCCTTTCATCGCCGTGCAGGCGGTGGTCATGGCCTTGGTCATCGGCAACCCGCAATTGCTGATGCGGGCCGACGCCGCGACGGGTTTCGATGGACAGCGAGGCGATCCAGAAGGCGCTGGATCAGCTGGAACGCCCGCAGCGTGGCGCCGGACAGCGAGCGTTCCACAGCGCGCGGCAGAACGCGCCGGCGTGCACCAGTGCCTGTGGGGCGCCCTCCGAGTCGCGCGTTGCCGCTTTCAGGGTGTAACCGCCGCGCCCGTATGCGCCGGCTCCCCCAGAGCATCTGCGGTCATCCGCAGCGGCATCGCCGGGGCCCGGCCGTGTTTGTCCTGCCCGGCGTACACCGTCATGTGGGGGAAGGGTATCTCGATGCCGCGCGCGTCGAACAACAGCTTCAGGCGGCGCAGGTACTCGCGCCGCACCGTCCACTGCTGCAGCGGCGCACACTTGAATCGGCAGCGCAGGATCACCGCCGAGTCGTCCCATCGTTCGACGCCGGCAACTTCCAATTCATCCATCAGGCGGGGTCCGTGGTCCGGGTCTGCGCGCATCTGCGCCCCGACTTCACGCATCAGCGCGGTCACGTCATCGGTGTTCTCGCGGTAGGCCACGCCGACGTCAATCACGGCATGGGCGAAGCCGCGGCTCATATTGACCACCGTCTTCACTTCGCCGTTGGGCACGAAGTGCACGTTGCCGTCGTAGTCGCGCAGGCGCACGAAGCGCAGCGTGACCTCCTCGACGAGACCCGCGTGGTCGCCCAGCTTGACCACATCGCCCTGGCGGAGCTGGTTCTCGAGCAGCAGGAAGAAGCCTGTGAAGTAGTCCTTGACGAGGCTTTGCGCACCGAAGCCGATGGCCAGCCCGACAACGCCGGCAGCGCCCAGCACCGGCGCGACCGAGACGCCCAGTTCGCCCAGCACCAGCATGCCGGCGATCAGTGAAACGACCACGGCCGCCAGGTACCGGAATGCCCGCCCCAGGGTCTCGGCCCGCTGCACGGCTTCGCGGTCGTTAAAGCGGCTCGCGATGCGGATGCGGAACGCACGAATGGACCGCTGCAATACGCCAATCAGGATCCAGGCCGCCAGCACGATGAGCAGGACACGCAAGCTCGTTGTGGCTGCACCGCCCATGCGGAGCCAGCCGTCCGTCAAGGTGCTCAGCAAAGGCGTCTCGGTCACGAGCCGGTCTCCTTCAAGGTGTCGAGGAAGGTGTTGCGCCACCAGTGCACGTCGTGCCGTCGCACCTGCTCCAGCAGGCTGCGATGCCGTACACAACGTTCGTCCAGCGGCATGTCCAGTGCACGTTGAATCGCATCGGCCGTGGCTTCGGTGTCGTAGGGGTTCACCAGCAAGGCGTCGCCCAGCTGCTCGGCGGCACCGGCAAACCGCGACAGGACGAGCACACCCGGATCTGCCGGATCCTGAGCGGCGATGAATTCCTTGGCCACCAGATTCATGCCGTCGCGCAGCGGCGTGACCAGGGCCACCCGGCTCGCCCGGAACAAGCCCGGCAGGCGCTGGCGTGCAATCGCCCGGTGGATGTAGCGCACCGGCATCCAGTCGAGATCGCCGAAGTCACCGTTGATCGAGCCGCACAGGCCTTCGAGTTCACGCCGCAGGTCGGCATAGGCGTCGACTGCCTCGCGTGACGGCGCTGCGACCTGGATCAAGGTGGCCCGCCCCCGGTTGTCCGGATGCCGCTCGAGCAGTTTGCGAAAGGCGCGGATGCGCTGCGGCAGGCCTTTGGAGTAGTCGAGGCGATCGACGCCGACAAGCAGGTCGCGGTGACCGTGTTGCTGGCGCAGGGTCGCCAGGGTCTGCTGCGCCGGCTGCGCCTGCGACAGTGCTTCGAAATCCTCGACGTCGATACCGATCGGAAAGGCGCCGGCGCGCAGCAGCCGGTTGAAGGCGCCGAATCGTTCGTCGCCGAGTTGTTCCGCGCCCGCTTCCGAGACCAGGTATCGGCGCAGGTGCATCACGTCGGACTCACTCTGCAGGCCGACCAGGTCGTAGGCAAAAAGCGCTCGCATCAACCACTCGTGTGCAGGGATTGCGGCCATGATCAGCGGCGGCGGCAGCGGAATGTGCAGGAAGAAGCCGATGCGCTGCTGGCAGCCAAGCGAGCGCAACTCGGCTGCCAGCGGGATCAGGTGGTAGTCGTGGACCCAGATCGTGTCGTCGGGCTTGAGCAGCGGCATCAGACGGCTGGCAAAGAGCCGGTTCACGCGCCGATAGCCATCCAGGTAGCCGGCATCGAACTGCGCCAGATCGAGCCGGCCGTGGAACACCGGCCACAGCACGGAATTGGCGTAGCCATGGTAGTAGCTGTCGTGGTCGTCGCGGCTCAGCTCGACGGTAGCCAACGTCACCTGACCGGACCGCTGCAGCTTGACTCCTTCGTGCCGCGGCGCAGCGCCGTCGGCCACACGGTTTGCCGCGCCGAACCACAGGCCGCCCGTGGCCGCCAGCGCGGCGCCCACCGCCACGGCCAGCCCGCCAGCAGCGGTCCGGTTCGGGTCGGCGACGCGGTTGGAGACAACAACGAGGCGACTCATGGGCGCTGACCCTCCATCGTTGCCAACCGTGCCACGTTGTGTTCCAGCCATGCGTGAAGCGATGCCGGCGTGGGCAGCCGGTGCATGGCCAGCGTCTCGCCCGCGCCGACGCGCACTGCGACACCCCCCACCGATTGCACGTGCTCGAACGCACTCTCGTCGGTCACGTCGTCGCCAAAGACCCACGGGCGACGCAGGTGGAACGGGCTGCGCTCCATAAAGTCCGCGACGGCCTTCGCCTTGGTGGCCTGACTCGGTTTGAGTTCGAGCACCATCTTGCCGCGCAGCAGCGCCACGCCTTTGACACGGTCGCGCGCGTCCTCCATGACCGCCAGGCACTGCGCCTCGAGTTCGGGCGCCTGGCGGTAGTGCAGCGCGATGGCCCCGGGTTTGCGTTCGATGTGCAGCACCGGGTACCGCGCGCAGAGTGCCGCGATCGGCACCAGCGCTTCGTCGAGCGCCATGGTGGGGATGCGCCTGACGTGGCCATCGGCAAACCGGCGCTCGGCACCGTGCACGCCGGCGACGCAGATCCTGAGTGGATGAAGTTGCCGGTCGATCTCTGCCATGGGTCGACCGGAAACGATGGCCAGTGCGCCACCGAGCAGCGTGTGCAATTGCGACAGCAGCGTGGGCAAATGGGCGGGCACCTCGATCAGGTCGGGCCGGGGCGCAAGATCGACCAGCGTGCCGTCAAAGTCCAGAAACAAGGCGCAGCCCCGCGTCAGCCAGCCCGGGCCGGCGGCTGCCGATGTGCCGGAACGGTCTTCACCAGCGCGGTCCCGGCAGGGGAGGGTCGATGGATCTTCTTGCCCGGTTGGATGCATGTGCATAGTTGTCAATGTCTCATGCATTTGTGGCTATGTAAATAGGGCGCTCTGAGACTTCACGCGACAGTCAGGATTGTGCCGAGTCCCGGATTTGCGCTCAAGTCGCTGGCTTGGTTCATTTGATTGCACCCAACGCACAGGCCGAGGTCAAGGGTCCGGCGCTGAACGAGCCATGAGTTCGTCGACCGTGGTCAGGCCGCGCTCGGCCGTTGCGGTGGACTGGCTGTTGAGACTTGCGGTGGCGGTGTCAGAAACAGCGCTGCGAGCTCTGCGTACATGGGCCGCGCCACCAGGCGTGAAACGCCGCTGGCGAGCAACGCGCAGGCCATCAGGCTGAGCACCATGGTCTGGCCCGAGACCATTTCCATCACGATGATGAAGGCCGTGATCGGCCCCTGCGTCGTGGCCGACAGGAAACCGACCATGCCCAGTGCAATCAATGGAATGGCGGCTTCAGGACCCACGCCGGTGAGCAGTGCGATGTCGCGCCCGATGCTTGCGCCGATGGTCAGGGACGGCGCAAAGACGCCGGCCGGTACGCCGGTCCAGGCGGACAGCCAGGTGGCACAGAACTTCAGCAGGGTGTAGACCCCGGGCAGTTCGGCATGCCCCTCCAGCATGGCGCGGGTTGGCGCATATCCGGCGCCTGCCGTGGTGCCCCCTGTGGCGATGCCGATGACGGCCACCGCGACAGCGCATCCGGCAGCAAAACGCAAGGGGTGACTCGACCGCCATCGGCTGAACCTATCAGGTGTGCCACGCAAGGACAGCACGATCAGTCGCGAGAACAGCCCGCCAGCGAGCCCGGCTCCGATGGCCACCAGCAGTCCCGGGCCCAAGAGGGACCAGGACAACTCCTGCACCCGAAGTCGACCAAAGTAGGTGAGGTTGCCAAACACCGAGACCGACACCAGGCCCGCCAGCACGATGCTGGAGATCACCAAGGCACTGTGCGACATGCTGCGGCGGCGCGACAACTGTTCGAGCGCGAAGACGATGCCACCCAGGGGAGTGTTGAACGCGGCGGCAATGCCCGCGGCTGCGCCGGCCACCATCAGGTCGTGGGCGTCGATGCCGGATCGGGGCGAGAGCCAGCGACGCGCGTGCACCATGACCCCCGCACCCACTTGCACGGTCGGTCCTTCGCGACCGATCGACAGCCCGGCCAGAAGACCGCCCGACACGAGCACGACTTTTTGCAGCGATACCTTCAGCGACACCAGCCAGGCGTGCTGCTCGTGCGGCAGGTCATCTTCGAGTGCACGCACCACCTGCGGCACACCCGACCCGACGGCGCCCGGGACGAACCGCCGCGTCCACCACAGCAGGCCGACCGTGAGCGCAGGGGTCCACAACAGTGCGGCGTAGGGCGCCCAGGCGGCTGCACCTCGAAGCGCCTCGAAGGCGTGGCTGGCCGCTTCCGCCAACAACGTGAAGCCCACGACGACCGCGCCGGTCAACGCGGCGTAT
>Ga0209181_10011653_pt1 | contig 11230 bp, 8 predicted proteins | sample MAT05_FD_187208 | JGI IMG/M metagenome (GOLD analysis project Ga0209181, IMG submission 187208) | Freshwater microbial communities from Lake Fryxell liftoff mats and glacier meltwater in Antarctica - MAT-05 (SPAdes) (version 2) | ecosystem: Environmental > Aquatic > Freshwater > Ice > Liftoff... | reverse complement strand
AGGTAGAGGCCCGGGTCCCACCAAGCGACCGTCGCCGCGAGCGCGAGTATGGCGGCGAGCGCCGCACGCTCCGGCCAGCCGACCGAGGTGCGGGACGCGCCAACGCCTTCCAAGCGGTCAGGGGGGGCGCTCTTGCTCGGCCCGTCGTCGATGGGGACCCTCGGGAGCGAGACGTCGCTCATCTGACGATCCGCCGCCAGCCTGGGGGGCGGATCGTCCCAACCCGGAGGCCGCCCCATACCTCGGCGGCCGCGACCCGCCCGCACGCCCAGAGACCCAAGCGCTGGAGCGCCCTCGCTTCGGGTGCGCCCTCGCGGGTGCGGAAGCTGAAGCGTATAGCCCATCCGATCGCCCATTCGGTGGTGCTCCATGGCGCTCCATGCACCGCTGAACGGTATGCGAGGGCGCTCTGGAACACAATCTCGGCGTCGATACTGACGGGCACGCAGCGTTCGCCGAGCGCCTCGGGAGAATATGCGAGCGACCAGCGCTCGCGCGCCGGCCAGTCCTCGATCAGCCCGCGCAAGATCACCGGCTCGCGCTCACGCACATCGCGTCGATGAAAGCTCTCGACCGACGGCGGCGCGATCACGGAGACCGCGCGAACACGGAAATCGGACACTCTGGCTCGCGGGCGACGCTATCGGAGCGGCGCGCGCAGTGTCAACGCCCAGCGCCGCCGCGACGTTGCTACGCTGTGCTGCTCGTGGCGCTCCTCGACGTCATCCTCGGCTACGACTGCAACCTCGCCTGCGACTACTGCACGATCACGCCCGCGATGCGCGAGCGCGCGCTTTCGACCGCGCAGGTCGTCACGGAACTGCGCGCCGGACGCGCTGCGAACTACGACGCCGTCGCGTTCACCGGCGGTGAGCCGACGATCCGCCGCGATCTCCTCGGGCTGGTCCGCGCGGCGCGCCAGCTCGGCTACACGTCGATCAAGGTGCAGTCGAACGGCCTGCTGTTCGCGCCGGCAGCGAACGTGACTCGCCTGGTCGAGGCCGGCGTCACGCGCTTTCACATCTCGATTCACACGCACGACGCGGCGCTCTACGACACGCTGGTACGACGCGACGCGAGCTACGCGGAGATGGTGGCCGGCCTGCGCAACGTCGTCGCCACGGGCCTCCCGCTCATCGCCGACATCATCCTCAAAGCGGACACGTACGCCGCGCTGCCCGACGCGCTGCGCTGGCTGCACGAGCGCGGTGTGCGCGCCGCGCACCTCTGGTTCGTCTCGCTCACCGACGGGAACCGCGACAACCTCGCGTCGATGCCGCGCATGGTCGACGTCGTTCCCTACGTGCACACCGCCCTCGCCTTCGCGCGCGAGGCGCAGATGGATGTGCGCTCGCTGCACATCCCACGCTGCTTGCTCGGCGACGATCACGTGCACGCGTGGGACCCTGGCAGCGCTCGCGTTCGTGTCGTCACGCCCGAGGCCACCTTCGAGCTCGCCAACAGCAAGCTCGCCGGCAGCGTATACGTGCCTGCATGCGACGGCTGCACGTTCCGCGCGATCTGCCCCGGCGTGCGTACCGACTACATCGCGCGCTACGGCGACGCAGAGATCGCGGCCGCACGCGGACAGCAGCCGCAGCTGCCCGGCGTCGTGCGTCTGCCGCTCGCGTGAGCGCGATGCGACGCGACGCGACGCGCCGGCGAGTTCGCCAACCGCGCGGCCGTGCTGGCTGCGGACGCGGCCGCGGCGAGGACGAGTCGCGCGTGCGCGCGGTCCGCGCGGCTGAAGCCCAATGGCGCGTTTGCCGTGCGTAGCGGGTGCGTTCTATCGTACCCGAGAGGAACGGTGCTCCAGATGCAACGAATGCACGTATGGATTGCAGTGCTGTGCCTCGCGTCGGCGTGCGACCACCAGCCTGCTGACGGCGCGCGCGGCGAGCTCGTCGGCGCCACCGCGACGAGCGACTACGAAGCGTCGGTCTTCATCCGCTCGGCGGGCGGGGGCAGGTGCAGCGGAAGCCTGGTGCACCCGCGGATCGTGCTGACTGCGTGGCACTGCATGAGCGCCGACACGATGCAGGTCGACATCACGACGACAGCCGGCGTGACTACCGCGTATGACGTCGTCGATCGCTTCGTGCACCCCGGAGTCTTCGTTGCCGACATCGACCACATGGCGCTCGACGTCGCCGTGATGATCCTCGATCGCGACGTCGCGGGCGTCATCCCGTACACGCTCGCGTACGACGGACTCCGCGATCGAGTGGACGCGCCGCTGCGAGCGGTGGCGTTTGGGGGCGGCTCGTCGCTGTTCGGTCGCCGTCAGACGTCGACCGGCGCGTTGATCTGCGACGCACGCCGAGATGGCTCGGATTTCGATTTCCCATTCCTGACGACCATCGACGGCGCGCCGGGAGATTCGGGCGGTTCGGTCCTCGATGAAGACGGAGCGCTGCTCGGCGTGATCAGCGGAATGATCTTCGGCGGCTGCGTTCACGCCGGGGCCACCTATTTCAGCCGCGGGGCCAACATTTGGGCCGCGCGAGTCGAGGTCAGCGCTGACCTCGTCGAGGCTGCGTTCGTCTCCATCGGTGCCACCCCGCCGACGCGGCCGTCGATCGTGGACGCGGGTATCGCAGTGGACGCTGGTATCGCAGTGGACGCTGGTATCGCAGTGGACGCCGGCGCTACATCGCTCGACGCCGGAGCGAGCAGCGATGATGGGGGTGAGCGCAACGACGCAGCCCTGCCGAGCGATGGCGGAACGACGCTCGCGGATGCGGGCGTCGATGCGGCTTCGACGGTGACCCGTCCGTCGGCAGGTGGATGCGCGGTGGTCGAAGCGCGCGCGACGCCGTGGTGCGGGTTCCTCTGGCTGCTCTTTGCTGGGGCCGCGATCACGCATCGCCGCGCGAGGCGACGCGCGCACCGCTGAAGCCCGCGACGATGGACGCGCTCAGCGCGCGATCGGCAAGCGCATCGGCACTGGACGCACGCGATCCGCTTCATCGACGAGCCACGGCGGCTCGGGCACGTCCTCGAGCTCGTAGAAGCCGCCGCAGAAGATGCGATGGGCGCATGGCCCGCACACCTCTTTGTGCACCCTCCGCTCAGCGAGATACTCGGCGAGATTCACGTCCTCGTTGTTCACGAAGATCATGTGTCGCGACAGCTTGGCGATATCGCCGGCGAGGTACTTCTCGTAGCCGGGCATGAAGCAGAACGGCAGATTGATGACCTGAAAGCGGATCCGGTCACTCCACTCGTCGATCACCCGCATGGTGATGTCCGCGGCCTCGCGCGTGTCTGGATTCACCCAGCGTGTCGCGCGGCCGAACGGCGTCAGGAACTGAATGTTGAGCCAGCGCAGGCCGAGGTCGAAGCACAGCTGCGTGAGCGCGCCGAGCTTCTTGTAGTTCCCCTTGGTCAGCGTCACGTTCATGCCGAGCTCGAGCGTCTCGGGCGCGTGGCGCAGGCAATTCTTGATGCCGTCGATGGTCTGCTCGAACGCCTCGGCGACGCCGACCTGCTGCGCGTGCGTCTGCGCGTCGGGCCCATGCACGCTGAACAGCAGCGTCGTGAGGCCGCTCGTCGCCAGCTTCTTCGCGAAGTCGTCGTACGCGCAGAGCCGCCCGTTGGTCGTGACGTTGACGCGATCGTAGCCGAGCGCGCGCGCGTAGCGCACCAGCGGCACCAGCTCCGGATTGAGCGTCGGCTCACCACCGTCGAAGTCGACCATGCGCACGCCCGCACGCCGATATTTCGCGAGGTGCTCGCGCTGCCGCGTCGGATGTCCGTCGACCTGCGTGCGCGTACCAACTGCGCAGAACGTACAGTGGTTGTTGCACACATAGGTGACGTTCATGATCACCTTCTCCGGCCCGCGCGACGCGCGCAGGCGCTGGTCGAAGGTCCACTTGAAGCGGCGCAGCTCGTCGGCCGTGACCGACATGCCCGGCTGCGAAGGCACCTTCTGAAACGCCGGCCCCCAGTCCGTGACAACCGGCAGCGTGCGGCCGTGCGCGAGCTGCGTACCCGGCAGCGGCGTGGCGAACTGCACTGCGGGAAACGCGCCGAATCGCTCGAATAGATCGAGCGCCATCTCGAGCGTGCCGTTGATCTCGATCGCGCTCTCGCCGGGCAAGCCAATGATCCAGTGGATCATCAGCGGCACACCGGCCGTGTGCGCGTTCTTCGCCGCGGCCTCGATGCACGCGAGGTCGAGCTTCTTCTTCACGACCTCCGTCACGACGCGCTGCACGCCGCTCTCGGCGCTCACGCTCACCGTCTCGACCTTGCCGCGCATCAGACCGAAGTGGCGCGGCTCGAGGTAGTCGGCGCGCATCCCGTTCGGGACGTCGAAGCGCACGCCGAGCTGATCGACCAGCTCGAGCACACGATCGAAGTGCCGCTCGTTGACGTTCACCAGCTCGTCGAGCACCTCGAGGCGCGTCGCCCCGTGGGTGCGTACCAGCGTCTCGAAGTAGGCGCGCAGCCGCGCCTCGGGATAGCGGCGCTGCGTCTTCGGTGCGCCCGGCTCGCGCTCTGGATTCGACGAGCAGTGCACGCAGGTGAACGGACAGCCGCGCGACGTGACGAGCGGCAGCGTGCGTCCGTCGATCGGGAACGCCCAGCGCGCGCGGCCGAGGTTCTGCATCGTGCGCAGGTGAAACGCGTCGTAGGCGTCGAGATCGACCAGCTCCCACGCGGGGAACGGCAGCGTCTCGAGCGACGGCGACACGCCGCGGTGCGCACCACGCGGCCGCTCACCGCGCGTCAGCAGCGCGTCGAGGAGCGCGGGCACGGTGACCTCGGCCTCGTACTTCACCCAGCTGTCGATCTCCGGATAGGCGGCGAAGATCGCCGCTTCCGTGCTCTCGACGTAGTGCTGCCCAGACTGGTAGCAGTCGGCGAGTATCAGCGGCACGTCGGGATGCGCCTCGCGCACCGCGGCGAGCAGCGCACCGAGCACATCGTCGCGCGTGGGCGGGCGGTGAAACGGCGTGAGCGCGAAGACGACGAGGTCGGGCGCTACAGCGACGCGCTGGCAAGCGGCGAGCACGTCGGAGATCGGCGCGCCGAGATGGAAGCGCCCGTCGTCGCGCAGCACGAGCGAGGAGGACGGCAGCGCGTACGCATCAACGAGCGATACGTCGTGCCCGGCGTCACGCAGCACCGCGGCGAGCTGAACCGCGCCGAGATCGGCGAAGTACGGGTAGTCGATGAAATCGCGCGCCACCGTGGTGGGCGGGTGCACCACGAGCACGCGGGCGTGATGCGACATTCACGCGAGTCTACCGGATCGCGCTGGCAACGGGTATCATCCGCCGATGCTCACCGAAGAAGCGCATGCGGCGGGAGTGGCTGACAAGGTCCGCGGACACGAAGACGCCGCGCACGAGAAGCGCAACTGGGTGCGGCTCACCTACGATTGCAACAACCGCTGCGTCTTCTGCCTCGACTCCGATACGCACGACGGTGAGATGCGCGCGCGCGAAGAGGTCAAAGAGCAGATCCTCGATGGGCGCAAGAAGGGCGCCGAGCGGCTGATCCTCTCGGGTGGCGAGCCGACGATGCACCCCGACTACGTCGCGTTCATCAAGCTCGGCGCGCTCGCCGGCTACAAGAAAGTCCAGACCGTCACCAACGGCCGGATGTTCATGTACATGCCGTTCCTGAAGAAGTGCCTCGACGCGGGCCTCTCGGAGATCACGTTCAGCCTGCATGGTCCGAATGCGCGCATCCACGACGCGCTCGTCGGCGTGAAGGGCGCGTTCGACGAGGAGATGTTGGGGCTCGAGAACGTCTTCAAAGACGGCCGGCCAATCGTCAACGTCGACATCGTGATCAATCGCGGCAACGTGAAGCAGCTGCCGGAGATGCTGCGCACGTTCTACGACAAGGGCGTGCGCGAGTTCGATCTGCTGCAGGTCGTGCCGTTCGGCCGCGCGTTCACCGAGGGGCGCGACACGCTGTTCTACGATCTCGAGTCGATGCAGCCGTACATCCGCGAGGCGCTCGAGTTCTCGAAGCGCCCGGACGTACACATCTGGATGAACCGCTTTCCGCCGAAGCACCTCGAGGGCTTCGAGCACCTGATTCAAGACCCGTACAAGCTCAACGACGAGGTCCGCGGTCGCAAAGAAGAATTCGCGCGCTTGCTCGACGATGGCGTCGCGCTCGACTGCCGCGATCCGGCGCGCTGCAAGTACTGCTATCTGGAGCAGCTCTGCGACACGCTCGAGGTCGTGCGCGACACCGTCGCGACGCAGCGCTTCGAGGTCGTGCGCATCGACTCGGAGTGGGAGTCGCAGCAGAGCCCGGTGTTCGGCGGCGATCCGGCGAGCGCACGCCGCGCGCGCGCTGAGGCGCAAGACGCAGCGAACGCCGCGCCAGAGAGTCCCGCGGGCGACTCGGCCATCGCTGGCGACGCCGCATCGACCCGTGTGCAGCTCAGTGGGCGGCGCCCCGATGGCCGCCTCGGTCTGCCGCTCGCGCCGGCCGCTGTGGCCGCGCCGCGCGTCGTACCGAGCCCGGCCGAGCTCGCCGCCGCGGCAGGCGCCGACACGCTGCGCATCGTCGCGCCGAACGTCGCGCGCGCCGCGGCTGAGCTCGCGCGCTTTGCGTCGTCCGCCTCAGCATCCGTCGAGCTCGAGCTCGGCGACTACGCGGGGCTCGGCGAAGCGCTGCGCAGCGATGGTGCGCTCGCGGGGCGCCGCCTCGCGCGTGCGCTGGTGCGTAACAGCGCCGACGCGATCGCGCTGCTCGCGCTGCCGGGCGACTTCGAAGTGCAGGTCGCGCTCTCGCGCGAGACGGCCGATTGGCTGCTCACGCTGGACGCCGCGCCGACGCGCATCGCGCTGATGCAGCCGAACTACGAGCGACTCACGGAGAGCCGCGACAACGACGTCGAGCTGCGCGGCTTCTTCGCGCAGTTCCCTTACGCGGTGCCGGTCGAGGGTGTGCCCACGTGCGTCACCGGTCGCGCGCCGCGCGAAGAGCGCGCGATGCTCGACACCGCGATGATGGACGCGACCGGGCGCCTCGAGATCTTCCGCTATACCAAGCGCTACATCCTCGAGCATTACCGCACGAAGTCACTGCGCTGTAAGCCGTGCACGCACTTCGCGTCGTGTAGCGGCATGCACGTCAACTACGTGCGCGCGCACGGCTACGAGCTGATGCAGCCCGTCGAGCTCGCTGCGGTCGCGGCCGAGTAGCGCGCGGGTCCGACATAGCTACGTGCTGGAAAGCTCGAGAGCTGTCAGCTCTTCAGTAGACGCCGTTCGACAGCTCGAGCGAGTAGCTCATGCAGGACAGCGCTGGACCGCCAGCGGTGCGGCGCACGCGCACGAAGTAGTCGGAGGTCTGGTCGCCGCAGATGTTCGACCCGTCGACCGGAGTCGACGAGCACGGGCACTCACCCGTCGCGGTCGCGCCGCTGCCCATGGTGAAGTCGGTCGAGAACGAGAAGTCCTGATAGCCGCTGTCGGTGCAGCCATCGGGCAGCGTCGCGCAGCTCCCGCGGAACACGGTGAACTCGAACGCGGAGCCGGGGTTCGTGACGAACTGCACGCGCACGTGCAGGCTGTCACAGCTGGTGTCCGCCGCGTCGACGCCGCGGAAGCGATACCAGGTCTCGCGCCCAGCAGGCAGCCCATTGCCGGACACCATCTGCATCTGGCCGCTGTCGACCAAGTCGCCGAGATCGATCGGCGCCGCGCAGCCCATGCCGGAGCCATCGCCGGGCGCAGCCGCGCACTCGCAGCCGTTGTCGGGAAGCGAGTCGAGGTCGAACTGTCCCGGCGGGCAACCGCAGACGCCAGACAGGCACGCGCCAGTGCCCGGCGCGCAGAGGATCGCGGGCGCTGCGTCGTCGGCGGTGCCGCTGCAATCGTCGTCGATCGTGTTGCAGACGTCGGGCAGTCCGGGCGCGATCATCGCGTTGGTCTCGTCACAGTCGGTCGCCGCGGTCACGCCATCGCCGTCGATGTCGCGGTCGCCGGGCACGCAGTAGCGATTGCGGCAGACGTCGCTGCTCTCCGGACAGCCGCCGGCTGGCGTACACGGATCGAACGGCACGCACGAGCCGCGATCGCAATATTCGAATCCGACGCAAAGTGTGCCCAAGCACAGATCACCGACCGGCATGTCGATCGGCGGCGCGTCGCGCTGCATGTCGCGCACTCCCTGATCGCGGCGCCCGATGTCGAGCGACACACCACCGGCGTCCGCGTCATTGCTCGCACCAGCCGCGCAGGCAGCGACCGAGACGACGAGTACGACACACCAAAGAAGCGCTGCGCGCATGACGACTCCGGTTGCGAGGCGCAGGTGCGCCCGTGTGAAGCAGAACGATAGCGTGGGTGCGGGCCCGGCGGCAAACACCGCGCGCCGATACGCGTCAGCGCCGGACGTGTCCGTACGGCATCTGCCCACAGTGTCGGCAGCCGCCGCCACGCGGCAGCTCGCCGCTGCCTGTGCGACGGTGGGTGCGATCGAGCACGCGCACGAGGCGCTCCTCCACCAAGTCGACGATGAGATCGACGACACGCTTCTCGTCAAAGCTCTGGCCACCATCGCCGCGATCGCGCCCACGTCGCTCGTCCTCGTGGCGGCTGTGCCCGTGAGGACCGTGACCATCGTGACCTTCGTGCACAGGACCGTGTCCATCGTGTCCGTGGCGCACGCGACCTCCGTGCCCGTGCTGGGCGTCAGCTTCGTGCCTGTGACCTTCGTGTCCGTCGTCTTTCGCTTCGCCTTCGAGCGCGGCGAGGCGACGCTCGATCCCGCTCAGCTGTTCGAGAATGCGCTCGAGTATTTCGCGGTCCATCGTGCCTCCGGATCAAGTGACGCGGCCGGCGCGGCGCGTGCGCGGAAGCGTAACACCGATTTTTCGTCGCCTCGCGCGCTGTCCGCCGCACACTCACGCACGCAGGGCGTATCCTCGTGCCGTGCTGGATCTCTCCGCGCGGCTGCTCCCGCTCCTCGGCGACGCGAGGCTCGGCGACGAAGTACTGCCTGGTCAGCGACTGGTCGCGGCGTCGACGGAGCTCGGCATTCGCTGGACGTTCGAGCGCAGCGGTCAGCGCATCCACATCGAGCTGAGCCCTGCGCGCGACGGAGCGCGCTACGCCGCGCGCACGCCGCGCCTGCTGATCGCGTATCGGCTCCCGCCGAGCCAGCGTCACGACGCCGCGCAAGCGAGCGCCGGGCTCGCGCTCTGTCATCAGCTCGCGCCGATCATCGCCCAGCACGAAGACGCCGTGCTCGACGCCGTCGAAGCCGACGCCCGCGCGGTGCGCGAAGAACGCGTCGGTAAGGCGCGCATCCGAGAGCTGCGCGGTGGTCCGCTGCTGGTGCTCTCGGGCAGCGCGGCGCAGCCGTTCTACACGCTGAGCCCGTACGTCGGCTGCCTGATCGGCTGTCGCTTCTGCTACGCGCAGTCGCGCGTCGGCGTCGCCCGCGCGCTGAGCGGCTTGCCGGAAGCACCGTGGGGCTCGTTCGTCGACGCGCGAGCCGATGCGCCCGAGCAGCTGGCGCTCGAGCTCGCGGAGCTCGACCAGGTCGACGGCGCGCGCCTGCCGATCAAGTTCTGCCCGATCGTCAGCGATCCGTATCAGGCGATCGAAGCCAAGCTGCGACTGAGCGAGCGCTGCCTCGAGGTGCTCGCGGCGGCCCCGCCGCGTCGCGTGCTCGTGCTCACGCGCTCGGCGCTCATCGCACGCGATGCGGCGCTGCTCGCGCGACTCCCGGACGCGCGCGCCGGTGTCTCGCTGCCGACCATCGACGACGCAGTGCGCCGACACTTCGAGCCACGCGCCGCGAGCATCGACGAGCGCCTCGACACGCTGCGCGCGCTGCGCGCGGCAGGCGTTCACACGTTCGCCGTGGTGCAGCCGATGTTGCCCGGCGACGTTGACGCGCTGGCCGACGCGATCGCCGCGTCGTGTGATGCCGCGAGCCTCGACGTCTTGCGCGGCGAAGAGGGCGCGACCGCCGACTTCGACGACGCGCGCTACACGCTCTCACGCGACGAGCGCTGGCAGAGAGGGCGCCTCGAGACTCTGCGCGACGCGCTGCTCGCGCGCGGCGTGGCGCTCTTCGACGACGAGCTACCGAACGACTGAAGCGCGATCGGGCACGGCGTCAGCGGCGACGGCTTCCGCGTCAGCGGCGACGGGGACGAACTCGTCCCAGCCAAAGCGCTTGGTGTAGTTGCCCCACACGCCCTCGCACACGCTGTCGTATTTGCAGCGCGCGCACTCGGCTCGCTTCTGCCGCGCGGCCTCGTCGAGATCGCTGCGACGAATCTGCACGAGGCCGCCATCCGGCCCGGCGCGGCGCGCCTCTGCGAGCTCGGCATCGAGCAGCGCATGTCCTTCGCTCGGCGGCTCGTAGTGCACGTACGACTCGACGTAGCCACGATTGAAGTCGGGCAGGCGCGTCGTCGTGCAGAGCGGGATGTCGACGAGGAACGCCATCACGCGCGGCTCACGCGTCGCCTGCTCCGCCAAGAACGCCTCGGTGACGGCGGCGATCTCGGAGTAGCGCGGGAATATCTGCTCGAAGTGCGTGTCCGCGCGGCCGTTCGCCTGCATCACGTTGAGCACGACCTGATCGACGCCATGACCGCGCAGGAAGCGATAGATCTCGCCGATGTGCGGGAGGTTGCGCTTGGTGATCACCGTGCTCGTGTGCAGCTCCACGCCGTAGCGCTTGAGCGAGCTGATCACGTCGAGGCCAGCGACCGTCTGCACAAAGCTCGTCGGCGTGCGCGTGAGGCCCTCGTGGAGCTTCTCCGTGTGGCCGTGGATCGAGACGTAAAAGCGGTTCATCCCTGCGGCGACGAGCCCCTTCGCGTACCGCTCGATGCTGAGCGCGCGGCCGTTGGTCATCACGCTCACGCGGCGTGCGCCCGCAGCCTTCGCCATCTTCACCCACGCCGGCAGGCGCGGGTTGGTGGTTGGCTCGCCGCTGGTGAAACAGACCTCTTCGTAGTCACGGCTCTGGTCGAGGATCCAGCGCACCGTGTCGTCATTCGTCGCGGAGTTCGTGACGTAGCGACCGTCGCGATCTTCTTCCATGCAGAAGACGCAGTTGTTGTTGCACACGGCCCCGGTGAGGATGTGCACGCGCTCTTGCCTGCGCGCGATGCGGGCATCGACACGGACTTCCGGGCGGGCATCGACACGGACTTCCGGGCGGGCATCGACACGGACTTCCGGGCGGGCATCGACACGGACTTCCGGGCGGGCATCGACACGGA
>Ga0209181_10011651_pt1 | contig 11234 bp, 10 predicted proteins | sample MAT05_FD_187208 | JGI IMG/M metagenome (GOLD analysis project Ga0209181, IMG submission 187208) | Freshwater microbial communities from Lake Fryxell liftoff mats and glacier meltwater in Antarctica - MAT-05 (SPAdes) (version 2) | ecosystem: Environmental > Aquatic > Freshwater > Ice > Liftoff... | reverse complement strand
GGCGGCCCGGTCCGGCGCATGATCTCCACCTACCTGGAGCCCACGACGCTGGCCGCGGGCCTGGCCACCTTGCTGGTGGTGGCGTTGGCGCGGCGCGCGCGCGGCCATGCCGCCACGGGGCTGCTGGTGCTGGCGCTGCTGGCCGGGCTGTTGACCCTGTCCAAAGGCTTTGCAGTGTTTGTGGCCGTATTGATGGCATGGCGCTGGCTGGGCGCGCCGGGGCCACAGCACATCACGGTGGTGCTGCTGCTGAGCTGCGCCGCAGCCGCAGCAGCTGACCGCTTCCGCCTGGAGGGGCCCTTCGTTCACATCGCCGGCCTGACTTCGGCCATGCACTACCTCTTCGACGGCCAATGGCTGGGTGAAGGCGTGGGCGAGGCGGGCAACCTGTCTGACCTGGGTTCGGAAGTCGGCGAAGAAAGCGGCCTGGGCAACGTCATCGCCCAAGTGGGTTGGGTGGCGCTGCTGTCGATCTTTTGGCTGCGTGCCTTGTCCCGAGACGTGTTGACGGCTGCCCGTGCCCGGCGCGACCCGGGCGGGCCCTGGATCGCCGCGTGGTTGTTGTTCTGGGCGGTGACTTACCTGTTCTCGGCGTCCAGCCTGGGCGTGGGCGGCAACGCTTTGGGCTTCGTGGTGCTGGCGTTGTATCTGCACCCCAGCAGTGGGCGGTTGCGGTGATGGACATCGCGGTGCTCACGACCCAGTTGTTCGATCAACCCGGCAACGGCGGCGAACGATGCACCGAGCGGCTGCTGCACGCCTTGCTGGATGCGGGGCACCGGGTCCATGTGGCGGGCCGCGGCAGCGTGCCGGCCGCGCGGCCGGCACGGCTGCACATGCAGACGCTGGGCCCGGCCAGCCAGGCTTTCGACAACATGTCTTGGCTGGCGCGCACGGCTGCGCTGGCCGGGGCCTGGGCGCGCGGGCAAGCCAGCACGGTGCACCGCCTGGGCGCAGACGGCACGGCCACCCAAGCGCGGCGTTGGCTGAAGTCCACCGCCGCCGGCATGGACACCCTGGTGGTGGACCACCTTCAAGTGCACGACTGGGTGCGCCGTTGTGGCGCCCGGCTGCCCACGCCGCTGCTGCTGATGCACAACCTGGAATCTGACGGTTATGCCGAACAAGCCCGTCACGCGGCGCAGGCCGGCCAGCGCGCGCGCAGCTTCGTGCTGGCGCGCGAGGCGCGTTTGCTGCGCGCCCTGGAGTTGCAGGCCTTGCGCGGCGCCCGCGCCGTGGCCTGCCTGAGCGAGTGCGACGCGGTGCGACTGCGTGAACTGGTTCGGCAGGCCCGCGCCAATGTCGGCGTGGTGGTGCTGCCGGGCTACGCGCAGCCTGCGCTCGCAGGCCCCCCGCTCCCCGCACGCCCTGCCGGCGCGCAGCGGCGCATCGGGATGCTGGGCACCTGGACCTGGGGCCCCAATCGCGAGGGCTTGCTGTGGTTGCTGCAGCACGTCTGGCCGCGGCTGCGTTCTGATTGCGAGCTGGTCTTGGCGGGCTCGCTGCCACCCGCCTTGACGCTGCCGCGGGGTGTGCAGGCCTTGGGCCGCGTCGACGATGTGGGCGCGTTCTACGCTCAGGTCGACGTGGTGGCCATTCCTTCGCACAGCGGCTCTGGCGTGCAGGAAAAAGCCATCGAGGCCGTGGCCCGCGCGCCGCTGATCGTGGCCACGCGCCACGCCCTGCGCGGCCTCGCGCCAGGCCTGCCTGCCCACGTGCACACGGCAGACGACCCTGACTCCTTTGCCCTGCTGTGCGCGCAGGCGGTGGCACCGCCCTTCGAGCAGCACCACGCTCAGACACAGGCCTGGGCGACGCAGCGCCGCCAGGCTTACGGCTCGGCGTTGGCGCAGTGCCTGCCCAAGCACAGTGCCAAGGTGGTCACAGCTGCATTGCAACTGCAACCGCCAGCGCAGTCGCAGCCAACATGCCAGCCCACCAGCGCGGCGGGCCGCTGAGTTCAGTCAACGGCAGCGCCAGCCGCCAGGACAGAACGGCCACCAAGGCCAGCTCGAACACGGCCACACCCACCACGGCACTGAAGGGCCCCAGCACCGGAAACAAGGCCAGCACGACCAGCGGCGCAGGCGTCGCGGCCAGATTCGCCAACAGCACGCTGCGGTTGTCGGTTTCGGCATGCGCCAGCAAACCCAGGCCCAAACGCAAGGCTTGCAGGTACTGCGCGGCCAACAGGCCCAGGAAAAACATCACCAACGGCTCAAAACCTGATGCCGGCAACGCCATGCGCTGCACGGCGGGCCCCAGGGCGGCCACGGCCACGATCAACAACGACAGCACCACCACATGCCCGCGCAGCAGCCGCCGCACCGGCGCCAGCGCCTGCTTGCGTTGGCCGCCCTTGTCGCCGTGCAGCGCCAACCAACGGCGCATGGGGCCGTGAACAAAGTTGGCCGGCAAGTAGCGCGCGACGATGTCGGCCAGCGCCGCCGCCAGGCCGAATGCGCCCAGCGCCGCAGGCCCGAACACGGCAGACACCAGCAGCTTGACCATGTCCAGGCCCGCGCACTGCGACACCACCACAGCCGCAAAGCCTTCGGCCGTAAACCGCCAGCGTTGGCGGTCTGCTGGCCTGCGCAGCGCTGTCCGCCCAACCTGCGCTGGCCGCGTTGGCGCCAGCCTTGCAAGCCACAGGGTGGTGCCCGCTGCGTACACCACCGTCACCGTCAGTTCCAGCGCCAGCACGGTGTTGACGCCACCAACGTCCGCGCTGTTCCACAGCACGCCCAGGATGAACAAACCGGCCAGCCGAGCCACGTTGCGCACAGCGTTCAGCCACTGCGCGGTGCCTTGCTGTTGCAGCGATTCGAGCAACACCTCGAGCAAGCGCGCCAGCCCGCCAGCCATCAACAAGCCCAGCAGCAGGCCGGTCTGCACGGCTCCTGCGGGCCAGCCCAGCCAGGCTGTCAGCACCGGCCAGGCCCAGGCCAGACCCGCTGCCGCCAGGCACAGCGTCACCGCGCGCCAGGCCAGCAGTCCGCCCAAACCCAGCGCTGGCGCTGCGCTGGCGGGCGTGGCCCAAGCCGCGGGCACAAAGCGCTGCACGTAGCCATAAACGCCTGCGCTGGACACCAGTTGCAGCAGTTCGAACAGCGCCATCGCACCGAAGTAAACGCCAGCCTGTTGCGCCCCCAACAGACGCACTACAGCCCACAGCCACGCCAGGCCCAACAGGCCGCTGACCAGCCGGCCGCTGGCATACACCCACAGGCCTGGGCGCGCCAGGCCGGCCACTGTGGTGGCCAGACTCACCATCGAGGCCCACGCCGCCGCAGGCCGGCCAGGCCGCGCTGCACCGTGCGCGCCCACACCCCGCGGTGCGCGATCTGCAACTGTCGCAACTCTTGCAGATGCAAAGGCATGTGGCGTTCGCTGAAGCCGCCGGCCAGGCAATGGCAGACCAGACGCGGCAGATGCTCAAAACGCACACCGGCACTGCTGCAGCGCAAGAACCAATCCAGATCGGCGCAGACCTGAAAGCGTGTGTCGAAGAAGCCCACCTGGTCGAAGGCCTGGCGCGAACACAGCGCGGCCTGGTGGCTCAGCGCCTCAAAGCCCAGGCTGCGCGGCGTGACATGGCGGTGCGACCGGTACTGGTCGCCTTCGGGTCGCAATATCAGGACGTCGCCAAACACGATGTCGGCGCTGCTGCGCCGCATGCTTTGCGCCAGCGCAGCCAGGCTGCCCGGCTGGGCCAGCGCATCGTCGGCGTTGAGGAAGTAGACCGCCTGGCCGCTGGCGGCTGCCAGGCCCTTGTTCATGGCATCGAAAATGCCTTTGTCAGGGCCAGTCAACAGGCGCAAGGACAGGCGTGTCGGGGCCTGCACCATGGCCAGTGTGTCGTCGGTGGACCCGCCGTCGACGACGATGACTTCCAGCTCGCGATGCGTCTGCACGGCCAGCGAATCCAGCGCACGTTGCAGGTGCTTGGCAGCGTTGAGCGTGACCATGATCACCGACAGTTTCATGGCGCGGCGCGGCGCTTGAAGATGCCGTCCACCTGCAACAGCTCGCCCGTGGCCGGGTCGGAGAATCCTGGCTCCAGGCCAAACCAGTCGAATCCCAAACCCCGCACCAAAGCCTGCATCCTGTCGAATTCCAGCGCCCCGGCGTACAGCGGCCGCAGCGACAGCTCGATTTGCAACCATTGCACCTGGTTCAGAGTTTGTGCCGCGCCGTGCAGCACTTGGGCTTCGCTGCCCTGGGTATCGATCTTCAGCCAGACCTGTCGCTCGCCCCGGTGCAGGCCTGGGAAGACCGCGTCCAAGGTGGTGACGGTGACGGACTGTTCACCCACGCAGGCCGACCTCGGTTCGGCCGCGACGTGGGCCGGCAGCATCGCCAGCAATGAACTGCTTTCGGAATTGCCCGCCACGTGCAGCGTGGCTGGGCCGACTACGGCGCCGCAGGCCAAGGGCCGTGTTTCCCACAGCGGGTCAGTAGCCGCGGCTCGCTGCAGGCGCTGGAACGCGTCGTGCAAGGGCTCGAACGACACCATGCGCCCGCCGTAACCCAACCGGCGCAGCATCGCGCCGTACTGGCCGCAATTGGCGCCCACGTCGATGACCAGGTCCACCTGATGGTGCCGCAGCAGTCGAGCGCGCCGCCGCAGGCAGTCGGTGACGGCCGGGTAGCGCGCCAACTCGAAGCCCTGGCGGCGCAACCGCTGGTGCAAGACGCCGAGGAGCCAGCGCAGGGTGAACCTTCAGTAACGCCCGAACAGCACGATCGGCACGATGCGCAACACACGCAGAAAGCGCGGCAGCCGCGATGGCTGCTGCCACAGGCGATAGACGCCCTCCAGGCCGCAGCGCTGCCACAGCAAGGGCGCGCGCTTGACTTGCCCGCTGGCCATGTCGATGGCACCGCCAAAACACAGCACGCCCGTGCTCGAACCGTCCAGCAAGGTGGCCAGTTTCTGGGCCAGGGGGTACATCTTCGGTGGCGCCAAGCCCAGCACAACGTAGTCCGGGCGGTGGGCCCGCACGCCCGCGAGACACTGCGAGAAGACCTCATCTTCGCAAGGCTGGCCCGGTTCGAACATGCCTGGGGCAAAGCCCACCACGTGCAGGCCAGGCCAGCGTGCCGACAAGGCCTGGACCGCGCCTGCGTTGGCCTGCGGCGACGCGCCCAGCAGCAACATCCGCTGGCCGGTTTCGGCACAGTGCTGCGCCAGTTGGTGGATCAGGTCCGAGCCTGCCAGCTTGCGCAGGGGCTGGTCCGGGTGGCGCCTGCGCAGCGCCCACCACACCCACTGTCCGTCCACGCTGACACGGGCGCGTCCACTGCGCAGCAATGACTGCAAAGCCGGGGTGTCGGGCAAACGCAGTGCAACCTCGGCGTTGACGGTCACGTACACCCAGCACATGGATTGCCGAGGCGGTGGGAAGACTCCCGTCTCGGTGATCGCAATGCCGCAAAAGGACATCCTTGCAGATCGGACCGCCGACTGATTTGCAGCCGAATCTCTGACTCGGGCCAGGGCCGAGTCCGCATAATTTGCAAGCATGATCCTGACGACAGCCCAGATTCAACAACACCTTGCATGCTGCTGCGAAAGCGCGACGACGCCATGTCACGGCATGGTCTCAACGGACTATGCCAACGGGGCATTTCGCCAAATCAGCGCAGGGCGTTGAGGGTCTGCCCGAAGAGGCGCGTGCATTCGCGGGCGGGCAAGGCCAGCAGCAATTCGCTGGCAAAGCGGTTGTGCGCGGCAAAGGCGCGAAAGGGGTCGGCGTCGATGCTCGACAACCGCACCCACATGCCGTCGGCGATCTCCCCACGCAGTGTGCGCGCCAGTTGCACGCGGCGGTTTTCCAGGCCTGGCGCCACCCCCCGGTCGCCTGTCTGCAGCCAATATCTCAATGGCTCCTTGCGCGGACCCGGGACAGTGGTCGCACGGCGCACGCGCCGGGTGCGATCTGTCAAGACCAGGCTGCCGGTCCACACCTTGCGAGCAGCAAACCACTGAGCCGGACAACAGACCTCGGGCAAGTGAACCGACAGGCCGCCATGCTGCTCACCCCCGTAGGCCAGCGACAACACGATGCGCCAGGCGCCGTGTTGGCACCCAAGCCTGGGCCAACGCAAGCGTCTGCTCCCAGCCCCTGGTAGGGGCCCACCGTCAACATCACACCAGACTGGCCGGTCGGGGAACCGGCCTGGTGCAGGGCCGTGGCGGCCACCGACGACACGGCCCACTTCAAGGGCGTTGTCACGGCTGCAACCAGCGAGTCGGGCAGCGGCAACATGAAGATCATGAGGAAAAAAACAAAGCACCCAGGCTCAGCTGCGCCAGCCATCGGCCGCAGGCAACTCGGACACACCGCCCGTCGAACCGCTCACGACTGCCCGACATCGGGCCGGTGCAGGCGATGTTGGCGGCCCAGGTGGCCGCCTTCAACCCCGCCGCATTGCAGCAGCAGCGGCTGCAGCGTGGCGGGGAATAGCGCTCAGCTCATCCTCTTCGTGGCGTCGTAGCCAATGACCCCGCCGTCGATGCGGGTGATGACCACGGTGGCCGAGCGCGGCCGGGCACCTGCACCGCCCGGGCCGTAGCCAGCATTGCCCGGCCAGTTACTCTCGAACGGGCCGCTCAGCGCGGTCGGCGACAGTGCCGTGCTGGCAGGCACAGCGCCCGAGCGGCCGGTGTTTTCGCCCGGGTGCTGGATGTTGATGAACAGCGCCTTGCCGTCTGGGGTTTCGGTCAAGCCTGTGATCTCAGCCCCGCGCGGTGCCACAAACAGACGCTTGAGCGTGGCTTCGGTCATGCGCCTGCCAGCATAGGTGCGCACAGTCACCGGGCTCGCCACCGTCTGGTTCGGGCTGCCGGAGGGCAGGTTGACCACGTCCACCGCACCACCGTCGCCATAACGACCCGGAATCGCGGCCAGGAGCATGGCATTGCTTTGGTCCGTGAAGGTGTTGTCGTCAGTCTGGACGTACAGGATGCCGGTGACGCTGGAGAACCAGCAGCCGTCGGGTTTGCTCAGGTCATTGGTGCCAGTCAGGCCACTCAGGTTGACGTTCTGCTGGTAGTTGGCCTCTTCTGCTGGTGTGTCGGCATTGGCTTGTGCAGCGAAGAGGAAGATGTCCCAGCGGAAGGTCAATGCGCCCGCGTCATCGCCATCCTCGCGGATGCGCACGATGTGACCGTTGACGTTGCCACGCTGGTTGGCTACCGCTGCGCCCTGGCTGGTTGCGCCCTTGGTGTCGCGCCAGTAACGCGGGTTGGCGGCGTCGAGTGCCGGGTTCGGCACGTTGTTGCCGCTGTTGCCGGTGTTGCCTCGGTCGGGGTTCTCGGTCATGGTGATGTAGATCTCACCGTTGAACGGGTTCACCGCCGTCCACTCCGGCCGGTCCATGCGCGTGGCGCCGACAGCGCCAGCAGCCAGGCGTGTGTTGACGCAGATGTCGGCCAGGTTTTCGAACTGGTAGCCAGCAGGGTTGTTGGTTGAGACTGGCACACCGGCCGCAACCTTCGGGTTGGCCAAAGTCAGCGCTTCCCAGCGGCCGGTGCCGTCGGCGTTGAAGACGGCCGCGTAGTTGGTGCCGCGGTCCATGTATTTGTCACCCGCGGCCATGCCACCCCGGCGTGCGTCCAGCGGGTTCCAGTTCGCTTCGCTGACGTACTTGTAGACGTACTCGTTGCGTGAATCGCAGCCGATGTAGAAGGCGATCGGCCGACCGGCCCTGGGCAAGCTGCTCCAGGCGCCTTCATTGGCGCGACGGCCCATGGCCGTGCGCTTTTTCGGGCGCGACAGCGGGTCATACGGGTCGACTTCGACGATGTAGCCGAAAGTGTTGTGTTCATTGCGGAAGTCGTCCGTGGCGGTAGCACCCAGCACGCTGCAGTTGAAGCGGCTGTACTCGGTGCTGCCGGGCACGGCTGGCACCACGCTGGCCCAGCGGCGGTGAGCAAAACCCTCGGCATTCGGGCGCAGCCCGTTGCGCAGCAACTGGGTGTTCTCGCGCTGGCTGCGCAACGTGTTGTCGCCTGCATTGCGCTTGAAGTAACCAGCCCAGTTTTCTTCGCACCCCAGGTAGGTGCCCCAGGGCGTGACACCGTGGCCGCAGTTGTTCAGCGTGCCGCGCGACAGCAAACCGGTCGGCGAGAACTGGGTACGCACGTAGGGCGTGCCACGCGCCGGCCCGGCAATCTCCATCACGGTGCGCCCGGTGACGCGGCGGTTGTAGCGGCTGCCAACCTGGCGCGTGAACTGGTCGCCCACTTTGCGCATTTCCACGATGGAAATGCCATGCGCGTCAATTTCCTTGACCACTTCAGATTCGGGACGCGGGCCAGCGGCAGCGGACAGGTTGGTTTCACCTTGCGGGTGCAGGAACTGCGCTGTACCGCTGATGTTCTCGTGGTTCACGGCCAGCAGGCCGCGGTTGCTGCTGGTGCGGTCGGGCATATCGGCCGCCACGTTCAGGCCGAACCAGTGAATGCCGTCATGGTGGTCGCCAGCGCGGCGGCTGTAGTCGAGTTCGCTGCCGTCGCCAACGTATTCGGGCACAGCCGTGCTGAGGGTGTCGCCGGTGGCGTAGATCACAGCGGCTGAATAGCCTGCAGCAACGCGGATGGCGTCGTCCGTGGCCTTCGCGACGGGCGTGAAATCGAGCGCAGGCGCGGGGACTGGGCCGCGGCTGGCAGGCACTTGGGCTTCAGCCTGGCCAGCGGCCAGCAGGCCGGCGGCACCGAAGCCCGCAGCGGCCATGGCGCCCACACCACCCATGATGACGTCGCGGCGGCTGACGCGCTGGGCCACGAGGTCTTGCAGGTGCGGTGCGGTGCTGGGGTTGTTGTCAAGGTCGTCCGGGTCGACGATTTGCGGCGCGATGTAGGGGATGGGCTTCATTGCTACTCCTGATGTGAGATTGGGGCCGCTCAGGCGGCTTGCGATCTGCGACGCGCGACGAAGCCGACAACGGCCAGGCCGGCGATTAGCAGCGCATAGGTTCCCGGCTCGGGCACGACTGATGCGCTGTAGACAGTGACGCCGCTGTCCAGGAAGCTGTTCATGGCGCTGGCAGTCATGTTGGTGACTGTCAAGCTGAGCGGCCCGGTGTCGTTCAGGCTGTAGCTGCCGACCAAGCCAGTACTGGCCGGGCCGCCCAGTTCACGCAGCACTTCGTTGCTGCCTACTGCCAGCAGGCCGCTGGCAAAGCCGTAAAAGTCGCTGACGTTGTAGTTGGCGGGCAGGCTGGGGTTGTTGCCGGTGACCGACAAGAACACAGCGCCTTGAAAGGTGACGCTGGCGCCTGGCGCCAGGCTGAAGAACGAACGCGCGAAGCTGGTGGCAGCAGCTCTGCCTTCGCTGGACACCAGCGCACTGGCCTGCAGCGTGGCATTGCCCGGCGTGCCGAAGCTGAATGCGTTGGCAAAGACCGAGCCGGCGGTAGTGCCTGCGGTTGACATCGGCACAGCGGTCCCGAGCGACAGGTTGCTGTCCAAGGCCGCCGGGCCGAAATTGGGGCTGAAGGTGCCGGCAACGAGCCCGAATCCAGCAAATTCCTCGGCCGAGGCGCTGGTGTCGGCATAAGAGGCAGGCGACATCAGCCAAGTGAAGCCGCTGCCAGCCAGTACGTTGAAGGAGAGTGCCGCCGAAGCGGCGCTGCCCGCATGGGCCAGCGGTGTGGTCAGGGCCAGCACCAGCGGTGCAGCGGCCAGGAAGGCCGAAACGGCACGGGTTTGATTGCGCACGATGTGCTCCTGTGTTCAAGGGTGGGATGCAGATGAAGCCCCACAGCCGGTGAGAACTTCGTCACATCCCACACCCTATCCACAGGTGCTGTCAGTTCTGTGACGCACGCGTAGTCCTTTGGTTGGATGTGCCTTCGGAAGGCCCCTCTTGCCGCGGGCGCGCCTGTCTCGGTGATAGATCGTGGCCGCTCCGACACAGACCAGAAGGCGCCGAACCTGCGAGGCGAAATCGTGCACCCGCGCCTCCTCGGCGACGAGTGCATCCAGGACCTGCCGGCCGCGGTCGACCGGCTGCTGCACCGTGAAACGCGACACCCAGCGCACGAGTGCGGTCGGTGGATGCATCTGGGCCGTGCCGAGCGCCAGCGGGTGGGGACAGCCGCGCCAATACAGGGCTCACGACAGGGCCGCCAGTGTTTACCTCTGATCGGCTGCGACCTTTGGCCGCGACCGCTGCGCATCGAAGCCACCTGCCAGTGCCGTCAACGTGCGCGGCCGAATGTTCATGGCACTGCGTCGTCGCCAGCGCGCGAGAAGGGCCGCGCGGATCGCTCGCGATGTGGGTTCTGCAAAGCGAGCCGACCAGCCAGCGCGAATCGCTGCTGACAGACACTGGCCGGCTGGGTGTCGCGCACGCCGGCTGCCGACAGCGGCGCGCTGAAGAACGGGCCTTGGAATTGGGTACGGTGGTGCTCGCACGACAGGCGCAGCACCAGCACGGACGGGCGGTGGCGGTTCAGATGCAGCTACCGTGAGTAACCAGGGTCGATCACCCACGACATCGTCGCTGGATAGCGATCGCATGTCCTTTTCTTGCGCCTTTGGCTGGATGCTGGAGCGCTCGAGCATTTGCGCTGAATTCGGCATCAATTAAGATTCATTCGGTCGACCCTTCACAGCGCCATGAACAAAACAGAGAAGCAGAAGATGCTCGCAGGCGAGCAGTACAACGCCGGCGACGACGAAATTCAGTTGGACCTGGCGGCTACCCGCGAATGGCTGGTCCGCTACAACGCGTCACTGGACATGAGCTCGAAAGAACGCCACCAGCTGCTGGTAGAGCGGCTTCGGTTCGTTGGCGCGGGGTCCACCATACGACCGCCTTTCCATTGCGACTACGGTTTCAATCTCATCCTGGGCACCGGTGTATTTTTGAATTTCGGCTGCGTCGTTCTGGATGTTGTGGAAGTCTCAATCGGTGACGCGACCCTGATCGGCCCAAACGTCCAGATACTGACGGCTGACCATCCAAGGAATCCAGCCGAGCGCGAGGCGGGTCTCGAGTTCGGCCGTCCGATCCGCATCGGACATAAGGTCTGGATCGGCGGCGGGGCCATCATCCTGCCGGGGATAAGCATCGGAGACGATGCTGTGATCGGCGCAGGCAGCGTAGTCACCCGGGATGTTCCTGCTGGCGTGACCGTCGTCGGAAATCCGGCACGTTCGCGCGCCTAGTATTGCCCGTGCGTGTGTGAACGCGTCATGCCGGGGCATTGGGAAGGCGATC
>Ga0209181_10011646_pt1 | contig 11238 bp, 8 predicted proteins | sample MAT05_FD_187208 | JGI IMG/M metagenome (GOLD analysis project Ga0209181, IMG submission 187208) | Freshwater microbial communities from Lake Fryxell liftoff mats and glacier meltwater in Antarctica - MAT-05 (SPAdes) (version 2) | ecosystem: Environmental > Aquatic > Freshwater > Ice > Liftoff... | reverse complement strand
AACGAAGTTTTTCTGGTTTGGAGTCTTCGCCTTTGCCGAAACCCGCGCCTAATGCGGTGATCAGGGTGACGATTTCTTGCGAGGCCAGCAGTTTTTCTGTGCGGGCTTTTTCTACGTTAAGAATTTTTCCTTTGAGCGGCAGAATAGCTTGGAACTTACGGTCGCGACCTTGCTTGGCAGAGCCGCCTGCGGAATCACCCTCGACTAGATAGAGTTCGCACAGCGCGGGGTCTTTTTCTTGGCAATCTGCCAATTTTCCGGGCAGGCCGATACCATCGAGCACGCCTTTGCGACGCGTCATTTCGCGGGCTTTGCGGGCTGCTTCGCGCGCACGCGCGGCATCTACAATTTTGCTGATGATGGTTTTTGCGTCGCCGGGTTTTTCTTGGAGGAACTCGGCTAGTTTGGCGCTGACGATTTCTTCAACCACGGGGCGCACTTCGGAGGAGACGAGCTTCTCTTTGGTTTGCGAAGAGAATTTTGGCTCGGGCACTTTAACGGAGAGAACGCAGGCGAGGCCTTCGCGCATGTCTTCGCCGGTGGTTTCTACTTTGGCTTTTTTAGCGACTTCGGCTTCTTCAATGTATTTGTTGATGATGCGCGTCATTCCTGCGCGCAAGCCGGTGAGGTGAGTGCCTCCGTCTTTTTGGGGGATGTTGTTGGTGAAGCACAGCACTTGTTCTTGGTAGGAGTCGTTCCACTGCATAGCGACTTCAACCGTGATGCCATCTTTCTGGCCGGTTGCGTAAAACGTGTTGGGATGCAGCACCGTTTTCGCGCGATTGACGTATTCGACAAAGCCTTTTACGCCGCCGGAGAAGGCGAAGTTTTCTTCTTTACCGTTACGCTGATCGACGAGTTTTATTTTGACGCCATTGTTCAAAAATGAAAGTTCGCGCAGACGACGGGCGAGGATGTCGTAATGGAATTCGATATTGCCGAAAATTTCTAGCGAGGCGAGGAAGTGAACTTCGGTTCCGCGTTTTTCTGTTTTGCCAATTGTTTTGAGTGGTTCAACCGCCGCACCTTTACGGAATTCCATTTGGCTGGTGTTGCCATCGCGACGGATGGTTAAGCGCAGCCAATCGGATAGGGCGTTAACAACCGATACGCCTACGCCGTGGAGACCACCAGAGACCTTGTAGGAGTTGGAATCGAACTTGCCGCCCGCGTGTAGCTCGGTCATGACGATTTCTGCGGCAGACCGCTTGAATTCGTCGTCTTCTTTAATGTCGGTGGGAATGCCGCGACCGTTATCTGTAACAGAAATGGAATTATCGGGATGGATCGTCACTACGATTTCATCACAGTGTCCGGCCAGCGCTTCGTCAATGGCGTTATCGACCACTTCGAAGACCATGTGGTGCAGGCCTGTGCCGTCGGAGGTGTCTCCGATGTACATGCCGGGGCGTTTTACAACGGCCTCTAAGCCTTTAAGAATTTTGATGTTACTGGAATCGTAGATCTCGTTTTGCTTAGGCTTATCGGCCATTTTTACTCCCAACTTCTTGGTGATTTTTACTGCTAACTAATTTCTTCGTTTTTAAATTTATTTTTAAATTTTTTAAAACCTAAAAACTAAATCCGCATTGGCATAACAACATATTTGAAGTGCGTATTGCCAGGCAGTGTGATGAGCGCACTGGAATTGGCATCGGCTAGACGCAACTCGATATCGTCGTTAGAAACGTTGTTCAACACATCGAGCAGGTAGGTGACGTTGAAGCCGATATCTAGGGCTTCTCCGTCATACGCCACTTCAATTTCTTCTTGCGCTTCTTCTTGATCGGCATTGCTGCTGATAATTTTCAGGCTTTCTGTGCCCAGCACCACACGCACACCACGGAATTTTTCATTCGTTAAAATCGCTGCGCGTAGCAGGGATTGCAGGAATGTGGCACGTGAAATGGTGATGAGTTTATTGTGATTTTGCGGAATGACGCGCTCGTAATCCGGAAATTTTCCGTCGATGAGTTTGGAGACTAACTCGACATCGCCAAAGCGGAAAATGGCTTGGTTGGCGGAAAGAGAAATATCGAGAATTTCATCGTTATCCGACAACAAACGGGATAGTTCTAGCACTGTTTTTCTGGGCAAAATAACTTCTGTTTTAGGCGATGAAGCGGCCAGTTCTTCACTCGCATAAGCCAAGCGATGTCCATCGGTTGCGACCATGCGCATTTCGTTGCCGGTGACGATCAACAACAGGCCGTTGAGGTAGTAGCGAATGTCTTGCTGCGCCATCGAATACTGAACAAAACCGATGAGGCGCTTGAACTGTTTCTGGGTGATTTGTAGCTTGGTTTGCTCACCGTCCGGTTGAGCCATGCGCGGGTAATCGTCTGCGGGCAAAGTTTGCAGGTTGAAACGGCTCTTACCCGCTTTTACCTGCAGACGTTTTTCTTCCAAAGCGAGACTGATTTCAGCTGTGTCCGGCAAGGATCGCAAAATGTCTTGAAGCTTACGCGCTGCGACGGTGACCGATGCGTTTTCGGTTCCCGTTGCGCCCGTGGCCTGGGTTTTGATTTGAATTTCGATGTCGGTAGCGAGAAGCGTGAGCACTTCGCCGTTTTTTTCGATCAGGACGTTCGACAAGATCGGAAGGGTATGTCGTTTTTCAACAATCCCACAAACGGCTTGAAGCGGGCTGAGGATGTTGTCACGTGTTGTTTTAATAAGAATCATATATATAAAATAATAACTAGTTAACAGTACACCGCAATTTTCTGTGGAAAACCCATTTAACTTAAATAAAATCAAGCTATTAAGCTGTTAGTAAGCCTCTGCATAAAGCGCCTTGTGTGTTGGGGGTGAATTGTTGATTAAAAAATGACTTTTGCCATTTCCCCTACTTATTCACAAACCCTCACCACTTCATACAAGGCTTATACAAGTCCTTTTAAGCTAATTTAAGCTCTTTAATCAGGATTTTTTAATCTACCTTCTATTTTTCTACCCTCTTAGTACTTGCGTTAATACTAAGAGGTCGTGATTCATAATTGTATCGTTCAAGCGCATGTCAGAGATGGTTCTGCAAGCATGGAGCACGGTAGTGTGGTCACGTCCTCCAAAAGCTTCTCCAATCGCGGGTAGGCTCGCTGGGGTGAGTTCCTTGGCGAGCCACATTGCAATCTGACGCGGCCTTGCAATGATACGTGTACGCTTTTTAGAATACATGTCCGAGACCTTTATTTTATAGTACTCGGCGACAGTCTTCTGAATTGATTCAAATGTTATTTGCCTGTTATGCGCTCCGAGTAAATCTTTTAGCGCTTCTTTAGCGACTTCTAAGTTGATCTCACGGCCATGAAAACGGGCAAAAGCGAGCACTTTTTTCAGCGCTCCTTCTAATTCTCTAACATTGGAACGTAAATTTTTGGCTATTAAGAAAGCCACGTCATCACTGACTTCGATGCGTTCTGCTTCAGCCTTCTTTTTAAGAATGGCGACCCGCATTTCCAATTCAGGCGGCTCAATCGCAACGGTTAAGCCCCAGTCAAAGCGAGAGATTAAACGATCTTCAAGCCCAGTGACATCTTTGGGATACGTATCGCTGGTGATAACAATTTGTTTTTTTGCTTCTAAAAGCGCATTAAATGCGTAAAAAAACTCTTCTTGTGTTCGATTCTTATTATTGAAAAACTGGATATCGTCTATTAAAAGTAGGTCAAGTGACCGGTAATAGCGCTTAAATACGTCGAACGACTTTTGTTGATAAGCGCGAACTACATCCGCGTAATAATCTTCTGCATGGACGTAACGAATGACTTTTTTAGGGTTCTGGCGATGGACTTCATTGCCCAAAGCATGAATTAAGTGGGTTTTACCCAAACCCACACCGCCATAGACGAACAGTGGGTTGTAAGAAGTGCCAGGGTTTAGCGCGACTTGCTGGGCGGCTGCGCGAGCCAAATCATTAGCGCGACCTGTTACGAGGGTATCGAAGGTAAAGGCAGGATTAAGCCGTGTTTTTTCGTAAAAAGAGTCCGACGCATTAAGGTTTTGGTTGGCGATACCAGTTGGAAATGTTGATTGATGTGTTGTTTGATGGTTATTTGAGCCAGCAGTGGGTAACGAAAAAGAGACAGCAGGTGGCAAAGATTGCTCTAATAAAGGCATAGCTAATGATGTAGCGCCTAATGCCGAGCTTGGTGCAGAGCGGGGTTTTTCAATCGCTGTTTCCACAATAGCTTCGGACAAACTGATGGAAATAGAAACAGGCGCACTAAAAAACTGTTGAGCCATATCTTGCACTCTTCTCAAATAACGCTCACGTACCCATTGCAGCACAAATCGATTGGGCGCGATAAGCCGTAGGGTTTGTGCCGCATTGATGCCAATATCACCACTTTCTTTCTCTACAACACTTCCGTAACCCCCCTCATTTTCAACAGACAAACCATTAAGCCCACCATTAGCGCCCACAGCACCCGCATGGGCGGCGCTTGGGCCATCCTCAAAGCGCAGGGCCTTGATCCAAGTGTTGAACTGTTGAGGAGGAAGCTCCTGCTCTAATTGTTTCAAGCAGGATGACCAAAAATCATTCATTCAAACGCAATCTTTTTCATTAAAGTCTTGCCGCAAAAAACTCGTTATATATAAATAAAACCGGCTCAGCGCGGACTAAACGCGGACTAAAGGCCTGATTTTAAATGATTTGATTGTTTTTTTATATTTACTTTGCGCTTTTTTCCGCTGCAAAATCTAGGGAAATCCTAGAACAAGTAAATTATTTGAGGGAGTGATTCTATCGCTTTGTGGACAAGTTATCCACAGGCCGGGAAAAAAAATACGCTTGACAGATCAGTCACAAAACGCTGTAATCGCGCGTTTCTCTTCGTAAAGAACCTCATCATGAAACGCACTTACCAACCATCAGTTATTAAGCGTAAACGCACCCACGGCTTTTTGGTGCGCATGCGCACCCGCGGCGGCCGAGCAGTCATTCGTGCTCGTCGTGCTAAAGGTCGTACCCGTCTCGCTGTTTAGTTTTATTTAAGAGTCAGTCTAAATGACGGCGGCGGCGGATGTCGGTTACGGCTTCCGCAGCGAGTACAAGTTACGCAAAACGGATGAGTTTTCATCCGTTTTTGCTTTTCGACGTGCGTTGCGCAACCGTTATTTTGTTGTAAATCATTGCCCCAACTCAGGCTCCACAGCTCGATTGGGCGTGGTTGTAGCAAAAAAGCTAGTGAAGGCTTCGCCTCATCGCAACCTCATTAAGCGCGTGGTGCGAGAATCTTTTCGCATGGCGCGTGCAGGTTTGCCTTGTAAAGACTTAGTCGTGCGCGTGGTTGAGCGCATGGATAAGCCAGATCGCGCTGTTTTGCGAGCCGAAATAGATGACTTGCTGGCCCGTTTGGTTAAGTGAAAAAAATGAAAAAGCTGCTGATTTTCTTGCTGAGAGGGTATCAGTTAGGCATCAGCCCGTTTCTAGGTCGCAACTGTCGCTTTCATCCCAACTGCTCGGAATACGCCATTGAGGCCGTCGAGCGGCATGGTAGCTTCAGGGGCGCTTGGTTAGCGGCCCGGCGCGTTTCGCGCTGTCACCCATGGAGTCCGGGCGGTTACGATCCGGTTCCCTGAACTTAAGAGTTGATTGATGGACAATAAGCGTTTGGTTTTGCTGGCAGTTTTTAGTTTTTCCCTCCTTATGTTGTGGGAGGCTTGGCAGAAGCAGCATGCGCCTCCACCGGTGCCCTCCACCGCAAGTTCCCAAAGTGTTACTCAGTCGAGCGGTGCTGTTCCAACCGCAAGCACCACTTTAAACTCAGCTAGCGCTACAGCGGGCGCACCACCAACCGGCATAAACGCCCCCGCTGTTGCCTCTACAAAAGTGCAAGTAAAGACCGATTTGTTTGTCGCCGACATCTCCTCGATGGGTGGTGACTTGATTGGATTGTCGCTCGTCAATCATAAAGCGACCGACGACAAAACGAAAAACTTCGTTTTGCTGGAAGACTCAACAGAACATTTTTATCAGGCGCAGACTGGTTTGCTGGGCGACGGTTTGCCCAATCACAAGGCTGAGTTTACGCTGGCCCCCGGCCCATATGAACTCCAACCCGGCAGCGATACTTTGCAGGTTCGCCTCGAGGCGCCCGAAACCAATGGGCTTAAGGTCTCAAAGATTTATACCTTTCATCGCGGTAATTACCTGATTGATGTGGGTTATGAGATCACCAATAAGCAGCAAACACCCTTAATGGGCGAGGCTTATTATCAGCTCGCGCGTGATGGCAAAATACCGCCCGTTGGCTTAACGACAGTGAGTACCTTTACAGGTCCAGCCGTGTATACCGACGAGGCGAAATTCCAGAAAATTAGTTTTACCGATATTGAAAAAGGCAAAGCCAAATTCGCCAATAAAGCCAACAACGGCTGGCTGGCAATAGTGCAGCATTATTTTGTGGCTGGCTGGGTGCCTAAAGCGGACGACAAAACGGAGCGTACGTTTTATGCCGATAAGACAGGCGATAACCTTTTCCGTGCTGGCATGAAGCTGCCTTTCACAGTAGCCCCCGGTCAAACTGCAACGATAGGCGTGCCGTTTTATGCCGGTCCCCAAGAGCAAGCACGGCTTGAGAAGGTGGCCGCTGGCTTTGATCTCGTTGTGGATTATGGTTGGCTGACGTTGGTTGCCGTCCCCCTTTATTGGGTGCTAGATATGTTCCACAGCCTGGTTGGAAACTGGGGCTGGGCGGTTATCTTGCTTACCGTCTCGATCAAGCTCTTGTTCTTCCCGCTCTCAGCGGCCAGCTATAAGTCGATGGCTAAAATGAAGCTGGTTGCGCCTAAGCTGGCCAAGCTTAAGGAGCAATATGGGAGCGACCGTGCCCGTATGAACCAGGAAATGATGGAGCTGTACAAGAAAGAGAAAATCAATCCCTTGGGCGGTTGTTTGCCGATTGTGGTTCAGATTCCGGTATTTATCGCGCTGTATTGGGTGTTATTAGGCAGTGTGGAAATGCGTCACGCGCCTTGGCTGTTGTGGATAACCGACCTATCTTCCAAAGACCCGTATTACATTTTGCCGCTGATTATGGGCGCGACAATGTTTATTCAAACTAAGCTCAATCCTGCGCCACCTGATCCTATTCAAGCGAAAGTCATGTTGTTCATGCCCATCATTTTCACCGGCATGTTCCTGTTCTTCCCGTCGGGATTGGTACTTTATTGGGTGGTTAACAACACACTCTCCATCGCCCAGCAGTGGCAAATCACCAAAATGATGGGTGATGGACAAAAGCCAAAAGCCATCGGTTGATGCGCCTAGCGATGTAATCGCCGCTGTTGCCACCGCCCCCGGGCGTGGCGGCATCGGTGTGGTGCGATTGTCTGGTCCTAAAGGTGCTCTGGAGCCCTTTATCCACGGGCTTCTTGGGGCACTAATCAGGGGTGTTTGTGAGGAGCTTCACTCCTCACTCCTTACCCCGCGCCACGCCACCAAAACTCATTTTTTAGACAAAGAGCAGGGCGAGATCGATGAAGGTCTCGCCCTCTATTTTCCTGCGCCGCATTCCTATACCGGTGAAGACGTGCTCGAACTACAAGGCCATGGCGGGCCGGTGGTGATGCAGCTTTTGTTGCAACGCTGCCTCGAGCTGGGTGCGCGTCCAGCCCGTCCCGGTGAGTTTACGGAGCGGGCTTTTCTGAACGACAAACTAGACTTAGCCCAAGCTGAAGCGGTGGCCGATTTGATTGATGCCTCGACCGCCGCTGCGGCGCGCTCAGCCGTTCGCTCACTTTCGGGTGAGTTTTCGGCCGCCATTCATCGCTTGGTTGATCGCTTGATCGACTTGAGGATGTTAGTGGAAGCGACGCTGGATTTCCCGGAAGAAGATATCGACTTCATCAAGCAGGCAAATGCGGTGGGTCGCCTTGAGGCCATTTTAGAAGAAGTGGGCAATGTGCAGCGTCAGGCCCGGCAGGGCAGCCTACTGAGAAGTGGCATGCAGGTGGTGTTGGCGGGCCAGCCTAATGTGGGCAAGTCTAGCTTGCTCAATCGTCTGGCCGGACAAGAGCGCGCCATTGTTACGCCCATCGCCGGAACCACCCGCGATGCCGTGCGCGAAACAGTTCAAGTGCACGGCATTCCGCTGCATATTATTGATACAGCCGGTTTGCGCGAGACTGAGGACGAGGTCGAGCGTATTGGGATTTCACGTACATGGAGCGAAATTGAGCGGGCGGATGTGGTTCTTCTGTTGCTCGATGCGCGCACCGGCCCCACCGCCGAAGATTTGGCGATTAATGCCAAATTACCCGCTGCGGTTGAGCGCCTATGGATTTGGAACAAAGCGGATTTGGCCGGACATAAAGTAGAGCGCTCGGAAAAAGCAGAAGAGGGTGGCCAGAAGCAGGGCGCTCACATCAACCTCTGGCTGTCCGCTAAAACTGGCGCGGGCCTAGATTTATTAGAGGCGGAGTTGTTGCGCGTGGCGGGTTGGCAGGCAGGATCCGAAGATGTGTTCATGGCGCGCGAACGCCACCTTACGGCGATGGCGCTCGCCAGCACACACCTTCAATTGGCTGTCGTGCGGCAAGTCCAGTTGGAGCTGTTCGCCGAGGAGCTGCGGCTGGCCCAACAGGCATTGAGCGAAATCACGGGGGAGTTCACCCCGGACGATTTGTTGGGTGAGATTTTCTCTCGCTTTTGTATTGGCAAGTAGTCCATAACAGCGAGGCCGCCATAACGAGACCGTGTTTGCTGTCCCAGTGCAAGTCTGGGCCGAGGCGTCTTTAATGCAAAACGGGCGTTGTGCGGGAGTCCGTGCAGCCCCTTTGATGAATGTGTCCGGTAGCGTCTTTCCCGCTCCCATCAGGAACTACCCTTGGGGTGCGAAGGCGGAACCCAGCCATTTAAGAAGCCCACCTAGTTTCGTGCGCCGAGCATTGTTTTTGTTCCACGTGAAACAAGCGCCCCATCACTTGTCGTTTGTTCCTTTTAATGTTGCCCCAAATGTTCCACGTGGAACGTCGCTGTTTTGTTCTTGTTCGTCCTTGATCAACCTTCGACCTATCTTGCGGTTGTCCGTGCCGCTATAAATTTGGCCCCCTCTGGCGTATGATTGCGCCTCTTTCGGTTTTGGTCTTTGATCTACATGCTGTTTCCTACGCGTTACGACGTTATTGTGATTGGTGGTGGCCACGCTGGCACCGAGGCCGCCTTGGCTGCGGCTCGTGCGGGTTGTAACACGCTGCTGCTGACACACAACATCGAAACCTTGGGTCAGATGTCTTGTAATCCCTCTATTGGAGGGATTGGCAAAGGCCATTTGGTAAAAGAGGTGGATGCTTTGGGTGGCGCAATGGCGGCCGCCACCGACGAAGGCGGTATCCAGTTTCGTATCCTCAATTCCAGCAAAGGGCCCGCAGTACGGGCCACTCGTGCGCAAGCTGACCGTGTGCTTTATAAGGCGGCGATTCGTCATCGCTTGGAAAACCAAGCTAATCTCACCATTTTTCAGCAGGCCGTAGATGACCTGACTGTGGCGGGTGACCGCGTAACCGGCGTGGTGACTCAGCTCGGCGTGCGTTTTGAAGCACAAACCGTGGTGCTGACGGCGGGGACATTTCTTGCGGGCTTGATCCATGTGGGTCTAGACAACTACCAAGCCGGTCGCATGGGCGATCCTCCGGCAACCAGTTTGGCCGCCCGTCTGCGCGAACTGAAGTTACCCGCTGGTCGTCTTAAAACCGGTACGCCGCCACGTATTGATGGCCGCACTATCGATTTTTCTGTGCTGACGGAGCAACCCGGCGACGACCCCGCGCCAGTGTTTTCTTTCCTAGGCTCGGTCGCCCAGCATCCGCGCCAAGTGCCGTGCTGGATGACGCACACCAACATTCGCACCCACGACATTATTCGAGCTGGACTCGATCGTTCCCCCATGTTTACCGGCGTCATTGAGGGGGTAGGGCCGCGCTATTGCCCATCGATTGAAGACAAGATCCATCGCTTTGCTGATAAAGATAGCCACCAGATTTTTCTGGAACCTGAGGGTTTGACGACCCACGAATACTATCCAAACGGGATCTCCACCAGCCTTCCTTTTGATGTGCAGCTTGAGCTGGTGCGCTCCATGAAGGGCCTAGAAAACGCCCACATTTTGCGTCCCGGTTACGCCATTGAGTACGACTATTTTGATCCGCGCAGCTTGTCGGCATCCCTGGAAACCAAGTCCATCAACGGCTTATTCTTTGCGGGACAGATCAATGGCACCACCGGCTACGAAGAGGCGGCCGCACAAGGCTTATTAGCGGGTCTCAATGCGGCATTGCAGGCCAAGGGCCTAGCCGCATGGTGTCCGCGTCGTGACGAGGCTTATTTGGGCGTTCTGGTAGATGACCTGATCACCCGCGGCGTGTCCGAGCCTTACCGGATGTTTACCAGTCGCGCCGAGTACCGCCTATCTTTGCGTGAAGATAATGCGGATCTGCGATTAACCGAAATCGGCCGCAATTTAGGCGTGGTGGATGATGTCCGCTGGGCCGCGTTCAGTCGCAAGCGCGACGCGATTGCACTCGAACAAGAGCGTCTAAAATCGACCTGGGTGAATCCGCGAATCGTTTCCGTGGCAGAGGCGGAGCGGGTCTTGGGCAAGGCCTTAGAGCGTGAGTATCCACTGGCTGACCTATTGCGTCGCCCCGAAGTGAGTTATGAAAGTTTGATGACTTTGCCCGGCGCGCTGCCGGAGGGAACGGCCCCGCTTGTTGATCCACAGGCCATTGAGCAGCTAGAGATTCAGGCTAAATACTATGGCTATATTGAACGTCAAACGGATGAAGTGGCGAAGAGTCGCAGCAGCGAAGAAATGGCCTTACCCGCTGACTTGGACTATCGAACCGTGCATGGTCTCTCGATTGAGGTGCAGCAGCGCTTAAATCAGCACAAACCAGAAACCTTGGGCCAGGCCTCACGGGTTCAAGGGATTACCCCGGCCGCTATCTCCTTATTGTTAGTGCATTTGAAGCGCAAAGGTGGGCTGGGTGGAAAAGTCGGCAGAAAAACCACTCAAACATCGAACGAAAACGCATGACACCACGCGAGCAATTACTTCGCGGACTGACATCGCAGAAGCTGAATTTAGGTGCGGAGGCGGAAGATCAGTTACTTGCCTACGCAGCACTTTTACAGAAGTGGAACAAGGTGCACAACCTCACCGCGTTACGGGAAGAGAGCTTGATTGTCAGCCATCACCTACTGGACTCTTTGTCCGTTTTGCCGTTTTTGGC
>Ga0209181_10011645_pt1 | contig 11239 bp, 11 predicted proteins | sample MAT05_FD_187208 | JGI IMG/M metagenome (GOLD analysis project Ga0209181, IMG submission 187208) | Freshwater microbial communities from Lake Fryxell liftoff mats and glacier meltwater in Antarctica - MAT-05 (SPAdes) (version 2) | ecosystem: Environmental > Aquatic > Freshwater > Ice > Liftoff... | reverse complement strand
GGCGGCGTCATCGTTGTATCGCAAGGCAGCGAAGCACCTGATTACGCGGCTGCGCTCAAACGAGAGATGCAGACAGGGGAAATCATTCTCAACGCGCTCGGCTATGGCGGTGTTCATTTTTCTTTGTGCAGTGCAGCAGAATTGGCAGATCGAGTTGCGACGATGGGCAGCGCCGATGCTGTCAGCGCGCCCGCCAGCTTTCATCTGTCCAACGACAAACGCAGCACGCTTGAGTTCGCGGTCGAGCATCTTGCCAAACACGCGAAAGTTGCGCCAAAACCAGCCGCAACCGTGATTGCGTTGCCGGCGGGTTCGATGTGGGGTGCGATAACCGTCAACCAAGACAAGTGCACTATGTGTCTGGCCTGCGCGGGATCCTGCCCGGAATCGGCGCTGATGGACGGTGGCGAAGATGCCGCGAAGCCGCAGTTGAAATTTCTGGAGCGCAATTGTGTCCAGTGCGGTATTTGCGCCAGCACCTGCCCGGAAAGCGCCATCACGTTGGTACCGCGTTTGCTGATGACCGAACAGCGCAAGAAAGAAGTGTTGCTCAACGAGACCGAGCCGTTCGACTGCATCTCTTGCGGCAAAGCGCTTGGTACCCGCAAGTTGATCGATTCGATGCTCGGCAAGCTGGCGGGGCACTCGATGTTTCAGACCGAGGGCAGCCTCAAGCGCCTGCAGATGTGTGCAGATTGCCGGGTCGTGGATATGATGTCCAACAAGAATGAAATGTCGATTCTGACGGGGCGGCCGATCGAATGAGTACGCCGGGCGACGTGATCACGACGGAAACGAAGTTTGAGGTGCCGAGATCAATCGAGCCGGAAGACCAAGCGCGCGCCGATTACTACGCGTTGCTGGCCAGCCTCTTCTATCGCGCGCCGGACGCCAGATTACTGCAAGCGATTGTCATCGCCGAGCCCCCGGCCGGGGTGTTGTCGAGCACTTGGCAACGTCTGGCCGACGCGTCCAACGTGGTTCCGGAGGACGCGCTGGCCGAAGAATATGACGCCGTTTTTGTTGGCGTGGGCAAGCCACCCGTGATGGTTTATGGCTCGTTTTACATGGCCGGCTTCATGATGGAAAAACCGCTTGCTGCACTGCGGCAAGATTTGGCGGAACTCGGCCTTGTCAGAGCGCAGAACGTACGCGAACCGGAAGACCATCTGGCGGCAATCTGCGACGTGATGCGCGCCATGATCCTCGGCGATATCGACACCAAACCGCAATCCCTTGAGAATCAAAGGGTATTTTTTTTGACCCACGTCAAGCCGTGGGTTTTTGATTGCACAAATGCAATTTCGGCGTATCATCAATCAAACTTTTACAAGCACGTGGCCGCGTTTGCCACCGCGTTTTTCAAGGTAGAGCTCGAAGCGCTGGAGATGCAGTAATACCGTTTTGTTTTAAATCAGTTTAGAAATCAAATCATGCGAGGAGGCCTGAAATGAAACCAACGAACGCAACGTCCAATCGACGCAATTTTCTGCTGGGTGCAACACTCGGCACAGCTGGGGTAGTCGCAGGTGCGGCGGCGCTGGCCACAGGCCAGCCGGTGGCCGAGGTGCTGGCGGTTGATACGCCGGTTGAGGAAGCCGCGACAGGCTATCGCATGACCGCGCATATCCAGCGCTATTACGACACCACCAAACTGTAAACCGAGGAGTACGACCATGCTGCTAACCAAAAAGTCCGCTGGACAGGTGCAGAAGAGTACCTTTGCGTCCACCATTAATCGACTCGTCGGCACCGTTGACCGCCGTGCCTTCCTCAAACGCTCCGGCATGGTTGCGGGTGCCGGGGCATTCGCCTCACAGTTGCCGTTCTCAATGATGCAGAAAGCCAGTGCGGCCAACGCTGCCGGCCCGATGGTCGCGGCAGACGGCAAGATGGAAATTAAACGCACGATTTGCACACACTGCTCGGTTGGTTGTGCCGTTGATGCTGTCGTGCAAAACGGCGTATGGGTACGCCAAGAGCCGGTGTTTGATTCGCCGCTGAACCTCGGTGCGCACTGTGCGAAGGGCGCCTCGGTTCGCGAGCACGGTCACGGCGAACACCGCCTCAAGTACCCGATGAAATTGGTCAACGGCAAGTATCAGAGAATCTCCTGGGATCAGGCGATGACCGAGCTGACCGAAAAGTTCTTAAAGCTGCGTAAAGACAGTGGTCCGGACTCGGTGTACTGGATCGGCTCGTCCAAGAGCAACAACGAACAAGCTTACATGTTCCGCAAGTTCGTCTCGCTGTTCGGCAGCAACAACTGCGACCACCAGGCGCGTATCTGCCACTCCACCACCGTTGCCGGCGTGGCCAATACGTGGGGCTACGGTGCGATGACCAACTCGTACAACGACATGCAGAATTCCAAGTGCGCGATGTATATCGGTTCGAACGCTGCGGAAGCACACCCTGTTTCGCTGTTGCACATGTTGCACGCCAAGGAGAACGGCGCGAAGATGATTGTGGTCGATCCGCGCTTCACGCGCACGGCGGCCAAGGCGGACCAGTTTGTACGCATCCGCTCGGGTAGCGATATTCCGTTTATCTACGGCATGCTCTATCACATCTTCAACAACGGCTGGGAAGACAAGAAGTATCTGAATGATCGCGTGCACGGCATGGAAAAAATCCGTGACGAGGTGATGAAAAAGTGGAATCCGAAAGCCGTGGAAGAAGCGTGCGGTGTGCCGGAAGCCGAGGTGTACAAAGTGGCTGAAACGATGGCGATGAATCGTCCGTCGACGGTCGTCTGGTGTATGGGCCAAACCCAGCACACCATCGGCAATGCGATGGTGCGCATGTCATGCATCCTACAGTTGGTGCTCGGCAATGTCGGCGTTTCCGGTGGCGGCACCAATATTTTCCGCGGCCACGACAACGTGCAAGGTGCCACCGACGTCGGTCCGAACCCCGATTCGTTGCCGGGCTACTATGGCGTGGCAGAGGGCGCATGGAAGCACTGGGCGAAGGTCTGGAACATCGATTACGACTACCTGAAAGGCCGCTTCGCCTCCAAGGCGATGATGGAAAAGCCCGGCATGACGTTGTCGCGCTGGATTGACGGCGTGATGGAAAAGAATGAACTGATTGATCAGGATTCAAACCTCAAGGCGGTCGTTTACTGGGGGCATGCGCCGAATTCCCAAACGCGTGGTCTAGAGATGAAAAAGGCCATGGAAATGGTCGAGCTGATGGTCATCATCGATCCGTATCCAACCGCTTCGGCGGCGATGCCGGATCGTAAAGACGGCGTCTATCTGTTGCCAGCGGCGACGCAGTTTGAGTGTGCGGGGTCGGTCACGGCTTCCAACCGCTCCATTCAGTGGCGCGAAAAGGTGATAGAGCCGTTGTTCGAGTCGCGTCCCGATCACGCCATCATGTACGACTTCGCCAAGCGAATGGGTTTTGCTGATGCGTTCGTTGGTAAACGTGATGGCAAACAAAACATCGCGGTGACCAAAGTCTCCCAAGGCTACGAAGAGCCGGTGGTCGAAGATATCCTACGCGAAATCAACAAAGGCACCTGGACCATCGGCTACACCGGTCAGTCGCCTGAGCGCCTCAAAGCACACATGCGCAACATGGATGCGTTCGACGTCAAGTCCTTGCGTTGCACCAAGGATGTGATCGACAAAGAAACCGGCTACAACTTAAACGGTGACTACTTTGGTCTGCCATGGCCTTGCTACGGCACACCGGAAATGAAGCACCCAGGTACAGCCAACCTCTACGACACATCGCGGCACGTGATGGATGGCGGCGGTAATTTCCGCGCCAACTTCGGCGTCGAACGCGAGGGTGTTTCGTTGCTGGCCGAGGACGGTTCACATTCGGTTGGTGCCGACATCACCACCGGCTATCCGGAATTCGACCACGTGCTGTTGAAGAAACTGGGCTGGTGGAGTGAGCTGACCGAAGCCGAGCAAAAAGCCGCCGAGGGCAAAAATTGGAAGACCGATTTGTCCGGCGGCATCATCCGCGTGGCCATGAAAAACCACGGCTGCCATCCGTTCGGCAATGCGAAGGCGCGGGCGGTGGTGTGGAACTTCCCTGATCCGGTGCCAATTCACCGCGAACCGCTTTATTCGCCGCGTCCCGATCTGGTGGCGAAGTACCCAACCCACGAAGATCGCAAGACCTTCTGGCGTTTGCCGACGCTGTACAAGTCGGTGCAGGAAAAGAACAAGGACATCAGCAAGCAGTTCCCGCTGATCCTGACGTCGGGCCGCTTGGTGGAGTACGAAGGTGGCGGCGACGAGACGCGTTCCAATCCGTGGCTCGCCGAGCTGCAACAAGAGAATTTCGTCGAGATCAATCCGAAAGATGCGGAAGCGCGTGGCATCAAGAACAACCAGTATGTCTGGGTGCAATCGCCGACCGGTGCCAAGATCAAGGTCAAGTCGCAGGTGACCGAGCGCGTCGCTTCCGGGACAACATTCATCCCATTCCACTTTGCCGGCTGGTGGCAAGGCGCGGATTTGCTCGAGAAATATCCAAAGGGCGCGGCACCAATCGTGCGCGGAGAAGCGGTCAACACCGCAACCACTTACGGCTACGATAGCGTGACGATGATGCAGGAAACAAAGACGACGCTTTGCCAAGTGGTTGCGGCTTAACGACACGGATAAGAGGAGAAAAATCATGGCAAGAATGAAATTTATCTGTGACGCTGAGCGCTGCATTGAATGTAACGGCTGTGCGACGGCGTGTAAAAACGAACACGAGGTGCCTTGGGGCGTCAATCGCCGCCGTCTGGTGACGGTCAACGACGGCAAGCCAGGTGAGCGCTCGATTTCGGTCGCGTGCATGCACTGCTCCGACGCACCGTGCATGGCGGTTTGTCCGGTTGACTGCTTCTACAAGACCGAAGAAGGTGTTGTGCTGCACGACAAGGACTTGTGCATCGGTTGCGGCTACTGTTTTTACGCGTGCCCGTTCGGCGCACCGCAGTTCCCGCAGGCGGGCGCTTTCGGACTGCGCGGCAAGATGGACAAGTGCACTTTCTGTGCTGGCGGCCCTGAAGAAAACCACAGCAAAGCCGAATTCACCAAGTACGGCCGCAATCGTATCGCCGAAGGGAAACTGCCGGCCTGTGCCGAAATGTGTTCCACCAAGGCGCTCTTGGCGGGCGACGGTGCGGTGATTGAATCGATTTACAAGACGCGTGTGCAACGTCGCGGCAAAGGCGATGAGATCTGGGGCTGGGCGATGGCCTACAAACGCGGAGACGCGCTGGTCGCCGGAGCAAAGTCGTGATGGCCCGCGCTGTTACCACCACAGTGGCCGTGGCTGCCGGGTTTGCACTCGCAGCCACGCTGGTTGGTTGCGGTGAGATCGACCAAACTGCAAAGGTCGAAAAAGTTTACGCGGGGAAAAAAGATACCCGAGCGTCCGACGACGTCCGATTTGGCGGCGATCGCAAGAAGTGGGAAGCCGCGTTAGTGGAGCGCAGCAAAGGGCAAAACGAATATCTTCGTACCGACGTCAAATAAAAAAATCATTCGGAGGAACATGCCATGACAACGAGTTGCTCGAGTAGTGTTCATTTCGGCTGGCGCTGGTCAGCGGCACTAGCAGCATTAGGATTTTCTTTGGGATTGTCCGCGCAAACCCCGGCGGCACCGGCGGCAGCCGCAGTACCTGCGGCTACCGCACCGGTCGTGGCCGCCCCTGCAGCTGCGGTTGAGGTACCAAAAGTGGCACCAGCACTTCCTGCGGGCAGCACTGCCCAGCCCGGTTGGAACGTGCCGCCGAAGTGGGCTGACGTCGAGTTAAAGCCGCAATATGCTTCCGTTCCCGGACGCGAGATGAATGTGCTGGTGGAAGACAAAGGCCAGTGGTGGAGAACAATCCGCAACGGGCCCGTCACTTTTTATGGCGGCATACTGCTGCTGGTGGTGCCTGCGTTGCTGCTCGCTTTCTTTGCCATCAAGGGGCCGTTCAAGTTGCACGGTGCGCCGACCGGCAAGCTGATGGAGCGCTTCAACTCGGCGGAGCGCATGGTGCACTGGACGATGGCAATTTCGTTTGTCGCGTTGTCTGTCTCTGGCATTATTTTGTTGTTTGGCAAGTACATCTTCATTCCGGTGTTCGGCGCCTCCGCATTTTCGTGGGTTGCGCAGATTATGAAGGGTGTGCACAACTTCATCGGTCCGCTGTTCATGTTCTCGTTGGTGGCGTTCTTCTTCATTTACGTGAAGGACAATGTTTTCCGGTCGCACGACATGACGTGGCTAACCAAAGCTGGTGGTCTGTTCTCCGGCAAGGAGATCCCTTCCGGTCGTTTCAATGGCGGCGAAAAAGTCTGGTTCTGGCTATCGATCGTGTTGCTTGGTGTGGTCATCAGCATCTCCGGCGCGATCCTGCTGTTCCCAAATTGGGATAGCACCCGCGAACTCATGGCCGAAGCAAACTTGGTCCATGCCATCGTTGGCGTGTTGTTCATGGCAGCGTCGCTGGGCCACATCTACATGGGAACCATTGGCACACAAGGTGCCTACCAAGGCATGCGTGTCGGTGTTGTTGATGAGACGTGGGCCAAGGAGCATCATGAGCTCTGGTACAACGAAATGAAATCAGGCACGCCGCAGGCAAAGCCGATGGGTGCGGCGCAACCGGCCGCCGGGGACGACTAGGAGACCATGATGAAACTATCCACGTTTGTGTTTGGCGTCTGTCTGACGGGCCTGTCCAGCGTCGCGCTCGCAAAGTTGCCGCCACCACCACCGGTCGATCCGGTGGCCGCTGCGGCGAAGGCTGAAAAGGACAAAGCAACCGCTGAGAAGACCAAAGCTGATCAAGCGCGCTACGAAGACAAGGCAGTCGCGAATTTTCAGGGCAATATGAAGAAAGTTGGCAAGCCGGTGCCGAAGCCGACGCCGATTGTGGTCGCAGCCGCGCCGGCAACAGCGTTGGCACCAGCCGTAGCCGCGCCAGCCCCAGCGTCGGCACCAGCGTCGGCACCAGCCGCTGGCGCAAAACCTGCAGCTCCGACGCCAGCAAAGAAGTAGTCTGGAAAGTTAACAATGAGAACCGCACATCGAACCTCACTCGTTGTACTGGTTGCTTCCACACTGTTCGGCTGTGCAAGCACGCCGGTAGATGGCCCGGTGGCGGTGGCGATGCTGGAATCCACCAAGGGCAATCAGGCCTCCGGTACGGTGACTTTTACCCAAACGGGAAATAAAGTTCGCATCGTCGCGGATGTGAAGGGTCTCAAGGCCGGTGCCGAGCATGGTTTTCATATTCATGAGAAAGGAGACTGCAGTTCTGGCGACGGCATGAGCACAGGAGGCCATTTCAATCCTGGCGGCAAAGGTCACGCCCATCCATCGGCGGCGGAGCGCCACGCAGGCGATTTGCCCGCTCTTGCGGCAGATGCATCCGGCAACGCCAAATTGTCGATCACACTTGATTTGCTAACGGTCGCGGGGGGGCCGAACAGCGTCATCGGACGTGGACTAATCGTGCATCGTGACCCTGACGACTATAAGACGCAGCCGACCGGTAACTCCGGCCCGCGCATCGCCTGCGCGGTGATCAAGGCCCGCTAGTCGCGCTGATCACGCCCTGCTCTTGCACTGCCTCGACGCCCACGAAACATGTGGGCGTTTTCGTTGTGAGGTGTTTCAAACTGTTGATCGAACTAATTGACCGCGTCTCTGCCAAAATAGGGACTGATAGACAGTTTTCCAGCCACCCACTTTCCCGGAGTTCAAATGACTGTATTCGCACAAGTTGCCCTGCCGTACGCCAAGGATGCATTGGCTCCCCACATTTCCATGGAAACCATCGAGTTTCATTACGGCAAGCACCACGCGACGTATGTGACGAATCTGAACAACATGGCGAAGGGAACCGAGTTTGAGAATCTGAGCCTCGAAGAGGTGGTGCAGAAAGCACCCGCCGGGCCGATATTCAACAACGCCGCGCAAATTTGGAATCACGACTTCTACTTTCTAGGATTCAAGCCGGTCGCCGAAGGTGGCGGTGGCAAGCCGACCGGCGCACTGGCGGCGGCCATCGACAAACAGTTCGGCTCGTTCGAGGAGTTTCAGAAGCAGTTCGATGCCAAAGCCGCGGGTACGTTTGGTTCCGGCTGGGCGTGGCTTTGCAAGAAGTCAGATGGTTCGCTCTCGCTTGAATCGACCAGCAATGCCGCCGTCCCGCTGACGCAAGGCATGACGCCGCTGCTGACCTGCGACGTCTGGGAGCACGCGTACTACATCGACTACCGCAACAGCCGTCCAAACTATCTAAAGGGTTTTTGGGCGATCGTGAACTGGGATTTCGTTGCGGCGAACTTTGCCGAATAGGCGCGCCACTCTGACACAGCCAAAGCAGCCAATCCGAATGGTCGGATTGGCTGTTTTGTTGTCGGCGCTCGTGCCGGCGCTGGGGACGGGGTGCGCAACGCGCGATGGTGGCCCCGCGCGGAAAACGGTGTCGCCATTCTCAGCGGCGCAGCCGGGCGGTGCGCTGCCTCTTGGATGGGCGCCGTGGTCACTGACCCGCTTCAAGAAGGACACCGGCTACCAACTCGTGTCCGATCCGTCCGGCGTCACCGTGATCGAGGCCAAGAGTGACCAATCGGCATCCGGCTTACGCAAAAATTTGGACATCGATCCCGTGTTGGTACCGTGGATCCATTGGCGCTGGCATGTGCCGGCGCTCATTCCTTCGGCCGACAATTCGCGGCGCGACCTTGAGGACTCGCCGGTACGCGTCGTGATCACCTTCGCTGGCGACATGGATAAACTGGATTTTGAAGAACGCGCGCTCGCGGCCCGCATCAAGGCGCTGACCGGGCAGGCGATGCCTTACGCGACACTTATGTACATCTGGGAGAACAAGGTGCCGCGTGACAGCGTGATGGAGTCGCACCACACCACCAGAGTCAAAATGATCGTCGCCGAGTCGGGCACCCGGCGAAGTGGTGACTGGGTCGAGTTCGAGCGCAATGTCGTCGTGGATTTCGAACGTGCCTTTGGCGAAAAGCCGGGCCGCATCAAGACGTTAGGAATCATGACCGACACCGACAATACCGGGGAGAGCGCCGTCGCCTACTACGGCGATATTCGCTTCACCCCGATTGCCACACAAAAAGGAAACGTCAAATGAATCATCTCGAAACCATCACCCTCGGTGGCGGTTGTTTTTGGTGCCTGGAAGCGGTGTTTGATGACCTGCAAGGCGTCACCGACGTCGTCTCGGGCTACTGTAATGGCGAAGTCACCAACCCCACCTATCAGCAAGTGTGTAGCGGCAACACCGGTCACGCGGAAGTGGTGAAGGTCACGTTCAATCCAGCCGAAATTTCGCTGGTCGAAATACTCGGTGTGTTTTTTGCCATCCACGATCCGACCACTTTGAACCGACAAGGCAATGATGCCGGCACCCAGTACCGATCCGGCATTTACACCCATTCGCCGGAACAGGCGCGCGTCGCAGCCGAGACCATCGTCCACCTCAATGGCGAAAAGATCTGGGACGCACCGATCGTCACTGAAGTGGTTCCCGCCGAACAGTTCTACGCGGCGGAAGATTATCACCAAGACTACTTCAAGCAGAACCCGGGTCAGGGTTACTGCATGGCCGTCGTGTCGCCGAAACTGTCCAAGTTCAGGAAGCAGTTTAGCAACCGACTAAAATCGAAAGTCTAGTAAGGACGGGTATTTTCAGACATTTTAGTCTGACAATACCCGCCGATAGGGCACTTTCGACTTTTGACTAATTGGCGAAACTCCAAAAACTTGTCATTTCCGCCCTTCCACGGGCTCAGGGTAGACGGGTCAGTTGCCCGCCGGGAATCCATAATCCGTTTGCTCTTTTTGACATGCGCCGCAAGGGTTCCCGCTTTCGCGGGAACGGCATAGGAATTTAGAAGTACCCTTTAGTTTGGCGCTGCGCCCATGCGCTTGATGCTGCCCGAGCCGGCGACGGACTGCGTCACCTTCGGGTCGCCCCAATACTTCACGTCACCGGATCCGGCCACGGATAGCGTGATGGTATCGGTTGCCCAGATCGACACATCACCCGACCCGGCGATCTTCACCGCAACATTCTTGGTTTTCAGGCGCTCCGTTCGGACGGTGCCCGATCCGGCGATTGAGCCTTCAAAGTCGTTGGCGGTGCCACCGGCGTTGAAGTCACCAGAACCCGTAATCGAGACTTTTAAGCTATCGGCATCCAGCGCTTTTAGGTTGATGTCACCCGAGCCGGCAATCGACGCCTTGAGTTTTGGACTCTTGAGTTGGTCGGCAAAGATGTCACCAGAGCCTGCTACCGACAGTTGATCGATGTTGATGGCGTTCACCGTGATGTTGATCTTGAAGCTCTTGCCTTTGAAATTGGTGTTTCGCTCGGTGCTGCGAATTTTTAGCGTGCCGCGCTCGACCACAGTTTCAATCAGCGGCAGGAAGTTATCGTCCGCTTCAATGTTGACACCCTCTTTGCCGCCTTGAACGATGGTCACTTTTGCCGGCAAGGCAAGCGAAATGCCGGTGTAGCCGGCGACGGCACGGGTTTCAGTTTTGACCACGCCCGAGCCGGCAACAGACTTGCCGCCCCAGCCCCATTGCCAAGCGATGCACTTGGCGGGCAGTACGCTCAGCATCAGCAATGCAGCGAGCGCGATGGCGGGGGCGAGGCGGCCACCGGACGCGGTACGCGAAGTAGGGGATGCGGGAAAGAGGTTCATGATGGTTCTCCAGTGTGCCAGTGTGTTGAAGCCTGTATGACGCGGCAACCTCCGAGATTGGATTCAACTGTTGCTTGAGGCAGCCCAACTTGAAGGAACACTTTTGCAGATAGATTGGACTACCTCGATATCTATAGACATTTCCAGACCTCACGCGGCTGCAACGGCCGACATTTATCGCCAGGCTAGACCTTCAATCTCGTTTACGACAATCTCGGCAATCTGACTGAGAAAAAGAAGGCGGACAATTCAGAGACCACCACCTTCACCTGGGATCAACGCGACCAGCTTGCGGGGTTCAACAAGACCGGCAGCAACCCGACCACCGCCACCTTTGGCTACGACGAATTCGGCAGACGCATTGAGCGCACCGGGAATGGCGAAACGACACGGTATGTGTACGACGGCGATCAGGCAATACTGGAAATCAGAAACACGGAAACGGCGAGCATATTGACCGGCATCGGCATCGATGAAGTCATTGCGCGATATGTCAACGGCAACAACGCCGCCACGAGAACTTATCTAGGTGAT
>Ga0209181_10011644_pt1 | contig 11239 bp, 10 predicted proteins | sample MAT05_FD_187208 | JGI IMG/M metagenome (GOLD analysis project Ga0209181, IMG submission 187208) | Freshwater microbial communities from Lake Fryxell liftoff mats and glacier meltwater in Antarctica - MAT-05 (SPAdes) (version 2) | ecosystem: Environmental > Aquatic > Freshwater > Ice > Liftoff... | reverse complement strand
GACGACACCGAGCTGTGCGTGCGCGCCTTCGAGCAACTGCTGGAACAGCTGGCGGCGGAGTCGGCATGATGGACGTGATGGACGTGATGGACGTGATGGACGTGATGGACAAGAGGGGCACGAGTCATGCTGCGCTGGACGCCTGGGTCGACGCTCACTTCGACGACGAGGTGCGCTTCCTGCAAGCCCTGGTGCAGTGCCCCACCGACACACCGCCCGGCGACAACACGCCGCACGCGGTGCTCACCGCCGGTCTGCTGGCCGCCATGGGCCTGCCTGCCGAGCAACACGCGGTGCCCGAGCTTGAAGTGCGGGCCGCGGGCCTGCAGTCCGTCACCAATCTCGTCGTGCGCCGGCCCTATGCCGCGGGCGGGCCGGTGGTGGCGCTGAATGCCCATGGTGACGTGGTGCCGCCCGGCGAGGGCTGGACCCACGGCCCCTACAGCGGCGACATTGCCGACGGCAAGTTGTATGGCCGTGCGTCAGCAGTCAGCAAGAGCGACTTCGCGACCTATGCCTTTGCCGTGCGCGCGCTGGAATCGCTGGGCCTGCCACTGACCGGTGGGATCGAGCTGCATTTCACCTACGACGAAGAGTTCGGCGGTGAACTGGGCCCGGGCTGGCTGCTGCGCCACGGGCTGACGCGGCCCGACCTGCTGATCGCCGCGGGCTTCAGCTATCAGGTGGTGACGGCCCACAACGGCTGCCTGCAGCTGGAAGTCACCCTGCACGGCCTGGCCTCGCATGCCGCCTACCCCGAGACCGGCGTCGACGCGCTGCAGGCTGCCAACCGCCTGCTGACGGCGCTGTACGAGCACAACACGCTGCTGCGCACACGACGGTCTGCCGTGGTCGGCATCACCCACCCCTACCTGAACGTGGGGCAGATCGTGGGCGGCAGCAACACCAACGTGGTGCCCGGGAAGGTCACGATCAAGCTCGACCGCCGCATGATCCCCGAGGAAGACCCGGCCGCCGTGGAAGCCGAGGTGCGCGACCTCATCGCGCGCAGCGTGGCCGCCCAGCCCGGCGTGCGGCTGGAGATCAGGCGCCTGCTGCTGGCCGGCCCGCTGAAGCCGCTGCCGGGCAACGCGGCGTTGGTGCAGGCGATCCAGACGCATGCCAAAGCGGTGTTCGGCGAAGCCATCCCCGTCAGCGGCACGCCGCTGTACACCGACGTGCGGCTGTACGGCGCCTGCGGCGTGCCGGCGGTGATCTACGGCGCCGGCCCGCGCACCGTGCTGCAGAGCAACGCCAAGCGCGCCGACGAGCACCTGGCGCTGGAAGACCTGCGCCGCGCCACCAAGGTGATATCGCGCACCTTGTTCGACCTGCTGGCGCCCGCCGCGCACCGAATCAAGGCGTGAGACCCCGCTCAAGCCTGGGCACAGAGATTGCAACGAAAGGCCACATGAACATCACCCACCGCCCCTCCTTCACCCGCCGCGCCCTGCTGGCCGCTGCGGCCCTTTGCGTGTCCATGCCCTTGATGGCGCAGACGCCGATCAAGTTCCAGCTCGACTGGCGCTTCGAAGGCCCGGCCGCGCTGTTCCTGGCCTCGTCCGCCAAGGGCTACTACAAGGCCGCCAACCTGGACGTGACCATCGACGCCGGCAGCGGCTCGGGCGCGGCAGTCACACGGGTGGCTTCGGGCGCCTACGACATGGGATTCGCCGACATGGCGGCCCTGATGGAGTTCCATGCCAACAACCCCGACGCCCCCAACAAGCCGATCGGGGTGATGATGGTCTACAACAACACGCCCGCCGCCGTGCTCTCCTTGAAGAAGAACGGCATCGTCAAACCCGCCGACCTGAGCGGCAAGAAGCTGGGGGCTCCGGTGTTTGACGCCGGTCGGCGTGGCTTCCCGATCTTTGCCAAGGCCAACGGCATTGGCGCTGTGCAGTGGACCAGCATGGACCCGCCGCTGCGCGAAACCATGCTGGCCCGTGGCGACGTGGACGCCATCACGGGCTTTTCATTCACCTCGCAGCTCAACCTTGAGGCGCGTGGCGTCAAGACCGAAGACATCGTCGTTTTGCCCTACTCGGCCTTCGGTGTGCGGCTGTACGGCAACGTGATCATCGCCAGCCCCAAGCTCATCAAGGAGAACCCGCAGGCAGTCAAGGCTTTCCTGCTGGCCTTCGCCAAGGGTGCGAAGGAAGTCATGGCCAAGCCCGACGACGCCATCGAATTCGTCAAGGCGCGCGACGGCATCATCAATGTCGAGCTTGAAAAGCGCCGCCTGCGCATGGCCATCGACGCCGTGGTCGCCAGCCCCGACGCGCGCGCCGAAGGCTTCGGTCAGGTGGTGCCCGGTCGGCTGGCGCTGATGGCCTCGCAAGTCTCGGATGCCTTCAGCACCAAGACCCGCGTCGACCCGAATGCCGTGTGGACCGACGCCTTTCTGCCCAGCAAGGCCGAACTGAACATCCTGCCGCCGGCGAAGAAGTGACCTGTCGCGGTGGCGATGGCGGTGGAACTGCAGCTACTTGAAGTCGTAGGACAGTTGCAGCATCACCCCCGCGTCGCCCAGCATATGCAGCGTCGCGGACGATCGTTCGTCGAACTTCCAGCCCAGGCCCACCAGGGCACCGGGCGCGAAGCCGCCCACGTTCAAGGCGACCTTGTCCTTGAACTTGCCCTTGTAGCCATACAGCACGCCGGCCGAGGCCTGGAAGAACAGCGGCTCCACGTTCCACAATCGGTTGAAGCGCTTGCCGACGTAGGCATAGACGCTGGGCTGACCGAAGGAGTTGCGGAAGTAGGAAAACCCGGCCAGCCAGTCGTCGGGGCGCTGGCGTTCGATGGCGATGGCCCAGACGTCGCGGTGCTCTTCGCTGTAGCGGAAGTGGGGGGCCCACGGTGCGATCGATGCGCGCCAGACCCCGGCGCCGCGCCAGGCGTCCATGTCCGTGGCGCTGTTCCAGGACCGGGCCAGCAGCCCCGGACCTTGGGTTGCGCCAGAGCCCGTCTGGGGGGCCGTCTGGGCTTGGCAGAGTGCGCTGCAGGCACACAAGAAAATGGCCCCCAGGGGCCGAGTGGAAAAGGACATCATGGTTTGGATTGTGGCAGTCGCGGGCACGAGGGTGGGAACGGTACGTCGGCTCGCAAGGATCGCCCTGGTGTGCCTGCTGCTGCCGACTCTGCCTGGCTGCGCCTGGCTGAGCGCGAAACAGTCCGAACTGGCCCTGCGGCCGACGCCCGGCCGGCCGGCGGCGTTTGCATCCGACACGGTCGGCCTGCGCCCGGGCGACCTGCGCTTCACCGTGCCCGTGGCCCAGGCCGGGGCACCGCCGCAGCAACTGGCCCTGTGGTGGCTGCCGCACGCCGACCCGCAGGCGCCGACCCTGCTGTACCTGCACGGCACATTCCGCAACCTGTACCAGAACCTGTCGAAGATAGAAGCGCTGCGCGACGCCGGCTTTGCCATCGTGGCCGTGGACTACCGCGGCTGGGGCGACAGCACGAGCATCGTGCCCACCGAGGCCACGATAAACGCCGATGTTCGCCTGGCCTGGGCCGAACTGCAGCGCCGCCAGCCGGTGCCGGGCCGGCGGGTGATCTTCGGCCACTCGATGGGCGGCGCCGTGGCCGTGACGCTGGCCAGCAGCCTGCGCCATGGCAGCGACTACGGCGCCCTGGCGCTGGAGTCGACCTTCACGCGCATGCCCGATGTGGCCGCAGAGGCCGGCTTCTGGGGCCGCGTGGCCGGGGCCCTGACCACGCTGGAATTCAACTCGCTGGCGAAGATCAAGCGCGTGGACGCACCCATCTTCATGCTGCACGGTGATGCCGACCGCACCGTGCCCATCGCCCTGGGCCGCCGTCTGCGCGACGCGGCGCCGCCCGGCGCGCGCTGGGTGGAAGTGCCCGGCGGCTCGCACAGCCAGCTGCACAGCCAGTCGCCCGGGATTTACCGCAGTGCCTTCGCCGATCTGAAGAAAGCTCTCGTCGCCACGCCATGAACAAAGCTCAGCACTTCGTCGATTTCAGCAACGTCTGGCTGGCCTACAACGACGAGCTGTTGGCCAGCGGCCACTTCGCGGTCGAGGACATCTCGCTCAAGGTCGCTGAGGGCGAGTTCATCGCCATCGTCGGGCCCTCGGGCTGTGGCAAGAGCACCTTCATGAAGCTCACCACCGGCCTGAAGATGCCCAGCAAGGGCAGCATCCACATCGACGGCAAACCCGTCACCGGGCCGCTGAAGATCAGCGGCATGGCCTTCCAGGCGCCCAGCCTGCTGCCGTGGCGCACGACGCTGGACAACGTGCTGCTGCCGCTGGAGATCGTCGAGCCCTACCGCAGCCAGTTCAAGGCCAGGCGCAAGGAATTTGCCGACAAGGCGCGAGCGCTGCTGGCCAGCGTGGGGCTGCAGGGCTATGCGGACAAGTTCCCCTGGCAGTTGTCGGGCGGCATGCAGCAGCGCGCCAGCATCTGCCGCGCCCTGGTGCACGAGCCGCGCATGCTGTTGCTCGACGAGCCCTTCGGCGCGCTGGACGCCTTCACGCGTGAAGAACTGTGGTGCATCCTGCGCGACCTGCAGGCGGCGCAGAAGTTCAACGTCATCCTCGTCACGCACGACCTGCGCGAAAGCGTCTTCCTGGCCGACACGGTGTATGTGATGAGCAAGAGCCCGGGCCGCTTCGTGGTGCAGCGCGAGATCGACCTGCCGCGCCCGCGCGACCTGGAAATCACCTACACGCCGCAGTTCACCGAGATCGTGCACGAACTGCGCGGCTACATCGGTGCCATTCGCCAGAAGGACGGCAAGACGGGTGTGGCGGTGCCGCAATGAACGGACACCTGGCCTGCCGTCGAACACCGCAGACACAGGGGGTTGCATGAAGCTGAGCAAGTCCTTCGAGCGCTGGTCGCCCTTCGTCCTGCTGGCCTTCATCCTGCTGCTGTGGCAGGCGGCCGTGGCGCTGTTCAAGGTGCCGGAGTACATCTTCCCCAGCCCCTGGCAGATCGCGCAGCAGTTCAGCGAATTCGGCGGGCCGATCCTGGCAGCGGCATGGAAGACCTTCTGGGTCACCATGCTGGGCTTTGCGCTGGCCATCGTGGTGGGCGTGTTGCTGGGCTTTCTGGTGGGCAGTTCGCGCATGGCCTACGCGGCGCTGTACCCCCTGCTGGTGGCCTTCAACGCCGTGCCCAAGGCGGCGGTGGTGCCCATCCTGGTGGTGTGGTTCGGCATCGGATTCGGGCCCGGGGTGTTGACGGCCTTCCTGATTTCCTTCTTCCCCATCACCGTCAACATCGCCACCGGCCTGGCCACCATGGAGCCCGAACTCGAAGACGTGCTGCGCGTGCTGGGCGCCAAGCGCTGGGACGTGCTGGTCAAGGTCGGCCTGCCGCGCTCCATGCCTTACTTCTACGGTTCGCTGAAGATCGCCATCACGCTGGCCTTCGTCGGCACCGTGCTGGCCGAGATGACCGCTGGCGATTCCGGCATCGGCTACCTGATGCAGACCGCCGGCAGCCAGCAGCGCATGTCACTGGCCTTTGCCGGGCTGGTCACCATAGGCGCCATGGCCATGGCCATGTACGAGCTGTTCAGCTGGATTGAACGGCGCACCACCGGCTGGGCGCACCGCGGCACGCAGGGTGACTGACGTTGGCAACTGCGCCAGCAGCGCCAGCAGCGCCGGCGGCAACCGCGCCGACAGCCCCGCCGGCTGGCGCGCGCATCTCTCCTTGCATTACTCGCTGCTGGGCGACCGCACGGTGGCGCTGGACCGCCACAGCGGCCCGCTGCGGGTGCTTCAGCGGCTGTACCCGGAAGGGCCGGGCATCTGCCACCACGTGCTGGTGCACCCGCCGGGCGGCGTGGTGGGCGGCGACGTGCTGGAACTCGACGCCCGGCTCGACCCAGGCACCCATGCCGTGCTGACCACACCCGGCGCGACGCGTTTCTACCGCAGCGAAGGCGCGACCGCGCTGCAGAGCGCGCGCGTGGCGCTGGCGCCGGGCTCGCGGCTTGAATGGCTGCCCCTGGAAAGCATCGCCCACCGTGGCTGCATCGCCCACAACCGTCTGCAACTCTCGGTGGCCGCCGGTGCCGAAGCCATGGGCTGGGACCTGCTGGCCCTGGGCCTGCCGGCCGCGGGCGACCAGTTCGATGCCGGCCAATACCTGCAGCACCTTGAAGTGCAGGGTGCCTGGCTGGAACGTGGCCTGGTCGACGCGTCAGACCAGCGCCTGCTGCAAAGCCCGCTGGGCCTGGCCGGGCGGCGCGTGCTGGCGACGATGTGGTTCTGCGCCGGCACGGCGCTGGCCCCCGCGCGGCGCGATGCCTTGCTGGACGCCGTCCGCACCGAGCTGTCCGACGACCCGCTGCGCCCACGCGCCGGCGCCACCGCAGCCCACCCGCGCGTGGTGGTGCTGCGCGTGCTGGCCGACCGCGTCGAGCCCGCCATGGCCTTGCTGCGCCGCGTGCGCGCGGCCTGGCGTGCGCTGGCCTGGCAACTGCAGAGCAACCCGCCGCGCTTGTGGCAGACCTGAAGGGCACCAACGCCCATCGCGCCGGCCGACGTATCGGCTTTCACGCCACTGTCGCCATCCGGGTCCACTTCCCGCCGCGCCGCGACCCCCCCCACTGCGGGGGGGTCAAGACCCCACCGCAGGTGGGGCGATCTGGCTAGCATGCGATTTCCAAAAAACAAAGGCACACGGCAGCAAACGGCCGCGATGAAGACAACATGAACAACCCCATCTCTTCATGGCTGCGCACGGGCGCCATCCCGCTGGCTCTGGTGTGCCTGGCGGGCCCGGCGCTCGCCCAACGCACGGTGACAAGTTCCGACAGCGGCGGAAACGGAAGGGACGCGATAGCCAGCGGGAACCTGAACGTCTGCGGGGTTGATGACTTCCGGGGAAAGGCCGATGCCTGTGGCGGGTTCTTCAATTACGGCGAAGACAGCAACGCCGTGCAAGCGCTGGTTTCGGGCTACGACCTGGGCAACCCGAACGCGACCTGGGGCACTATCCCGACGCGGGTCGACAGCCAGCTCTCGGGTGTCGCCAGCACCAATTCACTGTTCACAACCAGCGTTTCGGGCATCTTCGGCGAGGTTCGCTTCAAGCAAGACCTCACGGGCAGTTTTGTCGTCGTGCTTTCCGGCAAATGGGGCGCGACCGGTTCTCCGAGCCTCGACTGGAGTGCCTACTACCTCTACGACGACGTCACGGTAGAAGCCTACGACATCAACAGCGGCGGTAAACGGTTGAGCTTCTCGCTCTTCGGCGCCGACCTGCCGCTGGGCGCTCAGCAGGACCCGAATCCGCGGCTCGATGCCTTTGTGATGAGGGGCCTGACGGTGGACAAGGTCTCGATCCACCAGTTCGACACCACACGCACAGCCAACGTGCCCGAACCCTCGTCGCTGCTGCTCAGCGGGCTGGCGCTCGGCGCCCTGGGTGTGGCTGCGGCCCGGGTGCGGCGTCGCCGGTTGAGCACCGACGCTGCGCCGGCCCTCTAGGCCAGCCGGCGCTCAGGTCAGTCCGGCTTCGACGGCCAGGCGTCGCAGCGCCGCGTGGTGGGCGTGGCCGGTGATCACGCGCTCTCGAGCCGCGCCGTCGCCCAGGTTGCTGCAGAACGCCTGCAGTTCCGCCCAACTGTCCGCCAGTTCCGAGGGCGCGCGCCCGTCGCCCACGGCGCGCAGCACTTCGCAGCAGGTCAGGCGCAGCAGCAGCGGCTTTTCGGTACCGTCGAAATGACCGTGCTGCTGGCGGTGGGCGAGCACCCGTTCCACGTCGCGCAGCGCTGCCGGCAGCTTGCCTTGCAACAGCGACACGCGGGCCAGCCAGGCCACGGCTTCGATGGCCATGTGCGCCATGCCCAGTTCGTCCAGCATGGCACCTGAACGCTCGAAGGCGGCCTGTGCCGCCGGCAGCTGGCCCTGCTCCAGCCGCACCGCCCCCAGCGTCATCCACGCATAGGCTTCCTGCTCAGGGTTCTGCACGTCCTGCGCCAGCTTGCACACGGCCAGCGCGCCCGCATGCGCTTCGGGCAACTGGCCCAGCGACAGCAGCGTCGTGGCCAGGTTCAGCCGGGCTGACAGTTCGAGTGTGCGGTTGCCGGTCAGGCGCACCAGCGCCATCGCGGCGTCGAGGTCGCTTCGTGCGCTGTCGAAGTCGGCCAGCCGCATCGCGGCGGCCGCCAGGTTGATGCGGCTGGTGCATTCGGCAGCCCGATCGCCGCGGCGCTGCTGCAGCGCCAGCGCCTGCCGCAGCAGCGACTGGCTGCCGACGGCGTCGCCCTGCTCGGTGGCGATGGCCGCCAGCACCACCAGCAGTTCGGTGGGCACCTGGTCTTCGCCTGACAGCCGTGCGCGTTGCAGACCCTCTTGCGCCGCCTCGCGCGCCTGCGCGTGGCGGCCGGCTCCGTGCAAGGCGCCGGCCCAGACACCGTAGGCGGCCAGTTCCACGCCCAGGTCACCGGCCTCGCGCGCGGCGGCCAGGGCCTGCGGCGCCAGGGTCGCCGCCTCCAGCGGATGGCCGGTCTCGTCGGCGGCCACCGCGCGCCGCAGTGCCACCGTGGCCAGGTGCAAGGGGTCCGCGGTGCGCTGCGCCAGGGCGGCCAGGGCGTCGAGATCGGCCGCCTGCTGCTCACGCCGCCCGCTCAGGCGCAGCGCGCGCTGGCGCAGCAGCAGCAAGGCCCAGCGCGTGGCGTGGTCGTCGTCCGCCGCGCGCGCCAGGCCGAGCGTCGCCTGATCGACGGCCGCACTGTGGGCGAAGCGGCCGGCCAGGTTCTCGGCCGCAAGCAGGTGAAAGCGCGCCGCTTCGAGCGGCTGGCCGGCCTGGAAATGATGTTCGGCCGCCACCGGCAGGTAGTCGGGCGCCGTGGCGGTCTGCAGCTGGGCGTACCACTGCGCGGCTGCGGCGTGCAGGGCTTGCCGGTCGCGCCGCAACAGGCGCCCATACGACACCTGCTGCAGGAAGGCATGGGCAAACACATGCTCCTCGGCACGGCCCTGCGCCAGCCGATCGCGCAGGTACAGCAGCCCGCGCTGCACCAGCGGCGGCAGTTGCTCAGGCGCCTGGGCATCCAGCGCCGCCAGCGTGTCGCGCCAGAAGGCCAGGCCCAGCACCGACGCTTCCTGCAGCGACGTGCGCTCGGCGCCGGGCAGGGCGTCCAGCCGCGCCTGCAGCACACCGTTCAGCGTGGTGGGCACCTGCTGCAGTTGCAGCTTCGGGGTCTGCAGGGTCCAGAGGCCGTCGGCCTGTGAAGACGCGTGCAGGGTGCCGACGTCGAAGAGCATCTGCAGCAGGGCCTCCATGTAGAACGGGTTGCCTCCGGCGCGTTCGACGAGCAGGTCGCACAAGGGCTGTGACGGGGGCTGCAGCGGGCGCAGCAAGACCTGGGCGAGCGTCTGGCTGGCCGCCAGGTCCAGTGGCTCCAGCGTGAGGCGCAGGGCTTCGGCCGCAGCCCAGCCCGGCAGTCGTTCGTCCAGGGCAGGGCGTGCCGACGCCAGCACGAACACGGGCACGTCGATGGGCCGCTGTGCCAGGCCGCGCAGGTAGTCCAGGCTGGCATCGTCGGCCCACTGCAGGTCGTCCAGGCACAGCACCAGCCCGGCGCCGGCAGCGCGGGCCAGCGCGGACAGCAGGCGGGTAGCGGTGTGCAGCGCACGCTGGCGAATCTGGGCGCCTTTCTGGGCGATGTCGCGCACGTGCGGGCTGTCGCCGAAGTTCAAGCCCAGGAAGTGGCCCAGGACATGGCACTCGGCCGTGGCCTCGGCGGCACCGAGTTCCGACGCCAGCAGCGGCACGCTGCGGTCCACGAAGCGCTGGCGCGCGGCCGCCGGGCTGTCGGACTCAGGCAGGTCCAGCGCGCCGGCCAGCAAGTCACGCAGCAAGGCACTGGGCACCTGCTGGTGCTGGGGCCGGGCCGCTGCCACCAGCCACAGCGCCGGGGTGGCGCCCGCCTGTGCCCACAGCCGCCACTCGTGCATCAGGCGCGTCTTGCCCAGGCCGGCTTCTGCCGCCACGCGCACGATGCAGACGCGCGCCACCTGGCGCGCCGGGTCGTGCCAGGCCGCCTGCAGTGCGGCCATGGCGTCGTCACGCCCCAGCAGCGGCGCCCACCATCCCGTGCTGCGCCTGCTGCCGAATTCGCCGCGCGGCAGGCGCCGGATGACGACGTAGGTCTGCAGTGGCTCGTCGTGCCCCTTGACCTGAAGCGGCGGCTGTTCCTGGGTTTCGAACTGCCCCTGCACCAGCCGCTGCGTCGCCGCGCTGATGCGCACCGTGCCCGGCACGGCCGACTGCTCCATGCGCGCGGCCAGATTGACCGTGGCGCCGCGGATCGTGTTGGCCGCGTCGACACCACCGCCCAGCAGCACCGGCCCGGTGTGCAGGCCGACGCGCACGTTGAACCCCGGATGGCCGTGTTCCAGCCGCACACGGTCGGCCTGCAGCGCCGCTTCGTCGACGATGTCCAGACCCGCCAGCACGGCGTTCTCGGCGTCGTCCTCGCGCACGGCCAGCGTGCCGAATGCGGCCAGCAGGCTGTCGCCGGCGTACTGCAGCACCCGGCCGTTGTGGCGCTCGGCGATGGCGGTGAAGCGCGCCAGCGCGGTGTCCATCACGAGGTGAATGTCTTCGGGATCGAGCGCCCCGCCCAGCGCGGTGGAACCGACGACGTCGACGAACATCACCGTGGTCTGGCGCAGCCGCTGCTCGGGCTGCTCGCCAACCCGCAAGGCATCGAGGCGGTCGTGCAAGGCCGCCAGTGCGAGGTCGAGCACGGCGTCGTCGATCTCGCCACGCAGCCGCTCCAGCGCCAGGAGCCCGGCCTGCAGTTGTGCGGCGGTCACGGCCCGCGGGGCCCGGATCGTGCGCGCCTCAAGCGCGCGAAGGCAGCGTCGTTGCCGGAATCGACCACCCGCAGCGTCTGCGTGGGCGCCGTGCTCAGCGCCTGCTCGATGAAGGCCCGGTCGACCGGCGGCCAGCCCAGGTCGGCCAGGGCGGCTTCAACGGGTATCCGGTTCCGGTTCCGGATCGTGGGCACGGTCTGTGACCGCAAGCCCGGCGCCCGCCTCGGTTGCGACATGTTCTTCATGCGGCGATGGTAAGGAATCCGGGCGCGCAACTCCGGCACCGTCGTCGCGAAGCCGAGTTGCTGGCTCGCCACCCGTCGCCCGCCGCAGGGTCATCGCGTCACTGGCAACGATGCCCAGATCCTGGACCGCCGATGCGCCGGCGCCCAGGGCGCTGGGGTCAGGTTTCCCCTTTT
>Ga0209181_10011639_pt1 | contig 11242 bp, 10 predicted proteins | sample MAT05_FD_187208 | JGI IMG/M metagenome (GOLD analysis project Ga0209181, IMG submission 187208) | Freshwater microbial communities from Lake Fryxell liftoff mats and glacier meltwater in Antarctica - MAT-05 (SPAdes) (version 2) | ecosystem: Environmental > Aquatic > Freshwater > Ice > Liftoff... | reverse complement strand
CGCTACATTTGGCACATGTCTTATCGGGATGTTCGCGGCAACCCCTGCAGCAGCGTCCACGCCGTTGCGCGTGACGCGGCCGAGCAGGCGCTGTGGCGCATGATGTCGTTCTACGACACGCCGCTGGCAGACCTGGATGCCGCCACCGCCGCCGACCCCGGCTGGGCGCTGCCGCACATCATGCGGGCCGGCTTCCTGCTCAGCCTCACCGAACCTGGCCTGGCGGCCGAGGCGCAGGCCAGTCTCAGCCAGGCCGCCGTGCTGATGCAGCACGCCACAGCGCGCGAGAAGGCGCACCTGCAGGCCGTGCAGGCCACGCTGGACGGCCGCTGGCAGGCCGCGTGCCGCATCTGGGACGAACTGCTGGTCGATCACCCGCTCGACGCGCTGGCGCTGCAATGGGCCCAGCTGTGGGACTTCTACCGCGGTGACGCCTTGGGGCTGCGACAGCGCCCCGCGCGCGCGCTGCCCGAGTGGGACCACCAGGACCCGCTGTATGCCCATGTGCTGTCACTGTGGGCCTTCGGGCTGGAGGAAAGCAACCTGTACCCGCAGGCAGAAGAGGCCGGCCGGCGCGCGCTGGCCATCAACCCGCGGGTGCCCTGGGCCGTGCATGCGGTGGCGCATGTGATGGAGATGCAGGGCCGGTACGAAGACGGCGCTGCCTGGCTGCGCCAGCACCAGCCGGCCTGGGCCGAGGGCAATGGCTTTGCCGCTCACCTGTGGTGGCACAAGGCGCTGTTCAGGCTGGAGGCGATGGACTTCGAGGGCGTGCTGCGGCTGGTGGATGCACAGCTCAGCGGCGACAAGCTGCAGATCACGTTGCAGCGCGTGGACGCGGCGTCGATGATGTGGCGGCTGCACCTGCTGGGGCAGGACATGTCGGCACAGTGCCGCGCGCTGGTGCGCGGCTGGGGCCTGGAAGAAGCAAACGCGGGCCACGCGCACGAGCCGGCTGCCAACGGCATGTCGCACGCACCGGGGCACTATGCCTTCAACGACGTGCACGCGGTGCTGGCGCTGCTGGGCGCAGGCGACCTGGCCCGCGCCGAGTCCTGGGTGGCTCGATGTGCTGAACAAGCGCTGAAGCCCAGCGACGCCAGCCGCAACAACCACACCATGGCGCGCGAAGTGGGACTGCCGCTGATGCGCGGCGTGTGCGCGCTGGCGCGCGGTGAGGCCGACACCGCCACCCAGCTGATCGCGCCGGTGCTGGGCCACGCGGCGCGGCTGGGCGGTAGCCACGCGCAGCGCGATCTCATCAACCAGACCTTGCTGGCCGCTGCAACCCAGGGCAGCCACCGCAACCTGGGCCGCGCGCTGCTCAACGAACGCTTGATGGCCAAGCCGGAAACGCCGCTGACGCGGTACTGGATCGACGCGTTGGCACTGTCCAGCCAGGAGCGAGCATGAGCCGCCGGGCCGTCCCGAGGGCGAATTCCGCAGTGCGCGGCAGCGATGCTTCACAGGAGGTTTCCGAATGAGCACCCAGTCCGGTTCAGAAGACAAACGCGAGCAGCGCCTGAAGCTGTTGGATGACCACATCGGCAGGGCCTTGACTCAAAGCGAGCAAAGCGGCGAACTGCGCACTGCGCGCAGCTGGGGCAAGCCGCTGGACCTGGGCGACGGCTACGAGCAGACGCCCACCGAACTGCGCATGGGCTACAAGATGCTGAAAGACGCCGGCGTGCTGCCGCCCGAAGTGGAGCTGATGAAACGCATCGAGGCGCAACGACAAGCGGTGGCGGCAGCCGCCGACGAAGACAGTGCGGCCCCGCTGCGCCAGCAGCTGGTGGAGATGCAGCAGCAGCTGTCGCTGCGGCTGGAAAAGTTGCGCATCAGCGGCAATCTCTAAGTTTCATGGTGCGGGGCAGCGCCCCGTGTCATGAAACACGTTCACAGCAAGGTGGAAGTGTTCCTGATCCGGGGTGCTGCCCCGGATCATGAAACCTGGCCGGCACGGACCACGGCTTCGCTGGCTGTCAGACCAGCGGTTCCCCGAGCTTTTCGGTGGCCATGGCGCGCTGCACCGCAGGCCGCGCCAACATGCGCTGCAAGTAGGGCGCGAGGTGCGGGAACGAGCGCGCCGGCGATGCCGAAAAGCCGCGCGTCCAGCGGCACAGCATCAGCGCATACGGGTCGAGCAGCGAATAGGCAGCACCCATCATCCACGGCCCGCGGTGGCCGGCCAGATGGGCGTCCAGCTGTTGTAGGCACTGCACCACCCGCTGCTCGGCCTGCTGCTTGACCTGGCGCGCGCCCTCGGCGTTGTCGGCATCCACCATGCGTTCGCCGTAGAAGTAGTGCATCAGCGTGGCCTGCAGCGTGTTGGTCATCCACATCAGCCACTTGTACAGGTGCGCACGCTCGGCGCTGCCGAGTGCAGGCGCGAGTGCCGGCGCGAGTGCAGGCGTGGGTGCCGCCGATGGATGCGTGTCGGCCAGGTGCAGGCAGATGGCGGCTGTTTCGTAGAGCACCAGTTCGCCGTCCACCAGCACCGGTATCAGCCCGTTCGGGTTCAGCTTCAGATAGCCCGGGGACTTGTGTTCACCCTGCGCCCGGTCGACCCACTGCAGCTGGAACGGCACACCCAATTCGTGCAGCAGGACGTGCGGCGCAAAACTGGCGTTGCCGGGGTGGTAATGCAGCGTGATCATGGGCACGATGATGGCATGGCACCATTGCGGCCCGGTATCAAACGCAAACGCGCAGGAGAGCCCAGATGTCGCAATACAGCGCCCAGGTGGTCTGGCAGCGCCAGCCATCGGAGGCCTTTGTCGACAACCGCTACAGCCGCAGGCATGGGCTGAACTTCGACGGCGGCGCGGCGTGGGCCGGATCGTCGTCGCCGCATGTGGTGCCGCTGCCGATGTCTGACGCCAGTGCCGTCGACCCGGAAGAACTGTTTGTCGCATCGCTGGCCAGTTGTCACATGCTGTGGTTCCTGAGCCTTGCCGCCGCCGCCGGTTATTGCGTGGATGAGTATGCCGACGAAGCGGTGGGCGAAATGGCGCACAACGCCGAAGGGCAAATGGCGATGACGGTGGTTACGCTGCGCCCGCGGGTGATGTTTGGCGGCAGCAAACAGCCCCATGCTGCCGACTTGGCGCAGCTGCACCATGAGGCGCATGCCGCGTGTTACATCGCCCATTCAGTCAGGACCGAAGTGCGTTGCGAACCCAGGATTTGATGCGTTGCAACGCCGCTGTTCGCAGCCGCGTAACGTTAGGGTCGGGTCGGCGGCAGCGATCTTCAGCCGTGGACATACAAAATGAGACTGCCCGCAGTGTGATATGGTCGCGGCCGCATTCGAATGCTTAGGTTCACGCCATTGCATTTGCCAATGCCAGCGTTAGCCAACGCATACGCTGTACCCACGCGATGGCAAAAACCGAGGCAACATCCCTTTGAAACCACTCACTTCAGAAACCATGAAAAAAACCTACGAACAAGTCCTCAAACAGATTGAGGTACTGCAATCACAGGCCGAAGAGATGCGCCGTACCGAGGTGGCCGGCGTCATTGAACGCATCCGCGGGGCCATCCAGCATTACCACTTGACGGCCGCTGATCTGGGCCTGGGCGGCGCCTCGGCTCGCCGTTCCGTTGCCGCGACACCCAGCCAACGCAAGGGCAACAAGAAGAGTGCTGCCAAAGCCGCCGCGGTGGTGAAGTTTCGCAATGACAGCGGCGGTACCTGGGGCGGCATCGGCAAGCGGCCGCAGTGGCTGCGCGACGCGCTGGCCGGCGGCAAGAGCCTGCAGGACTTTCTCGTCAAGTAGCCGCCGCGCAGCGGCGCGGGGTGCCTGGTCGTCCGTTCCGCCAAACCGATGACATGAAATTGCGCCTGCGTCCGCCATGCGTCGTTGCAAATCCGCGCCTATGCATCAATTTCATTTGCAATCTCATTGACGGAACGGCCAACTAGCGGCTGCGCGCCTGCCCCACGGCGCGTTCCCACGCGCCCATGAGTTCTTGGGCCCGGCTGCGTGGCATGCGCGGCTCGAAGCGAGATTCCAGCTGCCACTGTGCGGCCAGCTCGTCCTGGCCGGCATAGACGCCGGTGGACAGGCCCGCCAGATAGGCAGCGCCCAGCGCTGTGGTCTCGGTCACCAGTGGCCGCACCACGGGTATGCCCAGCAGGTCGGCCTGCAGTTGCATCAGCAGGTCGTTGACGCTGGCGCCGCCGTCCACACGCAGTTCGGCCACCGGCTGCGCGTCACGCGCCATCGCCTGCAGCAGAGCGGTGCTCTGGAAAGCGATGCTCTCGACCGCTGCCCGCGCAATATGCGCCACCGTGCTGCCCCGCGTCAGGCCCACGATGGCACCCCGCGCCTGCGCGTCCCAGTACGGCGCGCCCAGACCGGCGAAAGCGGGCACGAACATCACGCCGCCGCTGTCGGGCACGCTTTCCGACAACGCCTGCACGTCGCTGCTGCTGGCAATGGCTTTCAAACCATCCCGCAGCCACTGCACCACCGCGCCGCCGATGAAGACGCTGCCCTCCAGCGCGTACTGCGGCGTCACACCCGCCTGCGCCGCCGCGGTGCTGAGCAGGCCGTTGGCCGAGTCGTGGCAGACGCCGCCGGTGTGCATCAACGCAAAGCAGCCGGTGCCGTAGGTGTTCTTGGCCAGCCCGGGGCTGAAGCAGGCCTGGCCGAACAACGCCGCCTGCTGATCGCCCGCGATGCCGGCAATCGGCAGCGCCGCGCCGAACGCGGTCGTGGTGCCGAAGTGGTGGCTGCTGGGCAGCACCTGCGGCAACAGGTTGCTATGGACGGGCAAGCCCAGCGCCTGCAGCAGTTCATCGCTCCAGCATTGGCGGTGGATGTCGAACAGCATCGTGCGCGAAGCGTTGCTCACATCGGTGGCATGCACCTGCCCGCCGGTCAGCTGCCAGAGCAGCCAGCTGTCGACGGTGCCAAATGCGAGTTCACCGGCCTCGGCGCTGACCCGCGCACCGGGCACATGGTCGAGCAGCCAGCGCAGCTTGGTGCCGCTGAAGTACGGGTCGATGACGAGGCCGGTGAGCTCCCGCACACGGCCGGCCATGCCGCGTTCACGCAGCGCCTGGCACAGCGGCTCGGTGCGGCGGTCTTGCCAGACGATGGCGTTGTGCACGGGTTGGCCGGTGCGCCGGTTCCACAGCACGGTGGTTTCGCGCTGGTTGGTGATGCCGATGCCGGCGATGCTGCTGGCGGGCACGCGGCTTTGCGCCAGCGCCTGCTGCGCCACTTCGAGCTGGCTGCGCCAGATCTCCAGCGGGTCGTGCTCCACCCAACCCGGTTGCGGGAAGTGTTGCGTGAATTCGCGCTGCGCCAGCGCCACCACACGGCCGCTGCGGTGAAAGACGATGGCGCGTGAACTGGAGGTGCCCTGGTCCAGGGCGAGCAGGTGGTCTGGCATATGAGGCTGATTCTGCGGCGTGGGATGATCGCCGGCTAGCAAGGTGTTCCCCTCATCTGCGCTGCGCTGACCTGCCTGCGCAACGGGTGCATCCGAGGCAACCGGCGCTGCCGGCGAAACCGGCGCGACAAGCAGACAGGCAGACGGACAGACAGACAGACAGACAGAAGGGCAGACGGGGCCCACGCCTTGCGCACACCTTGCCTGCCACGCACCCCCGCCCATGCCCTCGCACCGCCACGCTCTCGTCACCGGCACGCTGTTTGCCGCCGCCGCCGGCTTGATGTGGGGGCTCGTCTTCGTCGCCCCCTTGCTGCTGCCGCAGTACCCGCCGGCGCTGTTGACCTTTGGCCGTTACCTGGCATTCGGCCTCATTGCATTGCCGCTGGCCTGGCTGGACCGCGCCCGGCTGGCCCAGCTGACGCGTGCCGACTGGGTGGAAGCGCTGAAGCTGGCGGCCATCGGCAACGTGGCCTATTACCTGCTGCTGTCGGGCGCCATCCAGCGCGCCGGGGCACCCCTGCCGACGATGCTGATCGGCACGCTGCCGGTGGTGATTGCGATCATGGCCAACCGGCGCAACCAGGTGCGCGACGGCAGCCTGCCCTGGCGCCAGCTGCTGCCCAGCCTGCTGCTGATGCTGGCCGGCATCGCTCTCGTGAATCAAGCCGAGTGGGCACACTTCACGGCGCAGTTCACCGCACACCCCGCAGCACAGTCGACACCATCAGCCGACACGGCGCAGACCGCGCTCTGGCAGTATGGCAGTGGTGCGGTGATGGCCATCGGCGCCGTCGCCTGCTGGACCTGGTACCCCTTGCGCAACGCCGACTGGCTGCGCCACCACAGCGACCGCTCGGCCACCACCTGGGCCACGGCACAGGGCATCGCCACGCTGCCGCTGGCGCTGCTGGGCTACGCCGGCTGGTGGGCCTACACGGCAGCCACCGGCAGCAGCTTCAGCATGCCGCTGGGCCCGGAGCCGATGCGCTTCTTGCTGCTGATGCTGGCCATGGGGCTGCTGGCCAGCTGGTTGGGCACGCTGTGCTGGAACGAGGCCAGCCAGCGCCTGCCCACGGCGCTGGCCGGGCCCCTGATCGTGTTTGAAACGCTGTCGGCGCTGGCCTATGCGTGGTTGCTGCGGGCCCAGATGCCACAGGCCAGCGTGCTGCTGGGCGTGGCGCTGCTGGTGGCCGGTGTGGTGTGGGCCCTGGCGCGCAAGCCTCGACACGCAATGGCGCATCCGTCATGAGCCGGGTCGGCTGCATCGGCCGCTGCGGCCGCATGAGTGTCGAGCCGGACGCAAACAGGGCGCCCCGAACGGTCATGAGAAACAAAAACTTCCAACCGCAGCCGACCTGCCTTTGCTCCCTCTCCCTCCCAGGGAGAGGGTTGGGGTGAGGGTGCAATGGTGACGCAGGGACAAAATCGACTCCTGCATTTACCCTCACCCCAGCCCTCTCCCTGGGAGGGAGAGGGAGTGAATGCAAGGTTCTCGGAATGGCGGCAAGTTTCTCCGCGAACGCCGAATGCCGACAGGGGCCCGGGATCCTCAGGCCAGCGCTTCGTCCAGCACTTCCACCCAGTGCCGCACCGGCGTGGTGGTGCCGCTTTGCAGGTGCTGGATGCAGCCGATGTTGGCGCTGATGATGGCCTGCGCGGCCAAGGGCTCCAGGTGGCCGAGCTTGCGGTCGCGCAGCTGGTAGGCGAGCTCGGGCTGCAGCACGCTGTAGGTGCCGGCCGAGCCGCAACACAGATGGCTTTCGCTGCCGGCCAGGCTGACCTCGAAGCCCAGTTCACGCAGGTGCGTTTCAACACCGCCGCGCAGCTGCTGGCCGTGCTGCAGCGTGCACGGCGGGTGAAACGCCAGCCGGCGTGGCACTCCCGGTGCCAAGTCCTTGCGCATGCGCTGCTTCAGTGTGGGTGTGATGTCGGGCAGCAGCTCGCTGATGTCGCGCGTCAAGGCACTCACCCTGACGGCCTTTTCGGCATAGGCGTCGTCGTGCGCCAGCGCGCGGCCATAGTCCTTCACCGCCACGCCGCAGCCGCTGGCGTTCATCACGATGGCCTCCACCGCGCCACGCGGCGTCAGGCCGGCCACCAGCGGCCACCAGGCGTCGATGTTGCGGCGCATGTCGGCCAGGCCGCCTTCGTGGTCGTTCAGGTGCGTGCGGATGGCGCCGCAGCAGCCGGCACCGTCGGCCACCAGGCTCTGGATGCCGGCAGCGTCGAGCACGCGTGCGGTGGTGCTGTTGATGCCGGGCATCATCGCGGGCTGCACGCAGCCCAGCAGCATCAGCACCTTGCGCGGGTGTTCGCGTGTGGGCCACTGGTGAGCGCGCGCCCCGCCGGGCGCCGGCACCTTGTGCTTCAGGCTGGGCGGCAGCAGCGGCCGCACCAGCTGGCCCAGTTTCATGGCTGGGCCGAACAGCGGCGAGGTCAGGCCTTCCTTCAGCAGCCAGCGCACCGCCCTTTCGCCAGCCGGGCGCTGCACGCGCTCGTCCACGAGCTGGCGGCCGATGTCCACCAGCTCGCCGTACTCCACCCCGCTGGGGCAGGTGGTTTCGCAGTTGCGGCAGGTCAGGCAGCGGTCCAGGTGCTGCTGGGTGCTGCGCGTGACGGGTGCGCCTTCCAGCACCTGCTTCATCAGGTAGATGCGGCCGCGCGGGCCGTCGAGTTCGTCACCCAGCAGCTGGTAGGTGGGACAGGTGGCGTTGCAAAACCCGCAGTGCACGCACTTGCGCAAGATGGCCTCGGCCGCCTGGCCGTCGCGGGTGCCTTGGAATTCAGGGGCGAGTTGGGTTTGCATGCAGACAGGTTGCTGAGAAAGTCAGGATGGGGAGTTCAGGAAGGGCGACTCAGGATCGGCAGTTCAGGTGGGGCGGTTCAGAACAGGCGCGCCAGCGGTGGCAGCAGCAAGGCGGCCAACAGCACCTGCAGGCCCAACGCCAGCGCTGCATAGGCCCCGGCATCGGGGTGCACCTGCAGCGCGCGGGCAGCGCCGATGCCGTGTGCAGCCGTGCCGAGCGCAAAACCACGCTGCGCCATGCGCGTGACTCCGGCGCGGTCGAACAGAAACTTGGCCGTGGTGGCGCCCACCAGGCCCGTCAGCACAGCGAAGGCCGCTGCCAGCGCGGGTATGCCGCCCAGTTGCGTGGCAATGCCCATGGCTACCGGTGCCGTCACCGACTTCGGCGCCAGCGACGCCAGCACCTCCAGCGGCAGCCCCAAAGCCCAGCCCAGCGCCACGGCGCTGCCACTGGCCGTGGCGCCGCCCAACAGCGCAGCCGCCAGCAGCGCCGGCGCCCGCGCGCGCAGCTGGGCGCGGCGCTGCCACAGCGGCCAGGCCAGCGCAACCACCGCCGGGCCGAGCAGAAAGTGGATGAACTGCGCACCCGAGAAGTAGACCGGGTAAGCGGTGCCGGTGGACCACAACAGCAGCGCCAGCGCCAGCACCGACCACAACACGGGGTTGGCCCAGGGCGGGTGTTGCAGCCATGCCGAGAGCGTGGCTGCCAGCACATACACCGTGAGCGTGGCCGTCAGGCCGAAGAGCGGCGTGGCCGACAGATAGACCCACAGGTTGACGAAGTCGGTCATGCCGGCGCGCCCTCGCCTTCGGCTTCGCCAGCGGCGTCGTCACGACCCCACATCGCCTTCAGCACGAGCCCCGTGACGAGCAAACCGACCCAGGTCGACAGCACCAGCACCACCAGCATGCGCAGGCCGTACTGGCTGATCAGCCCCAAGTGCGCCACCACCCCCACGCCGACGGGCACGAACAGCAACGACAGATGCGCCAGCAGCGGCGTGGCCGCGGCCTCCACGGGCTGCCGCACCAGCGGCCAGCGCAACAGCACCAGCATCAACAGCAGGCCCAGCACCGGGCCCGGCAGCGGCAGTGCGAAAGCGCGCGACAGCAACTCGCCGGCGGTCTGGCACAGCAGCAGCAGCGTCAGCCCCTTCAGGAGTTCCATGCGCTACACCAGCTCATACGACAGCACCCAGTAGTAGGTGTGCTGCAGCCACTGCACCTGGCGCACATCGGGGCCGATGGCTGCGCTGGCCTGCGCCGGCGTGGGAAAGTTCTTCAACACTTCGTGCACGCTGCCGTCGTCCAGCGTGCGCGTCTGGTAGGTGTTGCCCTGGGCGTCGCTGTGCGTGATGGGCAGGTTGCTGGTCTGCACGAAGCTGTTGTCGAGAAACACCACGCGCGCGCCGGGCGCCAGCTGGGCATGCAGGCTGGCCAGCCACTGCGGCAGACGCTGCAGCGGCACATGGCTCCACCAGCAGCCGGCGAAGGCTCCCGTGTAGCGACCTGGGCCCGCAGGTGGCTGGGCATCGGATAGGGTCGGCCGTTCGGCCTGGGCTTTTGCAGGTGGTTGTACAAGCGGTTGTGCCAGCGGTTGTGCCAGCGGTTGTGCTGGCGGTTGCGCCAGGCCGTGCCAGCTGTAGGCGTCCACGGTCGCGAAGCGGACACACGCCGGCAGGGTCTTGGCTTGTGCCACCGCCATCGTCTCCGGGGTCAGGTCGGTGGCCAGCCAACCGGCGGCGTGGCGCGCGCCGTGGGGCGTCCACCAACCCGTGCCGCAGGCCACCTCCAGCACATGGCGGCCGGCAAAGGCGCCGGGCAGCCAGGCCTCCATGGCGCGCAGATCTGGCTGGCGCTCGGGAGACGCCCGCTGCGCGTAGTAGTCGCGCATGTTGTCGCGCATGCCCTCGTACATGCCCTGGTACATGTCCTCGTACGTGCCCTCGCGCATGTCCTTGCGCATGTCCTTGCGCATGTCCTTGCGCATGCGGTCGACGACGGTAACAGCACCATCGCTCATGCCGCTTGCAGCACCGGCAGCAGACGGCCCAGATTGAAAATGCCGTCGGGGTCGAAGGCTGCCTTCAGCTCGCGCTGGATGCGGTCCAGCGGCGCTTTCAGCGGCGCAAAGGCACCCGCCCGCTTGTCCTGACCCCTGAAGATCACCGCGTGGCCGCCGGCCGCCGCGGCCACGTCGCGCAGCGTGGCTGCAGGCGCGCTGGTGCACAACCAGCGCTGTGAACCGCCCCACTCCAGCAACTGCTCACCCGACAGCTTCAGTGGCGGCGTGGTGGCCGGCACCGACAGCCGCCACAGCGTGGCGCCGGCCTGCACAGCCTTGTGCGCGCCCAGGAAGAACTCGTCGCGCTGGTCGCGCAGCCCGGTCCAGAAGGTGCCCGCCAGCGGTTCGTCGATGAGCTCGCCGCCGATCTTCACACGCGCCGACTGCACCGCCGCGACTGCACCCGCCAGCCGCAGCACCAGCATGCCGTCCCACCAGGCGCTGGCGTTCAGCGGCAGCGGCTGGCCGCCCCATTCGTTGACGCGGCGTATCGCGCTGGCCTGGTCAGCCTCCAGGCGCACCGTCAGCGTGGCCGGCGGGCGTGGCAGCACCTTCAGCGACACCTCGCAGATCACCCCCAGTTCGCCCAGCGAGCCGGCCAGCGAACGCGAGACGTCGTAGCCCGCCACGTTCTTCATCACCGTGCCACCAAAGTGCAGCAACTCGGCGCGGCCGCTGAGCAGCGTGGCGCCCAGCACGTAGTCGCGCACACCGCCCACGGACACGCGGGCCGGCCCGGCCAGGCCGGCCGCCACCATGCCGCCCACGGTGCTTTCGGCGCCAAACCGCGGCGGCTCGAACGGCAGGCACTGGCCCTGCTCGGCCAGCACGGCTTCCAGCTCCAGCAGCGGCGTGCCGGCGCGCACCGTCACCACCAGCTCGCTGGGTTCATAGCTGCTGATGCCGCGCAGCGCACGCACGTCCAGCGCCTGGCCCTGCACCCGGCCACCGTAGAACGACTT
>Ga0209181_10011636_pt1 | contig 11244 bp, 7 predicted proteins | sample MAT05_FD_187208 | JGI IMG/M metagenome (GOLD analysis project Ga0209181, IMG submission 187208) | Freshwater microbial communities from Lake Fryxell liftoff mats and glacier meltwater in Antarctica - MAT-05 (SPAdes) (version 2) | ecosystem: Environmental > Aquatic > Freshwater > Ice > Liftoff... | reverse complement strand
TTTTTACAAAACGGCACCAACAAAGGCAAATTAAAACAGGTTGGTAAAAATGGTATTTTGGTTGTGGAAGATATCAAAACAATGAATGAGTTGTTTTCATTTTTAGACAAGATGAAGAGGGCTGCGGTTAAATAAATAAGCCAATTATTTTTTTGCCTGCCCAGGTTTTCTGGGAGCCCGGCATTTATTATTTATTTAGCTTCATTGGCGTCGCACTCTTGTACAGTATAACTTTATTGAACTTTTATCTAAGCGTAGAATGGTTGCTTTAAGATTTCCATGCGAGTCTCCACGTCGGGTCTTGCATCGCCGTGGAACTCGCCTTAAAATCTTAAATTTGAGAAGGAAACTCGGAGGGGAAGGAAGTTTACAAGCCGATTTTTTTAGCCCCCATAATGATTTGCACTTGCCATTTTGCTTCCGCATCATTCATATTTATTCGAGACCTAATAATTCCCAATTTATACTTTATCTCTTGAAGATTTGGTTTAAAGCTTTTGATTAATTTTTCTAAATCTCTATCTCTAGCTTTTTGTTTGTGGCTTTCCACAACTTCAGTAATAAATAACTGGTTAGTGTGTCCAGAATATTTTTCAATCATTTCCTGCTTTGGCAAATAATTACCTCCCAATTTCCATGGAGTTATTTTAGCGACAGCATTATCTAATAAAAGTATATTCCAAATATCTTCATGATAACCGGTGACTGAGCCATGGTGGGATATTTTGATAAGACTTGACTTATTATCAATAGTTATTTTATTTTTCATTACACGTAACCAACCCTCATGTTCATTTTCAACTGTTTCCAAATCTGCCCCGAAAATGGCCCGGTGTGGGCCTAATTTTGCGAATAACACTATAGATTTAGAATTAGGAGAAGAATATGGTATTTTTTTGGTAGGGTGGTAGAATGCTTTAATTAAATCAGCAATTTCTAAATCAAATATTTGCTTTGTGTAATCCGATGGGGACAGGCAAAAAATATGTCCTAATTCCTCTCCCTTTCCATGTATCTTTCTATCTTCAATCGCATCGATAAATAATTTTCCACGTTCCTTTAAAATACTCAAACATTTTGTGAATTCTTTTGTAGAAGAATTTAAAAGTTTACTTGAGTCCATTCCAACAAAAGATAAAAATTTATTTTGGTCGTGAGCTCTAGATATACAAAATTCTGCATTTGGTGCGGCTTCAAGAATTTTAGACAGACCTCGAATATGGTCAGTATGCCAATGAGTGCATATAATTAAACTAATATTTAATGGGGAAACACCTAAACTCGTTAAATAATCTAAGGGCAATGGAACTTTACTATCATTAGGGTTAACGCAAGAATCAACAATAATCCAATTATTATTTCCAACATGACACACAATCGATTCCCCATAAGCACCAGCACCCATTAAGGTTACTTCTGCTTCTTGTAAAGTTGGAGGGGAATCATAATGACCTAAAATCATTTAAAGTAATTAATAAATCCTGACGTCATGTCTAATCCGTTATTAATAATCTCGTCCTCATTATAATCAGCTAGTCTTTGAAAACGTATTTCTTCCTCCTTCTTTCTTGTGCCTTTATCTGAAATGAAACCTAAACTCATATAAAAAGCAGCACCCAAAGAAATCAAATCTAAATCATCTTCAGTTATTTCCTTAAAGCTAAATTCCCCATATTCATCCGTACCTCCACCCGATAAATCTTTTAAAACAGCAGAGAATCCTTCTTCATTTATTGCGACTACGTGTCCTAACCATTTTTGTGTTTTGGTGTAGTAAGTACTTGGCATACGAAAATTATTAAATAATTTTTTTGCGAAATCATTTGCCTCTTTTTTTGCTCTGAAAGGTTCCTCAACAATATCTCCGAAAGGCTCCGTTACAAAATCTTTACAAATTAAATTCTTTGCATCATTTAAAATAAATTCAGCTTTCTCCTTTTTGCCATTTAAAGGCACAGTTTCAACAGTTTCGATTGGAAATGTATCAAAGTATGTATCTGTCATAATTGCAATGAATTAGATAATTTTGAAAGAACATTATTTGCTATGTTTAAAGAATTGTCCCAATATTCAATAAATAAGTTAGCTGAAAATTTGATTCCCTCTTTTTCAGAAAAAGGGTAGTGGTCATTGATATTAATACCTACTGCTTGATTTAATTCATTAGCAGCTGTAGAATAAATAGTTATCAAAATACTACCATGAGATTTTTGTTTTGATTCTTTATCTAAAATTTCTAACCGTTGTAATCTAGGGTCGTCTAACCCTTCACTCCAATTTGAAAAAGGACTTAACCTATTCCCGATCTCATAATATCTGTCTTCTGTTTTTAAGCTAACTGTTTTTGTATGATTAAATCCGAAAGAATCAATAGGTGTTTCTTTTAACAATGAAAATATACCAACAACCAAATCTCTTGTTATTTCAAAAAAGGGTTCCTGAGTACATTTTATATGAAACCTCTTTTGGGTAATTTCAATTGTTGCCCATTCTAAATCATAATCCACAATCTCATTATGCATGATTCGAATTTTGGCGTTGATTGCATCAGTCTCACGAATTAGGTTTTTTGTGGATAACCAAAATGGTGTAATAATTACTGGATTAAAGAAACCCAAGATAATTATATTCAATTCACTTCTATCTACGTTCTCTTCAAGTTTAAAATAATTCATAGACAGTTCTTCGAAATAAAAATAATAAAAATTTGAATTGAAATCGAATTCTGAAAGTAATACTAAGAAAAAAAAATGACAATATTATACTTCCTTTCATATATAACTAACAAATAACTGTATAAAATAGTTCGCATCCTGTTCCCCCCACCGTCCCCTATCAAATGAAAAATCCTTGAAAGTCAATGCTATCAAGGATTTCAAATTTTAAATGGTGCCAAAGACTGGATTATATGCACAACAATCCCTGCAATGGAAAATGGAACCTAGCTGTTAATCCTTATTCATATCCGCACATCTCGGCTAAGTTTTATATTATCCCACTGGCGCAGATATCCCACTGACTCAAGTGTTCCACCCACAATCATATTTCCGCCCACAAAGTTTATGGATCACTTGTGCCTTTTAATTTCCCCACTGGCAAAAGTGTTCCGCCCACAATCATATTTCAGCCTACAAAATTTAAGGATCACTTATGCCTTATAATTCTACCGGATTGTATCCGGATTTCAATGTAACAAATTTTTATCAGTATTCGCCCTTCTCGCCGCCTGGCTCTAATCATTCAGCGGCTTATCATGCAGCCTATTTTTTTTCCTTGCTGTGTGTCTGGTAGCAGTCCAGGCGAAGGAATCTACTGCTGGTGGACACTTACACATGGCGGCAGAAAAAGCGAACCCGAGCGGCGTATTTACTGAACAAATATTGCTGTGGTAGTTGAATACGATGCCGTATATGGTAAACCTACCACTACCCTGTCAACCCAATAAACAGGTAATGTGTAGCCGCTGCTGGTGATGATGGCCCCGGCTATGTAAACGATGCCGCCAACCACCTGTATTGCTTTAGCCCTGCTGTTATAGTTACCGGTTAAGGAAGTTCCAGATCCGTTCTTCCACCAGGAAGCCCCGGAATCGTTGGTAGAACCGCATACATGTACATCATTTCCAAATATGCTTACACCGGTGCCTACCCCGTAAAAGAAATTACCCTGGTCTATACTAACCTGCTGCCCGTTTTTCCAGAGCATTACGTAATTGTTTGCAAAACCTGCGGAGATGGTTCCGGCAACATATACATCGGTTCCTGATACTGCTATGGAACTGCCAAATCCCTGGGAATTGCTGCTGTTTACAACCGTTGGCACCCCATCTATCCAATATTTACCCCGGCTGCCTGATGGGCCATCTGCTTCATAGCCGGTGAGATATACCTTATCGTTTTTAACTGCTATGGCAGCAATCGTTGCATCGAAGTTTCCGTTGCTGATGTTTTGGGCCACGCCGTTCTTCCATAGTTTGGCAACTTTTTTAGAACCATTGCTTTCGTACCCGGCAACATACAAATTATTGTTGTTTACAAGTACAGCATTCGCTGCAGCATCGTTGCTGCCGTTGCTCAGGTTTGTGGCCACACCATTCTTCCATAGTTTGGCAACTTTTTTGGTGCCATTACTTTCGTAGCCGGCTACATACACATCGTTACCAACGGCATAGATGGAGGAAGCTTCGGCATCCTGTGTGCCGTTGGTTAACACGATGGCTGCCCCATCTTTCCAATACCGGGCAATGTACCTGTTGCTGCTGTTGATCTCGAAGCCGGCAAGGTAAATGTGCTTTTGGGGTGTAGTGATGGCTACCTGGTTGCCATAGATGGTATCGGAAAGGGTTCTTAAGTATGCCCTGATATAATAAGTAGTGTTGGGTGTAAGGCCTACCAGGTTATTAGAAAATGTTCCGATACTGGTGTTGCCTGTTGTATGCAGGTTGGCAATAATGTTTGGGTTGGCTGTAGTGGACCAGCAGACTCCCGAAACCAGTACATTAACAGGACCGTTGTTGGTGATGGTGCCACCGCATACAACTGTGCTGCTGGTAAGGTCTGATGCCGGATTGGTACTGATGGAAGGCTTTTCAACTATTGGATCTGTGCCATTGGAATTTTTTTTGCAGCCTGCCAATGCAAACGAAAGGAACAGGAAGAACAATATTTTTTTAAGCATAATTTGTACAAATTGATTTTAGTGAATAACGCCCTGAAAATGATAGCCGGCAGTTGCCAACTGATTTGTATTCGGTTAGGGTTTTACCGGCTGAGAGGCAAAAATAGGATGACAAAATTACAATATCAAAGAAAATTAATACCAAGAAAATAAGATCAAAATACCTTTTTCCCGGGAACGTCTCTCTATTCTCTCCTTTGGCGCAAGTGTTCCTACCACAATCATTCCTCAACCCAAAAAACTTATGGATCACTTGTGCCCGAATAATTCTACCGGATTGTATCCGGATTTCTATGTAACAAATTTTTATCAGTATTCGCCCTTCTCGCCGCCTGGCTTAAATCATTCAGCGGCCTATCAGCAGCTTATCTTTTTTCCTTGCTGTGTGTCTGGTAGCAGTCCAGGCAAAGGAAACTACTCCTGGTGCAGACACTTTTACCCCCTCTCGCTATTTGCCTGCAAGGGTAAAGATGCAACCAAAGCAGGCAGCAGCCTGAAAGGCCAGGATGCAAAACCTTATCTTACCGGAAAAGAAAAAGAAAAATACTGGCAACTGGAAAGTGGTCACGATTACAATGCCTATTTTACCTTTTCAGGCAATAATATCACCACACCTTTTGGAACTGTGATGACTTATACGGTTGATGGCAACCAATTAACCATAAAGGATTTCAAGGATTATGTTTACAGCATTTATGAAACAGGCGATGGCAAATTGGTAATGGGCATGCCCGGAAAAGACAGCTTAACCTACTCCTTCTTTGAACCGGGCAGTGAGGCTTTCAAAAAAAGAAGTAATGAGTATCCAAATTTTGAAGTGAAATCAAAATGGCTGAAAGGAAAAAGATATGGCACCACCTGGAGATTTTCGGAAGGAGACAAAGCTTATTCTTACATGAACGATGGTACCATTATTGATGCTATAACCGCCCGGAAAATTACCGATTGGAAAATAGAAGGCAGCACATTACATTTTGGTTCAACCAAACTCACTATAAACAGGCTGTCGCCGGTATTTTTTTGATTATGATGCTTTAGGCATTCCCGTAAAAATGGATTATATAGGAGAGGCCAATGCCGACGGTACATTTACAAAGAAATAGAATAACCTTGTTTAAAATCTATAAGGTGTGCCGCAAAGCCAGCAGCGTAGCAGACCTTATAGATTATTCTTTTCTTCATCATACCTCATTTTCAGGTCCACAGCACTACTAAAGTCAGGTGTGGAGACTCGCCTAAAAATTTTAAATTTTAGAGCGGGAAACCCGAAGGGGAAGGAAGAAATCAAAACAATGAATGATTTATCTTTGTTTCTAAATAAAATGAAACAAAGCACCAATCAATAAAATTCAAAGTTGTGGAAAAAATATCGCCTAAAAAATATATTGAAACCAAAGCAAGAAGTTTACCCATTTACAAATGCCTGGTTACTCCAAATTGGAAAGAAATGGACATGGCTAATTTAATAATAATGCGCCAACATGTTACGGGCAATATTACTTTGGGATATTATTTAATTGACCTGTTATGCCTTGGGGTTAAAGATACTTTCTATCATTTCAATATTCCAGAACCGGAAGCAGAAGAAAGGCTTGAAAGCATTATAAATCTTTTAGAAGAATGTGAATACGATTTAGCCCACAATATTATTTACGCTGCCCATGATTTTGCCATGGAGTTTGATATACCCCCACACAAAGATTTTAAGCTAACCAAATATATTTTACAAGAAGATGATGATGATGTGCCGTTAATTGATATTCATACCGGTGCACCGGATGGCAAACCTCATTTAATGATTAACCCACAGGGGCAAGGAAAATGGGCGCTTGAAAAACTGATAAAAAATGCAGGGGAAGGCAATTATTATTACACAACAGGAGACGACTTTGACGATGAAGATGATGAAGACCCGGTACCAGATGAAAACCTGGATGATTATGCTGCAGGCACCATCTCGGCATATATTGCAAAGTTTATAAAAATAGAAGAAATTGCAGATACAAATAAATTAGAGAAAAGAAACAGCAATGAAATCCTTTCTTTAATAATTGAAGCGGCAATCAGAACTTTTGAGTTACAGGAAAATGTTATTAACGAAGCTGATTTTAAAAAAACTGAAGAATATGCATTGGCTGATAATTGCAATGACCAGGTAAATTTTAAAGACGGGTTTGTTTATTTAGATGACCTGGACGATGATAGATTTATATCACAGCTCCTTATAGAATTATCCAAACTAAACGATACTGCGTTTGTAAATAAAGCTGATGAAATAATGGCTGAACACAACACAAACTTTTATGCCATGAGTCAACTTTATCAGTATATTGTATTAACAGAAAATGAGGCGCAAATAAAAAAGGTTTGCAGCCATATTAACAACTTTACAGCAAACTACCCTTTAGCTAAATTGATTTTAGCATTTAACAGCGCCTTTTTTAATTTGCCCGACACCAGGTTTGCAGAGATTTTGTACAGCCCCAAAATACAGGTTTGTTTTCCGGAATGTTTTGCATTTGGCGAAGATGAATTACAGATTTACGGGCTTGCAAAAACTTTGAAAAGTATTTCAGACGATGATTTGGAAGCCTCTGTATTTCATTATAAACTGGCAGTAGAAACCTGTGTTGAAAATGTATTTTTATGGGCCACACAGCAAAAGCTTACTATGTATTACAATGACAAAATGGAATTATACAATTAATTTTTTGATGAGTAAAGCGGTTTTCTATCGCTGCTGTTATATAAAATACACAATCATCTTTTCTTACGTTTCATTTACAGATTCCACGGCTATGCAAAAGCCCGGCGTGGAAACTCTCCTGTAAATCTTAAATTTGAGCGGGAAACCAGGAGGGGAAATAACAACAAATTGCAGCATTGCTAAAATGACTGGCACCGGTTGAAAAAAAATAAAGCACATTTTTTCAATTCCTGCATCCGTATAAACTTTATTCTTTCAATAATAAATTTCTTTAGGCCCTGTTTTTTGTGTTTGATCGGGAGGTAATGGCAGTACTTTAACTGCTCCCGAAACTTTAATAACTTTACGTAGCTGAGTTGAAGGATCAATACCTGGCAGGCAAGGGCCGATCTTTGCATTCATTACCGCATTTTCTGTGGCCCTAAAGCCCGGGTTCATGGTTATAAAACTACCGGCTTTGTATAATACATTTATGCCCGCACTGCCAAGAATGTTTTGCGTGGTAACAATAGATGTACCTGCATTATAAACCCTGGGCGTATTAACACTTGTAGTAAAATTAGCGTTTGGCGGACAGGTGGTATATAAAGAAGTTTGCCAGATACCCCGTCCAAAAGTAGCTGCCCTTATCAGATCTGAATTAGGGTAAATTATCAATTCTGTAACCGGTACCCTGGGTAAGCCATTATAAAAAGGCCTCCAGTCAGATTCAGCTTCTGCCTGGTAAAAAACGCCAATATCAGTTCCGATATATACATCACCATTATTGTTTACAGCAGCACTGGTTACCGGCACATTTGGCAATGTGCCACTTAAATTTTGCCAGTTCACACCCGCATCAACGGTGTAGTAAACTTTTTCACCTGTAGTAAAGCCACCAAGCGTTGCAACAACAATTGCGGAATTATTGGGATTCACCGCCAGGCTTGTAACAGCCCTTGCTGCCGGTAGACCGGTTACCTTCAATTGAAAACTATAACCTTCATTCTGGCTTCTCCAGATATTGAATCCATCCGTACCGTATAGCACATTTACGTCACTGGGCGCACACACAAGGTCTTTGGTAACATTGATCGTGGTAGAATCTATATAGGTAAAACCTCCGTCATCTGAATGATAAAAAACCCATTTTTGATTGCCGGTCAGTTTATGCCCGGTACCAATATATACTTTTGATTGATTGGATGGATTTAACCTGAATGCAGGATAAAAAGCATTAGTAGTAACCGGTAAAATATAATTTATATTCGCAACTCCTGCATCATTGCTCCTGCAAATGGATTCGTTTTCTGTCCAATAAATTATATTGGAATTTGTGGAATTAATTGAAGTGCGGTGACCATCGGCACCCCGTATATGTGTGAACTGCGAACTGTTCGTTTTCCTGTATGTGGTTCCATTATCCTGTGCACCTCCCAATAATTTATTTACATCACTGGTAATACCTGCTAAATGATAGTATTGTGTAACAATTAATCCTGTTGATATATTCGTCCAGGTATTTCCATGATCAATACTTTTATAAACACCTCCATCCGTACATGCATATAAATAATTATTAAGCGGGTTGTAAGCTACATCATGCACATCAGGATGGATATATCCCATTGTCCCTACTGTTGCTTCAAAATATTTTGATATAGCAGATAAGGAAGTTCCTCCATTATCTGAACGCCATACACACAAACCGCCTGTTACAATCTTTGCAGCATCATTGGGAGCTACGGCAACACAGTGGTCATAGCTGGACTGGTCTCCTGTACTTAATCCATTAACAGCTCCTCCCAATACATTAGGTGTGTTGGCTTTGGGAACGAAAGATGATCCGCCGCTTGTAGAAACAAAAATTCCCTGGAAACCTGTGCTGTCAACACTGGGGCCTGCAAGCAAAACAACTAGTTCAGGATCTGCATTAGATACCCCGATTGCATATCGAATTACACCATTACCGGAAAATATGCCATTATTTCCGGGCAACCCACTAGTTGAGGTTCTGGTAAAATTTAAAGCAGTATTACCCCTGCAAAAATAGGAACCCTGTGGTAACGTTGCAACGGCATACGCAGTTGTAAAACCACCAGGCGAAAATTCTACATCATGAAAAATAGCTGTGGTGAAGCCTGTTGGTGATACATTTTGCCATGACAAACCTGCATTGGTCGTTCTAAAAAGGCCGGAACTTGTAGCAGCTAAGAGAGCATTTGCATCATCAGGACTTTGTACCAGTTTAAACCCGCTATAGAATGCAGGCATCGAAGGAAACGCACCCATTTTCTGCCAGGTACTTCCTCCATCTATTGATCTAAAAACTCCCTGGCTCCAGCGTATATAACCAAAACCTTCTACAAATCCGCCTGTATTGGAATCTCCATCTCCAGTAAGAATATACAAGGTATTGGGATCTGCATGACTTACTACCATACCGGAAATACCCATTGTTGGCAATTCATCTGAGAGGTTGGTCCAGGTTGACCCATCATTTGTGGTACGCCATAACCCGCCAGCAGGGGTAGATACATAATAGGTAAGCGGATTGGTTGGATGAAAAGTAATCCTATCACATCTTCCCAAACCCCGGAGATAAGTTAAAGGTCCGGCTACGGTGCTTGAGGGTCCCATATTTGTCCATGCGCCGCTATTGGTTAATGAAGAGGGATCACCGGGATTATTACCTCTTCCAAAAGAATTATTATCAAAACCATCCAATGCCTCCAATATTTTTTTAGAAGCATCCGCAATACTTCCATCCGGGTTTAACCTTGCACTATGATACCACTCCCATCTTTTCCAACGCTTGTATTCTTTTACTATTTGCTTTTTTTTACTTCCTTCCTGTGCATCGAACGAGCTTCCTAAAATATTTCGGTAATATTCATCAACTTGCTGCATGATATCTTTTAAACGGACCTTACCCTGAAGTCTTTGACTAAGTTCAGCATTTTGAGCATACAGGTTACTGCTGAAAAAAATTAAAAGCATGAAAACATACCCAAACACTAATGAAGTTCGCCATTGAAATTTCATGAAATCTTTTTTTATTGCTGAGTAATTATTTTTTCCTGAGGTTATCTATCTCCTTCTTCAACTCAATAACATATAGGGTTAGCTCTTCAACTTTTTCCAACAATTTAAGTTGTATCTCTCCAAGATGTTGGCCGTCTTTTTCAATTTCTTTTGCCGTGGGCACATTTGGCAAATGCTTATTTTCTTTTACAAATTGTTCCAGTTCATTTAAAGAAAGTTTTTTGTAATCCTTTTCAAAAACATAATCGGGCCAGGCTGATTTTAACTGCACTCTTACTTCTTCACTAATGATCTTACCATATACTTTTAGCTTGTACCCGGTACCGAGGCTTGCATTTTCTGCACCAAGATTGCTGCTGCCCAGGCTTACTGTTCCATCATATTCAATCCACATTTTATCCTGCAGAAAAGTAGGTGTGCCTGCTGCTGCATTACCTCCGGTATTCGATAAAATTATTTTGCTGTTTGTAGGATCCACGCCAATATACCCGGCGCCCCCACTGCCTATCATAAAGCTGCCTCCATTATAATAGGTATTAAAACCAATACCGGGATAGCTGCTTTGTATAGAAACACCTGTAGTATTTGCGCCAAAAACAGCATTCGTATTCCCTACTATTTTATTTACAACCAGCCCCCCAATAACGGGAGCATTTGTACCAATACCAACACTTCCATTTCCTTTAACCCTCATATTTTCTGTAAAGGCTGTGCTGCTGCCATAACCAAAAGCAATATCGGACCCAGCACCATCTGCATACATTTGTAACAACGAACCTTGCAACCCTATACCATAACGGCTTGCAGGGCTGCCATAATAAAAGTCTATTTTATTG
>Ga0209181_10011635_pt1 | contig 11244 bp, 9 predicted proteins | sample MAT05_FD_187208 | JGI IMG/M metagenome (GOLD analysis project Ga0209181, IMG submission 187208) | Freshwater microbial communities from Lake Fryxell liftoff mats and glacier meltwater in Antarctica - MAT-05 (SPAdes) (version 2) | ecosystem: Environmental > Aquatic > Freshwater > Ice > Liftoff... | reverse complement strand
CACACCTGTACGTGGCTGTACCGCACACCGTGCATGCGCTCGATGACCGCGCCCACGCGCTTGAGTGTCCACAAGTCGTTACCAAAGCCGTGCTCGATTGGGCCTTGCAAGACAGCCGCTCGCACCTGCGCCAACTGTGCGTTATCGAGATGCGCCGGCCTACCTCGCTCGGGCACTGCGCGCAGGGCGTCAATGCCCCCTTCATCGAGCAACCTCTTCCACGTGTACACGGTTTGCCGGGCCACCCCAACCACAATCGCAGCTTCTGCAGGCGTCTTTCCCGCCAGCAGCATTCGCCCAGCTCGCAGCCGCTTCTTTGCAGCTTCGCTCAACCTTTTTTGCACCATGACCGCATTCTCCAGTAACCGTCCTGAAGACATAACGCACGAGTCGTCTATCGGTTGTCATGATTTAGGTAAAGATCAATAGATCGACCGAAAACCCTCGCCAATGCTTGCTCTCAGGCTTGCCATGGCTCGATTGATCGGACAAAGGATGTGAGGCGGCTATTCAAGGCATACATGCTGCGGCCAGCACGGCGTGCAGAAGCATGTGGCACCCAACAGCTAGATGATGAGGTTCCGCAAACTCATCTTCACTATGGCTTATGCCGCTGCGGCAGGCGGTGAAGATCATTGCGGTCGGCGCAACGGTTGACACTGCACAGGCATCGTGCATCGCGCCACTGACAAGCGACATGGTCGGCAAGTCAAGGGCATTCGCCGCGCTTTCCAAAAGTCCGATAGCAGTGGGGTCGAAGAAAATGGGCGGCAGGTCGAAAGTTTTCTGCATCGAGACCGTACATAATTCTGCGATCGCGCATTTGCTGACAATCTCGGACACCGAACTCTCGAATTGGTCTAGAACCGCGGTGTAAGGGTGTCTCAAGTCAATGGAGAAACGCGTGCTGCCTGGAACCGTATTGACGGATCCGGGTGCCACAACTACTCTTCCAACCGTAAATCGCATGTCTGGGCTTAACTCCAAGGCGAATTTGCGCAATTCAAGCACCATCCGGCTAGCCGCCATGAAACTGTCGGCACGCATGGTCATGGGCGTAGTTCCCGCGTGTCGATTCTGTCCGCTAACCTCCACATCAAACCAGCGCACACCCTGAACGCCGGTTACTACGCCAACCGCGAGTCCAGCGCTCTCGAGCACTGGCCCTTGTTCGATATGCGCTTCGAAATAAGTGGCGACCGTGAACGCAGGAGGTGTACCCAGGAAGCCGGTGCGCAGCAATTCATCGTGAAACGATTCGTCATCTGCCGTCTTGAGATGGGAAGTTTCCTCAACTGACAATAGGCCCGCAAAGCCTTTCGAACCGGTCAGCCCCGGTGAAAATCGGACGCCTTCTTCATTGGTCCAGTTGACGACTGCCAGGGATCGATCAGTCTGCATGCCGGTCGCCTGCAGTGTTCGCATGATTTCCAGCCCGGCCATCACGCCGTAGATGCCGTCAAAGCGTCCGCCTTTGGGTTGCGTGTCAAGGTGGCTCCCGAATAGCACCAACGGTGCTTGGCGAATTCGCCCCGCCCGAATGGCAAACTGGTTGCCAAAGGTGTCGACATGCACTTCACACCCTGCATCGCGGCACCAATCTGCGAACAACCTGCGCGCCTCGCCATCTTCGTCGGTTAAAGTCAAACGGCAAGAACCGCCTTTCGGCAAGGCCCCTATTTGCGCAATTTCTTCAATACTGCGCCATAGACGCTCGCCGTCGATCAAAGGAGCTATGCCGTTCACAGGTGTACTTGCACCCTGCGGGCAGTGGTGCTGAGCACCATCGAGTGGCCGTTGGGTGCTCATACTAGCCGTTCTCGCCCCGACCAGTAGTGGTCGCGCAATTGGCGTTTAAGGACCTTGCCGTAAGCACTCTTGGGCAGCGCATCGACGAAGTCGACCGACTTTGGCTTCTTGTACGACGCGATGCGGGTTTGGCAAAATGCAATCAACCCCGCCTCATCCACTTCCGCGCCTGGTTGCAAAACCACCACTGCCTTGACCGATTCTCCCCATTTCTCGTCTGGAACACCGACTACGCAGGCTTCCGATACCGCCTCATGTTGCATCAGGATCTCTTCAACCTCACGTGGATAGATGTTGGAGCCGCCACTGATGATCAAGTCTTTTTTGCGATCAGTGATGTACAGGTAACCGTCTTTGTCCAAATGGCCTATGTCACCCGTATGCAGCCAGTCGCCACGCAATGTCTCCGCCGAAGCTTCCGGTTGGTTCCAATAGCCGCTCATTACCAAGTCGCTTCGGACAATGATCTCGCCGGGTGCATTTGCTTCCACTACCCTATCGTCGTCGCCCACAATCCGTATTTGCACGGCTGGCATCTCGCGGCCGGCTGAGGCTAGCCTACGCATCTCGTTGGGGTCCCCGTTCATCTTATGCTCCCACTTGGGCATTGCCGCGCAAGTCATGGGTGCCTCTCCCTGACCATATATTTGGTGGAAGACCGGGCCGAAGGCTTTGAGCGCCTGTTTGAGAAGTTCCACGTACATCGGTCCGCCGCCATACACGATGTTTTTCAGACTGCCTAGGTCGAAGTTTCCGCGTTGCGGGCTTTGCAATAACAGTTGCACCATCGTCGGCGCCAGAAAGCTGGACGTTACTTTGAGCTGCTGCGTTAATTCGAATACATGGACCGCATCGAAACCAGCCCGCGTCGGAAACGTTTGAGCTGCGCCCACTGCCAGGTGCGCCAAGCCGACACTCGCGGTGCCATGCGCGATAGGTGCCACATGGAGCATCACATCGGTCTCGCATGCGTCGCGCAAAATGCCGATCAGGAATTGCTGCACCATTGTCACAAGGTTGCGATGCGACTCCATCGCACCCTTGGGTTTGCCGGTGGTGCCGGACGTGTAAAACAGCCACGCCAACGAACCAATCTCGATATTTACGTCTGGGACAGAACTGTCAGCCCCTTCGAGCAATGCGTCGTATGGCAGACAGCGCGGAGCGATGGTTTCACCGATAGCGATCCAGTGTGCAACTGCTGGCAGAGTGTCACGAACCGATTCCACGGACTCGCAATGTTCGGGACTGAACACTACGAAGCGTGCCCCTGCGTCCTTGATCATGTAGGCATGTTCCTGCGCATGCAGCTTCGGATTGAGCGGAACCGCTGCCATCCCAGCGTTCATGGCTGCAAGGTAAATTTCGAAGGCTTCGAATCTATTGGCGCTGAGTATGGCGACACGGTCACCCGGTTGTCCGCGACTCAATAGTTGACGGGCGATGCGGTTCAGGCGCGCAGAGCCCTCGCGGTAGGAGATGCTGAAGTCGAGACCAAGCCACAGCGGGCGGTCAGGCCAGCGTTGCGCAGAGCGATGGACAAAATGAGCGACATGCATGATGCGCTCTCAAGGCGCTTTTGGTGCGGAAGGAAACGCGGGCGATCGTTTTTCGACGAAGGCATGCAACCCTTCGCTGGCATCTGGTTCCATGAAATTCAGGCCTTCGTATGCCACAGACAAGTCGAAGATGGGAGCAGCCTGACGCACCCAGTGGTTAAGGCACCGTTTGGTCCAACGGATGGCGCGCTGCGGACCCAACGCCAACTGGTCCGCCAACTCGAATGCGCGTGCCATGAGTTTTGGCCCCGGCATACATTCAGACACGAGGCCAATTCTTTCCGCTTCTTTGCCATCAAGCTGATTGGCGGTAAGCAGGTAGAGCTTCGCTTTGGGGAGACCACAGAAAAGCGGCCAAAGCATCAGGGCGTGGTCGCCCGCGGCGACTCCTATCTTTGCATGTGCGTCGGTTATCTTGGCGTCTTCATCGATCAGGCTGATGTCGGCGGTCAGCGCCAGCGCCAGCCCGGCACCAGCAGCTGGACCGTTGATGGCGGAGATGATTACCTTGTCTAGATGGACCATGTTGTAGACGATATTCAGCGCGTTTTCCCCCATTGCGATAATGGGCTCCGGGTGACCCAACTTGGTTAGATCGCCGTTTAAATCGCCCCCGGCGCAAAATGCCCGACCGGCACCCGTGATGACAATCACCCGCGTTGTCGCGTCGTGTTTCACGGTGTTCCAAACTTCGGCAAACTCAAGCAACATACGGTCGTTGGCCGCGTTGAGCTTTTTTGGCCGGTTGATGGTTACCACCAGCACGCCGTTTGGACGGCGTGCAAATAACAAGAACTGGTAGTCCTCGTACGTCAGGATCATTGCAATTCCCCAGCCCGTGTCATTTCATTGGTGAACTGCATGATCGACTTGTCCAACGCATCAACCAATTCGTCGGCCTGCGCCTGATTGATGATCAGTGGTGGAGCAATGAGCGACCACTCGCCATACCGGCCGCTATTCTGCCGACGTGAGTAGAGCATGACTCCGTGCTGAAGTCCGATCTGACGGATACGGTCGCTAGCGAAAATCTGCGCTGAAAAAGGTTCTTTGGTCTCTCGATTTCGTACATACTCAATGGCCAAGAGCAGGCCTTTGCCACGTACGTCACCCACGACGGGCCAGCGCATTTTCATGGCTTCGAGTCGTTCTCGGAGATATGCACCGACCTGCAAAGCATTGCCAAGCAAGCCACGCTCCACCGTTTCATCCAATACAGCACAAGCACCAGCGCACGAAATTGGATTCGCTCCGTAGGTGTGTGACAGGTTGAATCCGGTCAGGTCTGCCAAGTGGTCCACCATTTTGGCCGGAGCCAGAACCGCACCCATTGGGGTGTACCCGGCACCCAGGCCCTTGGCGGTAACCACTACGTCGGGTTTGCAGTCTTCGATCTGATGCGCGGCCAGAAAAGTGCCTACCCGACATGCGGACAGCACCTCGTCGAAAACCACATACACGCCATATTTGTCGCAGACTTGTCGTACAAGTCTGAAGAAGTCGGGGTCTGGAACATTGGCACCGGTTGATTGCCCACCTACGGGCTCGACAATGAAGGCAAGCACATTTTCCGCACCTAAGTCGCTGATAGCAGACTCGATCTTCTCCACGCTGAACAACGCGCCGTCTCGCGACGAGCCGCCTCCAGGCGGTCGATACGACAATGGCGCTGGAACCTTAGCGGAAAAATGCGCCATGTCGCCCCACACTGCGGCGGCGTCTTGGTCGCCCGTCCACCCGATGGTGGCGAGCGTGCCCCCGTGGTAGGAGGGCATCAAGGAAATAACCTTGGTTCTCGTTTTCTGGCCGGTGGCGAAGGCGTACTGCCGCAAAAACTTGACACCCATTTCGATCGCTTCGGAACCGCCGGAAGACAGATGTACGCGCTCCAGACCGGGGCCCGCCAACCGGGCGATCTTCTCCGTCAGCGCCATGTTGGGCAGATGGCGAGTTGTCCGCACATAAGAGAAGCTGTGTTGCATACCCTGCGCATGCATAGCGTCGAGTACACGCTTGTTGCCTTGGCCAAGTTGCGCTGTCATGGCCCCGGAGATGGCGTCCAAGTACCGGTTACCGCGTTCATCGAAGATGTAGATATCCTCCCCGCGCACGATTGTTGGCAATCCGATCGTATTTTTGCTGCTGTTGAACAAGTCTTGGGGGCCGCCCCATAGCGGTCGTGTCTGGGTTAAACCAGCGGCACGCCCGTTCATTTTGCCACCCGCGCCTTTCTCCTGACGCAGGCCTTGGCAGCTACACAGGCAAGTTCAAACATCAGGTTTGCTGCGTTGAGCGCTGTCACGCCCTGCTGATCCAGTGCAGGAGCAATTTCGCACACATCCGCGCCAATGATGTCGAGATCACCCAAGCTGCGGATGAGCACTTGAGCGTCGCGCATCGACAGTCCACCGGGCTCAGGCGAACCCGTGCCGGGACAAAAGCTACTGTCGAGCGCATCAATATCGAAGGTCACATAGACAGGCCCGTCACCAACCACTCGGTGGATCTCTTCAATCACTTTGGCACGACCCAATGCCTCATATTCGTCGTAGTCGATCAGGCGCAAGCCGTGCTTTTTGTTGAAGTCACGGTCGTCGAGCGCGAAGCGCGTCCCCCGAATGCCGATAGAAATTGTGCGGGCGGGATCTATGATCGCCTCCTCGACACCTCGACTGATTAGAGTGCCGTGGTTGTATCGGTCACCGTAAATGGCGTGGTATGTGTCGGGGTGCGCATCGAAATGCACCAGTCCTACAGGACCGTTGCGCGCTGTTCCCTTCATGGCCGGGTAGGCCGCTCCATGGTCGCCTCCACAGGAGATGGGCACGACTCCCATATTTGCCAGGCGCTCGAAGTAATCTGCGATGGCCCAAACGCTTGCTTTTGGGTCCAAGGGGTTGAACGGAGCATCACCGACGTCACCGATATTGCAAATGTCAAATGGCGAATCTGCGCCGTCAGCATTGAACCGGCGAATAAGACGCGACATGTCGCGCACTTGACTCGGCCCATGCCGTGTGCCGCCTCGGTTCGCTGCAAAGTCGAACGGCACTCCAACAAACGCGATATCTAGCCCTTCAGCGTTGGGTTGAAAAGGAGCCCGCATGAAGGTCGCGAGACCGGAAAAGCGCGGAACCTGAAATGAGTCTACTGGTTGGATGGTCGAACTGCGTTCGGAATTTAGTGCCATGGGTTACTCCTGATGTGCCAAGGAGTTTAGGTCTGCATTCCATCGGGCACCATCACGATTTGCCGTCAATTGGTTCGCGTTTTACGAAAATGGCCAACCTACAGGGCCAGTGGGTCCGGCGCTTCGTGGCCGAGCGTGGGGCAAGGCCAAATCCCACTATTCATCGTGCACAGCAATCAGGCAGGCTCGCAAGCGCGATACCAGTTTAATGTGGGGACCACTGTCGCGGGTCGCCACATTCACCGGTATGACGCGCCGGGTCAAATCAGGACGAATGGCCCGCAGGCGGCCTTGCGCGACCAACGGCTTGACAAGGTGGGCAGGCAAATATCCGACATCGCGTCCAGAGAGCACCAAGGCAAGCTGTGCCTGCGCCCCCAGTCCGACATCACCAAGCCGAAACCCATGAGTGATGCCTGCGAGATCCTTAAGTTCGAGATGCCCGCGGCTCGAATACGGCTGTTCCGCTATTTGGGCCTCGGTGATTTGGCCGTCGGGCAAACTGAACAACGGATGACCGGTAGCGCAGTACAGCAGTACCGTTTCATCGAACAGACGCTGAAGGCAGACATCGCGTGCCCTGGCGTCCGAAGCACTGATACCAAGTTGGGCGGATCCATCGGCCACATGGCTCAGTGTCTGATAGCCAACCATAACCTCGACCCGAAAACGAACGCGTCGGCCGACTTCAACCGTAAACTTCCGCAGCGCTTCCGGCAACCGGCATGCAGGATTGCTGATGACCTCGTCTTCAACAGCAATGATCAACTCACCCGAAACCTCGTCGCCAATATCACCCAAGTGTGACCGAAAACTATCGATGGCAGAAAAAAGCTGTTGTGCGGCCTTATAAACCTCCTGACCCTCAGGCATGAGTTTGAACCCCCCTGGTCCGCGCTTGCATAACGTGAACCCCAGGCGAATCTCAAGCGTCTTCAAATGTTCGCTCATGACGGACTGCGAGATGTTGAGTGTCGATTGGGCCGCTGCAAAGCCGCCACGATCAGCAATCTCAACAAAGCTGCGCAGAAGCTTGAGGTCAAGATCGGAAACTTGTCTTAGTTTTGACATGGGTGAGGTCGGAACGTGTCAATGACTTTGCATCACCGTTGAACATATATTTACTGAGCAAGGTGTAGTGTTTCGGTTGGGATTTCGGTTTCAGTTTCCTTTTTTGGTGGTGGATTGATCCAAGCGGCGGTGGGAAGTTTGGCAGGCGCTGGGCGGCGACCTTTGAATCGGCTGGGGTAGGCAGCAAAGGCCACGTCCAAAGCTGCCCGATGCGTCGTGATGAGCTCGTGGGCGAGGCCATGGTGAACGCTGTGAGGTGTCATGTGGGCAATGCCACTGTGGCGGTGCTCATCGTTGTACCAGGCGAAGAAGGTTTGGCAGTGAGCGCGTGCATCTTCGATTGAGCCAAAGCGCTCAGGGAAGTCGGGACGGTATTTGAGCGTTTCGAACTGCGCCTCAGAGTAAGGGTTGTCGTCTGACGTGTAAGGCCTGCTGTGGCTCTTGGTGATGTCCAAATCGACCAGTAGACTGGCCACTGGTTTGGAGCGCATGCTGGAGCCTCGGTCGGCGTGCAGACTGAGCGTACCCGGCACGATGTTTTGACGCTGGGCGGTGTCCTCGATCGACTGCGTGGCAAGCCCGGAACATTCGCGTTCGGCGATGAGCCAGCCCACCACGAAGCGGTTAAAGATGTCCAAAATCACGTAGAGGTGGAAGTAAGTCCACTTGGCTGGCCCTTTGAGTTTGGTGATGTCCCAGGACCAAACTTGATTGGGACTGGTGGCCAACAATTCAGGTTTGGCATAGGCGGTGCTGCGGCGCTGATTGCGTCGCTCGGCGCAACCACTGTGGGCCTTGAGCAGACGGTACATGGTGCGCACGGAGCCCAGGTAGCGGCCCTCATCAAGCAGCGTGGCATGCACGCTGGCAGGGGCAGTGTCGACAAAGCGTTCGCTGCCCAAAGTGTCAAGCACCAATTGACGCTCAGCCTCGCTCAAGGCCAAGGGAGAGGCGCGTGGCAGGCGTGGCGCAGGTGGGCCCATGATGCTTGCCGCCAGGTCGCGTAGCCGTTGGCGACGCAGCTCGCCTCGCGTGGTTCCAAGCGAGCGACAGGCCATGGCTTCGCCCGTGATGGGGATGAGTTCGATGACGCCTTGCATCAGATGCTTCCTTGTGCTGGGGTGGCCAGCGTGAGGCTCATCAGCATAGAAACTTTTTTTTGGACATCGATGATGAGTAGAGCCTGATCCAGTTGGCTTTGCAGCAGGGCGTTTTTATGCGTGAGCTGCTCCACGCGGCGCGTCTGGGCGAGTTCAAGATTGGGCTTTGGGCCACGTTTTTTTGCAGCTAGAGCCAATGCATCGGCGGCTCGTATCTGCTGGCGCCAGCTACAAAGATTGGACGAGTAGATGCCCTGACGGCGCATCAGTAAGCCAATCTCGCCGGGCAGCGTGCAGGCGTCAGCCTCAGCGACGATACGTCGTTTCTCGGCGTTGCTCTTGAAGCGCCGCTTGGTGCGCGGGATGACCTCGGTGCTGGCATGGGGCGCTGTCACAGCGGGGGCCGCTTCGGTCGCCTTTCGGGCTCCCTGCGCTGCCCCCGCTGTGACCGGGATATCGTCCGTAGATGGAATGAATTGCACTGCGGCCTTGGAAGAATGTTGTTTACGCATGGTGACCTCTTTACTCACTAAATTGTGAGAGGGAGGTGATGCAAGTCATTCTGGCACGGGGGGGTGAAAAAACTTTATGGTCCGTGATGACGATCGGACCTTTTGAAATCTAGAGGGGAGAACATATGAATTCACCGAGCATTTACCCCGAACAATACGACAAATCTTGCGGACACGGCACCTCAACAAAAGAAAGACATTCCGAACAAATAATTGCCAGTTTGACGCTTACCAGGAATCCAGCCACTTTCCGCGCCGCACCACTCATTGGCCCATCGTAGTGATCTGCTTTAAGGTGAGGTAACTATCAAGGCCCCATACCCCCAGTTCACTCCCAATGCCACTCTGCTTCCTGCCACCCCATGGAGCATTGATGGGTATTGGCTGCGAGCAGTTCAGCCATACAACGCCTGCATTGAGCCTTCGTGCGACTCGGTCGCAGCGTTCCAAGTTGCGCGACATCACGGCCGCCGCCAATCCGAATCGCGTGTCGTTGGCAAGTGCAATAGCCTGGGCTTCCGTTTCGAATTTACGCACACACAGGACAGGACCAAAAATTTCCTCTATCCAAAGCGGATTGTCATCTGTCAAAGGCGCAACCACCGTAGGCTCATAGAAAAAGCCTGGGCCTGTGCGCGGCGGCCTTTGCCCTCCCGTCAATAGGACAATATTGTCTCTATTGCTTTGGACCATTTCTTCAACCCGCGACAGCTGAAGCGCGCTAACCAGAGGACCCATTTGGCTTAAGGGGTCGGTACCTGGCCCCAGTTTCAACTGTTGTGCTGCACGAACAAGGACATCGACGAACTCGTCGTAGATCGATGCCTCGATTAACAGCCGAGAGGTCGCTGAGCATATCTGCCCTGCATTCGAAAAACCGCCAATCAGCGCCCAACGTACCGCGTCCGTCAGGTCTGCGTCTGCAAAGACGATCATGGGGCTCTTGCCGCCCAGTTCCAAAGTGGTAGGTCTCAAGGAGCCCGCAGTTTGACGTACGATCTCGGCCCCGGTCCGTTCACTTCCGGTGAACGAAACCTTTCCGACTCCACTATGTGCAACAAGATACCGCCCGCATGAGGGGCCATCGCCCGTCAACAGGTTAAAAACCCCAGGAGGAAGACCGACCTGCTCGGTCACCTGCGCTAGTGCCATGGCCGTCAGCGGCGTCAGCTCAGACGGCTTCAGTACTACGGTGCAACCTGCGGCAAGTGCGGGGGCCACTTTCCAGCATGCCAGCAACAAAGGATAGTTCCAGGGAACGACCAAGGCCGCTACGCCGAGAGGCTCCCGACGAATCCTGGTCGTCAAACCTTCGATTCGTTGAGGCAATCTGGACTCCTGGTGTGAATCGAAACCGTCTGCAAGCTCGGCATAGTATTCGAAGCATGCAACGCAATCGGCCACATCCGCCCGCGCCTCTGACATTGGTTTGCCAACGTTCCGAGATTCCATTTCCGCCAACTGTTCAGACCGCTTCTGCAAGATGGCTCCAATTTCACGAAGCATTTTGCCGCGCTGGCGCCCGGGCCAGTTCGACCACTCTGCCTCGAAAGCCCTACGTGCCACATCGACAGCGTTGTCAACATCTGCCATTCCGGCCATTCCGATTTGTTGAATCTCACGCTCTGTGCACGGGTTCACGACACGCAATGCAGCAGTGACATCGATGGGAGAGTGCCATTGGCCTCCCGTGAAAAGAGTTTGATACATAAAACCTTAAGCAAATTCTGGCCAATGTTCACGGCTGAATTCGAATCGTAGTTTGGAGAAGTTGAACAGTCCATAGGCGAATGAGGAATCTAGATTCGGCGTCAAGCACGGTTTCGCAATGGGCCACCCTCATTTGCCTTGAGCACCGTATTCGGTCGCGTGCAGAACTTTGGTTCGCAATCCGCCTATTTAGGTCGGCAAGCAAGATGCCTATCATCGGAAATTGGAAGACGCCAGAAAATGGGTACGCTCTGACTGGAAACCATGTCGCGTAATCGCATTCCAATAACTTC
>Ga0209181_10011632_pt1 | contig 11244 bp, 12 predicted proteins | sample MAT05_FD_187208 | JGI IMG/M metagenome (GOLD analysis project Ga0209181, IMG submission 187208) | Freshwater microbial communities from Lake Fryxell liftoff mats and glacier meltwater in Antarctica - MAT-05 (SPAdes) (version 2) | ecosystem: Environmental > Aquatic > Freshwater > Ice > Liftoff... | reverse complement strand
GACCGCATTTCTGCCGCAATGTTAAATCCTTCCAATACTTTTAGTGAAGAAAACTACCTGGCTCAACTAACACACCTCCACCATTTTTTTAACGACAGTGCTGAAACAAAATATGGCAGCCTTTTAGCCGTGCCACAGGCAACGACCATTCCGCAACAATGGATATTGAGCAGCAGTGGCGGCAGTAGTAAAATTGCTGCTGAGTATGGAATGGGATTAGTAATTGCAAGATTTATAAATGGCAATGCCGGCCCGGAAGTGGCAGCAACCTATCGTCGACAATTTAAACCATCCGAACAATTTCCTGTTCCGTCAGTCATGCTTTCCATTTCTGTATTGTGTGCAGATACGGAGGAGAAAGCAATTGAAATGCGCAGGCTGATGGATTATCGCCTGTTACAATTTGAAAAGGGAAACTTTGACAAACCGGGTAATTACGATTCGATCAGGGACTATGAATTCACAACTGGGGAACAGGTAAGAATTAAAAACAATAGCGGAAGGATAGTATCCGGTACGCCGCCGCAGGTAAAAAAACAACTGCTTCAACTGGCGGATGATTTTAATATTGATGAAATCATTGTAGCCACTATGACGGGGTCTGTGGAAGATCGTAAACGTTCATTTGAATTACTCGCTGAAACATTTGATTTAAAAAATGGACAAACGACACTGGTTTAAATAATCTCTTTCAACAAATTCACTACGGTATCAATTTCTGTTTTGGTATTGTGCTTACTAAAACTAAAACGTATCGTTACCTGGTTGGGATTATTGTTAACTGCCCGTATTACATGACTGCCCTGTTCTATACCGGATGTACAGGCGCTGCCGCCGCTGGCGCAGATATTATTGATATCCAGGTTAAATAATAACATTTCAGATTTCTCTGATTTAGGAAAACTGGCACTTAAAACGGTGTATAGGCTTTTGCCAAATACATCACCGTTAAAGCTTACGGGGGGGATATGCTTTATTAATTCATCGTGCATGTATGATTTTAGACTGCCAATTAAAGCACTTTCTTCTTCTAACCCTGTAGTTGCTATTTCAAGGGCCTTTGCCAAACCCACAATGCCATAAATATTTTCTGTACCGGCCCGCATATTGCGTTCCTGCCCGCCTCCATGAATAAAGGGTTTGATACTTACATTTTCATTGATATACAAAATACCCACTCCTTTGGGGCCATGAAATTTGTGAGCCGCCCCGGTAATAAAGTGAACAGGCGTGTTTCTTAAATCAAGCGGGAAATGACCAACCGTTTGTACGGTATCGCTGTGAAATATGGCATTGTGCAATTTGCATAAATTACCTACCGCATGTAAATCCAGCATATTCCCAATCTCGTTATTGGCATGCATTAGTGTTACCAATGTTTTCCCTGGTGAAGCGGTTAATAATTTTTCCAAATCCTGCAGGTCAATATGTCCATCCGGCAATAGCTTTACATAACTGATTTTTGCAAGCCCGGCATTATTAAGGTATTCCACTGTGTGAGATACAGCGTGATGCTCAAGCGGTGAAGTGATGATATGCCTGCATCCCAAATCCCTTACTGCAGATGTGATGGCGGTATTGCTGCTTTCGGTTCCGCCGCTGGTAAAAAATATTTCTGCCGGGTGTGCATTTAAAATTTTTGCTACGCTTTTTCTTGCCTGCTCAATGGCCATCCTGGTTTCCCTGCCATAAGAATAGATAGAAGATGGATTGCCAAATTGTTGGGTAAGATAAGGCATCATGGCTTCCAGTACCTTTGGATCAAGCGAAGTAGTTGCTGCGTTATCGAAGTATATCCTGTTCATAGGTGAAGGGTCAAAGGTCAATGGTGAATGGTGATTGATGAATGATGAGTAATGAATAATGAGTCATGAGTGATAAATAGTAATTTCTGATGATACGCTACTAACAATTCCGACCCGGGAGCTTACAATTTATTTTTGAGTTATTATTCACTCTTGTTTTCTTAAAATATAAAAGAGTTTGTAAATGACTTACTTTTCAGAAATCCACCGGAACAAGGTCCCGATTTTTATCGGGAGCGGATTGGGGCAGTTACATTACCTCGCTGATATCTTTCATCAACCGGCGGGCAATATTATCGGCAGTTGTTTCAAAATTACTTTCCGCATAAATGCGGATGATTGGCTCGGTATTACTGGTTCGTAAATGCACCCAGTCGGTATCAAACTCTATTTTCAACCCATCCTCAATGTTGATGGGGTGGTTTTTATATTTATCCTTTATTTTTTCAAACACCGATTGAACATCTACGTTTTTTTCGAGCTTGATCTTATTCTTGCTGATAAAATAATCAGGGAATGAATTGCGCAATTGCTTGGCTGTCTTTTTTGTTTTTGCCAGGTGCGTTAAAAACAGGGCAATACCAATCAGGGCGTCTCTTCCATAATGCAGATCGGGCAGGATGATACCTCCGTTACCCTCTCCACCAATCACGGCATTTACTTCCTTCATTTTATTTACCACATTCACTTCCCCCACTGCGCTGGAAAAATATTCACCGCCATGCCGGATAGTAATATCCTTTAATGCACGGGTGGATGACATATTGGAGACGGTATTTCCTTTACGGTTACTGAGTACATAATCCGCCACTGCTACCAGTGTATATTCTTCTCCAAACATGGTACCGTCTTCACATACAAAACAAAGCCGGTCTACATCCGGATCTACCGCTATGCCCAGGCTGGCATTTTGTTTCACTACTTCACTGCTGAGGCCGGTTAAATGCTCCGGCAGCGGTTCGGGGTTGTGTGCAAATTTACCATTCACTTCTCCGTTCATTACTTCAATATCCTTTACGCCCAGCGCTTTCAATAAGGCGGGTACTGCAATTGCTCCGGTACTATTCACCGCATCCAATACTATTTTGAATTTGGCTTTTTTAATCGCTGCTACATCTACCAGTTCATAATTAACCACCGCTTCAATATGTTTATCCAAAGCAGTAACATCAGTAGTGACAGTACCCAGTTTGTCAACCGTCGCAAAAACAAAATCTTCCCGTTCGGCTATATCCAATACTTTTTTCCCCTCTTCACTATTAATAAACTCTCCTTTACTGTTGAGTAATTTTAAAGCATTCCATTCTTTGGGATTATGGCTTGCAGTGAGTATAATACCGCCACAGGCATTTTCAAAAACTACAGCCATCTCTACCGTAGGGGTAGTGCTGTAATCCACATCAATTACATGTAATCCGAGCGATTGTAGCGTACCGATCACCAGGTCTTTTACAATTCCGCCGCTTATTCTTCCGTCCCTGCCAACAACAATTTTTTTGCCGTTGTCTTCCTGCATTAATAAAGTTCCAAATGCTGCGGTAAATTTTACAATATCGAGGGGAGTCAGGTTATCGCCGGTTTTGCCACCAATGGTACCTCGAATACCAGATATACTTTTAATCAGAGCCATTCACGTCAGTTAATGTTGAATGACAAAGATAACAAAATGAAATTTGTTTAACCTCTCCATGAACGGTATTTGCAAAAGAGGATCACTTTTTACCAGGTATTCCATCATAACACATTCATTCTTATTAAAAAACTAATATCATTGAAAAAATAGCGGCGGGACTACATGAGTGAAAGAGGTCATTCTAAGAATAATGGCCCTTAACAAGGAATCATAACAACATTGGCCTTTAATAGTTGATGTGGTCTTTATAAATTGTCAGCAGCCATAGTGAATGGAATGACATATCAAATTTAAATTGTATTATTTCAGCTTAAGTTTATCGAATAATTCATTTGCAAAAGCAGAATATTCTTCATCTGTTTTGATACAAGTTTTAATTAGTGCTAACGCATCCATATCACCTTTTGAAGCTCGAATTGCTACATAATCCATTCTCCTGACTATTCTACTTCGATGCTTTATTAATTCAGGTCTATTAAAGCCAAGTAATTTTTCAGTTGCAATACCTCTTGCATTTTTACCCAGAACATTGGCGGTTGCGGTAGTTGGATCATATTCAAAGGAAAAAAAGTTGAAGGATCTTCTTTTGTAGGATTTATCAAAGGTCCACCCTCTTTTTTTTGAGGAAAAAAAACACTTTTATATTGAGCGCCGTTACATATCTCACATGCCAAAAGAATATTACCCCAGTTAAAACAATGCTTAGGATATTTAGCTTTGGGCATAAAATGCTCTATGTGTCCATAGCTTACATGTCCTATATAACTTTCACAATAAGCGCATTTATCTGCGAACATAATTTTTAAGACATTTTTGACTTCAACCTGCCTATACTTATTTTCTTTTTGACCAACAATTTCTTTACTTGATTTTGTAGGATTTAACTTATGTGTTTTAAGAGCTGCTAAATAATCTAATAACCAATTAGCCTTATTGTCTTTCAAAACTAAAGGTTCGTTTGCTCTAGTGACAAAAATCATTTCAAATTTTTTAAAATATAAGCGTTAAGTTTTTTTTCCGTTTCAGACTCTTCTGCTTCAATCCCTAATGCTTCCTGAACAAATGGAATAGCTATTTGCAACTCATGTCTTTCGGCACTATTTAATTTCTTTTTTCTTTTTAAAGTATAATAACGGTCTATTTTCTTTTGGGTTACTTCTGAAAAAGCTGACACAAGCCCAAAAGCATCACTTTGAAGAATTTGATCTACGCTTTTTGCATGAATATTTCTAATTTGTTCAACAACTGTACTATCGTTTTTTTTGTAAAATCTATAAGTCACGGCATCTTCTCCTGCGCCTGCTGCGACCAAAGGACTATGTGTAGCCATTATAAATTGAATGCCAGGAAAGATCTCTCTTAACAGTCCTGCAATAGTACGCTGCCAAGCGGGATGCAAATGAATATCCAATTCATCAATTAATACTACACCTTGCTCAGCTAAAGGATCTTGACTTTGTGGAAATGCCTCAATTAACCTCCATACCAGATCTCCAGCAAGTGCTAAAACACTTCTAAACCCATCTGATAATGATACAGTAGCAACCTTTGATCCTTGTACATTAAACCATATACCAGCATTATTGTCTATTGAATCAAAAGTGTTGCCTATTGGTAATAATTTATTAATCGCTTTTATACCCCACTCCTTTTGTTTTTGTGCTAATAAGTCGCTCGATTTTGATATACGATAATCTAAATAGATCATCCACGATTCGAATGCTTCCAGAGCTTGATCTTCCCGGAATTGTGTGAAAAAATTTGTGTATCGCAAAGGAGTTTGCAATGAAGGAACAATTATTTTACTTTCTCTGGTAAGTCTTCTAAATGCACCATAACCTGCACCAAACCATCCCTTACCTTTCGGTAGAAGGGCGTTTTCTCGCAACCAGGGTAAGGCCCTACTATTTGTATCTTCTATGATCGCCGGCTCTGTGTAGACTTTATTATTTATCCTTATTGTTTCAGTACCAGTTACATGAAAAGTAAATTGAAAAACTTTTCGTTCTTTCTTATCTCCACCATATTGACCGGGATCATGACTGCCCTGATGTAACCTAACAGTCATTTTTACCCGATTTTCCTTGATCTTTGGACCAGCCGACAGGTCTAGTAAGAAGTTGCTTTGCTCCCTCGGGCCCTGCAAGCAAAAGAGCTAAAGATTGTAAAAAAGTACTTTTACCCGTCCCATTTCACCCAACAAGGTTACCCAAGGGTATGGAGCTTTTGTGGAGCCTAGCTTTAAAGACTGTCTGTCAAAACATTTTAAATTATCCAAAATCACTTCTTCTACCCACATATTTGTTTATTTAATTCATTTTAAAACTTATAGATATCCTGCAATTTATCATATTTGCTGAATCCATCACTAAAATATAATGTAGTTACATCAATTACAAATACAGCCGCTAATAAATAAAAATGAGGGGCGTTCCTTTTAATTATTGATATACTGCCGGCTTATTAAACTCCATATCTGGCAACTCAGTATCAGCCCGGTTAAAGTCACCGGCTTTTAATTTCCAGGTTATGTTACATTTATATGGTATCCTAATTTCATTAAAGTATTTGTACCCGGTTCGTTTCAACAAGCCATTTTACAGGGATGCCTTTTTTCCACTAACCATGTACCGGTCGGCTTCAAAACTAAGCAGGTCACCATCTGTTGTAAAGTTAAAAATTCACGCCACGTTGATGCCCTTATAACTCATGGTGGCCCTGGCCGAGCTTGCATTGATTACTTACCACCGGTATAACCGGCTAATGCCGCGGTGGGGAACCAGGCTATTTCAAAAAGAAAACGAATCATTGTTCCGGAATTTATTTTATCATCACCTCATTCACCTGCTACATTAAATAGCGACCACCATTTTATGGTCATCTTTCCCCAGCCGTTCTCAAAATTATCCCGGCTATTCAGCATTATTAAAAGAAACCAATAGCATTGCTGGTTATGAGGACAGTCAAGGTTTTTATTGATCGTGGTCATTAAACCAGTAAATACAGACAGTTAGATTTGTGTAAATCAAAATTGGAACGCCATGGATAATAATAACAGAGGTATCAGTACATTGTACGACCTGCTGGAATATGCCGCCCGAAAATTTACCAGTTCGGAAATCCAACTTAAAAATTGTTTACCAAACTGGATAAACAAAACAGGCTCACCAAAACTAAAAACGGTACTCCAAAAATATCTTGAAGTGGTGCAGGAACATACCAAACAAATGGAAGATTTTTTTGAGGAGGAAAACATACGCTCGTATAGCCTGAGCAACCGGATTATGCAAGCCTATATTGATGAGACCCAGGAAGCACTTTCCCTATGCAACGACATAGAAATAAGAGACGCCTGCCTGCTCGCCGGCATACAGTCCATCAATCATTACAAAATAAGCACTTATGGAACCGCAGCTTCATTTGCCAATACCCTGGGCATGGAAAACCATGCGGCTGTATTTCATTCCGCCGAGGTAAATGAAAAGCAGATTGATGACCGTTTATCGCAGTTGGCCGAATACGAAATAAATAGTAAAGCAAGGGCTCACCATTTAACGGAGCATCAGGCAAATTAATGGTGATCCAATAGCTATCGGATGGTCAATGGACAATCAATATCGTTGACTTAAGAAAATATTTTGTGCACCAGCATTTGCTTTTCATGTCATCATCCTTGCGTCGCACTCTTGTACGAATGAAGCTTTGGGCAACAATAAAATCAACAGTCTAAAGTAAACGACATTGAATGGTGAATGGACAATGGACAATAATCAATAACTCACAGATAACCTATCATAAAATACTTTGTCATTTTAAAATTAAGATAAACACTATACTGGAACCTTGGGCAAAATGATGGTGTGGATGAAGCCGGGTTGCTAAAAACCAGGGTAATGCAATCGCAACATTTGAAACCTAAAAATGAGCATACTATGACGGGCCAACTAAGCAACACACAAATCAACAACATCCTCTCCAGCCAGGTAGTTGGAAGAATTGCCGGCTCAGCGGAGAACAAGCCATACATTGTACCGGTAACCTATCGCTTTGATGGCAAATACATTTATGGGCAAACCAATGAAGGCATGAAACTGGACATGTTTCGTAAAAACCCAGCGGTATGCTTTGAAGTAGACACCATGACGGACATGAGGAACTGGCAAAGTGTGGTAGTATTTGGAAAGTTTGAGGAGCTGGCAGGTGAGGAAGCAACGGTGGCAGAAAAGGTGTTATTTGAGCGCATATTTTCATTGATGACAAAAAGCGTCATCCATTCACAGGGGCATGAGATAAGTACCGAAGTTTGTGATAAAACCAGGAAGAAACAACTGTTCTACAGAATTCTTATTGATAATATCACCGGGCGTTTTGAAAAGCAACATTGATCGGTTTGATAGCCGTGCGATGACCGCAGTGTAATTATATCTATTGATTTTAAGAATCTTTATTAACCAATGAGGCAGAAATGCCGTTTGTAAAAATTGCAGCAACCAGGTATCATTAAGATAAAGGGTGCATTGTAAATCTGATAATTTTCGGATCTCTTTTTTAAATATGGAGGGAACACCCCCCAAAGGCTAACTGCCCTGACTTTTTGCATTCACACACTAGTTACAGTTTTAATTGCACTCAAAATAAATACCTTGCCATTCGCCATAAAAAATTCAAATAATACTCTCCTGAAAAGCACGAATTATATATTCATTAACGCCGTGAGGTAAAAATTGATTAAATATGAAAAGCGATCAACAAATACAAAAAGATGTAATGGAAGAAATTAAATGGGCGCCTTTTTTGAAGCCATCAGAAATTGGGGTGGCCGTAAAGAATGGCATAGTAACCCTTTCGGGACAGGTAGATTCCTACTCAAAAAAAATTGCTGCTGAAAATGCCACTAAAAAAGTGGCCGGCGTAAAAGCCATCGCGGAAGATATTCAAATAGGTGTAACCTCAAACAGCAACAAGTCGGATACAGAGATAGCTGAAGCGGTATTCAATGCTTTAAAATGGCATAGTGGCGTTAAAGAAAATGAAATAAAAATAAAAGTGGAAGATGGCAATGTACGGCTGGATGGTGAGGTAGAGTGGGAATTTGAACGTACCTATGCGAAAAAGACGATTGAAAATATGGTTGGTGTTCGTTCTGTATTAAACCTGATCAGCGTAAAACCCAAAATTTCGCCATGGGCTATCAACCAAAAAATCAGTGCTGCTTTTCATAGAAGTGCTACTATTAACGCTGGCAAAATAACCACTGAAGTAACAGGTACAACTGTTACCCTCTACGGAACCGTGCGTTCATTTACAGAAATGGAAGATGCAATCAATGCTGCATGGAATGCACCCGGCGTAGCCAATGTAGTTTGCAGGATAGCCGTGGAATTGCCCGAACATTCTTTTGTAGATTAACAAGATCAGCAGGTATAAATATTATTCAAATAAAGGTACCGTATCCGCACAGGCTCTACCGGCTACGCCATAAAAAAACCGGGTCAATCCGGCAACTTTCATCAATATACTTTTGATAAAAATATTTTTGCTGAAAGTTTAAACAGGTAAAATATAATAAGGGTTAAAAAATTATATTTGAGGGGTATGCGAACCTTGAGTCCCGGGCTTTTCTATTTTTTATTGGCCGGCAAATATTACTGGCACCATCTTCTGCACAGCAATTATCTTTCAGTCACCTGGGTGTCAATAACGGGCTGTCGCAGGGAGTAAATAATTGCATCTGCAAAGATTCGAGGGGTTTTATCTGGATTAGTTCATTTGACGGACTTAACCGTTTTGACGGACTCAATTGCCGGATTTACAGGGAAACAGGCGCCGAAAAAACTTCAATCAAAGGAACCCTCTTTTTAAACATCCGGGAAGATAAGCGTGGCAACCTTTGGATTGGCAGCAACCAGGGTTTAAATTGCTACGACCGCCGCCTGTACAGGTTTGTGAACTACCAGATGCCTGGCCGTACCTTGGTAGACCAGTTCTTTTCCCCGTTTTATATTGATGATCAAAACAAGATATGGCTACAGTCGAGATCCGACCTTATATTGTTTGACCCTGCGGCTAAAAAATTTACGCTTCTACATACATTCCCGCAAACCGGCAACCTGCTCGTTAAATCAAAACCCGCTTTACCATATCAGTCGTTGCAGGAAATTTATGTAGTAGTAAATAATACACCGGTTATAAATATTGCCGCCGTAAAAAACAATCTTTTTACCTGGCATGCCCCGGTCAATATCAGCCTCCCGGATATTGCAAGGGTCAATTATTTTTTACCGGATGGCACGGGCTCTTTCTGGCTGGCAACAAATGATGGTCTTTTTTTTCAACCGCACAAGCCAATACCTGCAGCCAGTTTTAAACAATAATAAAAAACTGGGTAACATTACAGCGCTTGATTTTGACAGTAGCGGGAGATTGTGGACCGGTAGTCTGCAACAAGGACTTTATCTCACGGATACGGCGAGCCGAAAAGTATTGGAACAATATTACCCGGATAGCAGGAACCCCTACGGACTTACCGGACAGCAGGTGCTATATATTCATTCAGATGCACAAACCTATTTATAAGTAGCCTTCGGGGGGAAAGGAATAGATTATGTAAGCCCCGATAAATTTCGTTTCAATCATTATCTCACAAGGGAGATAGCGGCTGAAAAAGGAATAGACAATTTTATAAGGTCCATTGTGCAGGTGGCCACCAATGAAATATGGGTTGCCACACAATCTGGCGGCATTTTGGTGTTGAATGAAAAAAAGGAATTCATCCGGAGCATCCGGCAACCAATACCAGCTACTATTGAGCACCTGTATAAAGTTTCAGATGCCAACGTGTGGGCCGCCTCCTTCAACGGCCTTTTTAAAATAGATCCTTTAAGCGGGAAGGTGCTGCGAATAAACAATACTACAGCAAAAAACAATCCGCAACAAAACCAATGTAGTAAAACATTCCGGCGCATCCTCTGTATTGGTAAGCATGCACTTTTCCAACCAGTTGAAGGTGATCATCCAGGATAATGGCAGCGGAATTGATATGGAAAATATCAGGCCCTTTGCAATGGAATCGAAAATATGAAAAAAAGAATGGAAGAGATTGGAGGCACCATCATTTTCGAAAATACGAATGGAACGGCTATAACGATGCAGGTACCACTGCATAAAAACACATACCCCTAATTACCTATTTCAAAATAAAGCAGGACAAACTAACTTTGTTGGAATGGCGAAAATTAAAGTTGTAATCGTAGAATACCTGGAGGAAGTGGTAGAAGGGCTTAGCATATTTATGCAGCATGACGATACTATTCAACTGATGGCCGCCTATCGCAATGCGGAAGCTGCTTTGCTGGAGATTCCCTTGCTTTCACCCGATATTGTTATCATGTACATTAACCTGCCGGGTATGTCCGGTATTGAATGTGTGCGGCAGTTATCCCGTCAAAAACCGGATATCCAGTTCATGATGTTTACGGTGTACGAAAACAGTCGAGTCACGCAAAGTATTTCACCCCTGCGTTCTCACAGAACCGTGCGTGAAAGTCTCCTTTCACACCGCCTGCCCCGATTATTTCGGGGGCTCTTCCTGTTTTAAATCACAAATGTATTGCTACATTATGGATGTACCAATTGCCAGTGTGGGAATAGTCGGGGTTGTTCCTTGTACTTTTGTTTCAGCCACCTTATGGCGGCTTTCTTGTACAGGCCTTTTTCCCATTGTACCCACTTTAATAAACGCTGGTTTAACTGATACCAAAGCCTGTACATGTGTGTCGTCCAAAACTTGCCATAATAATTCAGCAC
>Ga0209181_10011631_pt1 | contig 11245 bp, 4 predicted proteins | sample MAT05_FD_187208 | JGI IMG/M metagenome (GOLD analysis project Ga0209181, IMG submission 187208) | Freshwater microbial communities from Lake Fryxell liftoff mats and glacier meltwater in Antarctica - MAT-05 (SPAdes) (version 2) | ecosystem: Environmental > Aquatic > Freshwater > Ice > Liftoff... | reverse complement strand
TGCTTCGCCCAAGGTCCCTCCGCGTGGTGATGGAAGACATGACAGGCATCGTTCAGGATGCACCCAATTCGCGCACTGTCCTCTGGATCATCGCCGAGGTCATAGGCGACGTCAGTCCAGCCGTCATTTCTCGGTAGACGTGAAGAAGGCATGGTCTGTCCAACGCCTTGCCGTTGTGCCGCGGCCTGAGGCGTCACCAGAATACGAGGACCGGCGCTCATCCCCAAAGGGGAAGAGCGAGCGCCGAGCCACGACCTCAACGCGCAGTGAAAGCCTCAGCAGTGGCCGCCGGTCACCAACGGCTTGTTAGGCAACCATGCAGGTGCGCAGCTTTAACTTGCCATCAATCCTACTTCAAGACCTTGTTGATCGCGGCAACCAGGGCCGTCCACTGGCTTCGTTCGTCTACGCTTAAGTTGGCTGCCTGACTTGTTCGCGCCCAGCGCAGGAACGCTTTTGCTAGTTTGTACTTCGAGAAGTCGGTTACCTCGGCGCTAAAGATGTCCACGATCGGGCGAGCGGGCTGGGCTGTCGCCGTTTTCCGAACGTCCCAGCCGAGATCATTGAGAGCGATCTGCACCAAAGTGTCCCGTAGCAAGTCTTCAATCTCCGGCTTCGTGACCTTGCCAGAATAGTAGTCCTTCGTGCGAAGGATCTTCTTGTTGCCGAGAGTGTGGACGAGTGTGTCTTGCTGAGCGGCTTGGTCGCCCGCAGCGTCGGAGTCAAGTAACGCCACGACTTTCAACTGGTGGGCATGCAGAATCGTCGCGTAGTACACGACCTTTCCCGCGCTGTTCGCGAAAACGAGTGCGATTTTCTCGTTGAGGTCAGCGATGCCCGGCTCACGGAGGAGTTCCGCGACGCTTTCGATGTACCAGTAGTCAGTCAGACCTTCCAGCACCAGGTTTCTCGACTGAGAAAAGAGGCTCTGCGCTAAGTCGTACCCAAGGGCTTCCTGGAGCGGGAGCAATGCTGCCCGATCTCCTGAAGAAAGCTCGCTATGGACCTTGGTCCCGACTTTCCGATCCGGCATGTCGACGACTCTCACCAGGTCAAGTTCCCCCGGGCCGACGAGGAAAGGAGAGTGCGTCGTGTAGAGCGTTTGATTCTTGGCAGCGAGACGGGAAATGGTCTCCCGGAAGTCCCGCTGTTTGAGGCCGTGCAAGTGTACGCCAGGTTCGTCGAGCAACAGGATTGCGTTCTGGTGCTTCTCAGCAGCCTCCGCGAAGAACACCACGAAGAAAGAGACGAGCCACTGAAAGCCCTCTGAACGTTGATCCAGCTCGATCTCCACGCCGAGATCGTCCTCGACCACGACCTTGAGGTACTGACCGTCGGCCTGAATCCGAAGTCGATCAGCTTCTGGTCGGTCAGGGTTCGGGTTCCAGACGGAGACAATCTCCTGCGTGAGCTTTACGCTCGCCGCGTTGAGCTGATAGCTGCGCGAGTCGAGGTTGTCCTTGTAGGTCTTGAGGGCTGTTGCGTCGCCCGCATTGGGCAAGGGTGTGTTCCCGATGTCTGCTAACTCCTTTGCAGTAAAACCAAGCAGTTTCAGCAGGCATATGTTGCCGTAATCGTATTGTTCATCGTCGAGCGTGCCGCTCTGAATTCTCTGCGCCAGGTGCGCGAGGTGAACGCGGGGGCGAACGCGAAAGTAGTTGTTGAAAAGCACGAAGACTGGAATTCGCTTCGCCAAGTGCTCCAGCGCCACCCCGGCTTCTTCGGCAACGCTGCATGCTGCACGAAGTCGGTCATAGCGCTCCTCCTCGGCCTTGTTCGCCTCGTCAATGAGTGGAAGAACGCTCTCGAGCCATGTCTTTAGCGTCGCTGCGCGTTTGTCATTGATAGTCGTCGAATCGGTCCAACCGCTAGTCACGGCAGCGAATGCAGCACCCGGCGCAGGCTCGTCGGCTTGCTTCCGCGTTTCAACGTGCGCGCATAGCCGAGTGAGATCCTTCGACAACGCGCCGTAGGTTGGAGCGGCTGGTCCACCGTCGATCCGATACCATGCGCTGTTGTCGAGTCTACGGCCTAGGACGTATGTGCAATCTCCGTAGCCCTTGGGTAGGCCTTCCGCGTCGCTCTGCTCGGGCGTGAAGTGTCCCTCGACAACTGTGACCTTGGCCGGATCGACCACTCCTCGCTTGATGTCATCGTACTCGGACCGTGGGTAGTCGCGCAGCGCTTCGAACCCACCGATGTCGCTTGGCCCTTTGAGTTGCTGGAGTGCCTGGAGAACGACCGTTTTTCCGGCTTCGTTGGGACCAACGAGGATCGTCTTTCCCTTTTCGATTTCGAAATAGCCCGTATCGCGGATGCTGCGGTACATCTGAACGCGGGCTTTGACTAATTTCATTACGAAGAACTCCTACTCATTTGATGTATCCCTGACCATGAATGGCACGCCATGCGCAAGGTCTGGTTGCCTAACTCAAATTGGACTCGCTGCGGTTGCAGCAAGCGGGTCAGTGTAGTCGCTCGCGAGGTGTCGCCAAACGGCGCCCGCGGAGCTGAATGGTGATGGGGCGCCTGTGATGGACAGGCAGGGCGAGCGCATCAAAAAGTTGATCAATTTCGATCGGTTACGACCGAGGCGAGACCAAGAGTGCTGAATGTGATCCGCTTGCGCCGTGACGGCACCAAATCCTCTCCGATCGTTGGTTGATGTCTTTAGCGAGGTCGTCGACCCGCGTGTCGCGCGCACCCGCGCCCATCCCATCGAGAATGTCCTCACCTTGGCGCTGCTCGGCGTGATCTCGGGCGCAGAGGGCTGGGAAGACCTGCAGGAGTTCGCCAAGCGGAAAGCACCTGATTTGTCGCAATTTTTGGCGCTTTCGCACGGCACACCGAGCGCAGACACGTTTCGACGGGTGTTCGAAGCTCTGCCGCCTCCTGCGTTTCACGAGGCCCTGATGCGTTGGATGCGGCCCATGCTCGGTAACCTCGCTGGCCAAACGATCGCGCTCGATGGCAAAGCACTGCGTGGAGCAATGGCTCACACTCGACAAGGTGGTGCGTTTCATCTCCTCCACGTTTGGGCCACCGAACAGCGTGTGCTGCTCGCCCAAGCCGCCGTCGGCGGAGCCGGGGAGGAAGTGCCTGCGGCGCTGGAGCTCTTGCGCTCAGTGGACTTGACGGGAGCGACAGTAACGGCGGACGCCAACTTCTGTACGGCTGGGATAACTCAGGTGATACGCGACCGAGGTGGTCACTACCTACTGGCGCTCAAGGGCAACCGCAGCACGTTGCATCGACATGTCGCGGACTGCTTTGCTACGGAGCGCGACGGGGATTTCGCGACTACAAAGCCTGACGTCCAAAAGGGGCGCGCCCACGGCAGGAGCGAGTTGCGCATCGTCCGTGCAATGTCAGCGGCTTTACTGCCGCCCGAACTCAGAGAGCGCTGGACTGATCTTGAATCGATCGTCCAAGTCGAGCGCTTACGTTTGGCTGATGAGCTGTCGTTCCAACGCTCGTACTACATCACGAGCCACGCGCCACAGGCCAAGAAGCTGGCTCCGCGAGTGCGCGATCACTGGAAGATCGAGAACGAACTCCATCACTGTCTCGACGTGACCTTCGGCGACGACCGCAGGGCCATTCGAAGCGAGTACGGCACGGAGAACTTCGCGCTGCTGGCGCGTTTTGCGTTGTCGCTTTTGAAGCGGAACTCGGGACCATCTTCAACCAACAAGGATAAGCGCAGCGTACGCATGAAAAGAAAGATCGCGATGTGGAGCGACAGCTACTATCTCGAGGTGCTCAACTCGGGCTTTCCTGCGATTTAAGATGCGCTCGCCCTGACATCAGCCGGGGCGATCCACCCGTATCGTCTACCGAGCTAGCCATGCCCGCCCGGCGCTCGTCGAGGGGTCACGTGTAACAGTGATTTTGGCGCTGAGGCCTGCCACACTGCGACATGCCTCGCCCAGTGTGGTCCCTGTGGCGGTTCGTGCTCGCCCTGCTTGCTGCACCTTCGGTGTCAGCGGCCGATGTCGTGCCGGATCAGTTCCGAGTCACCGCTGAGTACGGCGAAGGGTCGGCGTCCTTTTTGATGCGGCGCTTCTTTCCGCGCGGTGCCGGCCGCAGTTCGGCTGAAGAAGGGTGCCTATTCTTGGGTGAGCTAGAGAGCCAACAACTGGGCCCACGCGGCTTCGCAATCGGGTCGGGCTGCGTCGCCGACGAATTCAAACTCGACGCGTCGTTGGGGGACAGGAGTGGCCAGTTGCGCATTCGCGCGCGCGAGGGGAGCCACGTCTGGGAGCGTGGGAGCACTGCGGGGCCGACCCGTATCTCATTGACAGCCATCCGAGGACCCAACCTGGTCAGGTTTCGGGAAGGAACCCCGCAAGAAACGAAATATGTGGGGGTCGCGGTCATTAGCGATGCGGCACGTGTCGCTGACCTTGGAGGAAGCGAGGCCGCACTCGCCGCAGCAGAACAGACTATCGTTGCAGCAAATAAGTTGCTGGAGGAAGCGAGACTAACCCCGCGCGTCCGCCTCGTCTTGACTCAAAATCTTGCGTTCGACGACGACCCGTACGTGGTTGGCGCCGACGGCCTCACATCAACAACGGAGCTTCTGGGACTGTTCAACGATTGGGCAAGCGCCAGCACGGATCTCATCGCCCACGATGTGCACGTCATGCTCACCGGCCTCGACCTGGCGAATTCGGATGTGGGGGCCACCGCTCTCGGGGCCGCCTGTCTACCGGGTTTCAACGGTTTGATTGTCGAAGGTCGAGCTGGGACAGGGCCGTTGACCGCAGAAACGCTTGTCCACGAGATTGGGCACCTGCTCGGAATGGGACACGACGGGACTGACAACGTGTGCGCCGGCGGGATCATGAGTCCGACGACTACCGGCTTTGAAGAGGCCAAGTTTTCTTCGTGCAGTCAGGACGAGTTTCAGCGGTTCTTGGCAAACGCATTCGACAGCCGCTGTCTCGCCGACGTGCCTGTCGTCGCAGGCGCTGCCTCCTGTGGCGACGGGGTGCGCTCTGGCGACGAGGAGTGCGACTGCGGGACAACCACCAGCTGCAAATCAATCGACAAGTGTTGCGATCCAGTCACATGCAAGCTGGCCTCGGGCGCGAAGTGCAGCGGATTCAACGACGGCGCTTCTTGTTGCACTGCTGAATGTGCAATTGAGGATGCCGGGGTCGTGTGTCGCCCGGAAGCAACAGCCTGCGACATTCCGGAAGTATGCATTGGCGCGTCGGCCAGCTGCCCGGGCGATGTATGGAACGCGCTCGGCAGGCAGTGTCTGAGCTCCGATGGAACAACCGGAGCGTGCTTTCAAGGACTATGCGTATCTCGGCAGGCGCAATGCGAAGAGGCCGGGGATCTTGCTCGCGTCGACTTGACATCGCCGCCCGAATCCTGTCTCGCGCCTGATGCGCCCTGTGGAGAAGCCGTTTGCTTCGACGAGTCGGCGAACATTTGCAGGCAAATTGGCTTGATCCCGCAGAATGGAATTCCTTGTGCCAGCGACGCTCTATGCATCGACTCTGTTTGCACTCCGATCGCGTCGATCGATGAATGCCCTGAAACTGCGAAGAAAACTCCGGGGGAATGTGGTTGCGCGATTCCCGACGATGATGAGGATGCTGACGGAATAGTCCGATGTCTCGATGGGTGCCCGCGCGACGCGTTCAAGATCGCACCCGGGCGTTGCGGCTGTGGCGTGCCGGAAGCTGCAAACTGCGTTGACGACTCGAAGAAAGCGGAGCCCGGCTGCTCTTGTCGCTACGGAGGCCAAGACTCATCGAGATCAAAGTGGGCGCACGTATTCGTTCTCCTGGGACTCGTCGGCGCACGAAGGTGGACCCGATCCGGAAAGCGCTTGCACATTAGTTAGCCTTGTGTTTTTCTCGCACCTATGCGCCGAGTTACGCCTTCCGTTCAGCGGACTATCTGCCGAAGTATTCTACTGTTTGCCGCGTTAGGCGCCGCCGACGCTGCCGGTGAGACGATTAGCAAAGAAGGTGTGATCAATTTCAATGTGAACTTCGTCACACCGCCGTCGCCCCAGACGGTGGCGCTCATCGAGGGCGAGCTTGAGCGCTCCAACATTGGCCTTTGCGACGCAACTGACGGGCAGCTCCGCTTCGGCAAGATCCGGTTGACAGCGGGCCATACATCAGAGGACTCGAGCGAAATCTTCATACTCCCGCAATCTGGGCGGGCTTACGCAGCGGACGGCCAGGTATTTCTCTCTCAGAACAATTGGTACGCCGAAACTATCACCCATGAGTTGGGCCACAGTATTCTTGGGCTCGGCGAACAATACGAAGAGCAGCAGCGCAAAGGCACGGGATGCGGCATTGGTCTGGGGTTCGATCCCGACGTCCGCCTGGACGCAACATGGAACTCGATCATGCAGCAGGCCGAAAAGTCCGTGTGCCAGACAGCAGCAGGCAAGAGCTTCAGCTTCTTTGATCCAGGATATTGGAGCGCTGAGTACTGCCGAGACCCGTCCGATTGCCAGGGAGTTTGCACGGCGGCGAACTGTCCGACAGCAGGATTTACCTGTTCCACCGTTCCCACTTTGTCAAGCGAGCTCAGCGTTAGCCTCAACCACGACATCAGGCGTGGCTCGGGTGCGTCCGGATGTCCGGACGCCCAACCGGGCCGAATTCTATACGTAGATGCGCGGCTCAGTCCTACGCAAGCTGCCGATTTTCCAGGGCCTGGTATGGGCGGGCGGGGATGCGGCGACGGACTGATCGGCACCGGCGAGATGTGCGACGGCAACGCTCTGGGGGGCAAGACGTGCTCCAACCTCGGCTTCGGCTTCGGGTCGCTCCAATGCTACGCGAACTGTGCATTGGATACGTCTGGATGCTCAGGCCTTCCTACCTGCGGCGACGGTTTCCCGCAGACGGGCGAAGCCTGCGAGGCTCCGTATTTGCCGTCGGGCACGACATGCACGAGCGCGGGATTTAGTTCGAATGCACCCCTCACTTGCGATACCAACTGTGGAATCAACTACAGCCAGTGTCCGGGCGTCATCAATACCGAAGCACTGTTCGATCCCTCTACCCTGATCACGGCGAAGGCCACAGCGGACGCCTCGTATCAGGTCCGGTTTATCGACGAGTTAGGCAAAGTGGGTTCGGTCTCTGCGCCTGGTCCCTCGCTGCATGCCGTCCATTTGTTCCTCTCGCGGTCATCCCTCGCGAGTTGGAACCTATATGTCTACGGGGCCGACGAAGAATACGCCGGAGGCGCCGAGGGAGGCCTGCGACCCATTGCTCAAATCTCCCTCGGTTTTTTCCCAAACGGTGTACTCAAATCGGTCAATGGTGTGAACGGCGCGACTGAAGCCACAATCGAACTGGGCGGTAGCGCGACCGGAGCCTTCGCCAAGTCGGCAGCAGGACCCGCGGAACTCAAAGTAGATGTGGGTAGTCTACAAATGGAGATCTGGCGTACCCCCAGAAACAGCCTGGGTGGGACGAGGTTCGGCTCTGGGACGGCAATCTACGCAGCCGTCAAAGGTTCACCGGGGGCGCAGCAACTGGGAAAGTGTGAAGACGAGCCTCTCTGTAAAGCAAGCTGGAATGAGGATACCGGCAGATATGAACTGACGCATCAGAGCTACGACCGCGGGCCCCTGATCGGCAAACCGATCACTTCGGACTGGGATTACGCCCGACTGTTCCTAAAGAAGAAGGGATTTGACCTCGTGGTTCCCAGGCAGTTTCCCGAGCCTGCGCCCCTTAACGCGGCAGTTTGCAGCGCGGATCTCGACATCGACTCTTCCGGCATTACTCATCCAGATCAAATCATGGTGGTGCTCGACAGCTCAGGGTCGATGAACCAGGCAGTTGAAACGTCGGGCGGACAGGGCCGTTCTCGACTCGAGTACGTTCAGGACGCGGCCAAGGCATTCGCTGCGCTTCAAGAGGGTAAAGGAACGGAGATTGGATTCATCAGCTTCAATTCCATCGTGACACCGCGAATTGGATTGGCTGAAATCAACAATGCTTGCGGCGGCAGCACCCCTTCAAAGTGTGGAAATCGCTGTGTGAACAGCAGCGAAAACCCGAACAACTGCGGCAGCTGCGGCACGGAATGTCAGTCAGCCCAAGTATGTTCTTCCGGCACCTGCCAGTCTGCATGCGCCGGCTCTCGTACAAGCTGCCAGCGATCCTGCGTCGACCTGACCTCCAATGCGCGTCACTGCGGCGCTTGCGGCACGCTGTGCCCGTCGGGCGAAGCTTGTGTCAATAGCGCGTGTGTCGCTACGGGTACGCCGGTCCCAGGACCTAGTGAAACAGTAGCTCGACATAACCAACTCATCGACAACTTGGAAGCAGACGGTCAGACGGCCATCGGAGACGCGTTGCGTCTCGCGCAAGCGAAGCTCCACCCTCAAAGCGGCTTGCGAGCTATCGTGCTCATGAGCGACGGCCAATCGAATATTGGAGAAGACCCTGCAACGGTCGTGAAGGATCTCGTTGCTGAAGGAATCGAACTCTACCTTGTGCCAACCGGCCCCGAGGCGGATCGCGAGCTGGCCGCCGAGTCGCTCGAAGCGGCGCCTGAGTCCGGCCTAGCAGAAATCTACGACGCTCCCGCTGGCGACGAGGCACCTGCTGCGTTCGTCGAGGCCTTTGCCCGCTCACGGAGCGAAGCCCTCGTTCTCGGAAGGACATTCTCGGCCGTTGCTGCAGGGCCAGAAGTCGTCCGGCGGACGGTCATTCAGGGCCCTTCGGACGGCACTGGCGGGCTTCCCACTTCGGAGACATTCATCATCCCGGTCGAAGACTTTGCTGCGCGGTTGAACGTACTCGTATCGTCGCGCAATGCGGCTGAGGATATTTGGGCGCCCATACTGAGGCTGCGTAACCCCAGTGGTCAGATCGTCGCGACGGATTCATCGTCTGGAGTGGCCATCGGTCAGCTCGTCAAGCTTCTTCAGGTCGACGGCCCTGCACCGGGCGACTGGAAGCTGGAGATTTTCGCCGGCTCGCAGATACCGCAACGAAGCATGCTGCTTGCTCACATTCAGAATCCCAACCCTGATTGCCGAGTATCCGTTTCCCCCGAGCGAGCCCAACCAGGCGAGAAAGTCCGGGTGACGGCTCACGCCTTCTGGGGAAACCAGTGGATCTCGGCTGGCGTTGGTTTTCGGGCGACGATTCGCAGTCCGGATGGAAGCGAATTGTCATTGGCATTGAAAACCTCGGAGGATTCGCTGGACGGCGCCTACGCCGATTTCTACGCGGATGCCAACTCGGGCATTCATCAGATTCTAGTATCCTGTGACGTTCGAAGCGGCGCCGTGTTTGGTTCGGGCGAATCAACTGCCGACGAGTCGGAACCGCTCGCACCGAACCCTGGAGTGGTAAAGCCGTTCTATCGCGAAGGCACCGTGAGTTTGCCGGTTGGTCAGCTCGGTAGTTGTTCGTTGGCACCCAGCAGCGTCGCTTGTTGCTCTTCGCTTTCGTCCTGTCCAGGGACAAGCCGCATAGCGATCATGACCGGTCTCAACGGGGGCGGTGGCGGCGGCTCGGGCAGTGGCTCGGGCAGTGGCCAGGGCGCTGGCCTCACGCTGGACGATCGAGCGTCTCTCACGGGAGTGAATGGAGCACCAACCGAGGTTCTCGCTGTCGGTTCGACTCGAACGGAGCTTGGCGCGGATTCCGTGATCATCGGTAGCCTTGCAAGCGTGAGCAACATTTTTGCGCGGGAGAGAGCTCACGTGACTGGCGCGGGCGTGACCAGCGGTTCGTATGAGCAACAAAACCAGGTGCGCATCGATGGAGGAATAACCCAGGGCGTGGCCCTCACCATTCCTGCGAGCACGCTGGTGTCACCGCAGTTTCCAAGCGCCAACCGTGGGCCGCGCAATCTCGAGCCCGATGCGCGTTTGGCGATCACTCCCGGGGCCTACGGCAATGTGACAGTCAAGTCGCGCGCTATTCTCCAGCTAGAAGCGGGCACCTACTGGTTCGAGTCGTTCGAAATCGAGCCGCAAGCCGTAGTGCGAACTAGCGGTACTGCTCCCACGAGAATTTTCGTCCGCGGCAACGTGGCATTCAAAGAAACGCCGCGGCACATCTCGAACAAGCACGACAAGGTCCTCGTCTTCGCGTTGACCAGTTCAACGATATTCCTCGAGAAAGCTCTTTCAGGCACCATCATTGCTCCCTATGCGAACGTGGTACTGGGAGGCAGCGGCGGAACCGTTCACCAGGGGTCCGTTTTTGCGCGCGGAGTTCAGTTGAGGTCTGGCGTACGGCTTGAACACTACGGATTTCCCTGGACCTGGGTCCCTGGAGGGGTGCCTCCAGTGATGGCGCGGTTGGCGCCATCGGATGACGGTGACGTCAATGCGCCCGTCGGCGAAGTGGGATTCGGCTGCAGCTTTCCTGGGAAGCCGGCGGACTTTCCCTCGGCCTGGCTTCTCCTAGCTCCCATCGGATTCTGGCTCCGTCGCCGCCGAAACCAAGCCGCATGACCCGCATTGTTCCACTTCTATTTTGTCTCACCGTGAGCGCGTGCAACCCCAACGGGACCGCAGCGGATGCGAACGCGGCCGGAGGCGCATCCGGTGGCGATTCGAATCTGCCGCACGTGCTCTACGACCGCGGCGACAACCAGCCCAAGTCGCTCACCACGCATGGCGACATGCTCTATTGGGGGGAAGGCACAGTAGAAGGCGAGCACGTCATCACGCGCGCCAAGGCCGACGGAACCTCGACCCCCGAAAAAGTTGGGCTGTCTTCAGGGTTTGATATCTCGACACAGCTGGTGGCCGTGAGCGACGACTTCGTCTACTGGCAGAACGACAAGCGGCTAGTGCGCGTCGCTATCGACGGTGGCGAAGAAGAAGAGCTGCCAACGAACCTGCAGACAAGCGGCGGCCCGGTGCTGGTCATCGGAAATGACTGGGTGGTCGCTGCGAGTCCGAGCTGTCGTGACATCTCGGTGGTCAACGCGAGGACCAAAGCCCTGCGAGCGCTCACTATAGAGTCTGAACTTCTAGGTGGGGTCACCGCACTCACGTCCATCGATGGGATGATCTTTTGCAGCGCTGGACCAACGATCTGGAAGGTGGGGGTCGAGTCGGGAGAGATGGAGATTCACTGGTCGACCGCTACGCCAGAAATGAAAGTCGGCCAACTGGGAGAGATCGGCGGCACATTGATCTTTGTGCTAAAAAAGATTGGCGTTTTTGCGTGGTCCTCATTGCAGAGCCTTCCCTCGGAGGCTGTCGAACCGACAGAGCTGG
>Ga0209181_10011630_pt1 | contig 11246 bp, 7 predicted proteins | sample MAT05_FD_187208 | JGI IMG/M metagenome (GOLD analysis project Ga0209181, IMG submission 187208) | Freshwater microbial communities from Lake Fryxell liftoff mats and glacier meltwater in Antarctica - MAT-05 (SPAdes) (version 2) | ecosystem: Environmental > Aquatic > Freshwater > Ice > Liftoff... | reverse complement strand
GCCGCCTTCTTCGCAGGTGCCGCCTTCTTGGCCGGTGCCGCCTTCTTGGCCGGTGCCGCCTTCTTCGCAGGTGCCGCCTTCTTGGCCGGTGCCGCCTTCTTCGCAGGTGCCGCCTTCTTCGCCGGCGCTGCCTTCTTCGCAGCAGCCTTCTTGGCCGGCGCTGCCTTCTTCGCGGGAGCGGCCTTCTTCGCGGGAGCAGCCTTCTTGGCCGGGGTCTTCTTGGCCGGAGCGGCCTTCTTTGCAGTTGCCATAACGATCTCCTTGATCAAGTTACAAAAAACCCGGCGCCGGCTGAACCGGCACCGGGATTCACCGCCCGATGGTCAGCCAGGAAGCGATGTTCTCGCTTCCTGGCGGTCGCCTCGGTAGGGTGAATGCGGTCGCGAGCGCAGCTGCGGTCTGGTGCCGGCCTTGGCTCGTCATTCTTGAACTTGCAGGGGCAGACCCCCACCCGGTGCCCGATGCAGTAGGCGCAACGGGTGCTTGGTGGTGGGGGCACTTGCCCTGCGGTGTATGGGTCATGCAGCCGCGCCGCCTTCAGTCCCAGGCCAGCGCACCGCCGGTCTGGTAGTCGATGACTCGGGTCTCGAAGAAGTTGCGCTCCTTCTTCAGGTCGATCATTTCGCTCATCCAGGGAAAAGGGTTTTCTTCGTTCGGGAACAGCGGCTCCAGCCCGATCTGGGTGGCACGGCGGTTTGCGATGTAGCGAAGGTAACCTTTGAACATCGATGCGTTCATGCCCAGCACACCGCGCGGCATGGTGTCTTCGGCGTAACGGTACTCAAGCTCGACGGCCTTCTCGAAGATCGTCTTGATCTCGGCCTTGAACGCAGCCGTCCACAGGTGCGGGTTCTCGAGCTTGATCTGGTTGATCAGGTCGATACCGAAGTTGCAGTGCATCGACTCGTCGCGCAGGATGTACTGGTACTGCTCGGCAGCACCCGTCATCTTGTTCTGACGGCCCAGCGCAAGGATCTGCGTGAAACCGACGTAGAAAAACAGGCCTTCCATCAGGCAGGCAAAAACGATCAGGCTCTTGAGCAGCGTCTGGTCGGTCTCGGGGGTGCCGGTGTGGAAATGCGGGTCCATGATCGCGTCGATGTACGGGATCAGGAATTCATCCTTTTCGCGAATCGACTTGACCTCGTGGTACGCGTTGAAGATTTCGCTCTCATCCAGACCCAGCGACTCCACGATGTACTGGTAGGCGTGCGTGTGGATCGCTTCTTCGAATGCCTGGCGCAGCAGGAATTGCCTGCACTCGGGGGCCGTGATGTGGCGATAGGTGCCCAGCACGATGTTGTTGGCGGCCAGCGAGTCGGCAGTGACGAAGAAACCAAGATTGCGCTTGATGATGCGGCGCTCGTCTTCGGTCAGGCCGTTGGGGTCTTTCCACGTCGCGATGTCGCGCGACATGTTCACTTCATTGGGCATCCAGTGGTTGGCGCAACTGGAAAGGTATTTCTCCCACGCCCACTTGTACTTGAAGGGCACCAACTGGTTGACGTCGGTCTGCCCGTTGATGATGCGCTTGTCGGCTGCGTTCACCCGGCGTGTGCTGAGCGCTGAGGCAGGGGCGCTCTTGATTACGGGCTGAACCGGGCGTGCCTCGAGCGGAAATCTTGCAGACTGCAAAGCTTGCGCAGGCCTCTTTGCCGAAGCCGGCGCCACGGCTTCAAATCGGGGCCCCGGCACGACCGCCTTGGGCAGCGGGGGGGGTGGAGTCTTGATGTCTTCTTCCCAGACCAGCATGAGTATTTATATCCTGTATGTTTTGATTATCTGGGTGTTGCGAGCGAACACCAAGCACTGTTGACAGATGAGCCGACTCGTTGTTGCAGCAGAGCATCGCAGACGCGCTCGGCCGGCTGCGACTGCACATCGCAAACGACACGCCGACGCGTGTGCGCCGCAGCGATCAAGGGTGCACAGCAGCTCATTGGCAAGCCTCGCAACCAGGGTCGTCGATGGCGCAGAACTTGATGTCGGTGGCAGGGTCCGATGCAAAATTCGCAACCCCGGCTGAAGCCGCTGCAGCAACTGCCGAGGCCGGGGCCTGACCCATCGACACCGCGTTCAGCGAGCCACGGGACACGGTGGATTTCTCTGAATAGGTGGCACTGGTGGTGCGCAGGTAGTAGGTGGTCTTCAGGCCCCGCAGCCAGGCGAGCTTGTAGGTCTCGTCGAGCTTGCGGCCCGACGCACCCGCCATGTAAATGTTCAGCGACTGCGCCTGGTCGATCCACTTCTGGCGCCGCGCGCCAGCTTCCACGAGCCAGGTGGCGTCGACCTCGAAGGCCGTGCTGTAGAGGCGCTTCAGGTCTTCAGGCACGCGGTCGATGGGGCGTAACGAACCGTCGAAGTGCTTGAGGTCCATCACCATCACGTCGTCCCACAAGCCCAGGCGCTTCAGGTCCCGCACGAGGTACTCGTTGACGACGGTGAACTCGCCCGACAGGTTGCTCTTCACCGACAGGTTGCCGAAGCTGGGCTCGATGGAGGCATCGACGCCGATGATGTTGCTGATGGTGGCCGTGGGTGCGATGGCCACGCAGTTGCTGTTGCGCATGCCGTGCTCGGCGATGCGGGCCCGCAGTGGCGTCCAGTCCAGGGTCGAGCTGCGGTCAACTTCCAAGTGGCCGCCGCGCTGTTCGCTCAGCAGGTCCAGCGAATCCTGCGGCAGGATGCCGCGGTCCCACAGGCTGCCGCGGTAGCTGCTGTAGCGGCCGCGCTCTTCGGCCAGCTCAGTGCTGGCCCAATAGGCGCAGTAGCACACCGCCTCCATGCTGCTGTCGGCAAAGGCCACGGCCTCTGCGCTGGCATACGGAACCTTCAGTTCGTACAGGCAGTCCTGGAAGCCCATGATGCCCAGGCCCACCGGGCGGTGGCGCAGGTTGCTGTCGCGCGCCTTCTTGACGGCGTAGTAGTTGACATCGATGACGTTGTCGAGCATGCGCATCGCAGTGGCCACGGTGCGCTTGAGCTTGACCTGGTCGATCTGGCCATCAAGCAGGTGCTGCACCAGGTTCACGCTGCCCAGGTTGCACACCGCAATCTCGGTGTCGCTGGTGTTCAACGTGATTTCGGTGCACAGGTTGGAAGAGTGCACCACGCCCACGTGTTGCTGCGGGCTGCGCACGTTGCAGGCGTCCTTGAAGGTGATCCAGGGATGGCCGGTTTCGAACAACATCGACAGCATCTTGCGCCACAAATCCTTGGCTGCCAAACGCTTGAAGAGCTTGATCTCGCCACGATCAGCCTTGGCCTCGTAAGCGGTGTAGGCCTCTTCGAAGGGCTTGCCGAACTTGTCATGCAAATCGGGGCAGGTGCTGGGCGAGAACAGCGTCCAGTCGCCGCCCTCGACGACGCGCCGCATGAAGAGGTCGGGTATCCAGTTGGCCGTGTTCATGTCGTGCGTGCGACGGCGGTCGTCGCCGGTGTTCTTGCGCAGCTCGAGAAACTCCTCCATGTCGAGGTGCCAGCTTTCCAGGTAGGCACACACCGCGCCCTTGCGCTTGCCGCCCTGGTTGACGGCCACGGCCGTGTCGTTGACGACCTTAAGGAACGGCACCACACCCTGGCTCTTGCCATTGGTGCCCTTGATGTAGCTGCCCAATGCGCGCACGCGCGTCCAGTCGTTGCCCAGGCCACCGGCAAATTTGGACAGCAGCGCGTTTTCTTTCAGCGCCTCGTAGATGCCGTCCAGATCATCAGCCACGGTGGTGAGGTAGCAGCTGCTGAGCTGTGAGCGGCGCGTGCCGCTGTTGAACAGCGTGGGCGTGCTGCTCATGAAGTCGAAGCTGGACAACACGTTGTAGAACTCGATGGCACGGGCTTCGCGATCAATCTCACCCAGCGACAGCCCCATCGCCACGCGCATGAAGAAGGCCTGCGGCATCTCAATGCGCGTCTCTTCGATGTGCAGGAAGTAGCGGTCGTACAGCGTCTGCAGACCCAGGTAGTCGAATTGCAGGTCGCGTGTGGCGTCGAGCGCGGCGCCCAGCCTGGCGAGGTCGAACTGCAGCAGCTTGTCGTCCAGCAACTCGGCCTGCACGCCCTTCTTGATGAAGGCGCCGAAGTATTCTGCATAGCGCTCACCCATCTGTTCATGGGTGACTTCGCCGCCCAGCACTTCGCGGCGAATGGTGTGCAGCAGCAGCCGCGCGGTGGCGCGCGTGTACGACGGCTCTTTCTCGATCAAGGTGCGGGCGGCCATGATGGCGGCCTTGTAGACCTCGTCCATCGGCACGCCGTCGTACAGGTTGCGGCGGGTTTCGGCCAGGATCGGCTCGGCCTGCACGTCGGCGCCCAGGCCAGCACAAGCCGACTCGATCAGCGAACGCAGGTGGTGGGCATCCAAGGGCACACGCTGCCCGTGTTCAATGACATGCAGCTCCACCGGCTTGGGGGCTGTGGCCTGCCCCTGGCGCGCGCGTTCTTGTGAACGGCGCTCGCGGTACAGCACATAGGCGCGCGCCACTTCGTGGTGCCCGCTGCGCATCAGGCCGAGTTCGACATGGTCCTGCACGTCTTCGATGTGAAAGGTGCCACCGCCAGGGCGCGAGCGCAGCAACGCGCGCACAACCGTCTCGGTCAGACGTTCCACCGTTTCACGAACGCTGGCTGATGCGGCGCCCTGGGAGCCGTGCACGGCCAGAAAGGCCTTCATCAGGGCGACGGCAATCTTGTTCGGTTCGAAGCTGACCACCGCGCCATTGCGCCGGATGATCTGATAGCCGGAATAAGCGGCCGAGGCCAGGTCGACGCCTGTCGCTGCGCTGCGTTGTGGCTGCGCGAGCGGCGCCATGGTGCTTGATGAAGTCTGCATTCAGTTCCCTCGGAATAGGTAGAGCAAGAGGTGCTTGTGGTGGGATGGTGCTGTCATAGCGGGAAACAGCAACCGGATCTGACATCTGGAGCGCGCAGGCTCGAGGTGGAATCAGCGCGAGCGTGGCGTTCGTGGCGTTCGTGGCGTTCGTGGCGTTCGTGGCAAGCCGCGTGCCCAAGCCGATGACACTTCAAAGCTCGCTTCTTCTGGCCGTCCAGCGCGCACTGGAGCTTCAGGTATGGCCTTCCTGGAGGTGGCTTCACCCCAATTGCCGCGGTTGACTGCGATCCCCATAGGACACTATATCTGGTGTCTGTGGGCCGGACAAGCCACTACCGCTAGCGTCGGACACATAAAACACCTGAGCAGCTGGGCGCGGCGCCGGAACGCGCAGGCCGGCTCTGGAAACCACTGCATGCAGCCCGCCAGCGGCCCGCGCCGCGTCAGCGCTGCAGCTTCACGCGTGGAGCCAGGAACGACGTGCAACAACAGAAGAAAACGCGTGGCAACCCGCGCCACGTCTGCATCATGGCAAGCGGCACGGTGTCGGCAAGGGTCCGGCTCCGCGCAGCGCGCGCCGCAACTGGCGCCAATCAAAGCCAGGCCCCGGATCGAATTTTCGGCCCGGCGCGATGTGTTCATGGCCCACGACCTCACTCAGCCCGTAGTGGCCAGACAACAGACGCAGCAGGCGTGCCAGCGCAAGGTACTGGCCGCTGTCGAAGCTCAGACCGTCCAGGCCCTCCAGCTCGATGCCAATGGACCAGTCATTGCAGTTCTCGCGGTCTCTCCAACAGGAAACACCCGCATGCCAGGCACGCTGATGACAAGACACGAACTGCAGCACACGCCCACTGCGGCGGATAAAGAAGTGCGCCGACACCCGCAAGTGCTGGATGGTCTCGAAGTAAGGGTGGGCGGCTGCGTCCAGGGTGTTGGTGAAGAAACGCTCCACCGCGTCGCCACCCCAATGTCCCGGCGGCAGACTGATGGCATGAACGACCGCCAACGTGGCCACGACCCCCGAAGGACGCGGGCCGAAGTTGGGGCTGGGCCGGTGCGATGCGCCCTGCCACCAGCCGTCATGCCATGCACAACGCTTCGGCACCGGCGTCAACCCGGTGGGTCGGTGCGCTCGCCATCGCCCACACCGGTACCTGCACCACCACCCAAACCAACGCCCACGCCCACACCCACAACAATATCCACACCGATACCCCCACCGATACCCAGGCGCGCCATGCGGTAGCGCATCTGGCGCAGCGACAGGCCCAGGCTGGCGCCAGCGGCGGTGCGGTTGTAGCGAAACCGGTCCAGCGCGCGCACCAGTATGTTTCGTTCGACGTCGTCCAGATAAGTCACCAGATCCGCGGGCAGGGCTGCGGTGGGCCCGACAGCGGTGGCCGCAGGTGGCGCCAAGCCGGGCAACGGGCGCTCCTCAGCCGTTGATGCCAAGGCCATTGCCGGTTCGGGCAGCAGCGCCGCGCGGCTATCGGACGGCATGGCCAGCGCAGCGAAGCCGGAGTCATAACCGCTGTCATGCAGCATCTCGCTGGTCAGGCCCAGTTCATCGGACCCGATGTCGGGGCCGCTGGCCAGCGCCAGCGCGCGGTGCAGCAGGTTTTCGAGTTCGCGCACGTTGCCCGGAAAACGGTAGGCCATGAGTTGGCGCATGGCCTGTGGCGTGAGCGCGGGCACGGGTGTGACGCCCGCGTCGCGGGCGATGCGCAACAACGCCTGCGCGCAGATGACGGGCAGGTCGGCCATGCGCTCGCGCAGCGCCGGAATGCCGATGCGAATGACGTTGAGCCGGTAGAACAGGTCCTGCCTGAACCGCCCTGCCTGCACTTCTTGCCCCAGGTCGCGGTGCGTGGCGCTGACCAGCCGCACGTTCGTCGGCACCTCGGCCACAGCGCCCACCGGCCGCACGGCCCGCTCCTGGATCACCCGCAGCAGCTTGCTCTGCATCAACAGCGGCAGGTCGCCAATCTCGTCAAGGAACAGCGTGCCACCCTGCGCGGCCTGAAAGAAGCCTTCACGGTCTTCAGTGGCGCCGGTGAAAGCGCCCTTGCGGTAGCCGAAGAATTCAGACTCCAGCAGATGCTCGGGGATGGCGCCGCAGTTGACCGCCACAAAAGGACCGCGTACACGCGGCGAACAGCCATGAATGGCACGCGCCACCAGCTCTTTGCCGGTACCCGATTCGCCGTGCACCAGCACCGGGGCCATGCTGCGCGCGACTTTGGCAATCAAGACACGCACCTGCTGGATGGCCGCAGACTCACCCACGATGCGCGCCAGCGCTTCACCCTGGGGCGCCGCTGCCGCCCTGGCGCGCGACAGTTCGGCCGGGGAGTTGGCCGCCGCCGCAGTCGCGACAGTCGTCACTGCCGGCGTGCGGCCTATCGCCGACGCCACCACGGCGCGAAACTGCCGCAAATCCACCGGCTTGGTCAGGTAGTCGTAGGCGCCGGCCTTCAGCGCCTCGACAGCGTTCTCGGGCGAACCGTAAGCCGTGATGACCACCGCCTTCTCGTGCCGCCCTGCCTGGTCGATGCGGCGCAACAGGTCCAGGCCCGTGCCATCAGGCAAACGCATGTCGGTGATGACGAGCTGATAGGCGCCGGGCCCGCGCGCCTGCAAAAGCGCCCAGGCTTCTTCAACCGTGCCCGCGCTTTCCACGTCGTAACCTTCCCGCACCAGCGTCAGCTCGTACAGGGTGCGCAGATCGGGTTCGTCGTCCACCACCAGTAGGCGTGGGCTGGTGCTGGAACTCACGGGTGGGCTTGGGGTTCTAGGGCCAGCGTGCTGGCGGGGCCTGAGAGGGCGCGACGCTGCAGGCAGACGACGAATTCGTTGCGCAGCCGCTCTGAGGATGCGCGTCGGTGGTAGTCGATGCTGGCGCCGTAGCGCTCGCACAGCTCGCGGCAAATATACAGGCCCAGCCCGGTGCCGCGGCTGCGGGTCGAAAAGAAGGGTTCGAACAGGTAGCGCTCGATCTCCGGCGCAATCAGCGGGCCGTCGCTGAGCACGGCCAGCTCCACCGTCTGCTCGTCGCGCGCGCGCAGACGCAACAAGATCGCACCGGCCTGGGCACTGGCGTGGCGGTGCGCGTTATCCAGCAGGTTCACGAGCACGCGGCGCAAGTGTTCGGGGTCGAACAGCGCACCCACCGGCTGGGTGCCAAGCTCGGCCAGCAGGCGGCTGTCGGCGCCCATTGGCAGGGCCACCGTTCGGGCCCATTCCGATGCATCGCGGGCCACCGTCTGCTGCACGTCGATCACGCGCTCCAGCACAGGCATGCCCGGGGCCACCTCCATCACGTCGTCAACCAGCCGCTTCAGTCGTTCGACGTTGTCGGCCACCATGCAGGCCAGCCGCCGCTGATCGGGCTCGAGCGTGTCTTCCAGCATCAACGCATTGGCTTGTGCAATGGCCGCCAGTGGATTGCGGATCTCGTGCGCAATTCCCGCCGAGACCCGGCCCATGGCAGCCAGTTTCTCTTGCCGGATGCGCGCCTGCAGCGTGCGCACGTCTTCCATCAGCAGCACTGCGAAACCGTCACCGTGGGGTTCACCGGCGCCGGGCGGGCGGGCCGCGGCCAAGGCGTTTGCGCCGTCCCACGCCGGGCGGCGCATGAAGCGCACGCGCATGCGCAGCGTGCGCAGGTGGCCGTCCCCGAAGTCCAGCACCATGTCGCGCCCCGCCTCGGGCCAGCTGCCGGCGGCCATGGCCCCTTGCACGGCCGTTTGCAGCGCTTGCCAGGCTGCTCTTTCGTGCAGCATGAAGGGTGCAGGCGGGCTCAATCCCTCGGACACCAACAGGGCCCGCGCGGCCGGGTTGGCAGCGCGCACACGCAGTTGCGGGTCCACCACCAGCACGCCATCCACCATCTCTTCGATCACCAGCCGGTTCAGCTGCGCCTGCTGCCGTGCCAGTTCCAGGCTGCCGCGTGCCGACAGTTCTTCGCGCGCCAGGCGCGCCGCCAGTTCACCGGCCAGCAAAGTGATGATGAACAGGCCCAGGCCCGCCAAACCCGTCTGCAGCATCAAGGCCGGCATTTCGTTGGCCGGTGCCGTTCGCCAGGCCATCATCAGCAACAGCAGCGCCACCGCCGAGGCCGTGCCCAACGCCAGCACGCGCGACGTGAAAACACCCGCCATCAACACCGGCAGCACCAGCAGGGCACCGTAGTTGAAGGTCGAACCTCCTTCCAGCAGATGGAGTGCCGAAAACGCCACCAGGTCGACGCCGATGGTCAGCAGCCACTGGCGCCGCCTCTTGCCACGCAGCGTCTGCGGCTGGGCCAGCGGGCTGAAACTGGGCAGCAGCCACAAGGTCACGGCCTGTATGGCGTAGGCCAGAGACACCATCGCGAGCCACTCGGAGCCCCGCGAGCCGATCAGGCTCGACACCCCTTGCACGACCACCAGGCCCAACCCGATGGCAGCGCGTGCTGCTGCATAGGTGCGGTAGACGCGCGCCAGCGCGCTGTCCTGCAGCGCCGAAGCCTGCCGCTCCTGACGCGCAAACGACGGCGCAGACCGCACCGCGTCGCCGGCGGAGAGCCAGCCCGCATCGAAGAATGAATCGCCACCCGGCCCGGTCTCGTTGCCGGAGGCGCCGAAGAGAGCGCCGCTGCGTCGCCGGCCCGCAGGTCGGCGCCGGTCGACACCGCGACGATCACCGGCACTGCGGTCGGTGTCTGCCGCTGACTGCGACGCGGCCGCGCTGCCGGGGTCCATGACGAAGGAAGCTGCGGCTCAGCGCGGGCCTGCCAGGCGATGCACATCGCCGCAGTACAGTCGCCCCTGCGCATCGACCACGGCCTCGCTGCGGGGCAGGTGCAGGCCGCAGTGCGTGCAGCCCACCATGGTCTGTGTGTCGGCGGCGTCAGGTGTGCCCGTGCCTTTCGCACCGCCCTTCGCAGCGCCCTTCACACCGCCCTTCGCACCGCCCGCCGCACCGCCTGCCGCACCCGGCCCGGCGTCGCCGCCAGCGTCATCAGGCCTGGCGTCGCGGCCACGTCCCCGGGTGCGGCCCATCAGCAGCCACATCACCACGATCACGATCACCAGCACCAGCACGTATTTCATGACCTACCCGCCCCTGTCGACGCAGACCCAGCGCAGCCGTGGCCGAAACCACCGGCTTCAGCGCGCCAAAAAGACCTCAAGCACAAAGCGCGAACCGGCATAGGCCAGCAGCAACAACACCGCACCGGCATACAGCCATCGCGTTGCGCGCCGGCCGCGCCAGCCGCGCCAATGACGGCCCGCCAGCAGCGCCGCGAAGACGGCCCAGGCCAGCAATGCAAAGACCGTCTTGTGCTCGAAACGCCACTGCCCGGACGTCAGCAAACCCAGCAACAGTGTGGCGCTGAGAGCGGCAAAACCGGCCGCCACGAAGTTGAAGGTCAGCCGCTCCAGCTGCAGCAACGGCATGCCGACCTTGCGGCCTTCAGCCTCACCCGACAAACCTGCCCGCAGCCGGCGTTCAGCGGCATCGAGCATCAATCCATGCAGCACCGCAGCACCAAACAAGCCGTAGGAGCCGACTCCGAGCGCAAAGTGCAGCGGCGCCAGCGCCGTCGCGGCGCGCTTGGCCTCGCCAGGAAAAGCGCCCGCCAGACCAACCGCCAACGCGCCCAGCAGACCCAACCACTGGCGCACCGCAGGCAACGGCAGCAGCCGGCTTTCGACGGTGTAGACCGCCGTGACGAGCCACACCGCCATCGACAGCACGGGCCCGAATCCCAGGCGCGCACCGCCATCAGGCTGGCCCAGCCCGGCAATGTCGATCAGCAGCAGCAGCGCATGCAGGACAAAGGCGCCGAGGAAGGCGGCCACGGCGAAGCGCCGCAGCGCCTGCACCGGTGCCGCGGCGAGCAGATACAGCAGCACAGCCACTGCAACCAACGGCCATTGGCCGGTGGGGCCCAGCAGTGGCGACGCGCTCGATAGAATCATGCTGACAGTGTACTGATCGCGGGCCCGTCTTCACGGCGCCCGCCCGCAAAGCAACCATGGCCACCACCCTCACCGACCGCCTGTCAAAGATGGTCAAGACGATGCGCGGCCAGGCGCGCATCACCGAAAGCAACGTGCAGGACATGCTGCGCGAGGTGCGCATGGCGCTGCTCGAGGCCGACGTGGCGCTGCCCGTGGTGCGCGACTTCATCGCACGCGTCAAGGACAAGGCACTGGGCCAGGAAGTGGCCGCTTCGCTGAACCCCGGGCAGGCCCTGGTGGGCATCGTGCACAAGGAACTGGCCGCGACGATGAGCGACGCGGGCCTGCCGGGTTCGCCGTCGCGCCCGGTGTCCGAATTGAATCTGGCCACGCAACCGCCGGCGGTCATCCTGATGGCCGGCTTGCAGGGCGCCGGCAAGACCACCACCACGGCCAAGCTGGCCAAG
>Ga0209181_10011629_pt1 | contig 11247 bp, 7 predicted proteins | sample MAT05_FD_187208 | JGI IMG/M metagenome (GOLD analysis project Ga0209181, IMG submission 187208) | Freshwater microbial communities from Lake Fryxell liftoff mats and glacier meltwater in Antarctica - MAT-05 (SPAdes) (version 2) | ecosystem: Environmental > Aquatic > Freshwater > Ice > Liftoff... | reverse complement strand
CGCACTGACGCTCCCAGTTCCGAAGGATAAAAAAACCGGGCCGAAAGCAGGCACTTTCATTCTCAAGGCGAGCTACCGCGACCGAGGCAGCCAGACTCAAAGTTCGCTCGAAAGTGGAGAAATGATTGCTTTGCGCCCGGCTTTTCAGCAAGCCGAACAAGCGGACAGTATGTCCAAGAACATTCGCACCTATCGTCCGTTTAATGGCGACACTGTCGTGCTCAATGAATTGAAATCCAACAGCTTTTTTGTTTTCAAACATGTTGACTTGACGGGCGTACACACGGTAGCAATGGGCATCGGCATGAGCGACAGTAAATACCAATACGGCGGTGGCAGGGTGGAAATCCGGCTAGGTTCGCCAAAGGGGACGCTGTTAGGCAAAGTTGCTTTGCCCAAAAAAGCGGCAAACCCCCAAATGGAGTTTACCGAGGTCAATATCCCGCTCGCTTCTGTTGCAAATGCTGGATTCCACGACCTTTATTTTGTGTTAAAAAACGAAAACGACCCCTCGAAATTGGTGGCGGCGGTGGACTGGGTGAGGTTTGATTTGAGAGAATGAGCCAAAGCCGCAACTTTTTCCGCAATTTTGCGGGTTGATTGGTCACTGGTTATTAGGTCACTGTTTATTAGGCCATTGAAAATCACACCTAATCACCAATGACCAATGACGATAAATGACCAATGACCAATGACCATAAATGACCCAATGACCCAATGACCAATGACCATAAATGACCAATGACCAATGACCAATGACGATAAATGACCCAATGACCCAATGACCCAATGACCAATGACGATAAATGACCCAATGACCCATGGACGTTAAATGACGAATTAAATGCTTGACCTCTCTTTTCAATACCCCGCCTGGTTTCTGATTTTTTGTGCGCTGCTGGGGCTTGGCTATGCGCTGTTGCTTTATTACCGCGATACAACTTTTCGCGATCAAGCCCTGAAACTCAATCGTTGGCTGGGGCTCTTACGTTGGCTATCAGTCACCCTGCTCAGTGCGTTGTTGTTGTCGCCACTCCTGAAGAGTTTTTTCACGGAAACAAAAAAGCCCATCGTAGTGCTCGCGCAAGACCAGTCTGAAAGTGTGTCCACTGACTTGCAAGGGGAGACTTTGGAGCGTTACAAACAAGATTGGGCTGCGCTGAAAAATTCCCTTTCTGAAAATTATGAGGTGCACGAACTCGCTTTTGGAGACCAAGTTCGCGAAGGCGTGGATTTTAGTTTTACCGATAAAGTTTCCAATTTTTCAGAACTATTGCGGGGTGTGTATGATCTCTATGGCGGCCAAAACCTCGGCGCTGTGGTGCTGGCTTCTGATGGTATTTACAACGAAGGCAGCAATCCAGCTTACTCCGACGCACCGCTTTCGGCTCCGGTTTACACGGTGGCGTTGGGCGACACTACGCCGAAAAAAGACCTGTTGGTGAAACGGGTATTCCATAACAAAATCGCTTACCTGGGCGACAAGTTTACTTTGCAAATTGACCTTGTTGCCACCAACCTTGCCGGGAAACAGACGGTTCTAACCGTTTCAAAATCAAGCGATTCAGGATTAAAGCAGCTACAAAGCATCCCTGTGACGCTGTCCGGGAACGATTTTTTCGCCACCAAAGAAGTACAATTGGATGCAGATCAAGCCGGAGTGGTTTCGTACATCATAAGTGCCGCCGTTTTGCCTGGAGAGGCGAGTACGAGCAACAATCGCCGCGAGATTTTTATAGACGTGCTGGATGCCCGTCAGAAAATCTTGCTATTGGCCAACAGCCCACACCCTGACCTGAGTGCCCTGAAAACAACCCTTGAAACCAACAAAAATTACCAAATCAGCACGGCCTATATCAATGATCCGGGCTTGGACGTGGGCAAGTTCGATTTTGTGGTGCTGCACAACCTGCCATCCACTTCAAACGACCTTTCGGGCCTCCTCAACACGATGAACAACAAGCGCATTCCGCGTCTTTTCATCGCCGGGATGCAGACGGGCTATCCTGCGCTGGCACGAGCACAAAGCCTGGTTAATTTGCAAAGCGATGGTTCGCAGAGCGACGAAGTACAGGGTCGTGTCTCACCGCAATTTGCCGCATTTTCGTTAAGCCCTAAGGTGCTGGAGGAGTTGCCAAAGTTCAATCCAATGACCTCGGCTTTTGGCAATTTTGGGGCAACGCCGCAAGCACAGGTTTTACTCCGCAAAAGAATTGGCAAAGTGGATACCGATCAGCCGCTTCTAGCCGTGGGTGAAACGAATGGTGTCAAAACCGGGATTTTACTGGGTGAAGGATTGTGGCGGTGGCGTTTGTTCGACTATTTGCAGCACCAAAACCATGAAATTTTTGACGAATTGGTGGGCAAAACGGTGCAATATCTTTCGCTCAAGGAAGACAAGCGCAAGTTCCGGGTGACGCTGGACAAGAATATTTTTAACGAAAACGAGCCCGTCACTTTTGGTGCAGAACTCTACAATGACAACTACGAATTGACCAACGACCCCGACGTGGCCATGAGCATTCGCAACCGCGATGGCAAAGAGTTCACCTATACATTCAACAAACTGGGCAAGGCATATACCCTCAATGCGGGCATCCTTCCGGTAGGGCCTTATACCTACAAAGCCACAGTCAATTTCAACAGCCAGAATCTAGTGTACGAAGGCCGATTCAGTGTACAACCCATTGAATTAGAATTGTTTGAGACAACAGCCAACCATGCCGTGCTACGGCAGTTGAGCGCAAAATTTGGTGGAGAAACCGTGTTTTCAAACCAACTTTCCAGCATCGCTGAAAAAATAAAGGCCAACGAAACAGTGAAGCCGGTGATTTACCAAACCACCCAAACCAACCCGCTCATCAACCTGAAATGGATCTTCGCATTGCTGGCCTTGCTGCTGGCGGGCGAGTGGTTTTTGAGAAGGTATTTTGGGGCTTATTGAGGCTGGGGGAATGTAGCGATTTTTTTTGGCTGGAATGGAGCAGGCAAGACGGCGGTGCTGGATGCGGTGGCGATTGTTTTTCGTAGTATTATTCAGAGGACGATTCCTTTTGGATTTGGATGGAATGATGATGATATGCAACTTGGTGAAAATACATCAGGATGATCCGACCATACCTATTCAGATTGTCTCCCCTTTTGAACCTGATTGCGAAGCGTTTTTTTTATTCGATGAAATGGGAAAAATTCATGCGAAAAATGGCGTTGAACGAGCTTCAATATCCATCGGATTTTTGGGATTGGATGCGCGTGCGTTGAATCTCTTGCGTGAAACCGCTATTTTAGAATACTTCAAAAACTTGCCCGACGAAGAGGATATCTCTACAGAAATCGCCAAACTGGGCCAAAAAGCCAACGGCAAATTCGAACCCTTTTGCACGGCCATTATTTCGGTGCTTGGAAATTACCCTTAAAAAAACCTTCTCATGCTTCAGCAGCAAGACATACGCTCCATCTCACTTCCAAACCTGGAAGCACTGCTCGCTTCCTGGAGCGAACCGCGTTTTCGCGCCAAACAAGTCTACGAATGGCTCTGGGCCAAAGGCGCAACGGATTGGGAATCAATGACCAATGTTCCCAAAGCCCTGCGGGCGAAACTTGCAGATCAATTCACCTTTAATACGCTCCTCGAAGACAAAACCCAACACAGTGGCGATGGCACCATCAAATCGCGCTGGCTCACCCACGATGGTCATCGCATTGAAAGTGTGCTGATTCCGGTGCCAGATGACGATAGATTTACGGTCTGCGTGAGCACCCAAGTGGGCTGTAGCCTCACCTGCGCGTTCTGTGCTACGGGCCGAATGGGCCGGAAACGCAACCTCAGTGCTGCCGAAATCTTTGATCAGGTAGTTGGAGTGAACCGCCAAAGCCTCGAAAGTTTTGGCAAACCGCTCACCAACGTTGTGTACATGGGCATGGGCGAGCCTCTTTTGACCTATTCCGGCACCATGGAGAGCATTGAGCGTATTACCGCACCAGCCCCCGAAGGCTTGGGCATGGGCGCCCGGCGCATCACCGTGAGCACGGCGGGCATCGCGAAGATGATCCGCAAAATGGCCGATGACGGTTATCGCAGCAACCTCGCGCTCAGCCTTCACGCCGCCGACGACAAAAAGCGCAATGAGATTATGCCGATCAACGAATCGAACCATCTCGAAGCGCTGATGGAAAGCCTCGAATATTTTTACTGGAAAACAAAGGGGCGCATCTCCTACGAATACATCGCTTTCGACGGTTTCAACGACTCCCTGGAAGATGCAGCGAAGTTGGTCAAACTCTGCCGCCGAAAATTCCCGGTTCGGGTGAACATCATTGAATATAACCCGATTGAAGGGTTGCCTTTTGTAAAATCGGATGAAAATCGGTTGAATGAATTTGGTGCTTACCTCGCCAAAGAAGGGGTTACTGTCACCGTGCGCCGCAGCCGGGGCAAGGATATAGACGCGGCTTGTGGGCAGTTGGCGAATAAGTAAATTTATCTTCAATTACAGACTTTCCAAGTTTTTAAAACTTGGAAAGTCTGGCGCGATTTCAAAAAGACAGCCCAACATTTCCTGAAATATACTCTGCCGTAAACTTGTGGGCCTTGATGGAAATACCCGCAAAAGTTTTCATTTCAGTGCCCAAAAGGGCTGGGAAATAATACCTGGCAGAAAGTTTTGCATAGCTCGCTTTGGGGACGAACTGATTGATGTTTTTGCCCAGATACTTCCCTGCCTGTAGCACGATGCTCAGATCTCCGAACAAAAATTCCTCTGCTGCAAAAACTGCCAAACGGGTAGAACCTTGTCGCGCTTTCGCTTCGTCACGGAATCGTGCTGAATGCAATCCCCACTCATAAATGGCCCGATTGGATTCATAATCCATGCCCAATAGCACCCGATTGATTCGGTTGATCTGGAAATACCCATTCGCTGAAGTGATCCAAACTGCGTGTTTTGGGCCATCAAGGGAGGCAATTTCCAGCAGTGCGAGCCCTCCCTGAATTTGTCCGCCGAAACGCCGCAATACTTCGCGTTTGCTGGTTTTTGCGGGTTGGAAGTCTTCTTTTTTCAAAGGCTGAAGAAACCAGGCCGCGCCCGCCCAGCCGGAGAAAACGTTTACGCCAAAATTGGGCAAGGCCGAACCACCGTTGGAAAAATGGGTCATGCTGCCACCTGCGCTGAAACGAAGGTGTGATGTGGCACGAAATTCTGTCCCGAGTCGGAATTGGGTTATGTTGTTCCAATGGGAGCCAATAGCATTTTGGTTGGCGTTGTCGAACCAGTCATAAGGTCGCGTCACCCAAGCCAACCCGGTGCCGACCCGAAAATGAGCGGCCCATCTACCTGTTTGAAACAGTGGAATACTCAGATGTGGAAGCAGTGCAAAGGCATCACTGTGCGAGCCTTCACCGAGGCGGAAGTGCCCGAGAGAGAGACCAAATGCCGGGTAATGCTGCCAGGCTTGCCAGTCGCGGCGACCAGTGGTGTGGAAGCGAAATCCGAGTTCTTGACCGCCGATTCGTTCGCCGCTTTGGGTGGTTAGTTTGGGAGAATGCCGCCAAATCGAGCCTTGATAGATTGTGGCATCGAGGGATATTTTTTGGGCTGGGAGGGTGGCGGCCCAGCAGGCAAGCAGTAGGATACAAGCGCTGTGCGAGGTACTTTTGGGTTTTCGCAGAGAGATTGTTAAAGATTTTGACAAATACCTTTTTATCATGGAGCACTGTGTCAGGAGCAAGTACTTAGGAACGGGTGAAAAATAAATTATTTTTTTGTTTGGCTAGATATATTGTCAATCTTTTCAAGCAACCATTTCTTGTGTGTAGGTGAGGTAGTAGCCATTATTTTTTCTCTAAATTTTGAGAGTTCCTTTTTTTCAAGCCCGCTTGAAATGGTTAGTTTTTTGACGAAACCAAGGTAATTTATATATTCTCGCTTAAGGTTTTTGGATAGTACCTTGTTGCGTCTCAAATAGATTCGGAAGCTGTCAATAAGAGAGTCTAGTGCCAAAACTTCATTGAGTTCGTAGTAGGTTTGAATCAATATGATTTTAGAACCTAGCACATAAACCACATCGTTGTACTCAACATTTTGAAGTAAATTTAAAACCTCGGAATATCTTTTTTGATGAAAAAAAAGATAGGAAAGATTGAATGTTCTTGCATTTTCTCGAATCCCAACAGGGAGATAAAGGCTGTATTCTTTAATAAATTTTTCTGTCCATTCATATTCTCCTACTCCCAACCCCGCAGTAACAATATTCTTAAAAATGCCTTCTGATAGATATTCCTCCTCCAAAAGAATCTCTTTTTGGATAAATTTTTTAAAAATCTCAAATACCTCTCGGTAATATTCCCGCTTCCCTTGGTTGATTTTTAACGCACAGTAGTTTTGAGCAATGAAGTAACATTTCCGGAGGTCCGTTTTGGTAAGTGATTCAGATTGTAACTCCAGACTCACGAGCAGATTTTTAAAGTGGGATTCTTTTTCAGATTCATTCAGGCAATTTACAACTTGGCGGTATACGGTCAATAACGGAACCTTACTAAACCGCTCATCTTCAATATATTCCCAAAAGCCTTCAGGCAGCTCCAAACTCTTGTCGGCTACCCTTGAACCTTGATACAAGAGCCAACCGATGTAAAGTTCTAATTTCTGCGTCCTGTAAAAACACTCCAAATAAAAATCAGCAGCGGAGAGTTTTTCAGCATACCCTGAAACTGAAAGGTGTTTGGAAGCCTTATTAACGATATTGTTGTGCAAGTTAAATTGCGCGAGATAGTACTGGGTAGATTGGCCCGGAACTTCCTCCAGCAAGCGGCCTATATTACGTTCAACAGCTGCCACATGTTTTTTGAGCTCCGGCTTTTCCAGTAAGCGTTGAAGATCGAGGGCTTCTGCAAGTGGGTTTTGGTTTCGGGCTTCGGCAGAGAGGAAGCGGAGGGTCATTTGGTTGAGATCTGAAGAAAGACGGCGTAACTGAGCATCTTTGTACGGCTTATTCGGGTACAGTTTTTCCCAGACCTGTAGCCGATTAAGCTCAGTGAATGTGCCGTCCCGGAACGCTTTGTCTGTGATATCAAAAAGCACGATCAGGTCAGCCTGGTCGTTCAGATAGGGCGAAAGCAGGTATTTCCGAAAGCGGTTGCGCTCTACTTTCGAGAGGGTTTGAAGGATGGAAAGGAGTTTTTCACCGAACATGTAAAAGAATGTGGTCAATGCGCTGAATGTAACATCGCTGAAATGTCAACCAGATGCCAATTGACGATTTAAGCGGACTGTAAAGTCAAAATATTGATAACCAATATTTTAAGTCCATTTACAGAAAAAATATTATCCGGCAAGTTCGGAAAATTGTCATTGTTTCAAAGCAAAAAAAGCCTAACCTTTGTAAAGTAAAAATCTGACCCAGTGAAGTCATCCCAACTGGACGCCAGAATAATCCGTCTTGATGAACATTCTCAAACTTGTAAGCAGATGCAAAAGCATTTCTACTTTCTGTTGGTGCTGCTTGCGGCAATCCTTTTTCCCCGCCCGTCGGTCGCGCAATGTGACCGGGTAGCCTGGGTGGCAGGCGTTACACCTGGGTGTGGTGCAAAAATCATTGATCTTGACAATGGTCAGGTTTTACGCGCAGTGACGGGCGCCGATGCGCTTTCGGGCGGTCAAACTTTTACATTCAATGCCGTGCCTGTACAGCTTCCTGTGGGATGCCAGTCAGGAGGTTTTCCGGTAGTGGCGCTCAGCTGCGTTTCTGACAAATTGCCCTGCAAGGCACAATTTGCACGAATCCCTAATACACAGCAATTACTCGGCTACAAATTCGTGGCCAATATTTACGATCCTGCGGTACAAATCTGTCATTGGGACTTTGGAGACGGTCAAACAGATACTGGAGAACAAGTAGAACATGTTTTCCCGGCGGAAGGAAACTTTGTCGTTTGCCTCACTGTGACAGATGCTTTTGATTGCTCTGTTCAAGATTGTAAAACGGTTACGGCTAGCACCCAGGACTATAATTGGTGCGAATATGGCATGCAGGTAACTGCCGTCGGAACTGAGTTGCAGGGGAAAGTTTATCCTTTGAGCAACGATCCGGATTTGGTTTTAGAATCGGTACAATGGTACACGAACAAGTCCAGCCAAATCATTTCAGAATCACCTTCTTTTTCCATTCCATTGCCGGGCTATGGGGATTACACCGTGTGCGCAAATTATCAGGTGCGGAATCTTTTTGATGGAAGCCTTTGCAGCGCTACCCGGTGCCAGAGTATGACAGTGGCTGAATCAGCGTGCCTCAATCCAGTATTGGCCGATGTCACAACACTTTGCCCCGGGCCGTCCCAATTGTATGCCCCAGTGTGTGGTTGCGATGGCAATACCTATTCCAACGAATGCGAAGCATTGTCCAACGGGCTTTCGCAATGGTGGGCGGGGGCTTGTGGTTCCGTTTTTGGCCCATGTTTCACAAAACTTGAGGCGAAAATTGTGAGTGGATCGCCAGATGCAGGATATATCGCACAATTCATTAATCAGAGTCTTGGCGATTACACCTTTGCACAACTGGATTTCGGAGATGGCACGCTGCTTTGGGAAGGCACCAACTGGGACACAATCTTACACCATTATGATGCTGCGGGTATCTACCGCACCAACCTGACCGTGTGGGCCGCCAATGGCTGTATCTCTTCTGTGACACAATTGCTCGTGACAGATGCCATGAGCATGGTAATCGAGGAATTGCCCAGCTCAACAGATTATGTAATGCCGGGTGATGCAAACCGGGATCAGCGCGCCAATGTATATGACTTGCTCAATCTGGGTGTAGGACACTTTAGTTCCGGCGCACCCAGACCGGAAGCCACCACAGCATGGAGTCCTCAATTCGCACCGAATTGGGATGCATTTGCACCGAATTGGGATGAAACGATGGCTGGAACAGTAAACTATAAACACCTTGACTGTGATGGGAATGGCGCTGTGAACGAATTTGATGCGGATGTAATCACGCAGCATTACGCAGCAATTGATACTTCAAAGATTTCTTTTTTGCCCGGGTTGCCGCAATTGAGGCTGGAATTTGAAAAGGACACCATTTTAGTTGACCCCAATAATCCTGCTCAGGTAGAAATCAATGCCTGGGTAAAACTTGGCAGCCCCAGTCAGCCTGCATTGGGTCTTTATGGTTTGGCATTTGCCTTGCGTTATCCCGATTATGTGAACCACAACCCCGATGCAGATTACGACGACGACTTTTTTGGCTCTACCAACCACCTGCTTTGGCTTTCCAAGGATATACATGACCGTTCTCAATTGGATATTGGCTTGACCCGGAAAAACGGGCTTGCTGCCAATGGGTATGGCAGGGTGGCAAAACTTACATTTAGTACTGATGTCATTATCATCATTGATATTATTGCTCGGGAAGAAAGCCAGCCCGTTCCTTTCGTCGTGCCCATCCGAGGCTTGAGAGCCATTGATAAAAACGGCAATAAATTTGAAATATCAGCCCCTCTGATACAAGATACTGTTTGGATAAAAACCCTCAAGACCAGTAGCACACAAGAAGAATTACTCCGATCCAAAGTGCTCCTAAGTCCCAATCCTGCTGCGGATGCAACGGAACTTTATACCTCCGATCTACATGTGGAGGCCATTGAAGTGCTAAACAGCCTGGGGCAAAAAGTGCGTGAAATACGGCCATCGGGCACCCGCACTACGCATTTGGATGTATTGAACTGGGCAAGTGGGGTATATACCATCCACATCCGTGCGGAAGAAGGTACGGTGGAAAAGAAGTTGGTGGTGAGATAATGGTTTAGAAAGTTTAGAGTGGTTTAGATAGTTTAGTCGGTCCTAAGCCGGGAAGCTTAGAAGAACTCGACGCCTACCTCCTAACATTCCACACTTTCACCCGCTCCTCATACCGTGTGCGATTGATTGGCCAAGCATCCTTGTCCAGCGAAGCCTCCAATTCCTCGTCCAGCCCTTTGAGCAAACGCGGAAAAAAATCAATTCCAGTGCGTTCTTCCACCTTGTCAATAGCACAGGCGAAGTCAATCACGGGCCTCGTAATCAATGAGTTGGGAAGGATAAAGGCAATTGCACGCTGCTGCTCTGGCGCGAGCAACACCTTGTAATAAGCCGCCGGGACGGTCACTTTGCTAAAACCTATTTGGCCTTGGCCTGGCTGCGTGAGTATGGGACCAGTAACCACATATATATGGTTGAAACGCCGCGCCCAATCGCGAGTGAGTTCCTCTAGTTCCCGCCAGATGCCCATGTTGAAAGCGGGCACTTGCGGACTTATGTTGCTCATAAAAAACGTCTCGTCAATGGCCGAAGCATCGAAGGCCATGTCGGCAGCAGGGCAGAGGTGGCCTTTGTCGAAGCCGCTGGAATTGTAGTCGCGGGGGGTAGCACTTTCCGTGCGCACCGCAGGGTCGGGTCGGAAAGTATTGGGGCGCTCGGCCCATTTTTCGTTGAGGCGCTCGCGGGTGAGTTCGTAGGCCACCCATTCAGCTTGTTCGTGATCTTCGGAGTAGCCGAGGGCGAACCAAGTATGGCGCACTACTTCGCCAGAGGAAGCTGGGAAAATTTCTTCCGACACTTGAGGCTCGATTTTGGATTTTGGATTTCGGATTACCGACTGGGGGTCATTGCTTGAAATCTCGATGGGCGGCTTGGTGTCTATGGGTTGGTTGGATTTTTTGCCACCAAATTGATTGAACAGGAAAAAGGCCAGACCTGCCAGCGCAGCGAAAATGCCTGTTTTGAAAAGAAAGCCACCAGAGTTGGAGGAGGAATTGCGTCGTGCCATGTTGGGTTTTGTTTGTGCGAAGGTAGTAATTCGCAGCTTTTACCACAAAAAGTTTTTAAATTATTGGGCAGTCGGGAGCAAATCGGGCAGATGGATGGCGTTTGGCGGGATACCTAGTGGCAGGGGCACGAAGTCTTTGACGGTTTGTTCGACTCTTTTGAACTGATACTTTGTTACGCCTCAGTCATGGAGAGCCCGCTACAATCCTTCGTCGCGCCTAGTCTCATCTCAAAATAATCTGACCAAACTATCAAAAACTTCGTGCCCCTGCCACTAGTGGCAGGGGCACGAAGTCTTTGACGGTTTGTTCGACTCTTTTGAACTGATACTTTGTTGCGCCTCAGTCATGGAGAGCCCGCTACAATCCTTCGTCGCGCCTAGTCTCATCTCAAAATAATCTGACCAAACTATCAAAAACTTCGTGCCCCTGCCACTAGT
>Ga0209181_10011626_pt1 | contig 11247 bp, 9 predicted proteins | sample MAT05_FD_187208 | JGI IMG/M metagenome (GOLD analysis project Ga0209181, IMG submission 187208) | Freshwater microbial communities from Lake Fryxell liftoff mats and glacier meltwater in Antarctica - MAT-05 (SPAdes) (version 2) | ecosystem: Environmental > Aquatic > Freshwater > Ice > Liftoff... | reverse complement strand
TTCCCAGCCTTTACTGCGTGCCAGGTTCGCCGTCAGGGTTCGACCCGAGGCGGAGCTTGTCGAGGTAGCCAAGGCATGTGCGGCCAGGGAAAGTTCGGAGCGGGTGCGCGCCAGGCTCACGAGTTTCGCTCCGGCTGATTCCACCTCGATCGCCGCCAAAATTTGCCGTGCACTTTCGGCCCGCACCGGATCCGATGTGGTTAATAAACGACCGAGACCATCGATCAAACGTGGGGCGAGAACTTGCCGCGCCAAGCGCAGTCCGAGATCGACGTTCTCATCGTGGGCCAAAAGCTCCTCCACCACGCCCGAGGCTTCGGGCGGAGCTAGCAAGGCCAAGATTTCTGCGGCCCGTGCTCGAAGCTTTGGGAGCGAACTTTTCGCCCATTCCCTAGCGAGCTCAAGCGGCTCCACATTGCCGAGCTTCGCGAGGGCGACGGCGGCCTCGACACTCACGTCCATCGGAGCTTTCTGAACCAGCTCGCGGAGCGCAGGGATCGCACGCTTGTCACCTATTTCGCCGACCAGTGCGACGGCCGCGGGAGGTGCTCGCCTGGAACACAGCACGCGCACGTCGCGCGGCGGATGGGCCAGCAGTGCCCGCTTCGCGAACTCTGCGAGCGGCCCCGCATGCCCCAAGGCTGAGATGAGAAACGCCGTGGCTTGGGGGCCTTGCGCGCGACTGAGCGCCAGCGCCGCGGATGTCTGGATCTGGGGGGCTAACAACGCATTGTTGCCACTAGCGTCCGACACAACCCGATACAGCAGGTTCGCGACCTTGGGCTCATTCGCAAAGCGAGCGATCGCAAACACCAACGTGCGCTTCTGGTCCAAGCTGAGCTCCTCGACTCGCTCGACCAAAGACAGCAATCGTTCGCGACTCTCGCGACTGAACGGCAACGCCAGGCGTTCAATCCCGCGCCTGCGTTCCTCCCCCGCCTTGCCGCGCAATAAACTGGCTATGGCAGCCTCCCCGAAACGCTCACGCCAAGTGGAGACGGTCTCCGCTGCGTGGAGCGATACCGGGAATAAGAACAACAGCGCACCGTAGAAACGCCACCTCACGCTGCGCTCAATCATCACTACTCCAGCCAAGGCCTACGAATCCCATGGCCCGCGGATTTCCAGGGCTTGAATCAAGTGGCAGCTGAAGCCCCGTATTGATCGAAAGCGCGCTGAAGCGCCGGCTCACACCCAAACGAACCTGAGCGCCCGTAGCCCCAGACGGCGCGTCCCCAGAGAGCGCTTCTGCACCCGAGAATTCGAGGCCCATCAGTGTCGCACCCGTTGCATCCCACCCCAACAAGATAGGTCGAAACATCAAGCCTGCGTTCCATCTGAATTCATCCCCGTAGCGCACCCGGAGAAAGCTTGGCTCCGCACCACGCAGGCGCACCCCCGCGCTCGCGCGCAACTCAAACACCAGCAGATGCAGCCCCGATAGCAGTGCAAGCTCGCCCTCCGGCGAACCGCTCGAACGCAGCGCAGGACGTGAACCTGTGGGGATTTCCAGAATGCCACGGGACCCGAGCGTCATTCCTCCGAGATCCCCCGGAGTGAGCCAGGTGGTCTTGTAACCGACTTCCATATTTCCGAGGGCCGTCGCAGGGATGGAAGCGCGATCAATGGTTTCGGAGATATCGACACCCGATTCATAGGGGATCGCTCCGAGTGCGAAGGACACCTCCATCCGCGGCAGCACGCCGAGACTTAAGGCGTAATCGTTGAACACGCGATCGCGAACGATGGGGAACTCCGCTCCGCTAGAGTTACGCAACACCAGTGGCGAACGCTCATACCCGAGCCAGACGTTCGCACGGAGCGCCCCAGGCGCCAAAGCCTCCGGCGACAGCGTCCGCACCAACCCATCATTCGCAGCGGGCAGTGGGGGTGCCCCCAAATTGATCGCATCCCGATCCCCGAAGGCACTCGCCGAAACGAGTACCAACGCCAGGCACAGGGGGACCGCAGGATTGCGCATTCGGATCGGAAACCAGACTAGTCGGGCGCCCCCGGGGCTTGCAAAACTTGCCCCGACGGGCCGATCAGCGTAACCGCTTCAGGAAGAACCCATGGATGCGATTCAGGTCCGCGGCACCCGACGACTTTCAGGCACGATTCGAGTCGGGGGCGCGAAAAACGCCGCTCTCCCCATCTTGTGCGCCACCCTGCTTTCCGAAGGGGAAAGCTTGCTGCGCAATGTCCCGGCGCTGCGGGATATCCATACCACAGGAGCGTTGCTGCGCTTTCTGGGGCGGGAGGTCGATGTCACCCCGCCCACGCTCACGGTCCGGGCCGAGCGTGGCACCGTGCGTCCCGAGGCGCCCTATGAGCTGGTCCGGCAAATGCGCGCCAGCGTGCTCGTGCTCGGGCCACTCGTCGCCCGCTATGGAAAGGCCCGTGTCTCTTTGCCCGGTGGCTGCGCCATTGGGGCGCGCCCAGTCGATCAACACCTGCGCGGCTTGGAGGCGCTCGGAGCCAAAATCCGCGTCGACCACGGCTACATCGTCGCCGAATCCGGGCGACTCCGCGGCACCGAGATCGTCTTCGACATGCCTACCGTGACCGGAACGGAAAACATCATGATGGCCGCCGCGTTGGCCAAGGGGAAGTCCGTTCTAGTTAACTGCGCTCGCGAGCCTGAAGTGGAAGAGCTCGGACGGGTGCTGAATAAGATGGGGGCCAAGGTGGAAGGCGCTGGCACGAGCGTGATCCACATCGAAGGCCGCGATGCTTTGGATCCTTTTGACCATGCCGTGATTGCGGATCGCATCGAAGCCGGCACGTTCCTCGCGGCGGTGGGTGCCGCCGGCGGCGACGTGCTCCTCGAATATGCTCCCTTCGATGATCTGGAGCCGGTGATCCACCGTTTGCGCCAAGCCGGCCTCGATATCGAACGCGAAGGGGAACATGTGCGTGTGCGCCGCGAAGGCCCACTCAAACCGGGAGATCTCACCACCGCGCCCCACCCCGGATTCCCGACCGATATGCAGGCGCAATTCATGGCGCTCATGTGCTCAGCTCCCGGCACCAGCGTGCTCACCGAAACCATCTTCGAGAACCGCTTCATGCACGTTCCAGAACTCGGGCGAATGGGTGCAAACATCGTCACCCACGGAAATGTTGCCATTGTTCAGGGCGTCAAGTCGCTGTCAGGTGCGAGTGTGATGGCAACGGATCTCCGCGCGAGCGCTTCACTCGTGATCGCTGGCCTGGTTGCGGAAGGCGAAACTACCGTGCGCCGCGTCTACCACCTGGATCGCGGTTACGAACGCATTGAAGAAAAGCTAAAGGGCGTCGGCGCAGACATTGAACGCGTCAAGCTTGAGGACCACGAATCTTGAAACCGATCACGATCGCCATCCCGAAAGGCCGCGTCACCCAGGCACTGGCACCTCTCTTCCGCCACGCCGGGCTCGATACCTCCCCGCTCGATTCCGATGATCGGCGTCTGATCCGAGCTACCGACGACGAGAGCCTACGCTTCTTACTGCTAAAGCCAGACGATGTGCCAACCTACGTCGAGTACGGCGCTGTGGATCTGGGCATCAGTGGGCGCGATGTGTTGCTGGAACGGCGTTATGACCTTTACCAGCCCCTCGATCTGGGCGTGGGTAAATGCCGAATGATCGTCGCTGGTCCCAAGGGGCAAAAGGCCCCTTCCCTACCGCGTGTCGCCACCAAATTCCCGCGGATCGCCTCCGAGCATTTCGCCAAAAAAGGCATCCAGGCCGAGATCATTTTCGTCCAGGGTTCGGTGGAATTGGCACCGCTCGTGGGCCTATCCGACCTGATTGTCGACCTGGCCGAATCTGGCAAAACACTGCTAGAAAACGGCTTGGAAGAGCAAGAATACATCTGTTCGATCTCGAGCGTCTTGGTAGCGAACCGAGCTCTCTATAAGCTTCGCCATGCCACCATCGCACCGGTGGTGGAGCGCCTGCGAAAAGCCGTTGAGCTGCTGGGCTAGACCTTACGAAACGGGCGGCAGATCCAGCACCACGAGCGGTTCTATCTTACGCAACCCCTTCACGCCGATCCCACGCACGCGCAAAAGATCTGTCACTTTCCGGAAGCGACCAAGACGCGCACGCAGCTCAAGGATTGCTTGCGCGCGCTTCGCGCCTACGCCAGGGAGCTTCGTGAGATCTGCGACTTCAGCGGTGTTCAACACGATCTTTGCGGCAGCCACGCTCCCCGCGTTCGTCGCCGGGCTTGATTTCGAGTCGCTCGTAGCTGCCGCGGGACACGGCTGCACCCGCCCGCTCGCGCCCGCTGCGGGCTCCGACGGACTGTTCGGCTTCGCCGGCGCACCGGCCGCCAGCCACCCGTTCTTGCCCCGAGCGTTAGCCTGATCGGAAGCGGCTCTCGCCTCGGCAATTGAAAGCACACTCCTCCCTTCATGCTGCATGGACCAATAGCCAAGCCCTGCGAAAGCAACGATGGCCAAACCCCCAAAACCCAGCTTGCCCAGCACCTTTGCCCAGACGCCTCGCTCGGCTGGCATGGGCAAGGCCCCCGCCGGACCAAAGGAGCAGGGAGCCCCCGTTGGAGCCCCCGCCCCTCCCATGGCGCTTGTTCCACACTTCTCCGATTGCTCTTCGATGTTCAGTTCTCGCGACATTTCCCTGCTCCTTTGGTCAAACGTGAGTGGCGTTTACGCGCTCTTGGCGAGCGTTTGGGTTTCCGGACCGACGCCAAAGCCCCGGGCTGATGCCCCTTGGAATTCGTCGCGGGCAACGAAATCTCGAATGTGCAGCTCACCGGTGATCGGCAATGCTTCCAACCGCACATTGAGGGAGCCATCGCGATTGACGAATGCGACCCCCACCCGATTCCAGTACTTGTTTTCGTTGCGCTCAGTGATCACGTAAACGGCCTTCATTTTGCTCTGTTCCATCTCAACTATTTTCCTAACTATTTCTCTGATTGCTATGCTTTGAAAAGCGCATCCGGCGAACCTTCAGTGCTTCGAGACAGGACATTGCGAACAGCGTGCCAAGCCCAAAACGCAACAAACACTGCGCTGACTGAAACCGCTCGGCGTTACCCGTCTGTCCAGGTTGTCGAATTGGACGGCCACCCCCCAATTCAGACCGCGACACCTGACATCCTTTGCAGACTGGGGCATATTCAGCAGGTGCCACGCAGAAACCCTCGGCAGTCGACGCTGAAATGGGGAGCCATTTGTCTAGCGGTCGCGGCTGAGGCCTGTTCCACCTTGCCGCGGCAACCGCCCGGAAACCCCCCAACGCCACTGTCGGTCACGGTCGCTTCCCCAGGCGGTGACGCGAATGATCCGCACCAAGCCGCGCTCGCGCGCCTACTCACCGAAAGCTGGGGCTCCGGTTACGATAAGGATGAGCATCTCTACGTACCCCTGCCCGATGGAGCCCATTGGCGGCGTGTTCGCTTTTTTGGCGTGGAGCATTTCTTAGGCTTTCGCTACGGCGACGAACATCATGTGGTGTCCGTGGTCTCACTCCTTGATGCCCCCGATGAACCCAAGCCCACCAGCGAGACGTGCATGCAACGCTTTGAGGCCTGGGCGCGCCCGCAAACGCGCGGCTATGACGTCGCGTTGGGACCCATCTCGGAAACGCACATCACCTGGCGCGGTACGCCAATCCTCGTTCATACCCTCGACGGCCATATTGACCTGGCGTTTTCTCGCCGCAAGTTCTCGGCGGCATGGGCCAGCTACGCGGCCTACCCCAAAAGCTGCCTGATCTACGCTATGGCGGCGCCCTGGGGGAAAAGTGAGGCTCTCGCCAAGAGCGTACGCCAACGTTGGGTGCAGGAAGCCTTCAGCCAGGTGAATCCGGTGACCATGGAACGCCCCTACCGAAAGTAGTGGCCGCGCAAAACACCCAGAAGCAGATACACAAGTAGGCCAGTGACCCAGACGAGCGCAGCCACGCGCCGCTCTGCGCGCCAGCCAAAATAAGGCGCCAAGGGAGGGATCAGGAGCGACATCAAGAGTGGCTGGCGTGACGCCCCAAACCAAAAGCCCCACAACAAAGCGACATGGGCCGTGACCACACTGGCCACCGCCGCTGCGAGCACCCCTAATTCAAGCCATTCCACGCTGCCGCCTGCCTAATGCCCTTCCTCCGGAGCCGCAACTCTCGACCCGTGTGAAGCCCTCTTCCACTGGCGTCCCGAACGGCCCGAGGTGCTAGACTCGTCCTGCCTTGCGCTTCTCAAACCTCCTCCTACTCGCCGCGCTCTCTGGCCTCGCCCTTCCTCTGCCGCTCACCCTTGGGGCAGCGCACGCAGACGGCATCGCGGATCGCCGAGATGTCCTGTCCGTGAAGGATATTCGACCTGGCATGAAGGGCTACGGCCTGACGGTGTTTTCGGGCATGAAGCCTGAGCGCTTCGATGTGGAGGTGATCGGCATTCTGGATAATTTCCTACCACGCCAAGATCTGATCCTCGTGAAGACGAAGCATCCTCGCCTGGAGGTCGCCAAGGTGGTGGCTGGCATGAGCGGGAGCCCGATATTCATCAACGGGAAAATGGTCGGCGCCTATTCTTATGGCTGGAGTTTCGGATCGGAGCCTGTCGCCGGCGTAACACCGATTCGGAACATGTTGGACGATCTGGCGATTCCGCTTCCTAAGTCTATTTTTGGCTGGCCGCTTAAGCCCCTGCCGGGAACTCCACGGGGCCCCAAGCAGGCCACACTCGCAACTCCAGGCCAACGCTTTGCGGGCAATCTGATGCACTACGACCCGCTCGCGCATTCCGAGCAGATCCGAAGTGCTCTCGGTATGCAGGGTCCAGAGGCTGCGCTCCACCCCGTAGCAACGCCCCTCTTAGTCGGCGGGATGTCCCAAGCCGGCGTGAGCCTAGTTGGGAAACTCTTTGCACCACTCGGCCTGGAACCCCTGCAAGCGGGCGGTGGTGGTGCACCTGATCCCACGGCGCCCACGCGCTTCGAGGATGGAGGCGCGATTGGTGTCACGCTCATCAGCGGCGATATGAGCGCGATGGGTCTCGGAACGGTGACTCGGGTTGAAGGCGATAAGCTGGTGGCGTTTGGGCATCCGATGATGCAAAGCGGGATCACATCGATACCGACGTCATTGGCCAAAGTATTGTGGTTTCTGGCAAGCGATCAGCGGTCTTTCAAGTTGGGTGCCGCCGTGCGTCCGCTCGGTGCTCTGGTGAACGACCGCCAAGCATCGATTGTTGTGGACCAGTCGGCCAAGGCGCCCACCATCGCCGTCCATTTCGAGCTCCGGGGCGCATCGGGTACGCCTTCCTCTAAATGGCAGTTCACAGTGGCGCACGAAAAATTCATGGCGCCGTCCTTGCTGGCCACGGCTCTCGGTAGCGCCTTTCAGTCGACGAGCTCGGAGCGCCAAGACGTGAGTTGGTCGGCCAAGGGCAGCGTGCGTGTCAAAGGCTACGGTGAGATCGAGGTCGAGGATTTTGGCGTTGCGATGGGTGGGACACCGGAGCCCATGGAGCTCATGGGTACTAATTTGGTGCGCACCGTGGGTGCCCTCCTCAACAATCCTTGGGAACCCGCCTTGGTCGAAGCGGTCAGCTTGCAGGTAGATATCCGCTATGCTCGGGATGTGCTGCGGTTGCGCGGCATCGAGAACCTGACGCCCGAGGTCTCAAGCGGCGGAACAGCGAAATTGCGCCTCACGTTATTGCCCTACGCCGGACCAACCGTGACCCAGACGCTCAGCGTGCCTATCCCTAAGTATTTGGCTGGGCAAACGGTCACGCTCTCCGTCGCTCCCGGACACCAAGTGGCTCGCGACGCTCCCTACCCTGAGAACCTCAAGGAGCTCGTCGCCAACCTGCGCATCCCGATCTATCCGCCCAAGTCCCTGATCGTCTCGTATGAAGCCGCGGGCGCCGGGGTGAGTTATCGCAGTCACCTGGCCGAGGATCTTCCCCCAGGTGCACTCGATCTTTTGCAGCCCCAGTCCACCTCGGTCGGCCCGGGCCGTCATCAGCCTTTCGTGCGCCAAATCATCCCGCTCAAGGATTACGTGGTCGGCCAAGAGAGCGTTTCGCTCCGCGTCAAAGAGGTGCTTCGATGAGCCGCCAAGTTATTTCACCCCACTCGCGTCCAGTGACCTCCCACATGCACATCACGCAAAAATCATCCCTCCCCATACTTGCCTTTCTCCTGGCTAGCTTAATCGCCAGCGCGGGACAAGCCGTGGGCACCCGTCATTTTAGCCTTCAAACGGGCGAGGATTTTGAGGGTGGCGACTTGAAGGGAGTCGCCGTGGATTCGGCCGGAGCCGTACGTGCCGGCTTCAACCTTGGAGCCATCCCGCTCACCAAAGCCACCACGGTGTGGGACGCGCTCCGCATACCGGATGGCTCGCTCTTGCTGGCCACGGGCAACGAGGGCGCACTCCTCCAACTGCGGGGGCAGATCGTGAGCATCGCCGGCGAAACCAAGTCACTCGCCATCACCTCTCTGGCCTCCCTGAAGTCTGGTGGCATCGCCCTCGGCACCTTGCCCGACGGAAAGATCATGAAGTTCGAGGGTGGAAAAATTAGCGACTGGGTAACGCTCAAAGATACTCAACATGTTTGGGATCTGGCGTTTGACCCAAAAACCAACTCGCTTTTTGCCGCCACGGGCCCCGAAGGAAAGCTCTACCGAATCGATGCCGCTGGCAAGGCCAGCGTCTATTTCGATGCCGAAGAGCAGCACCTCATGAGCGTCGCCGTTGGTAAGGACGGCACCGTGTATGCGGGAGCAAGCGACAAGTCCAAGCTTTACGCCATCACAGGTCCCGGTCGCGCAAGAGTGTTGCAGGATTTTGGCTCCACCGAGGTACGAGCCATTGTTACCGGCGACAACGGCGACGTTTTCGCGATCGCAAACGATCTTAAAGTGCCGCGCGCCATACCCAAGCGGCCGAGCGCTGGGGAGGAAGGCTCAGCCCCGAGCGGTTCGTCTTCGCCAGCTTCCGGCAAGGGTGTTTTGTATCGGTTCGACAAAAGTGGCACACCCGAAATGCTGCTTTCGAATGATAAGGATTACTTCGTCAGCCTCGCCTTGGATGCTTCCGGCACACCCTACGTCGGCACGGGCGCCGAGGGCCGCATCTACACCGTCGATGCCGAGCGCAATTCGGTGTTGATCGCAGACAGCGAACAGCGCCAGATTGGCGCGCTGCTGTTGGACGGGGCGAACCGCTTCGCCGTTGCGAGCGATCCTGCTGTCGTCTTGCCTGTTCGCGGTGTCGGCGGCCCAGATGCGATTTGGACGAGCAAGGTCTTGGACGCTGGGCTCCGCGCGACCTTCGGGAGGTTGGATTGGGAATCCAACGGATCTCTTGAATTTTCAACGCGCAGCGGTGGAACCGAGAAACCTGACACCACGTGGAGCGATTGGAGTGCCCCGCTCACCGCGCCCGGCATCGTGAAAAGCCCGGCAGGCCGCTTTGTTCAGCTGCGAGCGCGCTTCGCAACCGACCCGAACGCCATTCTCAAGTCGCTCGATTTGTCGTTCGTTACGGATAATCTGCGAGCGTACGTCACGCAGATCAGCGTGAAAAATCGCACGCCTGGCAGCAAGACCTCACTTGAGGCTTCCGGGAGCCCGATCTCCGCGAGTCCGAGCGCGAACGTTGAGCTCAGCTGGAAAGTCACCAACCCCGATGAAGACACGCTGCGCTATCGCCTACTTTACCAAATGATTGGTACGAAAGATTGGTTCGACATTCTGCCGCCGCAGGAAACACTCACTAAGGATAACTACACGTGGAATACTCAAGATTTGCCCGAAGGCAGATACCGGGTGCGCGTGATGGCTTCCGACGAGCTCGCCAATCCGCCTACCAAAGCCAAACAGCACGCGCTCGAGAGCAACATCATCTTGGTGGACAACACACCGCCCGTCGTTGAGCGCTTGACCGTAACCGGGCGCCGCATTCAAGGTGTCGCAACAGATGGCGTAGGGCCCATCTCCCGGATTGAACTTGCGGTGAGCGGCACTAATCGTTGGTTGCCCTTTTTCCCGACGGATGGAATTTTTGATCAGAATCGCGAAGCGTTTGATCTCGAAGTCGCAAGCCTCGGGACAACCCTGCCCGTGATGCTCACGCTGCGCGTGTACGATGCCGCCAATAACGCCACTCTGCGCTACATCACCCTGAAGTAACGCCGAACGTCGCTCCCGCACGGGCCCAGGCTGGGCGGATAACGCGACCCTTGGTCCTTTTGCCGCCTGGGTGCTAGCTTCATGTGACTTACTTTGAACCGGGTAGCCGGCCCCCCATTTGGGAGTCCTGAGCCCCGAATCTAGCCATGAAATTTGCGCGCTTTGTGACCCTTTCTTTCCTGCTGACGGCTGGCTGGGCTTTCAGCTGCGCCAGTGGAACGGATGCCTCAAATAGGGGTGCTAGTGGTCCCGCCCCGGCATCCACGACACCGCGTGATCCGACCGTAGACGCGGTATCCCTGGGAGGAAAAGCAGGCGGGCCCGCGAGCAACCTCAATCCACTTTGCGGCGCGGTCGTCCAATGCAATCCAGATTCCCTCACCGCGTGTGACGCGTTCATGCCGCCAACTGGGAGCGGCGGTGTTGCCTCTTCCACGGGAGGTGCACCCTCCGCGCTTGGCGGTGCGCCCGCTTCGACCGGAGGAGCCGGCGCAAGCGCAGGGTATCTCTCAAGCGGCGGCACTCAAACAGGAAGAGCAGGCGCTGCAGGTCAGGCGGGAGCCGCCGAGGCTGGCGCGGCTGGCTTCGAATCGCAAGCTGGGAGTACGAGCATGTCCGGCGGTGCCATTTCAAACGCTGCTTCGAGTCTCAGTGGAGGCAGTGGGCAGGTCGTTCCACCGACCTTTGATGGCACACCAACCACTCCGAGCTACGCCTGCCGAGTGAGTTCGGCGAACGGGAGCGGGAACGGTGTGGTTGCCGCCTGTGGTCTCGCGGGAAGCGGTGTGGTCGATGATCCGTGCAGTGGCTCACGCGATTGCGCTCCAGGGCTCGGCTGCGTCGGCGAGGGTGTCCTAGCCCGTTGCCGGCCCTTCTGCTGCGCTGGCAACGAGCTGTGCGCTCCGGGCAGCTACTGCGCGACGCGCCCACTCCGCGAACCGACAGCAGGCGTGGCGCCAGCTCTTTTGGTACCTGTTTGCGTTTCTGCAGACAACTGTGATCTCGGCGAGCCCTCCCCTTGCCCCGCAACCAGGACTTGTACCTGCGCTGCCGGGACCTCGTGCAGCGTGGTGCGTGCGGATGGGACTACTTCGTGT
>Ga0209181_10011623_pt1 | contig 11251 bp, 7 predicted proteins | sample MAT05_FD_187208 | JGI IMG/M metagenome (GOLD analysis project Ga0209181, IMG submission 187208) | Freshwater microbial communities from Lake Fryxell liftoff mats and glacier meltwater in Antarctica - MAT-05 (SPAdes) (version 2) | ecosystem: Environmental > Aquatic > Freshwater > Ice > Liftoff... | reverse complement strand
GCAGCTCGCTCAAAGCGCTGGCCTCTTCTCTCGCCGAATATCCGCACCGATGCGCAATTGATCCAGATATTCGTTCAGCTTTTCTTGCTTCTTCTCTTCGAGAAACTGTTGCTCGATCTGAGGCGAGACCTCGGCGAAAGGGCGAATGCCGGCTGGGATGCGCTCGAACAAGGTCGCGATGTGAAAACCAAACTCAGTCCGGAAAATACTACTCACCTGACGGAGGGCCAAGTTGAAGACTACATCGTCAAAAGCTTCAACCATGTTGCCTCTCTCGAAAAATCCAAGGTCGCCACCCTTCCCGGCACAATCGGAAAGCTCGTCGGCAACTTCCCCAAAGGGTCGTCCCTTCTGCAACTCCTCTTGTGCGCGCTCGATTGCGGCACGGGCGGTTTCCTCGCTCTGGTTCTCGTCTACATTCTTCACAATATGCGCAGCGTGAATTCGTTCTGGCTGGTGGAAAGATTCCCGATGCTTTGTGTAGAAAGCCACAATATCTTTGCGTCGCGGTGCTTCTGCCTTGGAGGTAACGCGGGCCACCAATCGCTCAAGGCGAACGCTTACCTCCGTTTCGGGAGAGCAGCCTTCCACTGGCTGGGGATCCTTCATGGCAAGCTGGCGGAGGAGAGTGGCTTCAATCAGGTTCTCTTCAGCCCACTCGCGGGCGCGCATTCTGACAACCAGAGGGTCCTCGCCTTCCATCTCGACCATCATGATGTTCAGCATGGCTGCCATCTGCTGTTGGATGGCGGTCTCTTCAATTGCCTCGCCGTTAACTGTCAGGACGGTCATTCCAGTATGTTTGCACCAGACTTGGAGCTAGGGCAAGGGCCGAATGGAACAATAACTACGAAAAAATGGGTGTTGGAAGGACCATGGACGGAAGTCCGGTCAAGTGGTTGGTTGCGGGGGCATGATTTGAACATGCGACCTTTGGGTTATGAGCCCAACGAGCTACCAGACTGCTCCACCCCGCATTCATAGATTAGCAACCAAAAGCTGCCGGGTCAAGAAATCACCTATTATTTGCTCTGTATAATGAAAGAGTTGATACTCAAGCACCAACCTCGATATCGTCCAACCATGCCGGCGAAATTCCGCTTCATGCCCTTCATCCTTGTCGCGGCCAGCCTCTGCGCTCAAGCCCCCGCCGATGAGAAGCTCGTCCAACGCTATTGCCTGGGTTGCCACAACTCCAAGCTCAAGACCGCAGGCCTTTCCCTCGAAAGCCTCAGCCTCGAAGCGCATCCCGGCGAATGGGAAAAAGTAGTCCGCAGACTGCGTGCCCGTCAGATGCCACCCGCACCTCTGCCCCGCCCCGATGAGGCCAGCTACCAAGCCCTCGTTCGTTCGCTCGAAAACACTCTAGATCGCAGCGCCGCAGCAAAGCCCAACCCCGGCCGTACCGATACCTTCCGCCGCCTGAATCGAAACGAATACCGCAACGCGATCCGCGACTTGCTTGCCCTCGACGTCGACGTCTCATCAATGCTGCCCGCAGACGAATCCAGCCGTGGCTTCGACAACATGACCGTCGGCGACCTCTCGCCTACTCTCCTTGAAAGCTATCTCAATGCCGCCCGCAAGATCAGCCGCCTCGCCATTGGCATCGCACCCAAATCTCCGGGAGGCGACACAATCACGCTCCGCCCAGACCTCACTCAAGAAGAGCATTTCGACGCGTTGCCGATCGGAACACGCGGTGGAACCACTCTCAAACACACCTTCCCGGTCGACGCTGAATATGACTTTCAGATCCGCCTGGCCCGGGACCGCAACGAACACGTAGAAGGCCTCCGGGGCACACATGAAATCGAAGTGCTGATCGACAACGAAAGGGTGAAGCTTTTTACAGTGAAGCCTCCGTCATCAGGCGGCGACCATCAGGCCGTAGACCAACATCTCAGCTTCAGGCTCCCTCTCAAGGCCGGCCCACACCAGATCGCCGTCACATTCCCCAAGCAGCCTTCACTTTTGCTTGAGACGGAGCGCCAACCCTACCCGGCCCACTTCAACATGGACCGCCATCCGCGCATCACCCCAGCCCTTTATTCCCTTTCGATCAACGGACCCTACCAGCCACAAGGCCCTGGCGACACTCCCAGCCGCAGACGCATCTTCACTTGTAAGAGCCAGGATGAAGCCTGCGCCAAGTCGATTTTGCTTGCCCTCTCCCGCCGGGCCTACCGTCGCCCTGTCAACGATAGCGATACCATAACGCCGCTGCGATTCTTCAACCAGTCCCGCGCCACAGAGTCATTCGACTCGGCAATGGAGATGGCCCTGCGCGCGCTCCTGGTCAGCCCTGAGTTCCTCTTTCGGGTAGAACAAGACCCTGAAGGCGTGCCAGCCCATACCGCTTACCGCATCCCTGACTTGCAACTCGCCTCGCGCCTCTCCTTCTTCCTCTGGAGCAGCATCCCGGATGACGAACTTCTCACAGTAGCCGCCAACAACACTCTGCACACGCCCGCAGTGCTCGACCGTCAGGTGAAGCGAATGCTCGCCGACCCTCGCTCTCGCGCGCTGATCGACAACTTCGCCGCCCAGTGGCTGCACCTGCGCAACCTCGATTCCGTAACCCCCGACATGCGCGGCTTCCCAGACTTTGACGACAACCTGCGCCAAGCCTTCCGCCGGGAAACAGAGCTCTTCTTCGACAGCGTGCTGCGCGAAGACCGAAGCATTCTCACGCTGCTCAAAGCCGACTACACTTTTCTTAACGAGCGGCTCGCCAAGCACTACGGCATCCCTAATATTTATGGCGGCCAGTACCGTCGTGTCGCCCTCGGTCAGGATCGTCTGCGCGGCGGTTTGCTCCGGCAGGGCAGCATCCTCACGGTCACCTCTTACGCAACACGCACCTCACCCGTGATTCGCGGCAAGTGGATTCTCGACAACATCCTTGGCATCCCGCCTCCTCCGCCTCCGCCCAACGTCCCTGCGCTTAAAGAAAATGGCAGTATCGGCAAAGCACTCACGCTTCGAGAGCGTTTGGCTGAGCATCGCAAGAACCCGGCCTGCTTCGGTTGTCATCAACTGATGGACCCGATCGGCTTCTCGATGGAGAACTACGACGCCGTAGGGCGATGGCGCCAGATCGACGATATCGCCGGCGGATTGCCCGATGGCAGCAAGTTTGATGGCATCGCGGGCCTCGAAACTTCACTGCTGCAACGGCCAGAACTCTTCGCTACCACCTTCACCGAAAAGCTGCTCTCTTATTCTCTCGGCAGAGGCATCGAATCTTACGATGCCGCCTCAGTTCGCAAGATTGTCCGAAACGCGCAGAGTAGCGATTACCGCATCTCATCGTTTATTCTTGGAATAGTAGCGAGCCCACCGTTCCAACAGAGGAGAACTGAATGATCATTTCCAAAAGATCGATTCCACGGCGCACCGTTTTGCGGGGGTTTGGAGCAACTCTGTCCCTACCTTTCCTCGATGCAATGGTGCCTGCGCTCAGCGCTCAGGCTGCGCCCACCAAGCGTCTCAGCACGGTCTATATCCCGATGGGCGCGCACATGCCCGAATGGACCCCGGCCAGTAAGGACGGCCGTCTCACACAGCTCTCTCCGAGCCTGAGCCCGCTCGAAAAAGTCCGTGATTACATTTCCATCGTCCAGAACCTGGAACTCAAGAACGCATACCCAGGCACTCACGCCACCTCCAACGCAGCCTTCCTCAGCGCAGCCACCGCCAAGTGGACCGAGAGCAGCGATTACTATCTAGGCACCACCGCCGATCAGGTTGCAGCCAAGCAGATCGGCCAAGCCACCAGACTGCCTTCGATTGAACTCGCCATGGACCTGCTCACCATCGTGGGCCAGTGCGACAACGGCTACGCCTGTGTCTATCAAAACAATCTTTCGTGGGCTTCTCCCACTTCACCGCTTCCTGCCGAAGCGCATCCCCGGGTCGCCTTCGAGCGCCTCTTCGGTGACGGTGGTTCGATCGCCGATCGAAAGTCGGAACTCCGCAAGGATTCAAGCCTCCTCGACTGGGTACGCGAAGACATCGCCCGGCTTCAGAAGAAACTCGGTGCTGGAGACCGATCAAAGATCAGCGACTATCTCGACACGGTAAGAGAAGTAGAGCGGCGAATCCAGAACGCCGAAGCTTCCACCGGACAATCCGCTTTGAAGGACCTCGACCGCCCAGTCGGTGTGCCCGCATCCTATGCCGAGCATGCCCGTCTGATGTTTGACCTTCAAGTGCTCGCCATGCAGGGCGACGTTACCCGCGTCATGACCTTCCAGTTGGCCCGCGAAACAAGCAACCGCAGCTACCCCGAAATTGGTATTTCCGAATCACATCACCCGCTAACACACAACGGTGGCGACTCAGAGAAGCTAGCCAAGGTATCCAAGATCAACGCCTTCCATGTATCGCTCTTTGCTTATTATCTGGAGAAGCTGAAGGCCACGCCGGATGGGGACGGCTCTTTGCTCGACCACACAAGCATCCTGTACGGCAGCGGCATGAGCAACGCAGACATTCACGACCACACTAATCTGCCTATCATCGTGGCAGGCGGCAAGCCCTCCGGCGGTCGCCACATCGTCGCCAAAGAAAATACGCCTCTCGCCAACCTGCATCTTACGCTGCTCGATCGCGTAGGTGTGAAGATCGACTCGTTTGCCGACAGCAAGGGTAAAATTCCCGAACTCTCACTCGCATGATCTCCACACTGCTCTTTACTGCGTTATCGATGGCCGCAACAGATTTGCCGACAGCCGCATTGCAGGACGACATTGCGGCAGCAAAAATATTGCTGCGCGATGGTGCAAATGCAAAGGCAGCAAACCGCTATGGCGTAACGCCGTTGTCGATTGCCTGTACCAACGGCAGTGCGCCGATGATCGAAGTTCTCATCAAAGCCGGTGCAGACCCAAATACGGTGTCGCCAGGCGGTGAGACAGTCTTGATGACAGCAGCCCGCACAGGCCGGGTGGATGCGGTCAAAACCCTATTGGCTCATGGTGCAGACCCGAATTTCAAAGAGCCGCGCCGAGGCCAGACTGCAATCATGTGGGCTGCGGCCGAAGGCCACACCTCGGTTGTCGAAGCTCTCATTGCCAAAGGTGCCGACTTCCACACTCGCCTGGCTACTGGCTACACTCCCTTCCTTTTCGCGGTACGAGAAGGCAGAACGGGCGTAGTAGAAGCTCTGCTGCGAGCCGGCGTTGACATGAACGCAGTCACCGAGCTTACGCCCAATGCATCAAAGGTCAACGCCGCCCCGCGCGTAGGAACCTCTGCTCTTCACCTGGCAGTAACGAGCGGCCATTTCGAACTTGCTTCGCTGCTGCTGGATCTTGGTGCAAACCCCAATGCCGATGCCAACGGCTGGACCGCCCTGCATGCCATCTCGGGCATTAGAAAACCAGGCGGCGGAGACAACGATCCTGCTCCACTCGGTTCAGGCACGATGTCCAGCATCGAACTGGTACGAAAGCTCAAGGCCAAAGGCGCAAACCTGAACGCCCGCATGAACAAGCGTGTCAACGTCGGCCTAACCAGCCTCAACACTCTGGGAGCCACGCCCTTCATGCTTGCCGCCCGCAGTGCCGATTTTGAATTAATGCGTGAACTCGCCGCGCTCGGTGCCGACCCGCTGATGCCCAACGTCGATGGCTCGACACCGCTAATGGCCGCAGCAGGCCTGGGCACCCGCTCGCCCGGTGAAGATGCCGGCACGGAAGAAGAAGTGGTTGAAGCGATAAAGGCCGCTCTCGACCTCGGCAACGACATCAACGCCGTCGACAAGAACGGTGAGACTGCAATGCACTCAGCCGCCTACAAAAACTATGGCGCCGCAATCCAGGTACTGGTGGATCGCGGCGCCAAGATTGAAGTTTGGAATAAGAAGAACAAGTCCGGCTGGACTCCGCTGGCGATCTCCCAAGGCTACCGCTTTGGTAATTTCAAGCCCTCTCCCCCGACTGAAGCCGCCTTGCGAAGAGTCTTCGCTAAGGCTGGCATCAAGCCGGAGGAATTCACCAATAGCAACCGGTCCGACTACAAGCGCTAGAAATTCAGCCGCAGGCTGAACTGCAACTGTCGCGAAGTACCTGTGCCGGTAGATCCATCATTTGCAGTTACCAGAATGCGTCCGAAAGCTCCATTCGAGATGTTGTTTATGGGGTTGCCGAACTGGGCGCGATTGAAGAGGTTGAAGGCCTCAGCCCGGAAGTCGAGATTCATCCGCTCGCTGATGCGGATTTTCTTCGTCAAACCCATATCCATCTGCCACAAACCTGGCCCTCGAAAGGCATTGCGGCCCGCGTTGCCAAAGGTGCCATTGGCCGGAGCCACAAATGCCGCCGGATTCAGCCACTGACCAGGGCTTCGGTTCGCCATGTAGGGATCGACACCTCCGACGTAATTGGCACGTTGACTCTGCGTCTGGCCTGAGGGCACGTTTGCCGCAGCGCGGTTCACCAGCACCGTAATGGGGCTGCCTGTGCGAGCGGTAAAGAGTCCGCTCAAGTCCCAACCACCGTAGAACTTGTTGCGGGCGAATGGCACCTGATAGACGGTGTTCGAAGTGAAGGTATGGCGAATGTCATAGTCGGCTGAGCCACGGTCGCAAGAGCGGCAGGTGACATCCTGAATCTGGCCACCTTCGCCAGATCCTGAGTTGTCGCTGATCGCTTTGCCCCACATGTACTGAGCCTGGAAGAGCCAGCCCTTGGAGAAAGAGCGCGTCAACGAGGACTGCAAGCCATTAAAGTTCGTGTTGCCGTCGAATCTCTTCTCGTCGATTTGACCAAAAGAACTGAGTGCGCGGCGCCGAGTCACCGGGTCGAGCGTGTTGACGTAGGTTCGGGTCAACTGATTGCGGCCCACATTGCCAACATAAGCAAGCTGCGCCACCATGCTCAGCGGCAACTGGTGCTGCACCGAGACAGTCCACATATGCGATTCGGGCTCCTTGCGATCCCGCTGCACACTACGCGGCGTCTGCCCCTGCGAGCGCAACTGCCCGAGGAAAGAAGCAGGCGGATAGCTCAGCGTCGGAGCATCGGCAGCCGAAAGCGAGAGGTTCTCAGGCAGACTGTCGATCGCTGCCGTCACGTCATCATTCTGGCCAGGGCCGAAATAGCGGCCATAACCAGTGCGGAAAACCGTCTTGCCACCAAGCATCTTCGGCGCATAAGCCAGCGAGATCCGAGGAGCAATGTTGTCATTATCCGGAAAGAACCATGAGCTGCCCTGCGGGCAGAACCCCTGGCAACGCGAGAAATCGAATACGCGACCGCGCCCAACTACATCCTTTGAAACCGTGTATTGCTCGTAGCGCAAACCCAGGTTCAAAGTCAGCTCGGAACTGAAGCGGATCTCGTCTTGTGCGTAAACCGAGTGAAAGGTCCGCCGCACACCGACCGTCGGCAGCGTACTGCCAATTGAAACCGTATTGAGGGAGTTGCGCAAGAAAGCATCGAGGTTGGCAAAGGCCACAGTCGTCGCAGGTCCGTTGCCAACGTTTAGATGAATGCGGCGAATCTCTCCACCGATCTTGATCGTATGGCGTCCGCGGATCCAGGACAGGTTGTCGACGATCGAATAGGCATTGGGCTTTTCAATGATAAAGGTGGTAGGCTGTGTGCTCGTAAAGCCTGGAATGGCAACTCCTTCCGGGATGCGGCCAACATCGTTCCGAGTCAAAGCGGAGCGATTGAAGCCCAGCTTAGCTTCATTCACTAGAGTCGAGGTCCACACTTGCTGCCACTGCGCAGTAATGTTCGTTGGGCGAATCTTTGAATCGCGAGTCTCAAGCAGGGCATTGCGAATCTGGCTTACAAGCCCATCGGTCATTGCAAAGCGCAAGAACAAGCTGTGCTTGTCATTGATCCGGTGATCCACACGCGCCATGCCGCTGTGTTCATTGCGCCGTTCTGGAGTAGTGCCCAGCAGCCGATCCACATTAGCGTTCACAGGTCCACCGTTACCTACCGGGTAAAGATTGATCAACCCCTGAAGGGCTTGCGGAGTCCGTTGCCGAAAGCTCGCACTGGGCACCAAGCCGTCGGCGCGGCTAATAGAAAGCCGCTGCAACAAGCCTTCGTAATTCGCAAAGAAGAAGGTCTTGTCCTTGACAATCGGCCCGCCCAGGTTGCCTCCGAATTGATTCAGGCGAAACGGAGGAATCGTGTCTCCATCAAAAGGGCGGCGGGTATCGAGCGCACTGTTCCGGAAGAACTCATACGCGGAACCATGAAACTGATTGGTGCCGGTCTTCGAGACAAGATTAATCTGTGCACCACCACCCACGCCACCCTCAGCGGTGAACGGCAGAGAGTTGACGCGAAACTCGGCAATCGAATCTGTCGAGATCACAAGCCGCAAGTTGCCTTCCTGCCGAGGATCTTTGATGCCGGTTGCGTCAACGCCATCAAAGGTCCAATTATTATCGTCGCGAGGACGGCCAAAGAATCGAATGGAATTCTGATTGCCTTCGCCCACATTCACAGCACCGGGGGCCAGTTGCATCAGCGCGGCCCAGTGACGTCCATTGAGTGGAATATTCTTGATCTGCTCCTCGCCAATGGCAATACCAAGTTCGGCATTCGTTTGGTCCAGCGGAGTGGCAGAGGCCGTCACTTCAACTGCAGTAGTGACGATTCCCAAGCTAAGCTGCGCATCTAGAGTGCGTGATTGCCCAACTGTGAGCACAACCGAGTCAATCTGCGCTTTGTTGAAGCCAGGTTTGTTGATCGAGACTGTATAGCGGCCAACCGGCACTCCGGGCAATTGATAGACCCCGCTGTTCGAAGTCTTGGCTTCACGGCGAAAGCCGGTTGATGAGGATTCAATTGTCACCGAGGCGTCGGCAACACTGGCTCCCGAGGCATCTTTCACCGTACCGCTAAGCGAGGCACGATCTACTTGAGCAAAAACTGTCGCGACCGCGAACGCTGCCAGCGCGACCAACCTGAATCTGAAACACATATAGGTTCAGTCTAAAATTCCAGACATTGCGGTTCGATGACGAAGGGATGTCAATGAAGTTAAAGATTCACACATCGCAACATCTGCACCTGCTTTATCGTTGTCATCTGCTTTTCTCCCGAACGGCAAACCAAGTCCTACTAGTACTTTTCGCCTAAGATCACTTAGGTTTCAGGGCGAGCTAAGGTCTTTCTTTTCTGCATCGGCCTACAGACCGACAACCCTCAACCCCTAACTTTCCAAATAAAAGTACTATCGCGATATCTTATGAAAACAAAGAACTTGTCCTAGGACTAAAGCGATTCATTTACCCGGATAGTCCCATTGTTTAAGCATCTATCCCAACGCATACTCAAATACGAAAGATAAGGCGATTCGCTTAGAGCCTCCCAAATTAGGGTGCCGGGCGGGGGCCATCAAGTTCCTAGGAGGAAATATTTATGAAAAAATTCTTTATGGTCGCCCTGGCGGCGATCTCAATGTGCGTAACGCAATCAAGCGCAGCGCTAATCAACGGCTCTTTCGGTTTTGACACAGGTAATGTGCTTGTTGCAGGCCTTACCAATTCGTCGCTCACCTTCACGAGCAATCCTGTTTTCGCCCTCTTGACCTCACCTTCGGGCGACTTCAACACCTTTGCTAACAACAATGACCCCATCACCATTGCGCCAGGCTTGACCTTGGACACCGTCACCCTCGCAGCCAGCACTTTTGCTTTTGGCGGCTTCATCTTTACCCCCAGCAGCTTCTCTGGCCCGACGCTGGTGCAACAGATGGGTCCGTTCTACTTCGTTGCACTGAACGGAGTTTATTCGGGCAACGGCTTCACGCCGACCGGCGGCGTCTTCAACATTTCGTTCCAGGCTCCTTCTAACAACAATGCCTTTACCGCCTCCGGTTCTGGTTCCGTCATTCCTGAGCCCGCCACCTACGCCATGCTCGGCTCTGCCCTGCTCGGCCTTGGTCTTCTGCGCCGCCGCAAGGCATAAGCGCTTCTTCAAGCCAAACGAATCACTCGCGGGCCTTCGGCTCGCGAGTTTTCTTTTTAGCGGCAAGCATTTGCATCGTTCTTCACGAAGTAATCCCGATACTTCTTCGACTTCTTTTCCATACAGCCCACCAGCTTTAACAATTCCACCTTCCGAAACTGCACCGGGTGGCTCTCGCTTTGCAACGAAATCGACCCCTCCTCAAGCAATTTCCCGTCTACCTTCACTGCCGGGTCATGCTTCGAAACATTTCCCCCACCCACTTGTGGCCGCTCGTACTTCAACACAGAAACACCTTCCACCCGGTGATCGATACTTTCCCCGCCCTTAACCACCACTTCTACCCTCACCCATTGGTCGCCATCGTAGGTCTTTGAAGTCGAATTCAGACAATGGGGAGTAAACAGCTTGCCCTCCCTTTCGACGTTCGTGCCGGGGGTACACAAGTTGGCGGTCGTGCGAGGCCCTTTCCCCAAGCCACCCAGCAACTGCATCTCGATCGAAATCGGGAAATCCTGATCCTTCTGCATGGTCTCGACGGGTTGCCCGTGCACCATAATCCCGCTATTGCGAGTGGCCCAAGCCGGTCCATCCTTGGCCTGATCCCCAACAAATCGATACTCGACGGCAATGATGTAATACGAAAATTTGTCCTTATAGAACAAGTGTCCAAACTGGTTCGCAAACGAATCATAGCCATCGTAGGAGACCGTCAGGTATCCATCCTTCACCCGAAAGGTGTTGCCGAAATTGTCGCCGACGGCGTGGCCGGTAATCTTGGGAGTCCAGCCTTTCAGGTTCTTTCCGTTAAAAAGCTGAATCCAGTCGCTCTTCCTCGCCTCAGCTATCAATGCACCGCTAATCAAAATCATCAAGAGAAGTGTTTTCACGCCGAGCAGTATACATGATAGAAATAGTGTCGATGCTGAGCCGCCGCAGTCTGCTGGCCACCCCACTCCTCGCCGCACAAACCCGCGCAACCCGCTTCCAGTTAGCGGCTATGACCCTGCCGTGGTCGGCGTTCTCATTTGAACGTGCACTGGAGGGCATCCGGTCCGCCGGCTTCAGTCATGTCGCCTGGGGCGTCAACCATCAGTCAAAACCAGTCCTCGCGGTGGATGCCGCACCCAAGACAGCAGAAGCACTCGCTTCCAATTGCCGCAACCAGGGCCTCGACCCGGTAATGATGTTCTCAACCGTGAATCTCGAAGCCCCAAACGCATACGACGCCCACCGTCGCCGCATAGATCAGGCCGCTGCCGCCCGAATCCCCTACTTGCTCACCTTTGGCAAAACCGTCGCCGGCG
>Ga0209181_10011621_pt1 | contig 11254 bp, 5 predicted proteins | sample MAT05_FD_187208 | JGI IMG/M metagenome (GOLD analysis project Ga0209181, IMG submission 187208) | Freshwater microbial communities from Lake Fryxell liftoff mats and glacier meltwater in Antarctica - MAT-05 (SPAdes) (version 2) | ecosystem: Environmental > Aquatic > Freshwater > Ice > Liftoff... | reverse complement strand
TCAGGCGACGCCGCTTGCTTGGCCCAGATGCGGTCCAGGTCAATGCGGCCACCGAGCTTCTCGGACACCAGCGACACGGTGTAGGCCGTGACGTTGGCCTGGAAGGCTTGGAACATCGGCCGCAAGAGCTTCTGCGCGTCGCGGTAAATCTTGGCCTTGGCGATCATGGCCTTGAAGTCGCCGACGGAGGGTAGCGGCGCCTCCTGCCCATCGGCCCTTGTGAGGCCCGACATGAACCGGTCGAAGTTCTTCTGCGAGCCGAGGCTGACGATGTCGGGCTTCCTGTCCCAGGCGGTGATGTATTTGGCCAGGTCCGTCTTGGTGATCCGCCGCGCCGCGGGTATGGCCTCCTTCAACGCCTTGAGTTTGGCCGGCGTGGTCCCCTCTCGCGCGAGCAGCGTGTTGTAGCTGCCCGCGGCGCGCTCGTAGAACCACTGGCCGACGCCGTCCGGGCAGTAGACCGAGCGAGAGAGCTTCTCGATCTCGACATGGAAGGGCTTGTTGGCCGACAGGTCTGATTGACGCACGGCGTTCTGGCTGTTGGCGAAGCGCGATATGTCAGAGACGAGGGCTTCCTCCTTGGCCGAGTCCTGGGCGCGCATGACGATGATCTTGGCCGGCACGCGCACCCGGCTGAGGTCGGTATCCGGATACTTCTTCTTGGCGAAGTAGATCGACGCGGTGGTCTGGCCACCGTTGACGATCTGCAGGCCCTTGAGCCAAGAGATGCCTGAAGAGCCGTCGCCTGGCTTGCCTAGGCGCATCTCGTCGGCGACGATCACGATGCCGTTGTTGTAGGCCATGAAGCGCTCGGGCGCCGAGCGCAGTGTGTTCTGGATGCCGGCGTTGACGCCCTTGCCCTTCACGCTCAGGAAGGAGCGGACATTGGCCTCCAGGAGCCTTGCTCCGAACTTCTCGTAGAGCAGCCGAAGAGCCTCGGCTGGGATGGCGGTGAGGGCATAGTCGTAGTCGTCATTCTCGCCGGGCACGAAGACGCAGGGCAGCGGCCCGCCGGACGCCTCCGTGAAATCGACCACCAGCTCATCGCGCGGCTTGCCTTCGGACCAATGCCGATGCAGCCGCTCGATGTCCATGACTTCCAAGCGGACCGCCTTGCCACCGATGTCGCGAGTCTTGAAGCTCTTTGATTTTGCGACGCGGTCTGTGATGACATAGACGCGGACTTGCTCCAAGTCGTCGTAGATGGCCTGCAGGGTCTCCGCCAGCGAGCGCACATCGCTCGAAGGGTCTAGTTTGGGCGCCATCTTGCCCTCTGCGCACAGCGACAGAAAGCGAAGGCACTGCTCGACGGCCGTCTTTGTCTCGGCGTCGGGGACGGGCGTCGGGTCATCCACGTTGGCGTAGAGGCTCACGAACAAGTCGAGCTGATCGTTTTCCTCCGACAGCGAATAGCCGCTCAGGCGCAGGTTCGCGTTGCCCACCTTGCCTTCAAAGTGGCACTCGACCGGCTCGAACGTCATGCCAATCTCCGACAAGTGATCCATGACGATGCCGCAAAAGACCAGTTCCTCGTAAAGCGCGCCGTCGCGCATCTGCGAGCGGACGGCGGCCTGCGTCTCGCGCAGGAATTCAGGCAAAGTCATCGTCAGATCGCTCCCAGTTTTTTCAGCGCACCCTCGGCCCCGACGTTGTCGCCAGGCGCCTTGTCGAGGTCAATCTCGTATACGGCCCTCACGATGCCCGCGGGCACCGTGCCCATAGTCATTCGAGGGAATCCATCGGCAACGTGGACGACCCGTGTTCCAGCCTGCTCGAACCGCCTTGGATAGTGGTCCGCGTGCGCATCGATGTAACCCGCAGCCAGCAACCGCTCAGCGAAGAGCCTCTCGGCTTCCGCGTCGCCCTTGATCGACAGCCGCATCGCCTCGACGATCGCCGGCAGGTTCTGGCCGCTTTCGGTTTGCCGCAGCCTTGCGCCGGCTACGAACAGGGGCTGGCGCGTGGAGTCGTCAAGCTGCTGGAGCGAGCCGACCTTGGCAGGGAAACCCGAAGCCGACAGCGTTGCCTTGACCTCCAGGGCGCCGGTGCCGAGTTCGAAGTCCTGGATGCCATCGAGCGGGCCGACCCACGATTCGATGGCCTGCGCGGCGGGGATGCCCGCGTCGATGATGGCTCGAAGCAGCGTGAGCTCGCCGATCAATCCAATCTCGGCCTCCGGGCTGAGCGCCTGCATCCCCTTGCGCATGAACTCCTGCCAGGCCCCGACGCGCGCGATGAAGACGCGCAGGAGCTTGGCTTCATCGGCTCCGGCCGCCACGGTGTCGTCGAGGGCTCCGACGACGTCGCACGACATGGCTGCGAACAACTCGGCGTTGCCTGCGGGCTTGCGGGTCAGCGCCAGCCAAAACCAACCATCGCCATCCTGACCCACGCGTTCGACTGCGAAACCTTGGCCATCCGGGAGTTTGCCCGCCGCTGTCAGCCGCGCGGTGGGAAAGCCCACCAGCACCGCTTCGGCATTGTCGGGGGATCGGCGCCCGGCCTGCAATTGAAGAGAGCCAGCCGAGGGCAGGGAAATAGCTTGCCATCCCTGTTCAATGTCGGCGCCGGTGAGCGACGACCACGCCATGAGGAACTCGTTACTCGGACGGGCCATATTCCTGCAGCCAATAGAGAAGGTTCACTTCGTATTCCACGCGGATGCCGTTCTCGCTCGACGGGAAGGCGATGGCGAATGCCATGATGGGCTTGTCCCAGCCAGGCACGATGAGGTTTTCAGGGAGCGTGGGCTTGCCCTTGTAGTAAGCGGCCAGCGAGTAAAGCAGCAGCAGGCCGCGATCAGCGTCGCCGCCAAGCCGGTCGCGCGCCTCTCGGATTCCCTTGCCGCTGGGGCTGTTTGGCGGGTTGACCCGGCCTCGCGCGGGCTCGGGCTTCCACGCCGCACGCGTGCGGGCCAGAGCGTCGCGCCAAACGTCATCGCCGAGGTCGATGCCCTCATCCTTGGGGTCGGTGAGCACGCCGATGGCGAACATGGCCGGCTCCCTCGCACCGGGCGGCTCGGGGTCCTCTGTCTTGCGCGTCTGAAGGGACTTCGGCTCGAAGCCGCCCGGAAAGGCATGGGGCGCGCCAACGCCTTCGCCGCCAGACAACAGCGCGACGCTCCATTGCTTCAACTTGCCGATGTCGAGCATCTTGGAGATGAAGTCAGAGAGCACCGCCGACTTGGCGCTGGTGGCATTCGGGTGGGTCGCGTAGCCGCCCAGGAATGAAAGCACCATGGCCGCGTCCACATCCTTCCAAAGGCGCGCGCCAGGCCAAGAATCGGATTCGCCATCGCGGAGATGCTTCGGCCCGTCAATGAACTTCGACCCGAGGGACGCGACCAACGCGTCGGTTGCGGCGAGGTTTGCCCGCTGGACTCCGGCGTCCCGGTGGAAGAGGATGGTTTGGGGCCGGGTGCCGCTGTACGTCAGCGACAGCGTCTGCGCGTTGCGCATCTTCAATGCTGAAGTGACCGTAAGCACTTCGTGCGACATGACCTTGAGGCCGTATTGCTCCGGGGTTAGCTTGGCCTTCGCCATGAAGTCGAACTCTTCGCGCAGTTCCTCGGAGGCGTCGGCGATATGGCCGAACCACTTCACCAGGTCCGGCGAGGTGTAGAGGCGGCAGAGGTCCAGGTAGCCAGGCCGGTAGCCGAACCATCGGCCCATTTGCATCAGCGTGTCATACATTTTCGTTGTGCGGACGAAGTAGCTCGTGCAGAGGCCTTCAAGGGTCAGGCCCCGGGCGAGCTTGTCGCCGCCCACGGCGATGACCTTGAGCGCGGCGCCCGGCGTCGAGTAGTCCAACGCATCCTTGGCCGTGCCGTTGATCGATCGCACTGCAACGTCGGCCAGGACATCGGGCAGCTTGCCCACCACTTCCGCCCACGAGGGAAGCGCGGGAGGGCGCTCCTCGGGTGGCGAGAGCTCGGCCACGGCATCGCGCGTGGGGATGAAGTCCTCTTCCCAAAGCTGGCGCATCTGGGCGAGCAGCTCGCCGGTGTCGCTGCCTCGGGTGAGCTTCTGGCGCATGCGCCGCACGGTCTCTTCGACTTGCTCGCGCACGTTGTCCTGCACCGCCACATATCGGGTGACGTGGATCAGCATGGAGCAGTGTTCGGCTCCTTGTCCGCGCAGCTCGCGCGCCGCGCAGGTGAGCACAAAGGAATGGATGGCTCTGCGCAGCGACAGCGGGATGGTCTCCTGCCCGTTGTAGACGGGGACATGCGTCTTCTTGTGCTTGGGCGGCATCCACCCCGAATCGGTCGCCGGGTCGTAGTGGTCCAGGATGCTTCGCGAGAGCGGAAGCGCGCCCACGCGGCCGTCCTTGGTCAGCTTGCCGAACATGCGCGCCGGCCCGACATAGTTCGACGGAGCGGCAAGGTTGATGATGAAGGCCTTCGGGAAGAGGTCCGGCCCTTCCTTGGCGGTGGAGCCCTTGTGATGGATGTAGATGTTGGCGAAGGGCGTGGCCGTGTAGCCCACATACGCCTTGCGGGTGAAGGCGTGGAGGAGCTGACGGATCAAGCTGTTGATGGTCTTGGGCTGATGCTCCTCGTCGGGCGCGCCCTCTTCATCGAAGACCTGTTCGCCGGTGTCCACGGAGGCGTTGTCGGCCTCGTCGTCGATCATGAGCAGCGGCAGCTTGGTGACCAGCTTGTGGGCATCCGCGGCGTCCGTGGCGTCGGCCACCCGCGTCTGAATCCAGTTCAGCAGGGCGGTGAGGACGGACTTTTGCTTCTTGACCACGAAGAGCCAAGGCCGCTCTTCCGGTGAGATGCCATGGAAGTGCTTGGCGATGGCCTTGCTGAAATCGCCGTTCTCGGCCCGGGTCGTGGCCGAGTTCGTCTTGAGGTTCTCGCCAAATTCCGCGACCCCAATGGGTATGCCGGGGTCGCGGTCCACCGTCGTCTCGTAGCCCAGGAAGCCTTCTTCGAGGCGCATCTGGGTCTGCGAGCGCAGGTTGTTGTGCATGCCCGCCAGGACGATGATGATCTTGTAGCCGGCGTCTGCGGCCTTGCAGATCAGGCCTGAATAGTTGCTTGTCTTGCCGGACTGCACGTGTCCGACGACGAGCCCGCGACGATCCCAAGCATCGGCCCTCTGCGGGTCTTCGAGAAGGCTGAGGATGTCCTCCGTCGCTTCGTCGAGGCCGTCGACCACCGTGTCGGAGAGCTTGGACTCCTGAAAGTCGCGATAGCGGCGCCAGTAGTTCCAGTCCTTCTTGCGCGCGGCTGTGAGCCAATCGACATGCCCCGTGTTGTCCTTGAGAGTCGTAGCCTTGCCCATCCAATGGCTGAAGCGCTGGATCAGCGTCGAGACTACCTTGGCCTCGTCCAGCGAAACCGGCGGATCGCTGGCGAACATCGCGGAAGCCAGCTTCACCTTCTCGGCGATGTAGGCGGGCGTGATCTTCGACTTGTCCTTCTCGGCCTTCACCAGGCGCTGCGCCGTGGCGATGACATCTTCGAGCAACCGCGCCTGCGCCGCTGCCTCTTCCGATGCGGTCATTTCCTACTCCCCAGTTTTGCGATGAGCGCCGGATATTTTTGGAACGGCTCGGTGCGCGACATGGACTTGCGGGCCTCCTCGACGCTCAGGCCCTTGCGTTCGGTCAGGTCGTCGAAGAGCACCGTGGCGACCTCGACCACGGCCGCGTTGGGTTCGCCATCGAAGCCCGTGAGCGGCGTCTCCTTGTTCTCGGCCGTGTCGAGCCAGATTTTTTGGACCGGGACGGTTTCCTCGATCACCCGGAGCATCGACTTGATCAAGGGCGCGAGCGCCCCAGCGCTTTCAAGGACGGCAGCGACGGACGGATGGGAGTCTTCGATTCGGTACCGCATGCCGCCCTTCAAGCGATCGACGCGCCACGCTTGCTCGATCGGCATGTTGCCCTTGGCCGGCGCTGGCGTGCCGCGATAGGCGAATACGCGGCGAGCCTTTTCGCGCGTGTTCTCGGCCAGGAGCGTCAACCAGGGCCGCAGCGACACTGGCGGGCGGGCCGTCGATTTGCGAACGTCGATCTTCCAGTCGGCGTCGGCGGTGTTCGGGATGTCCAGGCGAATGCGGGCGAGGCGGTGCGCCTCTTCGCGGTTCCAAGCGCGCGAGTTGCCGAGGCCCAGCCATCCGCCCGCGAGCAGGAGTCGCTTGTTGCGGTAGACGTAGAAGCCCTGCTGCGCGGTCCAGCCAGCGGGGCCTGCGTTGGCATCGAACTCGGCGGCGCTCAACTTGTCGCGGTGGGGCAGCACATGGGCTTGCACCGTGACGATCCCGCAGTCGGTCGGGTGGTTGGTTGCCGGCGATGTCCAGGGCTTGGCCGGGTGCCCGGTCATGAAGGGGTCCCACGGCGCCACGGCTCGACCGTTCAGGAGCAGCTTGAGCTTCGCGCGCGACCCATGGAGGAGCCGATGGAAAACCATCGCCAGGTGGGATTCGACGTTGTCGATGAGATCGTGGAAGTCATTGGACGTGAATCCGGCTGTGACCACGCGGTCCATCTGTTCCCAGAGAACGACGGTGCCGGCCTTGCTGCCCTTCAAGCCAGCGATGAATGGCTTCGATCCTTGCGCCGGCCCCTCGAACAGCAGCCAGCCGCCATCGGGATTGGCGGCGAGCTCGTCGAGGTCCCAGCGCAAACAGCTTCGGACGGCTCCCTTGACCGACGCGACCGTCAGACGACGGCACTGGGAGAACGAGGCGGTCTTCAGACCCATGCCGAAGCGCCCGAGATCATGCGGTGAGCGAACGTCGAGGGGATTCTTGTCGCCCAGGCGCATGGCGCTTTCGAGCTCGGCATCGTTCATGCCACGCCCGTTGTCGAGGACCGTGATTCGGCTTTGCGGACCGTCCCAGGCGAAGTCGAGCCGGACTTCATCGGCGCCGGCCGAGATGCTGTTGTCGATGATGTCGGCCAAGGCCGCCCCAGTCGAGTAACCCAACCCACGCAGGGACTCGAGCATCGCCATCGCGCGCGGTGGCGCGCTTCTTGTTTTGCTCTTCATCGCCAGTAGCCTTTGCCCGACCGGAAAATGAATCCGAACTCAATCAGCTTTCGGACAATCTTGCGGGAGTGGTTGTCCGGCGCTTCCGTGAGGTGGACCCAAATTCTTCGGTCCGACCCCTCTTGGTAGTCTTCGACGGTGATGCCAATCGCGCGCACGTGATCGAGAAGCTTCGCAAGGGTTGCGGGTGAGGAATCGATAGGCCGTCCGGGCGTCGGCGTCGGCGTGGTCAGTGGTCCGAGCGGTGTCGGCCTGCGAATGAACGTTGCCGGCTCGTCGTCGTCTTCCTTGGCGTCATATTCGTCAGGCTGCGCGTCTCTCTCGACGCTCTCCCGCGTATGCAGCGGCGCGCCGTTGAATTCTCGGGAGATCTGGTTGAGCCGCACGGGATGCTTCAATTTACGCAGGGCCTTCGCTTCGATTTGGCGGATGCGCTCTCGCGTCACATCGAGCCGCACGCCGATTTCTTCGAGGGTCATGGGTTCGTGTATGCCGATTCCAAAGCGCATTCGCATGACAAGCGCTTCCTTGTGCTTGAGGATTCCCAGAAGTCGGTCAACGGCGCCGATCAGATGCGTGACTTCGACGATGTCGCTCGGGTCGGGGGCCGTGTATTGGTCTTTGGCATCCGCTTCGATTTGATCGTCAAGTGCGTCGATTTCATGGATCGGCAGCGGCTCCGTGGATGCGCGCCTGAGAGCGAGCACCTTCTTGGCTGGCAGCGCCACCAACTCGGCGATTTCTTCGACCGTGGGGGTTTCCCCGTGCTTGAGCTCGTAGGCGCGTGCCGCCTGTTTGATGAGCTGGGTCTTCTCGTAGACGTGAACCGGCAGACGAATGGTTTTAGACTTGTCGGCAACGTGCCGCCCGACCTGCTGCCGTATCCACCAAGTGGCATAGGTCGAGAACTTGAATCCGCGGCGCCAGTCGTAGCGGTCCACCGCCTTGATCAGGCCGATGTTCCCCTCCTGCAAAAGGTCGTCCAGGGGTTGGCTGCTGAACAGATACTTCTTGGCGATGGAGAGAACAAGCTTCAAATTGGCTACGGTCATCCGGTCGCGTGCGCGCCGATAGGCCTTCATCGCCTGCCTGAACGCGGGCGCCGCCTGCGGACATTCGCCAGACTCAAGGTCGGCCAGCTCCGAGAGAAAGCCGCGGGTCAGGCCCAGAGAGGCCAGAGCGCTGCGGCAGGCGCTCCATTCGGTACCGTCTTGGCTTGTGCCGGCGGCGAGGCGCGCCAGGGACTCCGCGTTGGCGCAGAACGCCTCCAGCTTATCGGTGGACGAACTGGAGTCAAGGCCTACAGCGGGTTCGCCTTCGACTTCATCATTGCCGCCATCGTTCTCGTTTGGTAGCTCGTACTCGGCTTCGTACTCGGGTCCGGCGCCTGAATCGGGGGCGATTTCATGCAGCTCGACAGGCGGACCGGAGGATAACCAGCGCAGCGGCTTTGCGCCCAACGACACCTGCTTCGCCGCGCCCAGCACCGCCGCGATGCCCGCAGGCCACGAGGCCAGCGCGTCGAGCGCCTTCTCAACGCCGCGCTCCATGGCCTGACCCAGTGCCACCTCTTCCTCTGCGGTCAGCAAAGGCTCGTTCTGGAACCCCCGTTGATAGATGCGCAAGGGTTCGTTGCGATGCCCCGCCAGATCGTCCACGAAAGCCAACGCATCGTCGATTGCGTCTGTTTCGTCGGGTGTTTCATCCGGCGAGACGAAAACTTTAAAGCTTTCATGCGGAGACCAATACTCGAAGCGCTCGTCGGTTTCCGCGCCGAGATCATTGATGACCATGCTCAGCACTGCGCCGGCTTGCGCGTCGGCTTCGCCATCCTCGCCGCGCGTCAAATCGTCTATCGACGCGATCGGGACGCTGCCCTCGCGGATGGCGCGAAGCAATACCTGGCGCAGCCGTTCACGGGCTTCGGCGTCGTCCGCGCGAGGCAGCGGCGTCGCACACTCAGGCAGGTGTGCCTCGAAGTCGGCCCAGTCGGAAGACGTGTCGATGGGCTGGTGAGCGCTGATCGCGCATTGGATTTCAAAGGCAGCCTCAGAAAGCGTGGGGTCGTCCTCCGGTGCCGGCTGTTCTTCGTCAACTTCCCATCCGCTCAGGTCGAAATCGTCGCCGTCGCCGTCGCCACCATCTTCGCTACCGAAGTTGGCTTCAGCGATGGGGGTATCAACAGCATCGAACTGAGGCAGGTGCGTGAACTGCCCGGCGTGCTCTTCGGGGCTGCCCCCGGTCAAGTTGCATGCAGGCGGATCACCCGAGACCTGCGCGCCTTGCTCAACGGCTGCAACCAGTGGAGGTTTGCCACGCTCAATTTCTTCATGTGAGGGTGGACGCGGCGCCCGCGCCGCCTCAATGGCCGCCGCAGCATCCAGCGCGCCTACCGCTTGCGCGATGCCAAGGGCGCTGCGCCCTGATGAATCTAGCAAGTTCGCATCGGCGCCGGCAGCCAGAAGGAGTTTGCAGATCGCAGCTTTGTTGCGCGCCGCTGAGATCATCAGAGGCGTTTGGCCCCTTTCGTCTCGCGCGTCGAGGTCATCGCCGCGGTTGATATGGATTTGGACAGCACTCTCGACGCCCGCGACGACGGCCATCCTGAGAAATCGGCTCAGCGATGGCTCCTCTTGGACCGGCCGGCCCTTCAATCTCGCACCTTTTCATGGCGCGCTTCAACGGCGATCACCGTGCTTGACCAAGAGGTTCCTCCGCCCCTCGATCCATGCCGCCGGCTTGGGCCGACAGGCGTAGTCATCTCGTCGGCCATTGCGGCTCTGCTAGTTGGACCCGTTGCAAATTCTAGCGGCCACCGTAAAGTAAAAACGCTTGGTTTGATGATTTGCTTCGTCCGGCGAATTTGTGGGTGTCAGGCTAATCCAGGAGGCTTGTCTAGCCCGTTCTGTCCTATGAAAAACGTGACACACGGGTTCCAGAACAGCTTCGCTTTTGTCACAGCAACTCTGAAAGTACCACGCCCACCCCTGCAGACGGCGCAGAGTTGTCCACGGAGACGGGCGGGCGTCGCTCGCGACGAACGCCCGGCCAGCGCGGTGGGCAACTCGTCTTAGCCGCTCAAAACGGCCGCAAATCGCCCACAGATAGTCAGGAAGAACCGGAAATTCAAACGCACTCATTTCTCCCAAAGGCCACCGGGAAGGCTGTCCGCACAACGACCGGAGCCGATGCAATCGAAGGACCGGATCGCCGCGCCACCTCGGCAGAAGCGCACACGGACTGCCGCGCCAGGATTCGCGACTGCGGCACCTCGCCATCGCCAGCGCCGAAGCGTAAGAAGCGCAACATCGGCGCGCCCGACAGCCCGGCGCGCACGAACGTACTCTTGCCATGACGGCGCTCGATCAGTCCTTGTTCGGCCAGCAGTTCGAGGGCCCGCCGCAACGTGCCCAGGGCCACGCCGTGCGCGGCGGCCAAGCTGGTCTCGGCCGGAAGGGCAGTGCTCGGGGGCCATTCCCCGTCGATCACGCGATGCCGAAGGGCCGCGGCCAGGGCGCCATACCGGCTCTGCCCCGGTTCGTTGTGGACGAGGCTCAGGCGGGCTTGGTGCGTCGGCATACACTGATGTGGCCAGACCTCTAGCGGACTGGACATAGGTGGTTTCATCCACTGGCGAAAGCGGGGACCATTTGCGCAGATTCGCAAAGCTTGCCCAGGCGTCATCCGAACGCGCAGCCCGATCGGCGTGCCGGTCCTACTGCACGTACGAGGCAAGCCACCCGCCAGACACACCGCCCGCCGCTTGCACGATCTGGAACAGGGTGGCGTTGGCCGGCAGGGGCGCATAGCGCCGCAGCAATTCCACGCAAGCGGTACAGAAGACGTACAGCGCCACCGCCACCGCAGCCTTCGACGGGTCGAACGCGGTGGTCCACGCAGCAATCCCTGCGCTGGCAATCACGTGCTGTAACCAACGCCCATCGTTGTCCGTTCCTGCCGTGGCTGCCTTCGACCATCCGACCACGTAGGCCAGCAGAAACACCAACAACGGCAACGCGGTCGCGGCTGCGTGCGTGGCAGTCATCGCGGAGTTGGACTCGTCCATCGCGACGAACAGCTTGTGTGCAAGCATCATGGCCAGGCTGGCTGACATGGCAAGAAAGAACCAGATCAGAACGACGCGCACTCCGCTCTTGGGAACTGAGGCCACCTTGCCTGCGCGGAGTTGCAGCGGCGGTCTGTCCATCTTTCGCACCACCGCTATCAAGCTTGCCCCGATGAAAAGCAAGA
>Ga0209181_10011620_pt1 | contig 11256 bp, 5 predicted proteins | sample MAT05_FD_187208 | JGI IMG/M metagenome (GOLD analysis project Ga0209181, IMG submission 187208) | Freshwater microbial communities from Lake Fryxell liftoff mats and glacier meltwater in Antarctica - MAT-05 (SPAdes) (version 2) | ecosystem: Environmental > Aquatic > Freshwater > Ice > Liftoff... | reverse complement strand
CCCGCGGCTGGCCATCGACCGCAACGGCAATGCGATCCCCGATGGCGACGAACCGCTGCCCCGGCTCGCCGTGTCGTTCGCCGCCAGCGCTCCGCTGCTCGCCTGGCCGAGCGCTGCTGCCAACCACGTCCTCGAATTCACCGACTCGCTCAATCCCCCCGATTGGCGGCCCGTCACGGAACCGCGCGGGATCGCCGGGCCGGAGATCCATGTCCCCGATCCCACCGCCGGCCCGCAGCGCTTCTACCGCCTGCGCCAGCCCTAGCCTCAGTCCCGCCGCGCCAGGAGCTGATGCTCCTGCTTCGTCTTCACGATGCTCTCCGCCGGCAGGATCCCACGCCAGACCGTGCCTGGATAAAGGACCGAACGCCGCCCGATCAGCGAGCCGGGATTGATGACAGAGTTGCACCCGATCTCCGCGCGATCGCCGATGATCGCGCCGAATTTTTTCAGCCCCGTGGGCACGAGTCCGTCCGGCGTCGGGATCGTGATCTCGCTGTGGTCGAGCTTCACATTGGAAAGGATGACGCCCGCGCCGAGGTGCCCGCGGTAGCCGATGATCGAATCGCCGACGTAGTTGAAATGCGGCACCTGCGCCTCGTCGAAAATGATCGAGTTTTTGAACTCGCACGAATTTCCCAGCACGCAGCCCGAGCCGACGATCACGTTTTCGCGGATGTAGCAGCCGTTGCGGATTTCGCAGCCCTCGCCGATCCACGCCGGGCCTTTGATCATCGCGCCCTGCTCGATCACCGTGCCTTTGCCGACAAAGACCGCGCCGCTCACAAACGGCTTGCCAACGAGGCGGCCATTCACCGCAGGCTTGAGCCGGAACTGGAGGTAGCTCGTGATCTGCTTGAGCGCGTCCCATACGTTCGCGGAATTTTCAAAGAGCATCCGGTGCTCCGTGTGGTTCAGATCGAGATAGTCGGCGGGGGCGAAAGTCATGGCGCGTGTATGTAGCGGGCGGTCGTGCGAGGCACAAACTTTCTCCACGGAAGAGCCCTCGGCGCGATGCCCGTGCGCAAGAAAATGGGAACCCCGGACGCGCAACGACTGCACGGACACCCTGCGGCGTCGCGTGCAGTCGCACGAATGATTTGGTGTCGGTGGTCTAGGCCCGGCGCCGGCGCAGGCCGAGGAGGCCGAGGCCGCCGAACAGCAGGACGGCAGTCGTCGGCTCGGGAGTCGGGGTCACCGCAAGCGAGCCGTCGCCGTTGATTCCGATGACTACCGCGGTCGCATCCTGGAGCGGCTCCTCACCCAGGCTAGGCGTTCCGGTGCCGTCTCCGCCAGCAGCCGCACCCCAGAACACCGGATCGGGATCGTACATCCCCGTCGCGGGGTTGATGCCGCTGCCGCCGGCACCGCCGGAGCTGCCGCCTTGACCGTTAGGACGGTCGAGAGGCCCGCTGGGGGTGATATCCGAGGCTTCAAGCCGCAGTGAAACCTCTAGCTCCACAAGCAGGTGATCGAGCGGCGAGAGCGACGAAGGTCCGAAATTTCCGAAGCCCTTCAACCCTGGAAAGTCACTGATCGGAAACAGCTGACTCCCCGCGTCATTGACATCGAGATCCACAAAGATGTCGAAAAAGCCGACTAGGGTATTGGCGGAGCCTTTGAGAATGACGGAGATGTTCTCCTTTGGACGGATGGTCTGTCCTGCCGGATTCGACAGCGTCACCGGGAAGGTCACACTCGCAACAACCTCGCCCGGCAAAGGCAGCAGGGTGCGCGGGAGGAAATCGTACATCAGGTGCAATTGGAGATCGTTCGCAGGACTCGCGACGTTGTGAGAGAGCGCCGCGTAGAGCAGGGTATTTTTATTTGGATCGCCGAGCACCGTGGGGGTTGTTCCGCCGGGAGTGGAAATGAAGGCGAAGGGCGTGACGTCGGACCATTCGCCACCGCCGGTGAAGGCGCCGTCCAGCGTGAAGGAGAACGCGCTGATTTGGGCGGTGCTGGACGCTGGGAGAGCAAGGCTGGCGGCGGCGGCAATCAGGCCGGTGAGGATGAACTTCGCGGATGCAGCACCGAGAGGGGCGCTGGAGGACTGGAGCAGTAGTTGGTTTTTCATGGTTCTGTGAGGAGGTTGCGTGGCCCGAATGGGACACGACTCGCAGTGGAGTAATTTTTATCGGCGCTGTCGAACAAAACTTGCTTTCTCTTGCCCAAAAACCGGCATCCTCCCATCCCGCGCGTGACGTGGGATTTGTTACATTTTGCGGGCGGGCATCCTCTCCGATTGCAGTCCTGAAAGCGGCTGGTGCAGGATTTTCCCCATGCTTCCCGACCTGCTGCGCGAGTTCCTTACCGCGGATCCTTTTATCCATTTCACGCTCCATTTCGCCGACGGGTATCATCTTGAAGTCCGCGATCCGGCGGCGGTTCAGTGGATGGGGGACGGCCCGCTCATCCTCCTCACCGAGCACAAAGCCTACGTCGGCAGTCCGATCAGCACAGCCCTCGCCATCTACGTCGATCCGCGCACGATCACCCGCATCGTCACCACCGCGATTCCGCCCGCTCTCGTCCCGCCCGACCCCGAGCCGCTGCCGCCGCCCAAGGACCGCATCCTTTTCGTCTGCACCTACAATACCGCTCGCAGCCAGATGGCCGAGGCGATCCTGCGCAGCCTGGCGGGCGACCGCTTTGAAGTCGCCAGCGCCGGTCTCGAGCCCGGCACCGTCCACCCGCTCGCCATTCAGGTGATGCAGGAGGTCGGTCTCGACATTTCCCCAGCGCGGACCAAGACCATCTTCGAGCTCTACAAAGCCGGCTTTCTCGTCACCTCCATCATCAGCGTCTGCGATGAGAGCCGGGAAAAATGCCCCGTCTTTCCCGGCGTCCGCTCCACCTTGCACTGGAGCATCCCGGATCCCGTGCGCGGCGAGGCCGAGGGACTCGGCATTGAGCAGTTCCGCCACGCGCGGGACGCGATCTACGCCTGCGTCCGCGAGTGGCTCCAAGCCTAGCCTACCGCGCGGTCGGCGAAAGCTTCGGGCCGTCTTTGGTGTCTTTGACCGTCCAGCCGAGAGCGGCCACTTCGTCGCGGAGTTGGTCGCTGGCTTTCCAGTCCTTGTCCGCGCGGGCCTGCTGCCGCTTTTCGACAAGCGCCGCGATCTCGGCGGGCACTGCCAAAATTCCCGGCTCCAGCGCGAGCACCGCGTTGATCGACTCCCAGTGCGCGAGCAGTTTCGCGGCGTGCGCCGATGTGAGATCGCCGTGGTCGAGGGCGCTGTTGCTTTCACGGATGAGGTCGAAAAGCTGCCCCATCGCGCCCGCGATGTTCAGGTCGTCGTCGAGCGCTTGAAAAAAAGATTCGTGCCGTGTCGCGAATTCCCCCGGCAGGTCCGAGGCGGCGTTCGTATCAGACATCTGCGATCCGAAATCTGAAATCCTCCGCACCCATTCGTCGATGCGCGCGAGCGCCGCACGGGCGGCTTCGAGGCCGGCGATGGTGAAATTCAGCGGCAGCCGGTAGTTCACGGTCAGCAGCGCGTAGCGGATTTCGCGACCGGTGAAGCCTTTTCCGAGGAGGTCGCGCAGCGTGTAGAAATTGCCGAGGGATTTCGACATTTTCTGCCCCTCGACCATGAGGTGCGCGTTGTGCAGCCAGTAGCGCACAAACTTCTTTCCCGTGCAGCATTCGCTCTGCGCGATCTCCGCTTCGTGATGCGGAAAAATGTTGTCCACGCCGCCGCAGTGGATGTCGATCTCGGGGCCGAGGATCGCGGTTGCCATCGCGCTGCACTCGATGTGCCACCCGGGCCGGCCCGGGCCCCACGGCGAATCCCAGCGCACGTCGCCGTCCGCGTCGTCCCACGCTTTCCAGAGCGCGAAGTCGCCGATGTTTTCCTTTTCGTATTCATCGCTCGCGACGCGGCCCGAGGGGCGCAGCTCGTCGAGGTTGAGATGCGCGAGCTTCCCATAGTCGGGAAATTTCGAGAGGCGGAAATAGACGCTCCGATCCTCGGCTTGGTAGGCGATGTCGGCGGCGATGAGCTGCGCGATCATGGCGATCATCCGCTCGATGTAGCGCGGCTCGGTGGCGGCGGGGAAATGCTGCGCGGGCTTGATGCGGAGGGTTTCGAGATCGGTGAAAAACGCGTCCTTATAGACCTGCGTGAAGTCGGCCAGACGGCGGCCGGCGGTGCGTGCGCCGCGGATGGTTTTGTCGTCCACGTCGGTGAGATTCATCACACGTTCGACGGCGTAGCCGCGCGCTTCGAGGTGCCGCTGGAGGAGGTCTTCGAAGACGTAGGCGCGGAAATTTCCGATGTGCGCGTGGTTATAGACGGTGGGTCCGCAGGTGTACATCTTCACGCGCTGGCCGACGGGATCGAGCGGGGTGAAGTCTTCGAGCTGGCGCGAGTAAGTATTATGCAGGCGGACGGGCATGGGAGCGCGGACGGTAGCGGGTTTTGCGGAGTTGGCGATGCTGCGGTGGGCTCGAAAAATCTGCCGTCTTCCTGAACGGAGTTTCGCCGCGGGCGAAGGTGGTGGGCGAAACGGAGTGAAGGATCGCTGACTCTCCGTGGGCGGAGATGGGTCTGGGGAATCGCGGGTGGCCCTCACCCGACCGCCGCCGCCCGTTACGGTCAGCGATTCTTCACTACGGCTTGGTTCGCAAAGCCTCCCAAGCCTCCGTTCAGAATGACGGCTTGTTTTTTTTCGCTCCTTTCGGCCCTGCAATTGCCGGACGAGATGGCGCGTGTTGCGCGGGTTGCGAGCGCCTTTTAAAACTGCAGCCGCACGCCGCCGGAGACGTTGTGCGAGTCGTAGTTCGAGCGGCCGATTTCCCCGTCGTAATAGACATACGTGGAGGTGCGCTCGTTCCAGAGCACCGCGACGCCGAGGCCGAGGAGGAGGCTTTCGCGTCCGATCTCCGCGCCTTGGACGGTAAAGGCGCCGCTGCCATTGCCGCCCAAGCTGGAGTCGATGGCGTAGGCCACGTCGCCGAATTCGTGCTGCCAGGCGGCGCGCATTTCGGGCCGCACGAGGACGCCGCCGACGCGCCAGTCGTAGGAGGCTTTCATCCCGAGCGCGGTGCGCGTGGAGTCGGCGCCTTGGGAGTCGTAGCTGAGCGGGGCGAGCGAGCCATTTTCGCGGAAGCTGCCAAGGCCGGTGTGAGTGTATTGAAAGCTGGCCGTGGGACCGATGTGAAGCGACTCGCCGTGGAACTCGTAGCCCGCGGCGATCAGCGCATTCACTTCGCCGCCACTCGTGCTGCCATGAGCGCTGCCCTGGAGGGCTCCGCGGCGGGTGTCGTAGCTGTTGTAGCCGCCCTGGATGGCGGCATCGACGTAGAAATTTTCCTGAAAATAAGTCGCATAGACGCCCAGCTTCGCGCCATCCACGGTGACGCGGCCGTTGTTTAAAAGGTCGGCGCTGCTGCGGGCGTAGCCGACATTGATGCCGACCGCGATGTTCTCGCCGATCCGGATATCCGCCCCCAGCGTGAAACCTCCCGAGGCGAGATCATAGCCGCTGGCGTTGTCGGTTTCGCCCACATGGGTGAACTCGCCGACGCCGGTGAAGAAGGTTCCGAAATGGCGTTTGGCGGGCGCGCGGAGTTCCTTTCCGCCGGTGCCGACCGGACCTTGCGCGGCGCCGGTCGGAGCCGGCATGGTGTCGGCTGGAGCCGGAGGGAGGGCGCTCTCCTGCGGCATCATGCCGGACACGGACAGGCCGCTGGCGCTGAAGTCGATGGCACCCAGGCGGATTTCGCCGAGTCGGCGCTGGAGGTTGACGGTCTGCACATTGGCCTGCGAGACGGCGAGGGTGAAAATCGACGCGAGTTCCTCGGGTGCGATGAGGTCGAAATCCTGCGGCAGATCGGTGAGCTGCTCATCATTGAGGAATTCGATGAGCTTCCTGAGCTTCGAGTCGGAGACGATGTTGTCGAGCGCGGAGGCCACGGCGCGCTGGTTGGGCGTGAGGCCTGAAAGCGAGGCAAACTCCTGAAAAGAACCCTGCTGGCCTTCCAGGGAGACGGAGTTCGGATCATAGACCACCCCCGCGGTAATGATCGTTCCGGTAGCGAAGTCATTTTCCACGTTCGCAAACTCGCCGGTCACACCGCCACCAGCGGTCAGGAAGGTGACTTTCTCCCCGACTTTGAGGCGCACTTTGCCGACATTGATGATCCGGAGATTGCCGTCGAGCGAGGCCTGCCCTCCGACCTTCACCAAGTCGTGCTGCCCCGCTTTGGTGCCACCGATTTCGATGGTTAGCGTGCCTGCGCCGGTCTGGGTGTAGTTCCCGCCGATGGTGAAAGTGCCCGCCGAATTGCCGGGGCTGAAGTTACCGGCGTTCGTGACATTGTGAAAGGCCGTGCCGGTGCCCATGAGGGTGCCGGAGAAGTTCACAAAAAGCGTCGGGCTTTGCACCGAGCCATCGAGCACGAGGGTGCCGTTGTTCACATTCGTGTTGCCGGTGAAAGTGTTCGCGCCGCTGAGGCGGAGGGTGCCGGTGGTGTTCTTGGTGAGCTGGCCGCCGACGCCAAACGTGCCATCGCCGATCGCCCCGCTGTAGTCGCCGGCGCCGACGGTAAGGATGGCGGCGCCGAGCCCCACCGTGCCGTCGCCAAAGAGGGAGCCGATGGTTTCGCTTTTCCCGCCGTCGGAGCCCATCTCGAGAGCTGCGAAACGATTTCCATCCATATCGAGAAGGCCAGTGCCGTGGAGGGTGACCTTCGAGGTGTTCGCGATCTGGTTCGCCTCGATCAAGGTGAGCGATCCGCCGGCATTCACGAGGACGTCGCCGAGGATCGCGCCGTCGATGCCGCCGCCCGGGAGGACTTTCTTCAAGGAGAGGATGACGCCGCTGTTGACGGTGGTGAGGCCGGTATAGGTGTTGGCCGGGTCGGTGCCCTCGCCGATTCCAATGACGAAGGAGGAGAAGCCGATGGGCCCGCTGTGTGAGAAACCGATGCCGCCATTGCTGATGACGCCGAAGAGGCCGATGAGGCCGAAAGGAGTGGCGCCGGTGATCGTGCGGGTGCCGCCCTGCAAGTCCACGTCGCCGCTGAAGATGAGGTGCTTGTTGTTGAGCTGTGGGTTGGGCGTATCGGCGGGTGCGACAACGGTGAAGTCGCCGGTAATCTGCAAGTCGTTCTGGATGGTCTCCTCGACTCGCAAGCCGGTATTGGGGTCACGGTCGGTGTTATTAATATGGCTGCCGATCGTCGTGCCGCCAGCGATGTGCAGAGTGCCAAGACCGAGGCCTTGAGTCGCGCCTTTCTCGATCGGGACATCCACGAACAGGGTGCCGCCATTCAGGAAAGTATCGCCCGTGTAAGTGTTGATATTGGTTACGGTCAGGGTGCCGCTTCCATTCTTAATCAAGCCGCCTGCGCCGTTGCCGAGGACGCCGTTGAGGAGCGTGTCGCCCGTGCCGGTGAGGGTGAGTGTGCTGGCTCCGTTGCTGACGCTCCCGTTGACCGTGTAGAGGCTGGCTGAGTCGTTCGTCCACGTCTGACTGGTCCCGAGGATGAGGTCCGGGTTCAGAGTGACTGCGCCAGCACCGGCGAAAATGCTGACGCCGCCGGCAGTGGCCAGAGTCAGAGTATCCCCGCCGGAACGATTGAGCGTCACCGCGCGAGTCTCGGGCGCGCCGGGGGCATGGACTGAGAGACTGGCGATCATCATATCCGCCCCGAGAATCATGTTGCCGGGGTCGGTCGGCGTGGCCGGGGGGCCGGCAGAGAAGAAGACATTCGTGCCCGCGCCGGGGATGAGCGGAGTGGGAGTGCCGATGTTATCCGAGGCCCAATTGCTCATGGAGATGCCGTTGGAGGCAGACCAGACATTCGGATTGCCGGGCAGCCCGCCGACCCAGTAGGCCGCGGCCAGCGGCGCCGCCGAGGTGATGCCGACTGTGAGGGTCGTGGCCGTGGCGCTGGGCGCGCCGACGGTGAAGTTCGTGTTATTATAGACGGTGCCGAGGGAATACGTGGTCGCGGCCAGGTTACTCCCCGCGCCCGCCTGCAGCAGCGTGTAAACGCCTGTGGCTCCCGTCGTCACGCCGGGAATCCCGAAGACATTCACCCCGATATTTCCCGGTCCCGGCGTCACATTCCCGGTGACGATGATCCGCGCCCCGGTCGTCGTGGAGCCGATCGACCCGCCGAGCGTCTTGCCCACGCCATTCGTCAGGGTCAGGGAGCCGATGGTCAGCGTGGCATTTGCCTCCGCGCGGTATTCAAATCCCGAGCCCAAAGCCACCGTCACCGCGGTTGCAGGCAAAAGCGCCGTGCTGCTCGCCGCGGCAAAAGTGCCACCGTTGGCATTGATCGTCGTGCTCGTGAGACTGCCGCTGACTTCGAGCCTGCCCCCCGTGACGGTGGTGGCCCCGGTGTAGGTATTGGCCCCTTCGAGGGTGAGGACGCCGGCGGTGTTTTTTATGAAATTGCCGCCGGAGCCTTTTGTTCCATTGGTGACGATGCCGAGGAAATTTCCCGCTCCCACGGTGAGGGTGCCGGAGCCCAGGCCCACCGTGCCGGTGCCGAAGAGCGCGCCGATCGTATCGCTCTTATTGAACAACTCGAACCCTTGAAAGGCGGAGCCACCGGGGATCGTGCTGCCGCTGCTATTGACCGTGACGGTGGAGGTATCGGAGATCTGATTCGAGCCGCCCAGGTAATCCACGACGCCATTGCCCTGAATCAGCACGTCCCCGGTGATCTTCTGCCCGCCGGTGGTGAAGACGAGGAAAGCACCGTCATTGACGGTGGTCAGCCCGGTATAGGTATGGGTGCTGACTCCTTCGAAAATAAACGCGACGTAAGCCGACAAACCTCCGCCGGGAGGAATCAGGTTGGCGGTATTAAAAGTCAGCCCTCCTCCTCCGCCAGTACTGCTGATCACGCCCGTAAAGGTGATCTCTGCGGTGTGGCGGTTGCCGACGAGCGTGCGAGTTCCCGCGTTCAGGTCGACATCGCCGGTGAAGTCCAGGTGGGTGGCGGCCTCAATGGTGACCGGCGAGGCCGGGTCAATGAACGAGATGTCGTTCGGGATCACCTGGTTATCCACGGTGCTGCCGAATCGCGTGCCACCTGAGATGACGAGACGTCCCGTGCCAAAGGCGGTGTTCGTTCCCGCGCCGGGGGCCACATTGGAGAAAAGCGCGCCCGCTTCGAGCAGGGTATCTCCGGTATAGGTGTTGTCGGCGGAAAATGACTGCGTGCCGGTGCCAATTTTCCGAATGCCGAGCCTGCCGGCTCCGCCATCCTGAATCAATCCGCCGTAGCTTCCCGAGGCGTTGTTATTCCCGAGGGTCAGCACGGCAGGGATGATCGCCACGTTGTTGCGCACGAGGCCCGTGCTGTCGCCGCCGTCATTGAGTCCCTGGATGGTGTTGTTCGTGCCCAGGAGTTCGAGGATGCCGGTGCCTTCGACGGTGAAGTTCGAGTTTGGGCTGAAAGCGCCGTCGGCTAGTGACTGGACGATCCCGGCACTCACGCTCGTGGTGCCGCTGTAGGTATTCAGACCCCCGAGGCCGAGCGTGCCTGCGCCGTTTTTGAGCACGAGGCCGATGCCGCTGAGCACTCCGTTGAGGGTGGTGTAATTCGCCCCGTCGATCGTCAGTTGATTCGCGCTTAAATTTACGTTCGAAGTCACCAGAAGAGAGGCAGTGTTCGCGTTGAAAGTCTGCGTGCTCCCCAGCGTGATCGCGGCGAACGAGACCGTCTGCAGGTTCGCCGAGTTGTTCACGATTCCGCCGTTGAGCGTCACGGCATTTCCGCTGAGCGTGAAAGCCCCGGCGCCGGCATTGAAGGTGATTCCCGCAACACCCGAGGTGATGTCGTTGGTGGCAAAGAGTTGGAGGACGCCGTCGAACTGCAGCGGGTTCGCGAAGTTGGGCAGGGTGTCCAAATTCCAGTTCAGACTCGTGCTCCACAAGCCGTTCGGTCCGCCGCCGTCCCAGATCTCACCGGCCTCCGCGAGCGGCGCGAGGGCAGTGATTGCCAGGAGAGCGCCGATGGATTTGGCGAGGATCGGGCGGGCGGTCTTCATTGGGTGGGGCATGGTGAAAAGGCGTGGCGGATTCTGGTCTTTGAAGGCCGAAGGCTGGGGGAAGACGGTCCGCGGTGATGGTCGCGAGCGCAGGTCAGCCGGGAATGGCCGTGCTATCTGGCGCATGGCTCACGGCTCGTCAAAAAAAATCCGCGCAAAGTCGCGTGGGCGTGAACCAAAGTGAAAGGCTCTCTGGATCAGTCGGGTCGAAGCCCGCGCTCCTTTCCGCCCTTCACCGCGCGGCGCAGACTGGCGGAATCAAGATCGAGTTCCTTCTGGGGAATAATCACCGCGTCCTGGAAGGTCGCGCCCAAGGTCGCGCGAATACTTTCCGCATGCCCCGCGATGACCACGCACGTCTCCGCGCCGCGCAGATGCTCGCGCGCAAACTTCTGCACCGCGTCCGGCTGCACTGCGAGGATGTCCGCGACGTAGGTGTTGAGCGCGCCCAGCGGCACGTCCTGCACCGCCCAGCCTGCGAGCCGCGCGGCGATGCCTTCATTCGTTCCCAGCGACCGCGCATATTCGCCAGTCAGCGTGCTCGTCCGCGGCGACAGTTCATCGGCCGGCACCGGCTCTGCGCCGAGGCGGTCCAGCTCCGCACGCATCAGCGTCGCCACCTCCGGTCCCGCGGAGTTCTTCGTCTGCGCCACCGCGGTGAATGCGCCGCCCAGCCGCCGCGCGCCCAGATCGCTCCCCGCTCCATAAGTCAGCCCGCGTTTCACGCGGATCTCCGCGTTTAGCCGCGCGCTGTAACCCCCGCCCAGCACCGCACTCGCGACCATTCCCGGATAATAGTCAGCCGCCTTCCGCGCGATCGCCGCCTTTCCGACTACGACCGCCGCCTGCCCCGCATTCGGCATGTCGATGATGACCGTGCGGTTTTTCACAGCCGCTTCGACGGCGCGCATCGCCGGCAGCGCTGCGTCCGGCTTTTTCCAGTCGCCGAAATACTGCTCCGCCCAGGCCATGCACTGCGCCGCGCTCGCGTTCCCGGCAAAGACGAGCACCGCATTATCGGGTCGGAAATAGGTCGCGTGCAGCTTCGCGATCTGTGCGCGGCTGATTCGCGCCACGCTCCGGGGCGTCCCGCTGAGCATGTGCCCGTACGGCCCGTCGCCAAAAATCACGCGCGCCGCCGCCGCCTTCGCCAGCGTGCCCGGCTCTTCCATCCGCACCCGCAATTCGTCGAGCGTCTCCGCGCGCAACCGCTCGATTTCCGCCGCTGCCATTGCGG
>Ga0209181_10011618_pt1 | contig 11256 bp, 8 predicted proteins | sample MAT05_FD_187208 | JGI IMG/M metagenome (GOLD analysis project Ga0209181, IMG submission 187208) | Freshwater microbial communities from Lake Fryxell liftoff mats and glacier meltwater in Antarctica - MAT-05 (SPAdes) (version 2) | ecosystem: Environmental > Aquatic > Freshwater > Ice > Liftoff... | reverse complement strand
AGCGTTTTGATCCCACAAAACTGAGTTTTGATGACCAGTTTGTAAATGGTTCTTACAGTGCCACGAATCCAACGCAACAAACTTTTTCTAACAGTAATGTAACTTACATAGATGCATCGGTAGGAATGGTTTTTAGCAGTACAGTGGGCAATGATATCCGTTATTATGTAGGAGGTTCTTATTTTCATTTCAATGAACCAAAAGTAGCTTTCGACAAATCGAAAGATGTAAAGCTCAATAAAAAGATAATGATCAACGGCGGTGTGTCACTGCCCACGAGCGAGAACGATCGCATCATTTTATACGCAGACTATTTTACCCAGGGGGGCAGCAAACAGATGCAGGGAGGGTTCATGTACAGGCACGACCTGTTCCAGTTAGATGATGAATCTATCAGCCTATCGGGCGGCTCGTTTTTAAGATGGAACGATGCTGTGGTGCCAGTGCTCAAACTCGACTACTATGGACTTGGTATTGGCCTTACCTACGATGTGAATATTTCAAAGCTCCGCAGTGCTTCTCAATCAAGAGGTGGGTATGAAGTAACTGTTTCTTACAGAAACTTTTTAAACATCCGCAACAGTTCGATGGATAAAGTACGATGCCCGGTTAATTTCTAGAACGGCGCACAGTGGTAAGTCAAATTGAAATTACATCTCGTTGCATCCTTCCTTTCTCATTCAAAGACCTGTTATACAAAAAAAGCGAATGCAACTGCATTCGCTTTTTTTGTATAAAAATGAGTTCACTTTTAAAATATATACCTAACACCAAACTGCATCTGCCAGCGGCTTTGAAGATCAGGGCTTGCTACAAATGTTTCTTTCTGCGATGGATCGAATGTGTAAGATGGTACTCCACCCGTAACATTTACACCCAGTGGTTGGTAATAGCCAGTGGTGGTGGCATATTTGCGTACACCCCATTTACTGCTTAACAGGTTGCCTAAATTCTGAACATCTAAACTCACCTGGAATGTCTTGAAAGTTTTTCCGGTTTTGATTTTAAAATCTTGTAAAATCCTTAGATCAGCCTGGCTAAACCAAGGACTTTCTGCGCCATACTTTTCTGTGTACTTACCTTTTAAACCGCTCAGGTATTCGTCTTGGTTAATGAATTGTTGCAGAGCAATCCGTTGCGCAGCGGCCGTTTGAGGAACCCCATTCACATCTGTAATAGGATCAAAACTCATGGTATTTATTTCTGCATCAGTTGGTACGTACATCAAGTCGTTGGTGTTGGTACCATCATTATTAATGTCGCCTCCATAAACATACCCGTACCTGTTGCCGGAAGTCCACGAACTAAATAATGAAATGGTGGTGGCAAATCTTTTGTCAGCTCCATATTCAAATCTTTTAGATACTGCCATGATAAACCTGTGCGTATTGCCATATAAAGAAGGTGTAAGCCTTGCTTCGTTGGCATTGTTTAAAATGGGATTTCTATCAAAGGCATCTCCCGATATTTCTGCAGAAACAGAACTCGCATCTTTGGCAATTAAATAATTATAAGCAGCCATTGCATACATGCCCTTGGCAAAATTATGTTGTGCCTGTAAACTTGCATTAAACTGGTAGCCTACTTTTGTGTTGGTAAAAACGTACGTGTTGATAGCACCCTGGTCTGCTGCGGTATAAACTTTTCTCTTGTCCCCGGTACCAGCGTTTAAAGTTCCGGTGGGTCTGCCAAGTTTATAATTACGAACCATCATTGCGTTTACGTCTTTTGTATAAGCAAGGTCAACCGTAAAAATAGTACCGGCTGGTATTTTAAAGTCTCCGCCCAGGTTGCTTCTCCACACCTGTGGCCATTTAAAATTTCTATCGGTTACACAGTAAAAATCGCTGGATGGATTGCCTATTTGGTTGCCAATCCACACAAAAGGAAACCTCCCGGTAAACAAACCAGATCCGCCGCGGATTTGAACAGTTTTATTACCGGTAACATCCCAGTTAAACCCAACCCTGGGTGAAAAAAGTACGGTAGCATCGGGCAGTTTCAAATTATCCAAATCTTTACCCTGGCCATTTTGAATACGGTTTCCATCGGCATCAAAAATTTTCATAGAATCATTCCTGTTTAAGAGGGTAGGTGAGCCGCCGGTATAAGTACCCAAAAATGCCCCGGCATTGGAGGCAAATACATCGCCCTGCACATCAGGTGAAATGAAATTGGCATTGTTATAAATGGGCTTGTCTATTCTTAAGCCATAAGTTAATTTAAAACGATCAGCCACTTGCCATTCGTCTTGAGCATAAGCAGATAATTGCCCCACAGAAATTCCATACTGGTTCCATACATTGGCAGCAGCCCTGTTTTTTGCGTAAGTAGCAAATTGATCAAGGTTAAAAACACCAAACCACAGTGGAGTGCTGGTGGGCACATTGGTTTTAAATGTATTGATATCTACATCACCCAAAAACATATTAAACCCATACCCGGTTAAATTAAATGAGTTGGAAAATTTAAAAGTTTCGTACGAAGCACCGAGGGTGATGGTGTGATTTTTAGCATAAATATTAAAGTCATTGGTGGCTTGAAAAGCATCCTGGTTCAATGTATTATTTATAGAAAACGGCTCGTGGCCCGCCACTATGTATCTTGAATTAAACTTAGAGATATTTACAACGGGGAAGGGACTTGAAAACGGATTTCTCTTATCCCGAAAAGCGGTGTATACCAAACGTAGCTTGTTGGCATAATTACCCTTCCAGTTAGATTTTAATTCTGTGCTGAAAGAGTTGAGTTTGTTGACAATTTCATAACCCGAATTCTGGAATTGCAAAGTTGTATAATCCGGACCACGGCGGCCAAGAGCACTTGGATGAGCCGGTTTTTGTTTGGATGCATCTAAACCATTGTAGGTAAAAGAAAGCTTGTGAATGCTATTGATGTTCCAATCTAATTTTGCCAGCCATTTATAATTTGTTTGATCGAGTGTATAACCCTGGTAAGGCCCTGTTTCGTACCCAAATTTTGTTTTTAAAATATTACTTACATCTATGAGGTCTTGCTCCAGCACCCTGGCGGTACTCGATTTTCCTGCATTGCCCGAATTAAGAGCCTGGTATGCAGACGCAGCATCTGTTCTTTGCTCTGTTTCAAAGTTTATAAAATAGAAAAGTTTATTTTTAATCAAGGCGCCTCCGAGGGCTGCGCCGCCCTGGAACTGTTTTAAAGAGGGCACGGTTATTTTACTGCCATCAACTTTATTACCTGTTAAGGATTGGTTTCTGAAAAACCCATAAATAGTTCCGGTAGTCGTATTGCTACCAGATTTGGTAACCGTATTTACACCGGCACCGGTAAAGCCCGCCTGTGTTACATCATAAGGCGCAATGTTTACCTGTATCTGGTCTATGGCATCTAACGAAATAGGTTGAGATCCTGTTTGTCCGCCCGGCGTTGGAGCGTCTAAACCGAAAGGGTTGTTAAACACGGCACCATCCAGCGAAAAATTATTGTATTGGCCATTTCTGCCGGCAAACGAAATACCATTGTAATTGGCAGAGGCAGAAGGAGTGAGCCTTAGAAAATCATCGGCACTACGGGAAATGGTGGGTAAGGTTCGCAACTGACGGTTACTAATGTTCGTGGAAGCTCCCGTTCTTTTATCATCAAAAATAACAGATTTGGCAACCACCGTAACGCCTGTGAGGTCTGTAGATTGTTCCTGCAATTTAAATTCTACAGAGTTGTTCAGCCCCAATTCAAGAAAGATATTTTCTGAAACGGAAGCCTGGTGACTGATATGATTTACTGTAACACGGTAAGGGCCACCTACTCTTAAGTTGGGTAAGGTAAATCTTCCGTCGCCCCTGGTGGTGAGCGTTTGCTTAATACCTGCCTCTGGAAATTCTACGGTTACGCTGGCCGAAGGCAGTGGCTCTCCTTTTGAGTTTCTAACTATACCGCTGATGGTGGCGGTAGTTACCTGGGCTTCGATACTAAATGAAAATGTAAGGAGCATCATCACAAGCAAGCCAATTACTTTTTTTCGATTATTAAGCGTCATGAGTTTTGGTTTTGTGCAAAGAAAATAAAACTCCTTAACATTTTATTAATATTCATGTTATGTTTTATTACGGTCATCATAAGTGTGGATAGTTTGAGGATTACTTAAATCAGGGGAGATTTTTGAAAATTAGTCTTGTTTAAAGAAAATGTTTAGTTGAGGCAGGAAAGTTCACTATTTTAATAGTAATAGCTACTTAATGGAAACAATGATTTAGTGTGAAAGAAACTAATATTGTCAGTACAAAAATTATATTTAAAAATTGCAGGATCGGGTTATTAAATAAGATGTCCCGTTAATTTAACGGGACATCTTATTTATTAAAGTATTTTATAGGAAGATATTAAAGTGTTATAGCATCCCGCAAAAGCCTTCCATTTTCATCAAAGAATAAATATTTTTTTTCTACATCATTTTTTTCTGCTTTTATGCGGTATTGTATAACATCACCGGGATAATAAATCATTTTTGTATCCGTCACTTCCCTGTCAGAATATTTGCTTTTCTTAAACCCATCCTGCACATCTGCCGGTAATTTATCATAGGATTCATCCTGTAAAGTACTTTTCCAGATACCCTTGTTATTGTATTCTGCATTCATGCTTTTGCCGTTTAATTCAAACTGCACATTTACACTAATGATCGCATTGGTCCATTCTGTATTTTCTGCTTTTGGATATTGCTTTGCAAAATTGTCTTTGGCTATTTGTGGCACTTTTGTAACCTGTGCAAATCCTTCATTAAAGAAAAATATCAGGGTAATTAAGAATGGAAAACGTAAAAGTTTCATATGTATATTTTTTAAAATCGTTAATGCATAATTAGCATAAAAAATAATGCCATTTTGTGTTTAAGCCTTTTTCTTTTTCTATATGAAGTAATATTAACTTGATTTTATAATTTCTATCCATGTAAAGAATACCAGTGCTACCCACAAACAATTGTAATGATTATCCCAAATTATATATTTCCATGATACCCAATAATTCTTTTTCGAAATCAATTTTTAAATCTATGAGTTTACCGGTTTTAATGTCAAATACCCAGCCATGCACCATCAATCCCCTTTCTTTATATGCCCCTTGCACAGCAGCAGTTTTTATAAGATTGATGCATTGCTCCTGCACATTTAATTCTACGAGCCGGTTATAGCGAAGGTTTAAATCTGTAATAGCATTCAGTTCTGTTTTATGCAGGCGATACACATCTCTTATATTCCTTAGCCAGGGATTTAATATACCCAAATCCTCCGCTTGCATGGCTGCTTTTACACCACCACAAAAATAATGGCCACATACCACAATGTGGTTTACTTTAAGATGGCGCACAGCATAGTTTAAAACAGACATCACATTTAAATCTATGCTGATAACCATATTGGCAATATTGCGGTGTATAAAAACCTCTCCCGGTTGCACGCCCATCAGGTCTTCTGCAGTAACCCTGCTATCGGAACAGCCGATGTATAAAGTGTCGGGGTTTTGACCTTTTGATAAATTTTCAAAATACTCAGGGTCTTTGGCCAGTTTTCCTGCAATCCATTTTTCGTTATTGGCAAATACTTTATCCAGTTGCATGATGATAAAAAAAATTTATTGGGTGGTTAAGAAGGAAGTGATCGTTGAAATTTTAAGTATGAAATAAATTTGTAATGATATGCTGTTAGTCATTACTCAAAATTAATGGATTATTAGATCATTTACGGTTGTAGCCTGGGATGATAAAAATGGGGTAGCATTTTTATAAAGGGCTACAGCGTTTATCTTGCAGTGTTTTTTTTGTTAATGATGTATTGATTTTGCAGGTAGTTTTTACAATTTGTTATACTGCGTTAACCCTTTCTAAAAGTTTACCCATCTCTATTGCCCTTTAAGTCATTCTAATTATCTTGCCGCCAATTAAAAAATAACGAATGAAGCATTTGTCTACTATTTTAAATGTAGTGTTATTGTTAGCAGTAGCTTTCCTGTATTTTCATGAATTTGGAAATAAAAAAGGCAGTACCAGCACTACCAAAACCCTCACATCGTCCAACAACGCTAATACACCGGTAATTGCATCTATTGCTTATGTGGAGCTGGATTCACTGAATGAAAAAATTCTTTTTATCAAGGAAAAAAGAAAAGAACTGGAAGCAGAACAAAGATCAATTGAATCTGAATGGGAGAGTGGTTACAGGGGGTTGGAAAATCAAAAGAATAACTTCCTGAAAAAAGGAGATGCCATTACACAGCAAATGGCAGAGGAGTTTCAGGGGCAGTTAATACAACAGCAGCAACGTATAGACGAAAAAAAACAGGGACTTACTCAAAAGCTGAGTGAAAAAAGTTACCGGTTCATGGATGATATTCAGAAAAAGCTAAAAGATTTTTTGATTGATTTTAATAAAGAAAAAAAATACCTGTACATATTAACAATCGGTACAGGCTTGGATTATATGGTGTATAAAGATTCTACCTTAAATATTACAGACGAAGTGGTGCAGGGGATGAACGAAAAACTAAAGAAAGTGAAATGATAATGTAATTGGATTTAATTATCTTGAAACCCGATCAGTCAACTGACCGGGTTTTTCATTTTTAAAATTTCAACAAATAACTGCATTATGTCTGAAACAACACACGGTTTTAAACCTACGCTCGGATTGCTGGATGCTACTATGATTGTGGCCGGCTCCATGATTGGCTCCGGCATTTTTATTGTGAGTGCCGATATTACCCGAAATGTGGGTAGCGCAGGATGGCTCATAGCCGTTTGGTTAATTACAGGATTTATGACCCTGATTGCGGCAATGAGTTATGGAGAGCTGAGTGCTATGTTTCCAAAAGCGGGCGGGCAATATGTGTATCTCAAAGAAGCATTTAATCCGCTGGCAGGGTTTTTATATGGCTGGAGTTTTTTTGCTGTTATACAAACAGCAACCATTGCAGCAGTAGGGGTGGCTTTCTCAAAATTTGCAGGTTATTTCATTCCTGCATTAGATGTTACCGATGCCAATATTATCACGCAAATTGGCATTTTTAAAATTTATCCTGCACAGTTTGTTGCCATTGCTTTGATCACTTTTCTTACCTATATCAATACCAAAGGAATAGAAGGCGGTAAAAAAATTCAAACCGTTTTTACTATTGTAAAATTATTCTCCTTATTCGGGCTGATTGTATTTGGATTTTTAATAGCAGCAAAGGCAGAAATATGGAATACCAACTGGACTGATGCATGGGCTATGAAATCGAGGGATGTAGATGGAAACGTAATTGGTGGAGTAGCCGGAAGTGCAATATTAGGTGCTATTGCCGCAGCAATGGTGGGCTCTATTTTTAGCAGCGATGCATGGAACAATGTAACTTTTATTGCCGGTGAGGTAAAAAATCCTAAAAGGAATATTGGCCTGAGTTTATTTTTGGGAACCATGATTGTAACGCTGATTTACGTGGCCGCCAACCTTATGTATATCAGTGTGCTCCCGCTGCAGGAAATTGCGGCTGCACCCCAGGATCGTGTAGCCGTTGCCGCAAGCACTCCAATATTTGGTACAATCGGAGCATATGTTATAGCAGTAATGATTATGATTTCTACATTTGGTTGCAATAACGGGTTGATTCTTGCAGGTGCAAGGGTATATTATACCATGGCCAAAGACGGATTATTTTTTAAAAAAACGGCTGAGCTCAATAAAAACAATGTGCCGGAATTTGCTTTATGGATACAATGTGTGGTGGCATCTTTACTTTGCTTAAGTGGCAAGTATGGCGATTTGCTGGACATGATTTCTTTTGTGGTGGTACTTTTTTATGCACTTACAATACTTGGTATTTTTGTATTAAGAAGAAAAAGGCCGGATGCTGAGCGACCATATAAAGCCTTTGGTTACCCATTTTTGCCGGCTGTTTACATTTTAATGGCTGTTAGTTTTTGCGCTTTACTTATTTATTATAAACCAACTTATGCAGTATGGGGATTAGCTATTGTGCTGACTGGAATACCAATTTATTACCTTGCACTTAAAAATAAAAATAATCATACCTAAATACCTTTAATATGATCAGTTCTATATGTAATAATATTTTCGAAAAATCTATTAATGATTATCATATTACAGATGATGTAGATGCTGCTGTAAATAACCCATTTGAAAAAAGTTCTTTCGAACATTTACTATACCTTAAAAACTGGATAGATACTGTTCAATGGCATTTTGAAGATTTAATCAGGGATCCACGGATTGATCCTGCAGCCGCATTGTTATTAAAGCGGCGCATTGATGCATCTAACCAGGAGCGCACCGATATGGTGGAGTTTATAGATACTTATTTTTTGGATAAATATAAAAATACAGTGGTTAAGGAAAATGCCGGTATCAATACAGAAAGCCCGGCATGGGCGGTGGACAGGTTATCCATTCTTGCATTGAAAATTTATCATATGCAACAGGAGGCGCAACGACCCGGGGCAAGTGAACAACACCGTGCTGCATGTAGTAAAAAGCTGGCCGTATTACTGGAACAGCGCATAGACCTTTCCCATGCTATAGACAGCCTGATGACGGATATACGGGATGGTATAAAATATATGAAAGTATATAAGCAAATGAAAATGTATAACGATGATAGTTTAAATCCTGTTTTGTATAATCAACAACCATCTTAAGTGCCGGATACAAGACATATTGTGGTGGTTCGCTTTTCGGCCATGGGTGATGTGGCCATGACTGTACCTGTGATAAAAGCTGTTTTGCAACAATATCCCCATGTGGTGATTACAGTTGTGAGCAACGCTTTTTTTGAACCGCTTTTTAAAAATATAGATCGCTGTAATTTTTATCAGGCTTATACAAAGGGCTTGCATAAAGGAATAACCGGGATATGGAAATTATACAAAGCACTAAAACAAGAACAGGATTTTGATGCAGTAGCAGATTTGCACAATGTGTTACGTACTAAATTACTCAGAAAATTTTTCCGTTTATCCGCTATACAAAATGCTGTAATTGATAAAGGCAGGAGCGACAAAAAAAAACTTACTGAAAAAAAAAATAAAGTTTTAAAACAACTGCCATCCTCGCATCAAAGATATGCAGATGTGTTTGCAGCACTCGGTTTGCCGGTTAATTTGCAAAGCAATGATCTTTTAAAAGTAAAAGAAAATTTTCCTCATGCAACAGCATCACTTATTCTTGCCGGAAAAAAACTTGTAGGGGTTGCGCCATTTGCACAGCATAAAGAAAAAATGTATCCATTACATATGATGCAATTAGTTTTATTGCATCTAAGCAAAAGAGAGGATGTACAATTATTGTTTTTTGGTGCACCGGGAGATGAGGCAGCCATGCTGGAAGAATGGACAAAAGAAATTCCTTGTTCTTTTAATATTGCAGGCAATATTTCTTTTGCCGATGAATTACGCCTCATCAGCAATTTATCGCTCATGATAAGTATGGATTCTGCCAATATGCACCTTGCAAGTATGTATGGTGTGCCGGTGGTAAGTATCTGGGGAGCTACTCATCCCTTTGCAGGTTTTTATGGCTTCAACCAGAATCCCGCTAGTATTGTTCAGGCAGATCTTTACTGCAGGCCCTGTTCTGTTTTTGGAAACAAAACCTGCTATAGAGGTGATTTGGCCTGCATGAAAATGATCAGTATAGAAATGGTCATACAAAAAATTGAATTGATACTGCAGCCTTCTATATTAATTGCTGATGAAAATTATTAAGCGAAAAAATTCAATAGAACTGATAATCCTTTAACAGCCATTCAAAAAAATCTTATAGCATTTATTAAAAACTATCGAATGATTGTGGTATTAAAATGAATAATTTTAACCACCATTTTAAAACAATCATATGCAACCATTTTCTCTTGTTATTCACGGCGGGGCCGGCACTATTTTAAAAGAAGACATGACGCCCGGGCTTGAAACAGCTTATAAAAATGCATTGGAAGATGCGCTCAATGCAGGTTATGCAGTGCTGGAGCAGAAAGGTTCTGCTGCCGATGCTGTAAAAGCTGCGGTTATAGTGCTGGAAGATAGCCCGTTGTTTAATGCAGGCTGTGGATCTGTATTTACAAAAGATGGCGTACAGGAAATGGATGCGGCCATCATGGATGGTAAAACACTTAATGCCGGTGCTGTTGCCGGAGTGCGCAATGTGCGCAACCCGATAGCACTTGCAGCAGAAGTAATGATAAACAGTGATCATGTTTTTTTGAGTGGAAAAGGTGCCAGCGAGTTTGCCATTAAACAGGGAGTAAAGCTGGAACCTGATGAATATTTTTTCTCTCAGTTCCGGTACGATCAGTGGCAACAAATGAGCAACAGCGATAACTATGCTTTAGATCATACGCAGGCGGGTGTGGAAGAACCGGTGAAAGATAAAAAATTTGGAACAGTAGGTGCAGTGGCCTGTGATGTGTATGGTAATATTTCTGCCGCCACCAGCACGGGAGGGATGACCAATAAAAAGTATGGCCGCATTGGCGATAGCCCGGTTATTGGTGCCGGAACCTATGCCAATAATAATACCTGTGCCATTAGTTGCACAGGCCATGGCGAACCTTTTATTAAAGCCATTGCCGCCTATGATGTGAGCTGCCTCATGGAATACAAAGGCATGAGCCTGCAGCAAGCCATGAATGAAGTAGTGAATGTGAAGCTGATAAAAATGCAGGGCGAGGGCGGTATGATTGGGGTGGATGCTCATCATAATATTGCGATGATTTTTAACAGTGAAGGAATGTACAGGGGCATGAAAAAAAGTACCGGGGAACATGTGGTGAGTATTTATAAAGACAATCTGGAGTAAGCAAATTAGGGAAATCAAAAAGGCCGGAATATTATTTATTAAGATCGCTTGCAAATAAGCGTTCTTTAGTTTTTTGCAATGAGCCAATTACTTAATAAACTTTTTTTTGCAGGTAAAATCACAGCAGGGCCTCCCTCTTTTGCCCGCTTGATATGGCATAGTAAAAAACTTCGCTGGAGTAAAACCGGTTTTTTTAAAGGCAAACCCTGCAGCAAAACCTGCCTGCTTTCAAATTAATTATCCTGGTAAGAAAAGAAAATTATAGCTCCGTACTTATGATGGGGATATTGATATTTTTTTTGAAATCTTCTGGAAGAAAATATACGAATTGCCCCAGGTAGATCCTGCTAAAATTAAAACCATCGTAGATATTGGAGCCAATATATGATTGTCTGCATTGTATTTCCTAAAAAAGTATCCCCGGGCAAAGTTT
>Ga0209181_10011612_pt1 | contig 11259 bp, 15 predicted proteins | sample MAT05_FD_187208 | JGI IMG/M metagenome (GOLD analysis project Ga0209181, IMG submission 187208) | Freshwater microbial communities from Lake Fryxell liftoff mats and glacier meltwater in Antarctica - MAT-05 (SPAdes) (version 2) | ecosystem: Environmental > Aquatic > Freshwater > Ice > Liftoff... | reverse complement strand
CGAACGCAGCGCTTCGGCGTAATTTTTCCCAATCAGCTTTTTTCTGAAACGAGGTTTCTATTGGGGCTGGCGTCAATTTATGCTGATTGTTGACTTGACGCATATTATGGAGCTAGCCCCAATGAAATAAGGCGTTCACAAAAAAGCTGTTCCCGAAAACGAGAACGGTGGTGACGCGTAGTAGACGAACGACAAAGCACCCGCCGCGTTACACTGCTAACCAATTTCACCTACCGAGACTTCGCTGAATGTGGGACATTATCAAGGCGGCGGGCTGGCCGATTTGGCCGCTCATCTTCGTATCTATAGTCGCGCTGGCGCTCATTATTGAGCGGTTGTGGACGTTGCGGCGCGCGCAAATTATTCCGCCGGGGCTCGTCGATAAAGTTATCGCCGAGTACCGCAAAAAAGGTCTGACGCAGGAACTGGTTGATCTGACCGCTGGGCAGGGCCCCATGGGGCAAATTCTGGCGGCAGGGCTGGCCAATATCAAGGCACCGCGCCCCGTCGTAAAAGAGGCGATTGAGGAGACCGGAAGCGTCGTTGGCTACGGGCTTGAGAAATACCTGAATGCAATCGGCACTATTTCTGCCGCGGCACCGCTCATGGGCTTGTTGGGCACCATCATCGGGATGATCGAAATTTTTGGCAGCACGGGCTCGGCTGGCGTGGATCCGGCGCGTCTGGCGAACGGGATTTCGGTGGCGCTCTACAACACCGCGATGGGAATCATTGTGGCCGTGCCAACCCTGATGTTCTACCGTTTCTTCCGGGGCAAAGTGGATTCGCTGTTAATCGAGATGGAGCAACAGGCGACGCGTCTGATTGATATCCTGCACGGAGACCGCACCAAGTGAACTTCCGAAGAGGCCGGTTCCGTGAAGAGCCCGAGATCAACTTCATTCCGTTGATCGACGTGCTGCTCGTCGTGCTCATCTTTTTGATGGCATCGACGACGTATAGCAAGTTCACCGAGCTGAAAATTTCACTGCCTGAGGCGGATGCCGAGAAGCAGACCCAGCGGCCGAAAGAAGTGAACGTTGGCATCGACGCGGCAGGCAAGTACGCGATCAACAAACAGGTGTTCACGTTCACGAACGTTGCTGCGCTAGCACAAGCGTTGAAAGAATCTGCCGCTGGCGTCGCCGATCCCGTGATTATCATCAACGCCGACGCGGCCGCGAAGCATCAGGACGTCGTTTATGTGATGGAAGCGGCGCGACTCGCACAGTACCCGAACATTACTTTCGCGACGCAGACACCTACCGCGCCAGGCAAATAGCCGCGCCAGCCGCTGAGCGACATCACTCTCATTTCCAGCAAAAAAACTGCAAATGTTTTCCGCGCTGCTTGAAAAGACGTGGTGGGCAAAAACGGCAACGCCGTTGACCTATCTGCTGATGCCGTTCTCTGCGCTTCATGGCGCAGTGATCGCGGTTCGTCGTGAGCTCTACAGTCGGGGCATTTTGGCGCGAACCCATCCCGGGGTTCCGGTGCTGGTGGTCGGTAATATCGTCGTTGGCGGTGCTGGAAAAACCCCGGTGGTACAGGCCATTGTTCGTTGCTTGCAGCAAGCAGGCTACCGCCCCGGCATCATCAGTCGCGGCTATCCCGTGAGCCCGAAACAGCCGCGAAGCGTTACCGTGCGCTCCATCGCGTCGGACGTGGGCGACGAGCCGTTATTGCACTTTGCGCTGGGCGTGCCGGTCGTCGTGTGCGCAGATCGTGTTGCTGCCGCGACGTCGCTCCTGGAGCAACATCCTGAGGTCAATATTCTGGTCGCCGACGACGCGCTTCAACATTACGCCCTGATGCGCGATATTGAGGTTGAAGTCATCAGCGCCGAGCGTCGCTACGGTAACGGCAGGCTCATGCCCGCAGGCCCGCTACGCGAACCGCGTTCGCGGGCGCGCGAATGCAACTTGCGGCTCATGCCGTCGTGGGTGACGCCGAGCGGCGGCTACAAGGACGGGAATCATCACGTGGTGCGGCGCAAGCTCGGAGAGGCGTACGCGCTGGTCGAGCCCGGTCGCAAAACACCGCTCGCTACGTTCGCGCAGTCGCGGCCCGCGATTGTGGCTGGCATAGCCAACCCCCGGCAGTTCTACGACGCGCTTCAGCGCGCGGGCGTGCAGGGCCAGTTGTTCGGCTTTTCGGATCACTACAACTTCCGCTCGTCTGACTTCGACGCGATTGGTGAGCGCGCGATACTGATGACCGAAAAAGACGCCGCCAAGTGCCGCAGCTTTGCGGATCGGCGCATGTGGGTGGTGCCGCTGTCAGTGCATTTTGCTCCGGAAACCAAGCGCAAATTATTGCTGCTGGTACGTGACGCGAGCGTAATTTACGCCCCTCTGCCGGTGCCCATGAACGTAAATGCGCAAGAATTGAATGATGGACCCCAAACTGCTTGAAATTCTCGTCTGCCCGGTCACCAAAGGGCCGCTGATTTACGATAAAAAAAATCAGGAGCTGATCTCCAAATCGGTGCGTCTGGCCTACCCGATTCGTGACGGTATTCCGGTGATGCTTGAAGAAGAGGCGCGACCCATGTCCCCGGAAGAGGCCGAAGCATTGGCATGACACGATGAGCTTTATCGTCGTCATTCCAGCCCGCTACGCATCCACGCGATTTCCCGGTAAGCCGCTCATTGATTTGAACGGCAAACCGATGGTGGTGCGGGTTGCTGAACGGGCAATGCAATCCGGCGCAACCCGCGTGCTGGTCGCAACGGACGATGCACGTATCGCTGCCGCTTGTGACGGTGCAGGCGTCGCCTGCGTCAAAACGCGCCATGATCATCCTACGGGTACTGATCGGCTGTCTGAAGTCGCAGCACTACTGAATTTGCCGGACGACGCCGTTGTCGTGAACGTTCAGGGCGATGAGCCACTGATTCCAGCGAGGGTGATTGATCAGGTCGCGGCCATGCTCGAAGCCAACCCGAATGCGGCGATTGCTACCTTGTGCCACCCGATTCACGACGTGGCCGACGTCACCAATCCGAATGTCGTGAAATGCGTGATCAGCGAAGTGGGCGAAGCGCTGTACTTTAGCCGGGCGCCTATTCCGTTCGCTCGTGATGCGTGGCGTGAGGGCGTCAACTCGATTCCCGACGGTCTGCCGATGTACCGTCACATCGGGCTGTATGCCTGTCGCGCTGGCTTTTTAAGGCGTTTTCCTCAGCTCTCGATACCGGCGATAGAACGCTACGAGGCTTTGGAGCAATTGCGCGCGCTGGCGCATGGATTCCGCATCGCGGTGGCGGTTGTAGAGGAAGCGTTGCCGCCCGGCATTGATACGCCAGAAGACTATGAGCTGCTGAAGGCAGCTTACTCTGTCAGCGGCGACACTTTCTGGATGTAGTAGCGGGTTTCGCCGAAACAGCTGGTCGGTAGTCCGACTTTTTCGGTGTAGTGCAGCGCAACGCGCTTGCCAATGTTTCGATTGATCGTGCTGGCGACGGAATCGTCGAATACCGTGAAAAAGAATTTTTCTGGCAGCGCGCCGGGCAGCACCACCATGTTGAGCTCGCCTTCCCACGTCTTGCAGACCCATCCTTTGCGGGAGAATTTCTGCACCACGCCTGCGCGCTCGCCGTCGGAATAGCTCCATTTCCAGACCACGAGGCCGTAAAGGACGACCAGTATCCCGAGCGCTAACAATACAAAAAGCAGTGGCAGGACGGAGCCCTGGTCAGCTTTTCGCGCTTTTTTAAAGATGTCGGAGTGGAAAAGAAATCGCTTTTGAGACATAATATAGGCCGTTGAAAATGCAACGCTTTCTGCAACTCTAAAGTGTTCTTTTGTGACGTCTTCAAGTAGTTTTACACGACTTGGCGACCGGGCAAAGGATTGAGGTGCGGGGCGCGTAACTCAGGGTGTTGATGTCTATGCTCGATCCAAACCAGATCGCCAAATTTCGTCAACAAACGGCGACCCCGCGCAAGCGCTCGGTGGCCGGCAGTTGGACCAGGCTTTGCGGAACCTGCAAGCAGCCCGCCATTATCCGCGGCGGCAAAACACGCAAGGTGGGTGGGCGCACGGTATTTACCTGTGCGGGTTGTTTGACCAAACTTCTCGAAAAATCCGAGGACGGGGACAACGACGCCGACAAAACGGGTACGGGCGGTTAATTACCGGTAGTCGTTCGGGCACATAAAAACGCCAACCCTGAAGTTGGCGTTTTTTTGTCGTCTGTGGTTTGCTGATGTGCGCAAACGACTCGCTTGAAGCTCAAAGCGCGGCTTGACCGCGCTCCGGGTTGCAAAGCCCTAGTCGGCGTAAGCCTTGGCTGCCTGAATGATCGGTGACCATTTGGTGATTTCCGCCGCGAGCAGCGCCTTCGCACCCGCTGACGTTTGGCGGTCAGCTGGCATGATTTCCGCGCCCAGATCTTTCATCTTCGATGCAAAACCTGGATCCTTGATCGCGGCTTGCAATGACGATTGCAGTTTGGTCACAACGTCGGCTGGCGTGTTTTTTGGCGCGTACAAAACGTGCCATACGCCGACTTCGAAACCAGGCAACTCGCTAGCCAACGGTGGCAGCTCAGGGAAGTTTGCCAGTTTCCCTTTGCTGGTCACAGCGTACGCCTTGACCTTGCCGCCCTTGATCTGCCCCGAAGTGTTGGTCGTCTGGTCGCACATCAGATCGACGTTGCCGCCGAGCAGAGCCGTCATCGCGGGGCCAGTGCCGGAGAACGGCACGGTTGTCAATTCCGTCTTCATCGCGTTTTGCAGCAACAGGCCGCACAAGTGCGAAGCCGAGCCGACACCCGCGTTGGCGAGATTGATTTTGTCCTTGTTGGCACGAATGAACGCCAGCAAGTCCTTGGCATTGGCCGCAGCCATGGTGGGTTTCGCGATGATTGTCATCGGCACGTCAACGACGGCACCAATCGGGATGAAGTCTTCGAGTGGTTTGTAATCAAGCTTGCGGTAGAGCGTCGGCGCTGTCGACATGCCAATGTGGTGGAACAACAGCGTGTAGCCGTCACCCGGTGCGCGAGCGACTTTGCCTGCGCCAATGGTGCCACCCGCGCCGCCGACGTTCTCAACAATCATTGAGCCCTTTAGCTGTGATCCCATGGCCTGCGCCAATGAGCGCGCCACGACGTCAGTCGGGCCGCCAGCGGCGAATGGGACGACGATCGAAATCGGTTTGTCAGGGTAACTTGCGAAAGCGCTGGTTGCGGTGACGATACAGCCGACGGCAGCCGCCAGCATCGATACTTTTTTAATCATTTCAGGACTCTCCATGGTTATTAACTGCAATCGGTCTTAGAACGCGCTCGACAAGCGTCTGTTGACCTGCTCACGTGATTTTACGAATGCGAAGGCCCATTTCATGCGGGTTTTCACCCGCAGGGTTTCCACTCGGGACTGACGCCTTGTTCTCCGGCGCACACTTTAAAGGCGCTGGCTGTCGCTATTCCCACAATTGCCGCGATGGACGGGCCGCACGCCAGGATCGGCCAGCGTTCGCGCTGCCATGGCGGTACCCCTGCGTTCTGAAAAACGTTTTTCACTGTGACCCGACCGGAGCGCGGCGAGAGTTCAATGGTGTCGCCGTGTTCGCGCATTCGCAGCGTCCAGTTTTCGCCTTCAAACGGCGGGCGCAGCGCATTAGCGTCCTTCGACGGGATCGATCTGACGTACCCTGCAACGCCGCAGTCACCCCGCAAAGGCAACTCGGGTTCACCGCGCCAAGACGAGGCAAACCAGCGGGGAACGTCACGCACGACCCACGCCGCGCCACGGTAAACGCGGAGGGTGGTTTTGCCATCGGCACACTGCAAACAAATCGATTGTGTGGGATCATCGCTTGCAAGCTGTTGCAACCATTCACGCAGTGTTTCGGTGCCCGGAACATCAACGCTCGAGTTTGCCAGCCAGTAGCGCAACACATTGGCCTTTCGCGGACGCGACAACGCATTGAAAGCAGCTAACTGCAGAGCGCCGCGCGCAACACACCGCTCGGCATCGACCGCGGCCAGATCCGCAAGCAGCACCGCCGCATCCGCCTGATGTGTGGCAGCGCGAGAAAGCGTAACTTCTGCCGACGGAAACGCGCGAATCAGTTCTGGCCATACCTGCGCGCGCAGTCGGTTGCGCGCGAACCGCACATCGGCGTTACTCTCGTCGTCGACCCATGCAAGCCCGTGCGACGCTGCATAGGCACTAATTGCCGCTTTCGATACGTTGAGCAAAGGTCGTTCGTAGCGCCCCGCCGAACCCGGCATCGCCGCCAGCCCCCGCGCGCCTGAACCACGCAACAGTTGCAACAGAACTGTTTCCGCCTGATCGCGCGCATGGTGCGCCAGCAGAATGATGTGCGCATCCACTTTGTCGAGCGAATCGTAACGTGCGACCCGCGCTGCGGCCTCAATACCCATCGGCGAATGGCGGTCGACGTGAACCTGGGCGGTTGTAAGTGGCACGTTGAGCGACGCACAAATCGACTCACAATGACGCTGCCAGGCGTCCGCGTTCGGGCTCAGGCCGTGGTGAACGTGATGCGCAATCAGCGTCCATCGCGTTTGGCCAGCAATCCGCAATGCGGCCAGCGCATGGAGCAGCACCACCGAATCAACACCACCGGACAGCGCCACACACATCGTTGTGTCATCGCCCCATGAGGCGGCAGCGCGTTTCACGGCATCATCAACCGCCGCGCCGTTACCGCTAATCGGGAGCTTTGAAAGCGCCATAGTCCGCTAATCGCTCGCGCCGCAGCGACAGGCGCTTGTCGGGCGTAAGCGCGGCGAGGCGGGCGAGTTCTTCGACCAGCACTTTCTTTAAATTGCCCATCATCGTCACTGGATCACGATGCGCCCCGCCCGCAGGCTCGGGCACGATGTGATCAATCAGGCGCAAGGATTTCAGGCGCTGCGCGGTGATACCCATATTCTCGGCGGCTTCGGGCGCACGCTCGGCGCTTTTCCACAAAATCGAAGCGCATCCTTCGGGCGAAATCACCGAATAAGTCGCGAATTGCAGCATGATGGTGACGTCGCCGACCGCTATCGCCAGCGCGCCACCGGAGCCACCTTCACCGATCACGGTGACGATGATCGGGCTCTTGATCTGCGCCATCTCAAAGAGGTTCCGGCCAATTGCTTCTGACTGCCCCCGCTCCTCGGCGCCGACGCCAGGATAGGCACCGGGCGTATCGATAAACGTGAAAATCGGCAGAGAAAATTTATCCGCCATCTTCATGAGGCGGAGCGCTTTACGGTAGCCCTCCGGGCGCGGCATGCCCCAGTTACGCAACACTTTTTCTTTCGTGTCGCGACCCTTTTGATGACCGATCACCATGCAGCTCTGGCCGTCAAATTTGGCGAGCCCACCGACGATTGCTGCGTCATCGGCATAGCTACGATCCCCGTGCAATTCCACAAATTCCGTGAACAAACCGTTCGCATAGTCGAGCGTGTACGGGCGCTGCGCATGCCGCGCGACCTGCGCGATTTGCCACGGGTTTAGTTTGGAATAAATCGCCTTGTTGAGATCGGCGAGCTTACGGGTGAGTCTTTTAAGCTCGTGGGACACGTCGAGTTGATCGACACCGTGATGCAGTTCGCTCAGTTCATCAATTTTTGATTGCAACTCGGCGAGGGGCTGCTCGAAATCAAGATAGATTTGTTTTGCCATGCCCGGAATTGTAGGCGGGCAGGGTTAACTCGTGGGAATCGTCCGTTTTAACGGTCGCGCGGGGCAAGAATGCCATTTTCTTTCGTGTCCGGTAACGGCGCAAAGCGCGCCACCAGCATCATGAGGCCAGCAAAAATCATGAGCAGCGGAATGATCAGCCGCGAGCGCCAGCCGAGATCGAAGTAGCCGTACCAGCCGATGCCCAGTGCGATCAACACCGGCCCAGCGACCAGCGACTTTTTGGTAAGTCCATCAAGCACCATGATCGCCACGCCAGCAACGACCAACGCGATGGCCACCAGCGTGTTCCAGTCCGGAATCCATCCGTAGTTCCAGCCCAGCATGGCGAGTCCGCCTGCAATCAGAACGACGGGTAGGGTTGCGTCGCGCATCGGGTATTCCTTCAGTTGAGAAGTTTTTCACGCGTTGATTTTGGTGGTTTCTGCGCATACGCGCAAATCGGGTGCAAAAGTCGCAGGATTCGCGACTGTCGGTTTCGCCTCGCGGCACGTTGCTTGCAACTTTCAGGCATCATCGCCAATTCACCGGTAATAGTGCTTGGCTGGTACTTTGCCGGAACTTCACTGCCTCTACCGGGCTCTATGTACCCATGAAATCGCTCTGCACTCCACCTGATCACGCCCTTCTTCAAAGATTCTGGCATTGGGCCGCACTTGCCGCGAGCCTGCTCACGGCGATTAACGCCACCAGCGTGATCGCGGCGGGGCTGCCGGCTGACCCGGCATCGGTCGCTCCGCCGAGAGCGGTGATCGCGGAGCCCGCCCGAAACGATACCTTCCGTACCGTCGATATGCTGTGGAACGACGCCAGCCGCAAGCGCGACATTCCAGTGCGTATGTACTGGCCAGCGGGCGCGAGCCCGTCCACAGCGGTGCCGCTCGTAGTTTTCTCGCACGGACTCGGCGGCAGCAAAAACGGATACTCGTACCTCGGTAAACACTGGGCGGGCCTCGGCTTCGCGAGCCTCCATGTGCAGCACGCGGGTAGCGACCGCGCAGTGTGGGGTGGCAACATTTTCTCGTTGGTCAGTAACGTCGTTGCTGCGGCCAGCGAAGCGAACGCGATTGATCGTGCGAAGGACGTGTCCTTCGCAATCTCGTCAATCCTCGCATCAAACGACTACGGTCCATCCATTCAAGCCGATGCCATCGCGGTCGCAGGACATTCGTACGGTGCCAATACGGCGCTGCTCGTCGGTGGTGCTACGGTCAAACGCGATGGCCAATCGATGTCGTTTCGCGATGAGCGCGTGAAGGCGCTGATACTGATTTCCGCGCCGCCGTTTGTCGGAGAGGGCGACATGGTCACCGTGCTCGGCGCCATCAAGGTGCCGACGCTGCACGTCACCGGCACCGATGACGTGATCCGGGTGCCGGGCTACTACTCCGATGTCGCTGATCGCATCAAAGTGTTCGACGCAGTGAACGCGCCCGACAAAGTGCTGACTGTGTTCAAAGGCGCGACACATAGCATCTTCACTGACCGCAATGGCGCTGCCAGTGTGGAGCTCAATTCTGTGGTCAAACGGGCGACGCGCGAACTCTCCGGCGTGTTTCTGAAGAGTGTGCTTGCTGACGCGCCGGGGAAATCAGTCGAAGACTGGCTACACGCGCAGAAAGCGCTGTTTGATCGCTACACGGGCGCGGTTCGTGGCGGCAACCGATAGCTACAAAGAACCATACAGCTTTTCGCTGAAATTAATTTGCCAATTGGTATAGCGACGAGTTTTAGCGTTTCTCGACAATCGGTAGAAGGAGCCTTTAGCCCTAATAGAATAAGGGTTTCAGCCTAGAGCTGTTGGCTAAACATCGATAAATTGGGCCTTAACTCTCAACGTCACGTTCCGCCCGCCCTTGCCTGAGTTCATCCTTCGCGCCGTGACCGTGCAGTTCGCGCAATTGCATGACGCGAGATTTATCCTCAACGTACCAATAGCCGACGCCTAAAGTCTGAAACTGACTGGTCTCGACGAAGCCCTCATGCAGCCGCGTCACACGCAAATGCCGCTGATCGCGATCGATCCGATGCATCGGAGCTCTCACTCATTCACAGCAATCGCGGCCAAAGCCGCTTCCACATTTGACGCATCTGTAGGCATTCGCCGACACGCAATCGCTCTGTCGTACGACATACAGTCTCGTCAAGGAAATTTAGCCTTACTTCCATCGTGACGTAGTCTGATTGCAGCGTCATCGAGCTCTCTACTACTTTGAGGAGTTTGCTATGAGCCCTAACCCGAACAAGATTTACACGAGCGACGACAGCGGTTCGTCCTCTGGCATCGGCACCACCATCAGCCCCAGTGCACCGCCCGAAGGCAGCGAAGGCGTGTTGCCGTTGCCGACGCATGAAGCGCCGAACACCGATATTGAAACCGAAAAGCCCAACCGCGCCGGTCAAATCGGCGAGGGCAGTTATGAAGGCACAGACGGCTACGCGAAGAGCATCGGCTCCTATCTCCGCACCGCCGACGTAGGCGAAGACGCAAAAGCCGCAGCACCCGATTCACCGAGCGAAGCGCGTGAATTACTGAAAGCTGAGTCCGAAGGTGCCAGCCATTCCAAAGCGCCGGGAAAGTGATTTCGTTATGAAAAAAGTCACTCAAGCCTCGGAAGGCTTGCAAAAAATCGCGGACCTCGCCGCCGACATCGGCGTAGCGATGGTCACTACGCTGGACGTCAGTTCACAAACGCTGACCAGTCGTCCGATGATGCCACTCGAAATGGATGAAAAAGCGAGCCTCTGGTTCTTCACCAGCAACGCGACTTGCCACGGTCTGGCGCTTGATCGCGTGAATGTGTCCTTCGCTGAACCGAAGAAGGCCTCGTACGTGAGCTTCTCAGGACGCGCGGCCGTCGTCAGTGATCGCACGCGCATTCACGCGCTGTGGACGCCGATGGCGAAGGCGTGGTTTCCGAAAGGCGAGGACGATCCAACGCTCGTCCTGCTACGTGTCGATTGCGAAGCGGCCGAGTACTGGGATTCGAACAGCAACAAGGTCGTGCGTATGTTGTCTCTGGCTGCATCCACGATCACCGGTGAACCCATTGCAATGGGTGATCACCAGCACGTCAAAAGTCCCACCGTTACCGTTTAACCCCGTTGCACGTCACCTCAACCCGCTATGTTTTTGTAGCTAATCCACGCAATTTTTCTCGAAGGAAATACCCATGAAATTTCAAATGATCCCCTCAATGGCGATCCTCGCCATGGCCATCGCATTGCCTGCGCAAGCGTTGACCCAAACAGAATACAAGGCCGCTGGCCAAATCCTGACCGGCGACCGTAAGGCGGCCATCACGGCTTGCTCAACAGTGACCGGAAACGCGAAGTCTGTTTGCACGATGGAAGCAAAAGGCAAGTACGAAATCGCCAACGCTGAATTGGACGCCAAGTACAAGCCAAGCGCCAAAGCAGATCGCAAAGTGCGCGACAAACGTGCTGACGTAGGCTACGACATCGCTAAGGCGAAATGTGGCGAGCTGACCGGCAACCCGAAGGACGTCTGCGTCAAGGATGCAAAGTCCGCGCAGGTCGCAGCGAAGGCCGACGCTAAAGTAGCAAAAGTGGCCGCTGAAGCCAA
>Ga0209181_10011602_pt1 | contig 11264 bp, 12 predicted proteins | sample MAT05_FD_187208 | JGI IMG/M metagenome (GOLD analysis project Ga0209181, IMG submission 187208) | Freshwater microbial communities from Lake Fryxell liftoff mats and glacier meltwater in Antarctica - MAT-05 (SPAdes) (version 2) | ecosystem: Environmental > Aquatic > Freshwater > Ice > Liftoff... | reverse complement strand
AAAAGGGTCACAAGGACTTCGCTCCGGAAGAATAATCCCGGTTACCGCTCCCCATTGAATTGACACGCAGCCCCGGAGTTCAGTCTCCGGGGCTGCGTTTTCTTTCGGGGGTTGCGCCGATTGAAGGTGACCTTAGTTTTCCCCATGACCCGCCAGCAAATCCTCGATCTCTACTTCATGGATGCCCGGTCGAAGCTGATCGACATCGCGGCATTTCTCGACCGGGTGGACCGGGCCGAAGGTGAGCCCGATTTCCGCTTGGCGGAATTCCGCAAGGCGTTGCGGGAACTCGAAAAAGGTGAGCCGGTGCGGGCGAGAGCGGTGCTGATGTCGCTCAGCGATCCGACGACCGAGCCGATCGCGAGCGCGTCGGGCAAAGGCGCTGTCGGCGCTTGGCCGGGTAACCGCGAGGGTTGATCTCATGCGCTACATCGAACCACATGGACACATGGTCAGCCGGGTCACGGACGACTACGAGGCGATGATCACGGCGGGCTGCCGCGCGGTCTGCGAGCCGGCTTTCTGGGCGGGCTACGACCGCAGCGGGCCGGAAGGTTTTTACGACTACTTTTGCCAGCTCACCGACTATGAGCCGAAGCGCGCGGCGAAGTTTGGCCTGCCGCATTTCACCTGGCTGTGCATCAACCCGAAGGAGTCGGAAGACGTAAAGCTGGCCGAGGCCGTGATCGCGCTGATCCCGCAATTTCTTGATCGCCCGAACGTGCTCGGGATCGGCGAGATCGGCTTAAATAAAAACACGCGCAACGAGATGAAGGTGCTGGAGCAGCACATCGATCTCGCCGCGCGGCATGACCAACTCATCCTGGTTCACACGCCGCACTTGGAGGACAAATATAAGGGCACGCGGCTGATCCTCGATACGCTGCGTGCGGATTCGCGGATCAAGCCGGACCGCGTAATCATCGACCACGTTGAGGAACACACGATCCAGATGGTGCTCGATGCGGGCTTCTGGGCGGGCATCACGCTTTACCCGGAATCAAAGACGACGCCGCCGCGCGCGATCGATATGTTCGAGGTCTATGGTGGGCAGCGGGTGTGGCTGAACAGCGCGTGCGACTGGGGCCGGAGCGATCCGCTGGCCGTGCCGAAGACGGCGATCGAGATGCGGCGCCGCGGGCACAACGACGACACGATTGACCGCCTCGTTTTCCAGAATCCGATTCGTTTTCTCGGCCAGAACCCGCGGTTCACGGTGCGCTGAGCAGTTGAGCATGCGCGGCAATCGGCCTAGTCTCCCGCTCTGATGAACCGCCTGCTGTTTCCGATTTGCCTGCTGCTGTGTTCCTCCTTGAGCCGGGCGCAGGAAGCGCGCACGAGTGTCCAACCTGCGCGCCCCGATGGTGCTCTGGCCGCGCTCGACGCGCCAAAGCCTGCGGCGGGCGCGCCCGGTTTTGCCCCGACTTGGGACACGCAAAAGCAAGCACGGGCCTACGTGCTGAACATCCCGGCGCCGCGTGGGCAGATTGTGGATCGCCACGGGAACCCGCTGGCGCAAACACGCGTAAGCTACAATCTCGCGATCAATTTCCCCACGCCCACGACCTTTACCGATGCGCAGGTGATGCAGTATGCGGAGCCGAAGATCATGCTCGCGCGGAGCATCACCGGCCGACCGATTTCCGTGAGCCAGGATCTGCTGCTCAAGCATTACAAAAATCGCGGTGTCCTGCCGCTGGTCATCGCGCAGGATTTGCGGCCGGACGAAATCGAAGCGTTCAACCAGCGCAAGCCGGAGATGCTGTCGCTGCTGCCGACCTACCAGCGTTTCTATCCGAATGGTGCTCTCGCCGGTCATGTCATCGGCTATGCCGGACGTACCGGGCGCATGCCCGACGGTCCGATCGAGAACAGCCAACCGCTTTGGCCGGGCGCGGAAGGTCGAGAGGGGCTCGAACAGACTTTCGACGATCAACTGCAAGGCAAGGAGGGGCAGTTCAACATCGCCTTCGACCCGACTGGGAAAAAAGTCAGCGAGCAGGTCAGCATCCCGCCGCAACCGGGCTACAACGTCGTGACCACGATCGACGAAAACATTCAGCGACTCTGCGAGCAGACGCTCGAGAAAGGCGCGAAACGCGGCGCCATCGTGGTCATCGATCCAAACAATGGAGACATCCTCGCGCTGGCCTCGTGGCCAACGATTAACCCCAATGCCTTCATTCCGAACATCTCCGCGGAGGCCTTCAAGGCGTTGCAGGACGACCCCTCGATCCCGCTGCTGCCGCGGGCTTTTCGCTCGGCGTATCCGCCAGGCTCAACTTTCAAAGTGACCTCCGGCCTCGCGGCGCTGCAGGAGGCCGTGATCAAGATCGACGATCATTTCAGTTGCCCTCCTTCGCTCGACATCGGGCGCCTGAATTTCCGCAACTGGAAGAAAACGGACGCGGGATCGCTGAACTTTGCCGATGCCCTCACGCAGTCGTGCAACACGTGGTTCTATCAAGTGGGCATCAAGACAGGCAGTCAGCGGCTGAGCGACTGGTCGCTGCGCATGGGCTTCGGGCTGCGGACCGGAATCCCGCTCGTGGCGGAGGCGGAAGGCCGCGTGCCGAACGACGAATACATGAAGAAGGTGCATGGCCGGAAGATGCTCGAAGGCGATCTCGCGAACTTTTCCATCGGCCAAGGAGACCTCCTGATCACACCGCTGCAGATGGCGCAGATGATGGGAGTCATCGGCAATGGCGGCACTTTTTTTCAGACGCGGCTGGTCCAGCAGGTCCAGAGCATCGACGGCCAGATCGTCACGGCCTATGGCGTGCGGGCGCGGGCGCAATACGAGTTTGATCCGAAGATCCTCAAGGAAGTGAAGCGCGCCATGGTGCAGGTGGTGTCGAGCGGCATGGGCACGGCGGGCAAAGCGTCGGTGCCGAATGTGAAAGTCGGCGGCAAGACCGGCACGGCGCAATGGGGCGCGGGCAAGCGCGAGCAGACGGCGGCGTGGTTTGCCGGGGTCGCTCCGATCGATAAACCGAAATACGCCTTTGCCGCGCTCTACGAGAGTGATGCGAAAAATGCCGACGACGTCCACGGCGGCAGCCATGCCGCACCGCTCATCGGTAAAGTGCTGCGTGAGCTCTTCAAGGAAGAATCCAAGCCCATAAAAAAGGGCGCAAAGAAGAAAGCCGACAAGCCGGACAAGGAGGACGACGAGGATATGGAAGTGCGCAAGGCGGAACCCGTGGAGCCCAAGCAGGAACCGGCTCGGGATTAAGGCGGTGCGGCCCTCGAGACGGCTCTAGAGCTTGCCGAGCAGGCGGTCGACTTCGACGTAGCGATCGATGAGCGACTGGATTTTGTCGATCTTCTCCACGTCGCCCGGGAGCGTCTTCACGGTCATCGAGTGGATGCTGCTCGCCACGGTGTAGCTGTCGAGCGGCGAAGCGATGGTCGGCACCTCGGAGTTTTGCAGCAGATCCATGATCGGTGCATTCGGCACGAGATCGCCGGAGAGGACGAGGCCGGCGATGGAGTGACCGTCGTTTTCGCTCAGGGCGCTCGAGGAGAGCGCGGCGAGGATCACGTCCTCGCGGTCGCCCGGCGTGATGATGAGCGTGCCGGGCTTGAAATACTCCATGGCGTGACCGGAGTTCATCGCGCCGATGACGACCTTTTGTACGCGGCGCCGCGACTTGGTTTTGCCGTTGATGAATGTGCCGCGCGTCGTCTTGCAAATCTGGCCGAGCGTGGCGTTGGCGAGGATCGGCTCCTCGGGAATGGCGCCGAGCAGATCGATGCCGAGCCGGGCGAGGCCGCGGCGGGCGAAGTCGCAGACGTAGTCGAACTTCGTGGGCATGATTTTGTTCAGGATCACGCCGACCAGTTCCACGCCTTCCTTGTCAAAGAGCGCCTTGTTCAGCGCGACCTCGTCGATCGGCTTGCCGATGCCACCGCCGGCGATGAGCAGGACTTTGCTGTGCAGCAGGCTGGCGACGCGCGCGTTGGAAAGATCGAAGACCGAGCCGACGCCGGCGTGCCCAGTGCCCTCGATGATCACGAAGTCCTTCTCCCACGCCGCGCGGTCGAATGAATTTTGGATGCGGCGAACGAGGAATTCGTTGTTCGAGTTCTCGATGTAACGGCGCGTGAAATCCGGCTCGACGGCGATCGGGCTCATGGCCTCGAGCGGCGTCTGCACGCCGAAGGTTTGATCGATGAGCACGCTGTCTTCGTCGATTCGCTTGCCTTCGACTTCGACGAAGCGCTGGCCGACGGGCTTGATGAAACCGATGCGCCCGAGCCGCTTTTGCAGCGCCGAGAAGAGGCCCAGCGAGGTGGTCGTTTTTCCGTCGTTCTGCTCAGTAGCCGCGACGAAAATGCGCGGCGTCATGGTGTTCATGGCGCGTCGAGTAGAGCCTGAATCAGGCTTCGGTTGGGTAGAGTTTTCGGAACTCGATGGCCTGCAGGCCCAGGATCGCGGCGACGCCGAGGATGTCGTCCTCCGTCGCACCGCGGGAGAGATCGGCGCAGGGTTTGGAAAGGCCGAGCAGGATTTGTCCGTAGGTTTCCGCGCCGGCGAGATACTGCACGAGCTTGGCGCCGATGTTGCCGCTGTTGAGATCGGGGAAGACGAGGACGTTGGCCTTGCCGGCGACGAGGCTGGTCGGGGCCTTGCGGGAAGCCAGGTCGGCCAGGAGCGCAGTGTCGGCCTGGAGCTCGCCGTCGATTTCCATCTCGATCATCTGCGCTTCCGCTTTCTGTCGCGCGAGGGCGGTGGCCGCGGCGACTTTCTGCGGGGAAGCGAGATTGGCGCTGCCTTTGGTGGAGAAGCTGAGCAGGGCGACGCGCGGTTTATTGCCCGTGAGCTGGCGGCAGATGGCGCCGGTCTGCACGGCGATGTCGGCGAGTTGTTCGACGCTTGGATCGGGGATGACCGCGCAATCCGCAAAGAGCATGACGCCGCGCTCGCCATAACGCTTGTTCGAGAGATCGAGCATCATGCAGCTCGAAATGCTCGTGGTCGTGGGCAGCGGTTTCACGAGTTGGATGATGGGGCGCAGGGCGCTGCTCGCGGTTTCCCGGGCGCCAGCGACGAGGCCATCGACCAGGCCGTATTGCACCATCATCGCGCCGAAGTAAGCGGGGTTGGTCAGGATTTCGGCGGCCTGTTTGGGGCCGAGATCGCGGTAGCGCTTGAGCTTTTCCAGTCGCGTGACAAAAGCCGGCAGCTCGGAGGAGGTCGCCGGGTCCACGATGCCGACGTGGTCGAGGCTCACGTCGTTCTCCAGCGCCACTTTCTCGATCTCATCCTTGCGCCCGAGCACCACGGGGGCGCCGAGCTGGAGCTTCACGAAACGTGCAGCCGCACGCAGCACCCGCGGCTCCGTGCCTTCCGGGAAGACGATGCGCTTCGGGTGCCGCTTCAGTTTTTGGAAGACGGTCTCGATGAATCTCATGGGGCGGGAAGGTTGGCGGTGCTCGCGAGGGGCGGCAAGCGGAGACTTCGCGCGTGCGTCGATGTCGAGTCTTCGTCACATTGCGGCCCCCGATGCTTTCCTCGCTCGCCGATTACCACATCCACACGCCGCTTTGTCATCACGCCACCGGCTGGCCGACGGAGTTTGCGGCGCGCGCCGTGGAGCTCGGGCTCGAGGAAATCGGCTTCGCGGACCACAACCCGATGCCCGCACACTTCGACGACTGGCGCATGGCCCGGGAAGATCTGCCGCAATATTTGGAGGAGGTGGAGAAGGCGCGGGCAGCCTTTCCGCAGCTCCGCATTCGCGTGGGGCTGGAGTGCGATTTCCTCGATGGCCGCGAAGCCTGGATCGAGGAACTGCGCGGGATGGCGGACTGGGACTACCTGATCGGCAGCGTCCACTATCTGCCCGAGGGCTGGGAGGTGGATCATCCGAAATATGTGGGCCGCCATGTCGGCGATGCGGAGCAGATTTGGGCGAGTTATTGGGCGGCGTATGAGCGCTGCATTCGCAGCGGGCTGTTCGATTTCGTGGCCCATCCCGACCTCCCGAAGAAGTTCGGCTTTCGTCCGGCAGGCGATCTGCGGCGCTACTACGAGCCGGCGATCGCCGCGCTCGCGGAGACCGGCACGCCCTTCGAGATCAACACCGCGGGCTGGCGCAAGGACTGCGCCGAGCAATATCCCGCACGCGAATTTCTCGAGTTGGCGCACGCTGCGAGGCTCCCGGTGCTCATCAATTCCGACGCGCACGCCGTCGCGGAACTCGCCGCCGGTTTCCGCGAAGCCGCGGCGCTCGCGCGCGCGATCGGCTTCACCCACACCGTGCGGTTCTGCCGCCGCGAGATCTCCCTCGTCGCCCTGCCATGAGGTTGCTCGCTCGTGGCATCGAGTGGTCCTGGCCCCGCCGCCCGCTCATCATGGGCATCGTCAATCTCTCGGTCGATTCCTTCTCCGGCGATGGCGTGGCCGATGTCGATGCGGCCATCGGGAAAGCGCGCGGCTTGCTCGCCGATGGCGCGGACATCATTGACGTCGGCGCGGAGAGCGCGCGGACCAATCGCGGCCCAATCAGCGAAGAGGAAGAGGCGGCGCAGCTCGTGCGGTTCATCGAGCGGTGGGAAAGCCCGGCGCTCCTCTCGCTCAATACCTGGCGCCCCGCCGTCGCCCGCGCGGCGCTGACGGTGGGCGGGCACATTCTCAATGACATCGGCGCATTGCCGACCGACGAGAACGCCCGCATCTGCGCCGAGACCGGCGCCGCGCTGCTCATCATGCACAGCGTCGGGGTGCCGAAAGTGGCGCACACCCATGTGGGCTACGACGACATCATGGCGCGGCTCGAGGAGTTCTTTGCCGAGAAGATCGCGCTCGCCGAGCGGGCGGGCGTGTCGCGCGACGCGATCATCCTCGATCCCGGCATCGACTTCGCCAAACAGCGCGCCGACAACCTCCGCATCTATCGCGAGCTCGACCGCCTCGCGCATTTTCAGCGCCCGATCCTCCTGCCGGTCTCGCGCAAGACCGTGATCGGCGAGGTGCTCGGCCTGCCGAATGCCGCCGAGCGCGACGCCGGCACCGTGGCCTGCATCGTGCAGGGCATGCTCCGCGGCGCGCACCTCTTCCGCGTGCACAATGTCCGCGCCGCTGCGCAAGCGGTGCGCATCATCGAAGCCGTCGAGGGTGCCGCCTAGATTTCTCCGAGGTTGCGGCGGAGCAGCGCATCGAGGCCGCGCGGGTCGAGGACGGTGATCGCCTTGCCGGAAACGCGGAGCAGCCCCTGCGCACGCAGCTTCGCGAAGGAGCGGGAAAGTGTCTCGCTGATCGTGCCGAGCTCGGCGGCGAGCACCCGTTTGGTGCGGTCGAGTTGGAATTCGACGGGCGCTTTCGTCGGTGGGCGCGGGCAGCGTTTGAGCAGCCAGTTGGCGAGGCGCGTCTCCACGTCTTTCAGCGTGAGATCATCGAGCAGGCTCACGAGCACGCGGAGATGCTGGCTCATCGAACCGAGCATGCGCAGCGCGAGTTCCGGGCGCTTGCGGAGCAGGGCGAGCACTTCGGCTTTCGGCACGAGCAGGATGGTGGAATCCTCGATGGCCCGCGCGTTCGCCGGATAGCCGCCGTCGCTGGCCAGAGCGGCTTCGGCGAAGGATTGGCCGGGACGGAAAATGGCGATGACCTGCTCCTTCCCGACCGCGCTCACGCGGTGCACATTCACCGCGCCGCGCACCACGACGTAGAACCCCTCAGCCGCCGCGCCTTCGCGGAAAAGATACTCGCCCTTGCCGAGTTGCTTCGGGATCACGAAAGCCGCAATCGCCTCGAGTTCCTCCGTGGGTAAGCCCATGAAAAGTTGGCAGCCGCGCAGCGTGTTCGCGTGCGCGATCGTGCGGAGTTCGGTGGTTCGGGGGAGCATCCGGGGAGCTTGTCTAGCTCCCGGGTTCTTCGCGCCAGAAAAAAGTCACCCAGCTCCCGTCGGTCTGCGGCTCGGCGCGCGAGGCGAAGTGCTCGCTGCGCAGCTTCTCGATGAGCGGCGATGGCAGAAATGGCGCGACCAGCTCCAAACCTTCATCGCTCTTCAGGGCGTTGATACGTCGGCGGATTTCGGGGAACGGCTCGGTGCCGGCGGCGATCAGCTTGCGCACGTCGAAGCGTTTGAAATGGAGTGGCGCGGGCATGAGGGGCGTTATTCCGGTGAGGCGAGAAATTCCAAGACGTCGCGCAGCGCGCGTTTGCCGAGGATCAGCGCAAAGCCCGGGGGCATCGCGCTTGGGAGCGCGGTGCGTTCGACGATTTCCGCGCGCGGCACGGTGCGCTTTTTTCCATCCACGATGGAGGTCAGCGTGATCTCGTCGTTGTCCTCGCTCGCCAGCAGCCCGGAGACGGACTGGCCATCCTTGAGCGCGAGCAGCACGTGGCTGAAGCCCGCGGTGATCGTGGTGCTCGGGTCGACGATGGATTCGAGGATGAAGATGCGGTCCGTGACCTGGCGCATGACCGTCAGGTTTGGCCCGATTTCCGCACCTTCATTTTCGATGCGGTGGCAGCGCACGCAATTCGCCACGGGCGACTTGGTGAAAATCCCGCGACCGGCCTGCGCGTTGCCGCCTTCCAGACAATCGCGGTAGCGCGCGAGCGGATCGCGGGAGTCGGCGAGCTTCTTCTCGTGTGCTGCGAGCCGGGCCTTGAGTTCGGGGTGATCGCGCGGCGCCGTCGCTTCGAAAAGATCGAGCCACAATCCCGCGGGCAGCGTGCCCGCGAGATAACGATCGAACAGGGCAAGCAGCGCTCGATCCGCGGCGGGCCCCGCTTGCGTCGCGAGGTCTGTGATCGCCTTCTGCCCCGCCCGAATGTCCCCGCTCGCCAGCGCCTCGTCGATCGGCGCCGCGCTGGCGCTCGCGACCAAAGCCCACACCGCGACCACTCCCGCCGCGTGATGCATCATCCGGCGATAGGCCGATCGGCGAAGCGGGCGGGTGGAGACGATCATCGGTGGAGCGGTCAGGGCGGGATGAATCGCTAGGCGGCGTAGTGCCGGACGATCAGATCATTTTGAATCCAGAGCAGCTTGCTGAAAGCGCGGATCGCTTTGGTCTTGGCCTCGAGCGGCAGGTCGGCGCCGAGGATCGTGGCGTTCACGGCATCGGCCACGAAACCCAGCAGCGCGTTCATCTGGACGAGCGGCACATGAATGTTGGCGCTGCCGGCCTTCCCCGTGTGCATCTTCCCGACGAAGTCGAGATATTGCACCATCTTCGCGTCGTAAGGCGTGGTCACGAGCTTCGCGAGATAGTTGCCGAGGTGCTGTTTGCGGAACTGGATCTGTGGGTGGTCGGGCGTGAGATCCACGAGCGTCATGGGCACCTCGCCTTCGAAGCCGGATTGGCGTGGAAGAAAATGCCGCCACGTGGCGTCGTACTGGTAGAGCTTTTCGTAAACGGCATCGACCAGTCCGGGCACGAGCGGCGCGAGCAGCGGCGCGGCGCCATGGATGGTGGCGATGTCGTCCTCCCCGAAGCCCATGAACTGGGCAACGTATTGGAAGCGGTACTGGAGGTCGGTTTCGAGACGGGGTTCGTCGATGTTTTGCATAGTGGGAAGCTGCCCATAGTCCACAGGCGGCGCTTTGATCCACGTCAAATCTTCCGCCAAAAATATCTGCGCGCCTTCAGTCCGGCTGCGGGTCCTTTTTGAAGAACCGGCGCGCGTGCCAGAGCAACCAGACCAGTGCCGCGATGGCCCACAATCCCGCAGCGTAGAGATGATGGGAGATGATGATCTTCGGCCAGAACTCCGCCGAGGCGCGGGTGAAAGCGGCGACGACCACGAGCGCGACGATGGTCCGGGCGGTGCGGGATTTCTGCGCAAACTCCGGCAGCGCGCCGCTGTGGCCGAAGAGCACGCGGCTTGCGACGATGAGGCAGAGCAGGCCGAAGCCGCCGATGAAAAGCAGATGCTCCAGCGTGGTGTGGCGTGAGTAGGCGAATGCCGGCGTGGCGACGCCGAGGAAGGTGAGAGGCAGGCACCAGATTCGCAGGGCATTGGCGAGCGTGCCCGCGGGCGGATCATCCGCGGCGCGACGCCAGCGGATACCGGAGAGCGCGATGGCGACCGCGACCGCGCGCAGGATCACGCCGGTTTGCGGATGCCACCACACTTCCACGGCGAAGCTCACCAGCAGCGTGGCCGCGGCGAGAATCGTGCGCACCCAGGCGCGGCGCATTTCCGGGCCGGGGGTGGGTTCCCCGAATTCCCCGCCGAGCAGGCGCGGAAAAAGGAATGATCCGACGCCCATGATCGGGCCGAGCAGCAAGCCCTGATAGAGCAGCAGCCCGGCGAGGCGGTAGGTCGCGGCGCTGCTGTGCCATGCGGGATCGAGCCACAGCGCGGTGCCGGTGATGCCGCAGAGCAGACCGAGCGCGGCGAGGAGCATCGGCGGCGGCATCGCTTCGCTGCGACGGGAAAGCGCACGCGCTCCGAGGCACACCGCGAAGCCGATGAGCAGCGCGAGAAAAAGCGCATCGCCCCATACCGTCTGCATTCGCAGATGACACCAGCCGCTGCCGAGGTGGAGCGCGAAGAGCCCCGCGAGTTCCGCCGGCGTGAGCCGCGGCGCGGCGAGCATGCGCGGCCCGGCGGTGCCGAGGAAGCCGATCACAAACGCGCCGCCAAAGTTTTCGATCATCAATCGCGCGTGACTGACCGACGGATAAAACGGCAGCCAGCCCGCGTAGAAAAGCGGCCAGAGCAGCACCCCGGCGATGCTGAAGATGGCGCCGCTGAGGAAGAACACCCGGAAGGGTTCCGCCGCCAGCCAGCGCAGCGTGTCCTGCGCGGGCGTTTGTTGCCGAGCGTGACGGCAGGCGGGGAAGCTCATGGCCTCGGTGCCGGTGCCGCGAGTGCGCGTTGGATTCCGGCCACGATCTCGGCGCCGTCTTTATTCAGGCCGGTTTGTTGAGCGATCACTTCGCCCTCGGGGTTGAGCAGGTGGATGACATTCGAGTGCGCGAATTGCCCACGCGCGTCGCGCTGGTAGTTGATGCCAAGCAGCGCAGCGAGTTCGCGCACGTCGTCTTCGCGTCCGCGGAGCAGCGTCCAGTGCGCCATGGCGAGTTTGCGGTTTTCGCGAAAAGCGCGCAGCGCGGCGGGCGTGTCACGCTCGCTGTCGAAGCTCACCAGCAGAAAGTCCACGCGGTCGCGCAGCGCCGCGGGGAGCGCGCGCTCGATGCGTTTCATGTCCTCGATGATGATCGGGCAGGCGTATTCGCAGTGGGCAAAAAACATCGCGACGACCTGCACGCGCCCGCGCAGGACGCCGAGTTTC